>SDBS01003767.1_pt1 | contig 14886 bp, 8 predicted proteins | sample 2277091 | NCBI WGS metagenome assembly SDBS01 (sample SAMN10404972, study PRJNA504765) | marine sediment metagenome | isolation source: marine sediment core GS10_PC15, 163 cmbsf | place: Arctic Ocean: Southern Knipovich Ridge | collected 2010 | reverse complement strand
CTCCGCCGCCCTGCCGAGCGCCTCGCGGAGCCTGTCCTCGTCGACAGGCTTGAGGATGTAGTCGACCGCGTGGACATTGAATGCGCGGATCGCGTACTGATCGTAGGCAGTAACGAATATCACCGGGGGGATGTCGCCTTTCTTGCCGAGCCTGCCGAGGACCTGGAACCCGTCGAGGCCGGGCATCTGGATGTCGAGCAGGACGATATCGGGCTCACTGGCGCGGATCATCTCGACCGCCTTGATACCGTTCGCCGCCTCGCCGGCCTTCTCGAACCCCTCGATCTTGCCGAGGATTCTCGCCAGATCCCTTCTCGCCGGCTTCTCGTCATCGACGATCAGTACCTTCAATGCCTCACTCGACATGGCTCCCCCTTTCGACGGGAAGCTCTATCTTTATCTCTGTTCCCTCGCCGGGAACCGATTCTATCGTCATCGACTGCTGCTTCCCGTAGGCCACCGACAGCCTCTCCCGTACATTCTTCAGTCCGATCCCATCGCCCGCTTCACCGGAAAACCCTTCACCGTCATCCCTCACAATGATAAGGATCCTCTCCCCATCGCGCTCCGCCTCAATCCGGATCGTGCCGCCATCTACGCGGCCCGATATCCCGTGTCTGACGGCGTTTTCCACGAGCGGCTGCAGGAGCATCGACGGTACGGGGACGTCGAGAGCCCTCGGGTCGATCTCCTTCTCGACCCTGATCCTATCCGGACCGAACCTCGCCTGCTCGAGGCTGAGATAGTCGTCGATGAAATCAAGCTCGCTGCTCAGCGGCACGAAATCCTCCGTGCCGTGGAGCAGCTTGCGCAGGATCCCGGCAAGCTTGACGAGGATCCATCTCGTCTTGTCCGGCTCCGACCAGATACACGACGTCGCGGCATTAAGCGTATTGAAGAAGAAATGGGGATTGATCTGGCGCCTCAGCGCGTCGAACTTCGCCTGGACCGCCACGGCCCTCTGCTCCTCGAGGAGCATCTCGACACGCGTGTTGTTCCATATCTTCAGCGGGATCCCGACACATGCGAGGGTGGAGAACCATACGAGCAGGTTCATCCAGTAATGATCCGGCGTGAAGGCGAAGATGATACGCCTTCCGACGTAACCCGCGACGACGGTCCTCGAGACATCGAGGGCGAGCACCGCGAAGAAGACCATCGCGATCGCGTCGAACCGCCTCTCAGTCCTGAAGATCTTCCATGAGCGGGAGAGTCCCCTGTAGAAAAACGGCGTGAATCCCCATATCTCCTCGCGCCTCTCCGGCCTGAGCCCGATCGCCCCTCCCAGGCCTGAGCAGGCGAGGAGGTAGACAGGCGTGAGCCATTCCCCTGCCAGAACGGCCGGAACTGAGACGAGCAGCGCCGCCATCGCCCCCGGCCCTGCCCCGCAGAGGAGGCCTATGAGGAAGATACCCGGCATCGAGATATCGACACCCTCATAACCGACCATAAGGCGTACGGCCGTTCCCGCGGTGATCAGAGCCCCGAATATCAGGGCGAACCACCAGTCCTCCCTGCGGGTCCTCGTCTGCGTGAATATCAGTCTCTTGAAGTAGTTCGAGGTCACGAGCACGCCGGCGATACTCGCCATGATACCGAGCCTCAGGAAGAGGAGAAATAGGATGTACTGGTCGCCAGTCAGGGTGATCCGTGTCAAAAGAGCTCTCCCGTGTGGGTTTCAGTGATTATACCCCGCGGCGCTGCTCCTTGTAAATACGCCGTATTGCACCGAACTCCTCCATGTAGAGCCCCTCCCTGAAGTCGGGGAAGGACCACGGGAGCGTCCGCCACCGGTGGTCCTCGAACATCAGGACAGGGTCGGCGTATACCCCGCGGCCGAGATATATCTTCTGCGGCCCCTCCTTGAAGGAAGCGAGGACCGCCTTGAAATAATCGATGTATCCCGGATCTATATTGACCGTGCGGCCGGCCTCGCCCGAAAGTCTCTCTTCCAGCCGGTCGACATCGAGTTTTACTTCCACCAGGTGGGGTGCTTCCCCCAGCCGCGAGAACGATACGATCACCCTGCTCAAGGCGGGGCCCATCTCGTCCTCATAATAGTCGGTCATGTCGAAGGGATGCGGAGGCCCGACAAAGTCGGCTGCGCCGAGGATATCGCTCAGTCCGCCATCGATCACGGCCTGCGGCCCGACGCCTTCAGCAAGAAGGAGCGCGGCGAAGTATTTTACCGGCGCGCCCTCGCCCGGTCTGCCTGCTTTTGGATGCGCCATCCTTCTTTCATCCTCTCTATCAGCCCGCGGGCTTCGGCGGTGATATCCCCCGGTATGCCGAACTCGGCTTCTATTCTGTTTTCGAGGTCGGCGCGTATGTTCTCATTGAACTTCATATCCTCGCGGCGAAGCCGGAGGTGATGGTCACGGATGTAGAGATGCCCGCCGTCGGTCAACTTTGTCAGCTGCAGCGAATTCATCATCGGCAGCGCGAACGAGGCCTGCCAGTGCCTGAAGAAAATCGCTTTCGAGACAGGTGTCGTCCTGAGCCTGTAACGCCAGCTCTTCTCGCCGCCCGCCACGGTGAAGAGGTCGTAGCTCGACGCGCCTCTCGGCCGAAGCTCGACCTTCCCGAACGAGGTGGGAATTGTTACGGGATCGCCGCTCAGCTCTACCGGATCGCCGAGCAGATATCCCGGGTCGACGAGATACTTCTTCTCCCCGATCCGGACGATCAGCGCGCAGTGGATGTTCCTTCTCTTCATGTCCACCATAGCCGGATAGCACCTGTATCCCGACGACGAGAGGATCGCGCCGAGGCACCATGTCAGGGAAAAGCACGTCCCTCCCGTATGGGCCTCGACAAAGCCCGTCATGACCTCCTCCGGTCCCCGCAGACGCAGTCCGGGATCGGGCTCGTTGAACTTGCGGATTATCTTCGTCACGTTCTCGTACGGAACCTGCGAATAGCTCTCGACGACGGCCCTTAGCATGTCGAGATCAGGGTCGCCGGTGGCAATGCCGAAATGGCTGAAGAATATGCTGTCCGCTCCTGTGCCGATCTTTGTCAAATCTACTCCCGCCTTGTTTAACACATTACAGAATAAAGAGATTCGGACTGGATTGCAACGGCCGCGTTATATCTGCCCGACGGAAAGCGACATGGTTGACAACGCCGCGCCGTATGATATATATTAATTCCCCGTTTACATTTGAATCAATGCGCCGCCGGCAAGGCTTTTTGCCGGGGCCGGCTGAACGAATCACTGAACAGGAGGCTCGCACTTGTCTTCCACCAAAAAGTTCGATTTCGCCCCGCGCAGGGGATACTACGCCGAGATCGGCCCCAAGGAGGCCAAAAGTATTCCCGAAGACCGGGTGAAGATGTTCGACGATTTCGACCTGATCTACAGGACGCTGTGCGGCATCCTTTACAACTTCGTGCCGAAGTCGGGACATCCCGGCGGCAGCATCTCGTCGGGAAAGATCGTCGAGGGGGTACTGTTCTCGTCGATGAAGTACCGCATGGGAGATCCCGAGTGCCAGGAAGCGGACATCATCTCCTATGCGGCCGGTCACAAAGCGATGGGGCTCTACGCGATGTGGGCGCTCAGAAACGAGTGCTGCCGCGTATCGAATCCCGGCATGCTCCCCGGCCCGGAGAGACAGCTGAGACTCGAGGACCTTCTCGGCTTCCGACGCAATCCGACTCAGGAGACCCCGCTCTTCAAAAAATACAACGCCAAGCCCCTCGACGGGCATCCGACCCCGCTCACTCCGTTCGTAAGGCTCTCCACCGGCGCCTCGGGCGTCGGCGTCACGACAAGCTTCGGCCTCGGATTCGGCGCGATGGACATGTACGGTAAGGACACTCCCTTCCTACACGTCATCGAGGGAGAGGGCGGCATGACGCCAGGCAGGGTCTCCGAGGCGATGGCCACCGCCGCGACGGCGCAGATGTGGAACATCATCATGCATGTCGACTGGAACCAGGCGTCAATCGATTCGAACCACGTATGCCGCGACGGAGCGGAACCGGGCGATTACGTACAGTGGATGCCGGCCGAGTTCTGCTACCTGCACGACTGGAACGTCATCACCGTCGAGAACGGCCATGATATCGCGCAGGTCCTCACCGCGCAGAAGTACGCGATGGAGAATATCAACACTCAGCCGACCGCCATCATCTACCGTACGATCAAGGGCTGGAAGTACGGTATCGAGGGGCGCAAGTCGCACGGCGCGGGTCACGACTTCTGTTCCGAGGAGTTCCGCAATACCCTCAAGCCGCTCGAGGAGAGGTTCGGAGTCGCGTTCCCCGAGTGGTGCGCGGACAAGACCCCGACAAGCATCGAGGGCAACTTCTACGATTACCTGATGGAGATCAGGAAGATACTCGAGACCAACACGGAGCTGGCCTCCTTCTTCGGCAACCTCCTGAAGGAAGCGGACGAGAACCTCACGAAGGCCGGCAGAAAAATTCGCGACGGCGCTCCCGATATCAGCGCGATCTACGCCGACGAGATCTCGGCGATGGACATACCGGAGGAGCTGACCTACGAGGTCGGCGGCTCGCAGACGCTGCGCGCAGCGCTCGGAGAGGCCCTGAGCTATCTCAACAAGAAGAGCAACGGCGCGATCCTCGCCGCCTCGGCCGACCTTATCGGCTCGACAAGCATCAACATGGCCGCCAACGGGTTCCCCGAGGGATTCTTCAACGCCGTATCGAATCCAGGAGCGAGGCTCCTCTCGATCGGCGGGATCTGCGAGGACGCGATGGGCGGCATCATGGCCGGCGTCTCGACCTACGGCGGCCACATAGGAGCGGGTTCCTCATACGGAGCATTCATCGCCGCGCTGCAGCACATCACGGCGAGGCTCCACGGCATCGGCCAGCAGATGAAACGCGATTACAACGGCGATCCATTCAACCCGTGGCTTCTCGTCTGCGCCCATGCCGGACTGAAGACGGGAGAGGACGGACCGACCCACGCCGATCCCCAGGCGCTGCAGCTCCTGCAGGAGAACTTTCCGCAGGGCATCCTGATCACGCTCACGCCGTGGGATCCGCAGGAGATGTACCCGATGCTCATCACGGCCCTCAAGAAGAGGCCGGCGGTCATCGCGCCCTTCGTGACGCGCCCGAACGAGAAGATCTTCGACCGCGCCGCCCTTGGTATGCCGCCGGCGACCGCCGCGGTGAAGGGAATCTACGCGATGCGCAGGGGCGACCGTACGAAGAAGCCGTACCACGGAACCCTCGTCCTGCAGGGAAGCGGCATCACCAATACCTTCGTCGATGAGGTCCTCCCGAGGATCATCGAGGCAGACCTCAACATGAACATAGTCTACATCGCCAGCGCCGAGCTCTTCGATATGCTGCCGATAGAGGAGCAGCACGAGATCTATCCCGAGGTCTGCTCGCTCGAGGCGATGGGAATGACCGGCCTGACCCTTCCGACGATGATGCGCTGGGTCACCTCGGAAGAGGGACGCCGCCGAACGGTACACGCATTCCGCAAGGGCCACTACCTCGGCAGCGGCCAGGCCCACAAGGTCTTCGAGGAGGCAGAGCTTCACGGAGAGGGCCAGTGGAAAGCGGTCAAGGAATACGCCGACTATATGGCGGCGAAGTAGGACTCCGCATCGCAGCATGACAGACAAAGAGCCCGGGCCTGAGGCCCGGGCTCCTGTTCATCTATATGGTTTCGATCGGTCGGGCTCTACCGCTCGTCGATCTTGACCTTCGTATCGAAATCGCGCGGCGTGTCCCCGATCTTCTCCATCAGGAACTCGATCGCCTTCTCGAGCTGCATGTCGCGCCCGATCTTCTCCATCTCAGGGGGGCTCTCGACGTGTATGTCGGGAATAGCCCCTCGGCTCTCGAGCTGCGCACCGGTGCTCTCCTCCCAGATGCCGATGAAGGTCTTGCGGATCGAGCCGCCGTCGATCAGGGAGTGCGGCGTCACGGCGATCACGAAACCGAGAGTCGGGACACCGATCAGCGTACCGAGCCCGCGCTCCTTGACCGCGCTGGGGAATACCTCGGCGTCGGAGTATGAGTACTCGTTCATCAGCACCACGATCTCGCCTGTGAATACGTCCCGCGGGCGGGTGATAACCGATTCGCCCCTCGACCGCTGCACCTGGTACGGCCGGCGCTCGAGATAGTCGATGATCCTCGCGTCGATCGAGCCGCCGCCGTTGTAACGGACGTCGATGATGATGGCGTCCTTGTAGCGGAACTGCTCGAACTTCTCCCTGAACTCGATCCAGCCGGAACCGCTCATGTCCTTCAGATGCATGTAGCCGATCCGGTTCTCGCTCGACTTGTCGACCTGTGCGACGTTTCCGTCGACCCAGTCCTTGTAACGAAGGAGAAGATCGTGGGAGAGGGGCTTGATCTTCGTCTCGATCGCGCCTTTCATCGTCGGTTTGTCGTTGGTCGTGATCGTCAGCTTGTTGCGGGTCTTCGCAACGAGGCGGCGGTAGAAGTTCTCTCCCGGCTCCAGCTCTTTACCGTTGATCGCCAGGAGATAGTCGCCTTCCCTGACCTTGACGTAATCGGCGTCGAGAGGAGATCTCTCACGCATGGAAAGCTTGTCGCCCTTGTATATCCTCGTGAACCTCGGGTAGCCGCTCTTCTCGTCGAGAGCGAGCCTGGCGCCGAGGAAAGCGAGAGGGGCGCGGGGCGCGCCCTTGACATCTCCGCCCGAGACTCCCTGGTGGGAGGCGTTGAGCTCGCCGACCATCTCGGTCATCAGCCAGTTGAGCTCGATTCGGGTCCTCACATAAGGCAGAAGGTTCTCGTAATAGTCGTGCACCTCGTCCCAGTCGACGCCGTGATAGTTCGGGTCGTAGAAGTGATACTTGACCACGCGCCAGCCCTCGTTGAAGATCTGGCGCCACTCGGCCTCGCGGTCGAGGTCCATGACGACCTTGCGCTTGATGTCGAGCTTGCCGCTTTTCTTGTTCTTGTCGGCGTCGGTCCCTTTCTTCGCTTTGGACTTCTTCCCGCCTACCTTGAAGATCTCGAAGGTCGACCCGTCGAAGACGACGATCTTCTTCTTGTTGGCAGACATGCCGTAGGCGACGATCGTAGATGCGACCTTCTCGGCCTTGAACTTTTCGATGTCGTACGCATAGAGGTCGTACGAGCGGCGGAACATCATCCGCACCTTGCCCACCACGAGGTAGTAGTAGTATTTGTCGGTCGCGTTTATGTTATTCATCATTCTTCCGGCAGCCTTGGGCACGCGTCTGATGCGTCCCTCGATACCGTCGAAATCGATCTTCACGACGACCTTTTCTTTCTTGTCTTTTTTGCCCTTCTTGTCCTTTTTATCGCCGTTGTCGTCCTTGTCGGCTTCATCATCCTCGTCATCATCCTCGTCATCATCCTCGTCATCATCCGCACCGTTGACATTTTCCTCGTCGTCCTCGTGGATGAAGGGCTCCTCCTCCTCGGGCAGGAGGCTGAGTCTGCAGAGCATCCTCGCCCCGTGATATCTCTCGCTGATCAGAAGGAGATACTTGCCGTCCGGTGTGAAGACCGGCTCTGTGTCATCTGCCAGGTTGCTTGTGACCTGATGGTGCTTCTTCTCCTTCGTATCATACATGAAGACATCCCTCGCCCTGTTCCGGGTGGCGAAGTCGTAGGCGACCCAGCGGCCGTCGGGCGACCACGAGTATGTCGTGATGTCCCTGTGTTCGTTCCGGTTGATCAGGGTCGGCTTTTTGCCGTCGATGCCGAGCATGTAGAGCGCGTTGGCCTCGGTGGAGTAGAGCACGCGGTCGCTCTCCGGGGACCACATTATATTTCTCTTGAAGTGACCGGAATCGGTGAGCTTCTTCTCCGGCTCCCTTCCCATCTGGTCGACGAGGTAGATCTCCTCGTCTCCCGACTTGTCGGATACGTAGGCGATCCACTTGCCGTCGGGCGACCAGGTCCCGTACGAATCCCTCGCTCCCGACGAGCTGGTAAGGTTACGGACGTCGCCGTGCTCGGCAGGCGCCGTGTAGATATCACCGCGGGCCTCGAAGACGATCCTCTTTCCGGTGGCCGATATGTCGAAGGTGCGGATGTACCTGAGGGGCTTGATATAGCTGATCATGTTGTCACGGTCATCGGCCGGTGCGTATACGACGATTTCCTTCGACTCGCCGCTGGCCGTATCGAGAACGTACAGCTTTGCGTCGTTCTCGAAGACGATCCTGCTGCCGTCCTCGTTCAGCGAGGGCCATGTCACCCCGCGGCCGTTGAAATCGGTGACCCGCGTTATCTCTTTCGTTCCGAGATCGATGTAGTAGATGTTCCTGACATCGGTATCGCGGTCGGAGACGAAGTAGATACGGTCCCCGACCCACATCGGCCAGGAATCGTTACCCTCGTACTCTGTGAGTCTCTCGTATGATTCTTTCTCGAGGTCGTATATCCAGACGTCCTGATTCTGGCTTCCCTTGTACCTCTTCCACCACCAGAACCTCTCGGGGTGCCTGTTGAACGCCAATTTCTTCCCGTCGGGAGAGAAGGAGGCGAGGCTTCCCTTGCCAATTCCCATGTCGACGGGCAGGCCGCCGTCGACAGAAACGGCAAAGAACTGCTTGAAAAACGAGACGAACGACTCACGCCTCGAACGGAAGACGATCGTCTTTCCGTCAGGCGTCCACTCGACCGGCTCTGCGCTGTCGGTGTGCCACGTGAGCTGCTTCGGGCGTCCGCCGCCTGCGGGCATCACGAAGAGCGAGTTGCGTCTTTCGTTGTAATCGCCTTTGAAGGCGATCATCGTGCCGTCAGGCGAGAACTTCGGATAGTCCTCTATCCCGACATGTACTGTCAGTCGTTTCGCCGTCCCGCCCTCGGCGGGAACGGACCAGAGATCGCCCTGCCAGGCGAACACGATCGTGTTGCCGTGGATGTCCGGCCGTCTCATCAGACGCAGCGGCTCGCCGCGCCCGTCGGCGGCCGCGGCGGTGTCGTTCAGCATTGCTGCCGACACGATCAGCGCGAGCGCCAGGATAATGATGGTTCTCTTCATGCCCGGGAATCCTCCTCCTGGATGTTCTGAAAAATGAACTCTAACTGCCTTTTAATATATTTGTACTACTTAATTTCCCGTTGATTCCATGATGTCAGGATCAAGCGAACGCTGGGGTGATCTGCAGGATGTATATATGCCCTTCGCCCTCTGCCACCTTTTTTCAATCGAGGGGGCGGGCAGGACCGCCCCCTCGTAATGCACGCGGTATGGGTATTACCGCAGAAGGATCATCTTCTTCGTCATCTCCTGCTCAGCAGTCCTGAGCTTGTAGAAGTAGACGCCCGAAGAGAGCCCACTGGCGTTGAAGCCGATATCGTAAGAACCGGCCGTCATCGACTTGTTCAGAATCGTCGCAACGACCCTTCCGGCCACATCGTACACGTTCAGCGATACAAAGCCGTCCCTGTCGAGAACGAAGCTGATGTTCGTCGACGGGTTGAAGGGGTTGGGATAGTTCTGGTTGAGAGCGAACGGCAGGCTCATCGGCGTGTCACCAGTCGGGGAGTTGTCCCAGTACTGGATCATCGCGTGGTCAGCGCCGATGTAGAGCTTGTTCGATTCGCTTGCCAGATAGATGGCATTGATGTCATCACCCGGGGCCGCAAGAATGGGATTCATGCTTTCCCAGGTCACTCCGCCGTCCTTGCTCTGCCTTGCCGTCTGGTCGTTACCACCGATGTAACCGTGGCCGTTCAGCGTGTTGAAGTGAACATCCATCAGCTCGATCGACGTGGTCCACGACGGCTGCTGCAGCCAGTTCGCGCCGCTGTCGATCGTCTTGGCGATCGTGCCGTTGTCGCCGACCGCCCATGCGGTGTACACGTCGACCATGAAGATCTTCTCGATATCGTTGGATGTCGAGACGATGTCCTCGGTTCCCTGAGTCCAGGTGTCGCCCCCATCAAGCGTGTAGTAGAAGGCGATGTTGTCGGCGCCGATAACGCCGAACCTGCTCTGGCCGCGAGCGAAATGGACGCAGTTGAACTGCGCGCTTTTAACGTTCCACCAGATCTCGGTGCGGGTCACGCCGCCGTCCTCGGTCAGGTAGATCACGTCTTCGCCGGCACGCTCGCCGACCGGGACTCCCCTTCCGTTAGGGAGCCACGACATGCCGTAGATCCCGTCGGCAAGAGCAGTGACTGTATACATCTCGGTCCAGGTCGCACCACCGTCGGTCGACCTGGCAAGGTAGTCGCGGCCGGCGCTGGCGTAGATGGTGCTGCCGACGCAGGCAAGATCCTTGAAGTTTGGCGCGTATCCGTTAGGCGAAATCACCTTGGGTGTCGTCCAGGGAGATCCGGCCACCTTCTTCATGAAGAGGCCATTGGCGCCGACTGCGTAAGTCGTCGTTCCGTCATGAGCGAATCTCGTGATCCCGCCGAAGCCGAAGCAGGGATCATAGGCAAACGTCCAGGTCAGACCCTTGTCTGTAGACCTGGCGATGCAGCCCTGGTCTCCGACTGCCATAACGGTATTTGTTCCGGGAATGACCGCAGCGGCACGCAGATCCTCGCCGGTGAACTCCTTGACTCTGCCCCAGTTGGCATAAGTCGCGCCGCTGTGGATGTTGGGAGCGGCAAAGCCGGAGCCGCCGCCGACGATCATGACTTCGCCGTCACCGAACATCGTAATGCCGTACCCGTATCCGTAAGTGGCCCACTCGTAGCCGGTGCTGGGAACGTTCCACGTAGCGCCGGCATCGTACGAAACGACGATGATCGTCGGCTGGTAGCCGACCATCGAGCCCCAGCCGGTAGCGACTGCGGTCGTGGCGTCGATCGTGAAGATCCTCTCGATATCGCTCCTCGAGTAAGGATAGGGACCGAGATTCACCGAAGCGGCCGTCCACGTCGCGCCGCCGTCGGTCGAGTACGCGATGCCTGCACCATCGACAGCAACGTATCCGTTGTTTGCGTCGGCGAAGCTGACGCTGTTGACGTCATCGCTGAAACCCTGGGCAAGTGCCCAATTAACACCGTTGTCGGTTGTACGGTACAGACTGTTATCGTCGTTACCGGCCCATCCGAGGCTTCCAACAAAGTAGATGTCGTTGAAATTGCTCGTAGCGATAACGCCGCTCTGAGCATGGACGACCCAGGTGGTACCACCGTCGGTCGTCGAGACGAGCGTACCGCCCGCACCGCACGCCCAGCCCTCTGTGTCAGACTTGAAGAAGACACCGTAGAGGGTGCTGGTTGTGTTGGATGTCTGCTGAACCCAGGTGTTTCCTCCGTCGGTCGACTTGAGGATCAGTCCACTCGACCCGACGACATAGCCGATACTGGCGGACGGGAAAGTGATCCCGTAGTGTCCAGTTTCGTTACCCGGCTGGTACTCGACTGTCCACTGGGCGCTGGCGGGCCCGGCGATCAGGAGCAACAGTGCGATACAACAGCTGATAATTCTCATGTAAGCCACCTCCTGTACTGCTGTATCAAAACCTTGTTAACAGGGGAATTTAGCCTTCCTACCTTCTATCTCTGGAAGTCACCTCCTTCAACGCTCTTTCAGAACACCTTAAAAGGCCGAACAATTATAACACATTTGTCAAACATTGTTTACACATTTCAATTCATGTACTTCGTAAACCACATGACGGCTCCGATTTTCTGCCTTTCCTGGTCGGAATCATTCTGTGTTCCTAATCCGTATTCGAGGTGCAGATCGATGTTCCAGCCGTTGAAGAACGCTCCGATACCGCCGGTGATCCTCGAGATATCGATATTCCTCGGGAGCTTTATCCATCTGTCTATCGGATAGTCTGTATACTCGTATCCCGCCCTGAACGAATAGACGTTGGATATGTTCTTCTCGACCGCAAAACGTCCTATCTGCGAGAGATGGTCAGCCTTGCGGTAGAGGTTGGCGCCATTGTCCCAGACCTCTATGTCGTACTGCTCTGCCGTATACTCGCCGATCAGAAGCAGGTCGATCGACCTGATCCAGTACGAAAGGCCGAGCCCGGCCGAATACATCGCGTAAGGATTGTCGTAGAGAAGAACATCGCTGAAGTCGGGGCGGACGCCCCAGCCGTCGTTCTTGAGATACTGCGCGCTGAATCCCACCGCAAGAGTCTTGCCCGCCGGCGTCCACCTGCCGCGCAGCTCGGCGTCGATCAGCTCTTCCTTCCAGTATCCCTTGGGGTACTGCCTCGAGGCGCTGTATTTCACCTCTGTCTCGCTCATACCGCCCCTGGCGTTCAGGCCGACCTTGAGTTCGTCGCCCATGTAGAACCCCTGCAGATCGACGTAGTGGCCGATCTCGACGTCACTGATCGTGTAGCTGCTGAACGCCCGGACCTCGAAGATATCATCTCCAGCATATCCATGGATAACATTGTCGAAGCCTTCGTCCGTCTTGGCGAATTTTGTCCTGTTCTGGTTCCTTACCGGCCTGTAGGTGAGGCCCAGGACCCATTTCCCCGCAGGCTGCCACGCGAGGCCCAGTATTGCCTCGGAATAGTTATGTACGATCTCGGGCCTCGTGTAGACCTGTTTGAGTCCCGTGCTGAGATTGTAGTCGAGCCCGGCACCAAACCAGAGGTTCTCTACGAGCCTGATACTCCAGTCGATGCTCGCCCGCGGCCCGTAGTAGTCGAAGTCACCGGTGGTCTGGTCATTGAGATAAAACGGGTCGTTGTACTGGTCCATCTCGAGGTTCCGATAGACCTCACGGTCGCGCAGGTGCTGGTAATCGATGTATCCCCTGACGCTCTGCCTGTCGCTGAGCCTCTTGTTTCCCTCGACCCCTATGAAGAGATCGTTGATGAGGTGCGGATCGTATTCGCGCCGAAGGTCGCCCTTTGTCTCGTAGAGGCTGCCGTTGAACCTCAGGTACGGGAACTCGAAATCGTTGTGCAGCCATGCGGAGTTGCGCCCGAAATCGAAGGGGTTGATCTGATTGTCCCTGTCCTCGAGGGCGAGACGCGCGTTTGCGAGGGATTCTATCCTGATCCCGTCACTGCGCGCCGGCGCAGCCTGAAGGGCAAGCACCGCCATGAAAACAAGCGCGCCTGGTCGTAACATCCTGCATCTGATTATTCTCACATCATCCTCCATCGATTCTTCCTACTGCCAGCCGGGAGTCGGCGGCCCTATAATCTCGAAATCGAAAACACTGTTGTTTGAGTCCAGGCCGGGGAACCTTCGCTGAACCGATTGCCCGCTATATTTGGCCATACCGTTACCGGCCAGCCCCGCGTCGACACGTATAGTAAGGTACCTGGTGATAACAGTCGTGTTGGATGAGTACTCGATCCCGTCAACGATGGTGCTGAGCGGAACGTGGATATACTCTTTCATCTTGTTCATGTTCGGATCGTAATGCTCGACATACTCCCATTCCTCTCCCGTGGCGAAAAATATCCCTGTATGTCCGACGTTGAACCGGAAATCCTGTTCGTAATTCGAAAGCGGCAGAAGATTGGGAACACCGGGTGTATCGTAATCGCTGCCGATCGGGTTGAAGAATTCCCAGTCGGCGCCTCTGAGGTCGACGCACAAGGCCCCTCCGTAATTGGTGTGGTTGACGGCGTCGCCGGCGATCACGAGGTGCTCGCCGGGCGCTATCGGCACCGTGCGGGTAATCCCTGACTCGCCGGGAAAAGTGAACACGTAGAAAGCCAGTGCGTAATCGACGGTCTCCAGGCCTATGGCGTTTATCACTTCATCAGACTGCGATGTACGGCAGAAGATATAGCCGTCGAGCCAGAGCGTGTCCGGCGCGGAGTTGTACAGTTCGATGAACTGGTCGTAGTAGTAGAATCTTGAGTAGCTGCAGCCGCAGTAGTAGACCTCGTTCATCGTCAGCGGTGACGACTGCTGGTAGTTCATCAGGATGGAGTCGGACATGCCGGGATCGAACAGGACCGAGATCTCCTTCTGGCCCAGAATAGTGTAGTTCTCGTCGGCGTTGATCAGCTCGGCCTGAATCGTGTAGGTGCCGGCGGGGAGATTATCGAGGACAACGAATCCTCCGGGGCCAGTCTCGTACTCGACGACGAGCCGGTGAGTTGTGCTGCTCACCCTTATCGTAGCACCTTCCAGGGAAACCCATCCGCCCTGCACACCCGAGGTGTCGACTGCATACAACTTGATGCTGTTCGACCCTTCGGGCATGGTCGGTTTCTCCCTGCCGCAGGAAAAGGCCATGACCAGGAGGATCACGAGAAATGTTATTAATGCTCTTGTCTTCATATTTCTCAATCCAGGTGCGACCACCCCGGTGTTGGGGTGGAAAGGAGGATAAAATCGAACGTCGAGTTGTTGACGTCCATCCCGATCTCGCGTCGTTCGGTCGACTGCATGCTGTATTTCGTGCATCCCAGCCCGGCAAAGCCGGCATCGACGCGGGCAGTCAATTCCTTGGTCGCGTCGGAGTTTGTCGCATATTCGACACCGTCGATCACAGTATAAAGGGGCATGATGACCCGGGTTCTCTCATATCCCGCACTGTTGATATATGATTCGTAACTGTATTCCGCTCCCGTCGTGAAGACTACCGCGTTATGGGAAAGGTTGATCATGAAGTCCGTCCTGCTGTCGGGGTGAACGCTCACCACGTTGGGAATGCCCGGAACGTCGTAATCGCTTCCGAGGGGATTGAAGAACTCCCAGTCCGCGCCAGAGAGGTCTACGGCGTTGGCGTACAGCGAGTGATCGATCGCGTCGGCAGCCACGACAACATGTTGCCCTGGATATATCGGGTACTGGCGGCCGGAAACAGGCACCCCGGGGAACTGGAAGGCGTAGATCGCCCGTACATGGTCGATTTCCTCGATAGTCTCCCTGTCCGACGGGAAATTCCTCGTAAGTATGGTGCCGTCGAGATAGAGGGTGTCCTGCGACGAGTTGTACAGCTCGACGAACTGGTCGTAGAAGTAGAACTTCGAGTAG
>SDBS01003766.1_pt1 | contig 14886 bp, 16 predicted proteins | sample 2277091 | NCBI WGS metagenome assembly SDBS01 (sample SAMN10404972, study PRJNA504765) | marine sediment metagenome | isolation source: marine sediment core GS10_PC15, 163 cmbsf | place: Arctic Ocean: Southern Knipovich Ridge | collected 2010 | reverse complement strand
TGGCTTCCAAAAACTTCAATTCTTCCCCTCTCTAAATCCTGGACAACGGTAAAGCCTTTCAAACAGCCTTTGACAGAACGTTCGTGTTTTCCCCCTCCTGCGCGATTTTCAAAAATGAGTTTCGTAGGAAAAATTTGCACTTCCCACGTGCTGAAGGGAATGAGACAGCGAACTCCTGGCAAATGTGAAAAAGGGCGCAATTTTTGAGCTATTTGGATACGCATCCGACAAGTCCTGTGGGTGTATTTTCTGTGCACGTCACGTTCACAATTTGGTTTGAGACAAGGTCACCTTCTGGAACCAGCACTTCGAGGAAATTTTCCGTATGTCCCGAAAAATACCCCGGCTTTGTGGAATCTAAATCCTCGAGAAGGATGGGCATCGTTCTTCCCACATAGTTTTCACGCAGATCAAAGGCAATTTGTTCACAAAGATGCAGCACTTGCGCTTTACGCTTTTGCATCACTTGCTTTGGAATCTGGTTAGGATAAAGAGCGGCACGCGTCCTATCACGTCTACTAAAGGGAAACATATGCACCTTAGCAAACTGGATCTGGCGCATTAGGTCAAGGGTCTCTTCAAAATCTGTATCTGTTTCTCCTGGAAATCCCACAATGATATCGGTCGTGAAGGTGAAATCGGCAGAAGCCTCTTTGAGTTTATCGATGGCTTCCAAAAACATTTGCCGGGTGTATTTGCGATTCATCCTTTTCAAGATGGCATTTGAACCAGACTGGAGGACAATGTGCATGCTATGACAGGTGGTTTTTCCCTCGATTACCGCTTCGAGAAGCGCATCATCTACCTCATCCGGGTCGATCGAAGAAATTCTGAGCCGCTCCAACCCTTTTGATTGATCGATGAGACGGACGAGCTCTGCAAGAGAAACGTCTTTGCCCCCTCCATCAAAATCCCCCACGTTGACACCGGTGATCACCACTTCTTTGTATCCCTTATTGATGAGGGTTTCCACCTCGCGCAAAATCGCATCTACTGAACGTGAACGGGAGCGGCCGCGGACGTATGGGATGATGCAATAAGTGCAAAAGGAATTGCAGCCATCCTGGACTTTGACAAAAGCGCGTGTATGCCCCCCAAAGTGATCAATGGCAAACTCGGGCAGTTCTTCTTCTGGCAAAATCTGCTTAAGGAGACTTTCTTTTTCCTTATTAGGAACAACGTGGCTCACTTCTTCCATCGCCTCGATTTCTTTGGGCAGGCGATCGGCAAGACAGCCAGTGACCACGATCTTTGCGTCCGGGTGTTTACGCGCTAGCTTTCGAATTTGATGTCTCGATGAGCGATCGGCCCCTTCTGTGACCGTGCAAGTATTGACAATGCAAAGAGCTGCGAACTCCCCCTCTACCGCTTCGACATATCCCAACTCTCGAAGCTGCTTCGCATAAGCTGCGGATTCATATTGATTCGTGCGGCAGCCTATGGTCGCAAGCGAAAATGTTTTTTTCTTTTTCATAGAGAGTATGATGCCAGAAAAAAACGTGAAATTCAAGAGGCCTAAACTCGATCTTCGAGAAAAATTTGAGAGATTCTAAAGAAATCTTAAAAAACTTGTTGGCGAAAAAACTTAAATTGACATACAATCATTTGCATTCTCAAACCCATTGGAGGTAATAGATGACTGCACCAACACCTGCAACCCAAGCAGCACCAAAGTTCGAGCTTCCCACAGGCATCGAAATAAAAGATGATAAACTTGTTGATAATCGTTCGTTTTATAAAGGCGTAACACTTTTCGGCAATGACTCTCTTGCTACTATGCAAGGAAAATATGATGCAAATGTGAAGGCACTTAAAGACCAAGAGCCACCAAAAGTAGAAGAAAAAAAGCCACAGACTTGGAATGAATTCTTTGCTGCACCTTTTGTTTTTGTTCGTAACATGGTTAGCAAAGCTTGTGGACTTGTTGTAACACTTTTCAAAAATATTTTCAGTAGCTGCGGCTTATGCAAGGATGCTGAAACTAAAACTGATCCAAAGTCTGAAACAAAGTCTGAAACAAAGCCTGAAACAAAACCTGAAACAGATCCAAAAACAGCAACTTAGTCTGTTTTTTTCACACAGTTTCTAAAACGCTTCTTGCTTACGCAAGGAGCGTTTTTTTACATATAGTTTGAGTTGCGCATTGAGATATGGGAATCTCTTCCAATGATGAGATGATCTATGAGCGCAATCCCCACAATTTTTGCACACTCGAGCAATTGCTCTGTGAGTCGAATATCGGGCTTGGATGGACTGGGGTCTCCACTTGGATGATTGTGACAGACAATGAGGCTATAGGCTCCATGGCGAATCGCCGTTTGAAACACTTCTCGCGGATGAACGAGCACCTCAGAGAGCGTCCCTATGCTAATGATCTCATGATGGATGAGGCGGCATTTCACATTGAGCAGAATCACCAGAAGGGCTTCCTTTTTTAAAAACCCAATCTCAGGGACGGCAATTTGCAGGGCATCTTGAACGGATTTCACAATCGGATTGGGCTGTATTTTTTCTTTCGATGCACGCGCTCCAATTCCAAAAGCGGCTTTGAGCAAAATCGCCTTGGCCTTCCCCACTCCTTTCACTTTAGTGAGCTGTTCAATGGAGGCATCCCAAAGCCCTTCCATCCCCCCAAAATGGATCAATAATTCTTGCGATAACACGAGAACAGATTTGCCCTTCGTGCCTGTCCCGAGCAAAATTGCGATCAACTCTTGCAGCGATAGGGCATCGACCCCATCGCGCACGAGACGCTCTCTGGGCAGTTCTGAAACGGGAAGTTTTTTTGCTAAGCTCATAGGATAAACTGGGTCACTTTGTGTTCTAGATGAGTGGGGATTTCCACCTCCATCATCACATCATTTTCTTTATATTCCACAGATAGCACTCTCCCATCGCGCATCAATTCACTCACAAGGACATAATGGCTTTGAGGAATGCATAAATGCACTTTCTTGCGCAGGCTTTCGATCGCTTTTACCATCTCATCCATGAGATTTGCAAAGCCTTTTTTTTCCAATGCAGAAATTTGGACGGTGTGTGGGTAGGTCACACGCAATTTTTTCAGCAATTTTTGATCGGTGCATTGATCGATTTTATTGAGTGCGGTGATCATCGGCAGCTCGGACGCTCCAAGCTCTTTGAGAACGGCTATCGTCGCCTCTGCCTGTTCAAGAGCCTGAGGACTACTCGTATCGATTAGATGCAAGAGAACATCGGTGTGAATAGCTTCCTCGAGTGTACTTTTGAATGCGGCAATTAACGTGTGAGGGATTTTTCGGATGAAGCCCACGGTATCGACCAAAAGGATTTCCTGGTTATTGGGAAGGCGATATTTTCGGGTCGTTGTATCGAGCGTCGCAAAGAGCTTGTCTTCCACAAGGACTTGTGCTTGGGTCAGCGCTTTCAAAAGGGTCGATTTGCCGACATTCGTATACCCGACAATGGCAAATGTGGGGATTCCTTTGCGTAGGCGCGCTTGGCGCTGCGTCTGCCGGTGTGCGCGCACCTGTTCGATCTCTTTTTGAAGGCGCGCTACTCGATGGCGCAGCATCCGTCTGTCCAGTTCGATTTGCTTTTCTCCAGCACCGCGTAAGTATCCGCCGCCGCCGCCTCCCCCCCCTCCTCCTCCTGCTACTTGACGAGATAAGTGTGTCCACAACCGTTTGAGACGGGGAAGCGCATAGCGAATTTTTGCCAGTTCGATTTGAATGCGTGCTTCTTTGGTCTGCGCAGCTTTTGCAAACACCTCGATGATCAATTCGGTTCGATCGAGAACCGGTTTTTTGAAGATTTTTTCTAAATTGCGCTGTTGATGAGGAGTGATCTCTTCGTCAAAGATGATGACATCGGCGCCATACTCATCACTCAAACCGCGAAGCTCGTCTAATTTTCCCTTTCCAAGGATCGTTCCAGAAATGATTTTTCTAAGCATCACAGGGACTTTATCGATGACTTCGAGGCCATACGTCTCTGCAAGCCTCTCCAACTCATCCAGAGATTCTTCGCATCTTGTTTTCTCATTCGATTTGAGATAGAACGCGACGAGGAGCGCTTTTTCAAAGACTTTGACTTCTTCTTCTACAGTCATAAATTAAACTTTAGTTCTAGCCCATCATGGGCAAGACGCATGTCATTGGGGAGTTTTTGATTGGTTTCATCGTGCTCCAAATCATGGGCAATGTGAGTAAAAAAAGTCCGTTTTGCTCCCACCTTGCGGCTGAATGCGATCGCCTCTTCGATACTGAAATGGACCTCTGAGGGCATGTAGCGAAGAGCACTGATCACAAGCGTTTTTACCCCCTGTAGGGAATCAACGACTTTGTCTTCGTATTCTCGAATATCGGAAATGTAGGCCAACTCCCCAAAGCGAAATCCCGTCACTTTCATATTCGCTTGAAAGTAGCTGACATATTCCAAATTAAGACCTTGAAATTTCACTTTGCCAAAATCTTCTTCCAAAATGTGAAAATCTAGCTGCGACTGCAGAGTTCCGTCGGATTGTTTGGTTTTGAAGAGGTAGTGAAACCGATTGCGCAACTCGTCATACGTATCTATCGACGCAAGCGTTGGCAGACGGATTTTGTGTTTAAAATAAAAGACCCGCCATTCATCGAGCCCCCCGATGTGATCATAGTGGGTGTGGGTGAGCAAAACCCCATCGAGGTGATCGATATTGAAGTGGAGCGCTTGATCGCGAAAATCGGGACCCACATCAATCACAAATGCTTTTTTCCCCACGGTGATCAGAGCTGAAGGGCGGTACCGTTTATTCAATTGGGAACGAGACTGGCAAACGGCGCATTTGCATGTGATGACAGGAATCCCGGCCGATCCTCCTGTCCCTAAAAATAAAAATGTTCCTTGCATGTGATAGATTGTATCCTCTGCGCCAAAATACGTCCATACAGACCATGATAGAGCAACCCGCGCGAACCAAGGGCTGTGAAGACATGCGCATTGTCTGCCACTTGTTCGATAATCGGCAAATAGTGGGAACGATTGCAGACACGAACCCCGGCTTTGCAACGGATGATCTCTCCTTCAGGACACCCTAACATCTTTTTTGCGATTTCGAGGTCGGGAGCATCTGATTGAAACTCCCGCTCATAGGTCGAACCAATCTCAAAATGTTTTTCGCTCCCGAGGTGTGCGAGATACCCTTTTGAAATAAAACTCCTGTCGTGAGGAGGAGTCCCTTCCATCTGCAGGGCTTGTCCTTTGAGAAATTTCACATTCAGATGCTGACATTCGGCAAAAGTGCGCATCCCATAACCCGCTGCAATGACAATGTGATCAAAGGATTTGAGCTCATCAAGCGTCTCGATTTTTTGAATGATCAACTCACCTCCTTTTTCACTCACTGCTCGATGCAACCCCTCTAAATAATTTTCCGAAAGAACAGTGATTCCCGAATGGATCAAAAATAGATCCTCGCCAATTTTCTCAATGTCTCCCCACACATCACAATGCTCGCAAAGGCGTATGTATTGCTCTTCTGTTAGACTTTGACGCAAAATTCCTCGATGTATTGCAACACACTTAGAAGTATGCGCCTCAGCAACGCGCAAAAGCTGTTTGGTAATGGCAAGCGCCTCTTCACCGCGATGACTGCGCCTTGCCATGATTCCGGGATAGGGATGCAAAAGACCACTCGCCACACCCGATGCACCTCCCCCCACCTTGTGCGCCTCGAAAATGGAAACTTGGATCCCTTCAGATTCTAAAAGAAAATAAGCAGTCGCCAGCCCAGCAAAGCCTGCACCAATGATAGCAATCTTCATTGTTTTTGCAGAGTTTTGCGCATTAAGACATGGCTCTCTGCAGAGAAATTAAAAAAGAAAATCACCGCCGGGGTGAGTAGTGCACAGAAGGGAAGCATCATGAAAAACCATTTGAGTGCAATGGAAATCCCATGTCCCGATTCGATATAGAGAATTTGCGTCACCACAGCTGCAAGAGATAAGATCCCCACCACAAAAAGGAGCGGCAACATCCCAATCAGCGGCATGATGACACTGAGGAACGGATTGGCCTTCAGATCCTGAAACACCTCTTCAGCCAACTGAGGGCGCAAGTCCGATTTCAGCGCTGCGGCTGGAGTGACATAAAATAAGGCCAGCAAACTCAAAAAACTCAAACCGAGCGAACCCAACACGAGCAAAAAGGGACCAAAGGAGAGCATCGCACTGATAAATTGTCCAATTTCAGGAATCGAACGGAGCAGGTAAAAAATCCCCAAAACCATCCATAAAATGAGAAAAGCAAAAATGATCGGCACTGCCAAATATGGAATGCCCAAAAAAAGCTCTTTGGATCCTTTGATCGTCTTGAAGTATTGCACCTCGAGACCTTTGACTTCATGGTGGTAAATCCGGGTCAAGACGAGGCCAACGGCGAGGACAAAGCCTGCACAGAGGAAGATGGGCAAAAACGCAAGGCTCATCTGTATCCATTGCCCAGCACCAAACGAAATCGTCCGGCAAATCGCCGAAACCACTCCACATAGAGCGAGCACGGGAAAGACGAGCAGCCATTTTTGTTTCGAGAAACAATGACTCAAAGCTCGGTTAAAAATTTTTTCCAGTTCTTGCCACGACATATTATACCTGTGATTGCTACCTCGTTTTTCCTCTATGCTACCTGCGGAACTCATCTACTTCGCTTCTCTCGTCGCCAAGGTGTAAACACCTTGTCTTCCTCGAGAAACTTGTATCTGAGTCCCTCGCTAACGCCTAGATGAAAAGAAGGTAGCAGTCACAGGTTACATACAAATTATAGCTTAAGCATTTCTATTTTTGTAGAGGTATTTGGGACGAACGATAGGTGTGCCCTTGCCCGTGCGCGCCTGCGTGCGTTCGTAGACGATTTGAATCGCGATCCCCACACACCGAGAAAGTCCAAATAAGACCGTATAGTATTCGGGATAGGCAAATCCCGCAGCTGTTAGCATCGTTCCCGAAATCGCATCGACATTTGGATAGGGGTTGGCAATCTTGGGGTTTTCCTTCAAGACATTGGGCCCCGCTTCTCGTAAGTGCAGAGCAATCTTGACAAGAGGGTGATCCCCGTAGTTCTCTTTGACAAATTCATACAAGACAGTTGCTCTTGGATCTTCCACACGGAGTACCGCATGTCCAAATCCAAAGACCAACTGCTTATTTTCGAGGCGTTTGCGGATGAAGGTTTCCACCGCTTCAACCCCAGCCCTATCTCCGAGCTCGTCGTAGACATTTTTGACAAATTCCAAAGTCACTTGATTGGCACTGCCATGGCGCGATCCGGAAAGCCCACACATTGCAGCAGATAGCGAACCCATCATCCCTTCGAGACCCGATGCCACTGCTTTTCCGACAAACGCCGAGAGATTTCCCCCACCATGATCGTAATGGAGCACATTGAAAAACCGAAACGCCTCTTTCAAATCGGGCTTTTTGTCTGGCACGCCTACCATTTCAGTGAAGCCATCCATATAGCCGAGTTTGGGATCGGGCTTTGCAGTCTCTCCCCATCCCGCATGGTGATTGATCACACAGGCAACCAGATGAGGAAACTTTGCAATGATATTGAGAGAGTCTTCTCGATAATTCTCTGTCTTTTCGTACATATCGAGAAATAGAAGTGCCGCTGAGAACAATTTCCTGGGATGGCCACCGCGGGGCAACTGGTAAATTTGCTTCACCACCTCTTCTGAGCAGCAAGCCCGCTTTTTTAAATCTGCAAAAAAGCTATCTACCTCTTCTTTTTGCCCCTCTTCTCCGTGGTAGAGCAGATAGATCATTTCCTGTGGGGGCAGATGGGCAAGTTCTCCAAGAGGCTTGCCACAATAATGGAGCCCTTTTTGAGGATCGACAAACGAGGTGACACAATAGCCGACAGGATATCCCCGCATGCCCGTTTCCAATTGCTCTTCTGTAATTTCAAAGAGTGCCTTAACCACTTACCGCCTCACGTTCCTCGATCAACTCTTTTTCTGTTGCCGCAATTTTATCTCTCAAAAAATCATCCCACTCAAGACCCTCGACAATTTCCACTTGACCATTGCCCTTTAAGCGGCAGGGAAAAGAGAAAATAAGCCCCTCGTCAATGCCATAAGGGTTTCCATCAGAATAGAGCCCTACGGAAAACCAATCATCACTCGGTGTGGGCTCCATCAAAGAGCGGATCGAGTCAATCGCGGCATTTGCAGCCGATGCCGCGGAAGATTTTCCCCGCGCGCTAATGACTGCAGCACCCCGTTTTTGTACCGTTTCGATGAATGCAGTCTCCAACCACTTGCGGTCTCCAATCACCTCTTCAGCCATCGCTCCCCCAATTTCAGCATGAAGAAAATCAGGCACCTGAGTTGACGAGTGATTGCCCCAGATCGTCATCTTTTTGACCTGATCTACAGCCACATTACAACGCCTGGCCAAAAGGGCTTTTGCCCGATTTTGATCGAGACGAGTCATCGAGAAAATACGCTTGGGGTCAATTTTCGGTGCATTTTGTAGTGTGAGCAGCGCATTGGTATTGCAAGGATTGCCCACAACAAAAACCAAGGCATCTTTTGCCGCTTTTTCACTCAAGGCTTTTCCCTGTTCAACAAAGATTTTGGCATTCTCAAAGAGAAGATCTTTCCGTTCCATCCCGGGACCACGCGGCGTCGCCCCAATCAAAAGAGCCATATCAATCCCATCGAATACCTCAAAGGGATCCGTTCCAATATGAATGTCTTGCAAAAGAGGATACGCGCAATCCTCTAGCTCCATCCGCACTCCTTCGAGTGCCTGCTGGGCCTGAGGGATTTCTAAAATTCTGAGCACCACGGGTTGATCTTTTCCGAGCATTTCACCTGCAGCAATCCTAAAAAGAATACTATAGGCAATCTGCCCAGCTCCCCCTGTAATAGCAACTGTCTTGATCGATTTTTCCATATTGCAAACTTAAATTTTGATTGTAAGAATCAAACAAGTTTTGTCAAACAGATTTATCTGGTATAATAGGCGGGATGACTTGGCTTGTCGTTTTAATGTACGCTACATGGTCCAGTGTTTTTGCCTTTGGCAAGGTGATGCTGGCCTATTCAACGGTTCTTTTTCTCACTGGTTCGCGGATGATGCTCGCAGGGGGAATCCTGCTCACCTATCTCGCAATCCGCAAACGCTCAGAGTTTAAGCTCGACAGGCGGCAGTGGTTTTCCATTGGGATACTCGCTCTCTTCAGCATCTTTCTCTCCAACATCTTAGAATTTTGGGGCCTCCAATACCTCTCCGCTGCCAAGACCTGCTTCATCTATAGCCTCTCCCCTTTCTTTGCCGCTCTTTTTTCTTATCTCCATTTTAAGGAGAAAATGACCCGCAGCAAATGGCTGGGAATGGGGATCGGAATTATAGGGATGATTCCCGTTTTCATGACGCAAACCGGATCTGAGGAGCTTCTGAATGCCTTTAGTTTCTTCACATGGCCGACACTTGCCATCATGGGAGCTGCTCTCTTCTCTGTCTATGGGTGGGTAGTTTTGCGCCTTGTGGTGAAAGACCATCAGATCTCTCCTTTCATGGCCAATGGAAGCAGCATGATGATCGGGGGAACGATGGCGATCGTCAGCTCAGCTTTAATCGACAACTGGAGTCCCTTTCCCATATCACCTGGAGGAACCTCCTCCTTCATCAGCGGGATGCTAGCGATGACCTTTATCTACAACATCGTCTGCTACAACCTCTATGGGATGATGCTCAAGCGTTACACAGCGACATTCCTCTCTTTCATGGGGCTTCTCAGCCCCATTTTCGCCTCCCTAACCGCTTGGCTTTTACTTGGAGAAATGCCCTCCTGGCAAATTTTCCTCTCGACTGGGATCGTCTCGATCGGCCTGTGGATTGTCTATCGCGCCGAGCTCAAGCAGGGCTACATTAAGGGATCTTCTCTGACTTCACCCCACCGCCAATAAGGGCCCGTGATGGCTACATAGTTTATTCTTGAACGAACATCATGCCTGCGATCAGCCCACTGGTAAATTCCTCAAGCTCGAGGAGATCTCCTTCGGGAAATATCCCCGTTGCCAAGAGACATAGACAATCCTCAACTTCAAAGAAAAAGAGGTCTATGTGGATAGAAACTTCCATGTCCTCATCAGAGATATGCAGCCGGAGTCGTTGGCCAATATAATCATCAGATGGGAGGATTTCGAGTTCAAAAGATTCGATATCCATTTCATCGAATAAAGACCCTTCTTCAGATAAGGCAGTTTGTAATTCATCGATCACCATGGCTAACATTTCACCCGACTCTTCTTCCAAAAAATTGGCTTTGGGAAATTTCCCTAAAATGATGGCAAAAAACTTCTCATCTGTGAAGTCCGATTGAAAGACATTAAATTCCATCCCGTTGTCGCAATTAGATATATTCCAAGTACGCTTTAAGCCAGGTGGGATTTGCATGACAAGTCCCGTGTCTTCATCGCGAAAGATCGTTCCATAATCAGCACAGAGGCTCACTCCAAAACATAAAAGCAAAGATAGAAATAGCGTTTTCATGATACATTCTCCGTAGAGGTTTCCAAAATGCCGATATTTTGACGGGAAGCTCTATTTACAAGCAAGAATTTATTGAACAATCACGGGTGAAAGGAAATAGACTTGAGAAGAGTTTGCATCATGGCATCTGTTTCTTCACGCATAGCCTCCCCCTCATCTCTTTTCATAAGGCTAATCGTAAATCCATATTCACCTTTAACAAAGAGATAGTCGTAAAGACATAATGGCTCGATCAATTGGTCGGAGATTCCCAGGATGCGCAGCTGGCATTTTGTGAATTCGATGTCTCCAATCCATTGATTTTTAAATTCCAGCCCTTCGCAAATGACTCGATCCACCTCTTCATTGTTTTCACAGGTCATCGACCGGTGAAAAAATTCAGGAAGGGATTGGGAATGGTCATATTCTTCGATCTCAATAGTGATGAGATTTCGATTCTCATCGCTAAAGGAATACCACCATGCGATATCGAGTGCATCCATTTTGCTTTTGCTCTCAACAATACTGAGCTCAAATTCAGGGGGAATTTCTAAAGACATCCCTGAGAATGAATCTGTAAAAGGCATTGCAGTGGCAGTTGCCACCAAGGAAAGAAAAAAAACTAATATCCAATTTTTCATATACGCCTAAGAGACCCTCTAAATGCGGTTACCAAGACTTGAACTTGGGACCTCAACATTATCAGTGTTGCGCTCTAACCAACTGAGCTATAACCGCGATTCCCGAGTGCATATACATTCGGAGAGGTCAATCATGGAGGCTAGGAGAGTCGAACTCCTGACCTTCTGAATGCAAATCAGACGCTCTACCAACTAAGCTAAGCCCCCATAGACCGTGCAACATATCATTGCACCATTCCTTCCAAGAGAAGAAGGAAGAAGAGAAGATACTAAATTTCTGTGTTTTCTGCAAATGTTCAGAGTCAAATTTCATGTTCTTGATACCATTTTTTTGGATTTTGCTTCAATGCATCTACCATTTTCGACAAACAATTTTTGAGTGAATGCGTAGGTTCCCATCCCAAGACCGCTCGGGCCTTTTGGGTGTCTACTTCGTAGTGGTCATCGGCAAGATCCACCATCCACGGTTTAATAAAAGATTTTTTTACTGCGGCACCACATTTCGCTACCCACTTCGGGATGCGCATTGTCCACCACGTTTTTCCATGAAGCAGACGACCGATTTCGTCTTGCAGTTGACCGAAGTTCAAAACTTCACCCTCTCCCAAAACGAAGAGTTCTTCTGGTTTCAGTTCTTTGCGCTTCTCCACAATAATTTTTAGGGCACGCATCAAATCGTCCATATGCAAAAACGTCGCCCCTTGATCGACGTTTCCCGGAAAAAAATGACTTTCCAATTTTTTTTCGTAAATGCGTGCGATATGCTGGGAAATGGGAATCGAATGGCATCCATCATCATAGATTCCTGCAATGCGTAAAATCACACTGGAAGCGTTGCCCCGATTTGCTTTGATGATCTCTTCTGTTTTGATCTTCGATAGAGGATATTCCCACTTGGGATCGACAAGAGAGTTTTCATCAATTTTTTCTCCTAACCGGCACGGAGCATAAACGAGGAGCGTGCTCGAAAAGACAAACTGATCCAACTCAAAATCTTTGAGCGCCTCAAGCAGGTTTGCCGTCCCCTCAATCGTGATTTTTTGGTATTTTTCCCATTTGCCCCCTTCGAAATTGTAATAGGCTGCCAAATGAATAAAAGAGGCAATGTGTGAGCCGTATTTTTCTCGCACTTGACGCAATGAGTCTTTGACATTTTCAAGAGAGCTGACGTCGGTAAAGAAGTAATCGACCCCCTCATAGGGAACGGGAGGAGTACAAATATCGAGACCGACAACGTGGAAATCTTGAGAAAACATCGCGGCAACCTCGCACCCAATGCGTCCGCACATTCCCGTGATCAAAAGAAGTGGTTTTTTTTTATCCATCTTCACTCCTTTTAAAAACTGTCAGCCTATAATGCAAGACATGACAGAAGAAATAAAACGCCTTTTTTTTGGACTTTCTGTCCATGCCCCCTGGCCCATGTCCTATCCGAATGGTCGGATCATTGAAGAAGAGTCACGTCACATCACCTTGGCATTTTTGGGCAATCACCCCTTTGCAAAGCTAAAGCAAGAGCTGCAACACTTTCCTAGCCCTGAGTTCCCCATCGGCCCCGTTGGCATCTGCGATGAGCTTCTTTTCTTACCCGTTGACAAACCACGTGTCGTCGCCCACCACATTTCTTGGCTTACCGATGGGGAAAAAATCGAATCGCTCCACCTGGCCACACTGGATTGGCTCGAAAAACTGGGATACCACGTGGACAGGCGCCCTTTTTTATCACATCTATCGATTGCACGGAGCCCTTTCCAGCAAAAAGAATGGAAGGAGGTCTTCGAAATCCTACCGGTTCTAATCACCGGGGTTCATCTCTACGAAAGTATGGGAAATTTGCGCTACTCCAAGATCTGGTCGCTTCCATTTTTGTCCGCCTTTGAAGAATTTGAACACACCGCCGATATTGCTTTTCATCTGCGAGGCTTATCTTTCAGTGATCTATACTTTCACGGCGCTCTCGCGATGAGCTTTAAATTCCCCCCTTTTCTCGAATTCCTCAAAAGAGAAGAGATGCGCGATCTCAACCATGTGATCCAAGCCCTCAATTTGATGATCTCCTCTTGCGATCTGGAAATGGGTTGTCCTTTTAAGGCTGTTAGCTATCATGGCAAAGTAAAAGAGGAAAAGGGACTCCTACAATGGGAAATGGTTGTCGATGTCTAAATTTAAACTAAAAAAGATTGCTCCTGCGACATATTTAATGGAAAAAGAGCCTGGGATGAACGTCCCCGGTCTAATCATCGCAACAGATGAGATCATGGAGTCGATGGATTTCGACAAACCGCTCGAGCAGGTGCGTAACGTCGCCTTTCTCCCGGGAATTGTCGGTTACAGCATTGCAATGCCCGATATCCACTGGGGATATGGATTTCCCATTGGTGGTGTCGCTGCGATGGATCCTGAAAAAGGGGTGATTAGCCCCGGCGGCGTTGGCTATGATATCAACTGTGGTGTACGCCTTGCCCTCATCCCCGAAACTCTTTCCTGCATCGAAGGAGCCCACGGCGAAAAACTTCTCAAGCGGATTTTCGAGCTCGTCCCTTCTGGCGTGGGACGGGGCCATAAAAAAATACGAGGGCTTTCTGAGCGCGACTACGGAGAGCTCGCTGCAAAAGGAGCCCGCTTTGCCATCGAACAGGGCAATGGCTTTGCCGAGGATCTCGAACATATCGAGAGCAATGGCGTTATCGAAGATGCCGACATTGCCGCTGTCTCCACGGTCGCCAAAGAGCGTGGTAAGAACCAGCTCGGCTCCATTGGTTCGGGCAACCATTTTGTGGAAATCGGTGAAATTGAGCAGATCTATCTTCCCGATATCGCACGCGATTGGGGAGTAGAAAAAGGGCAGCTCTACCTGCTGATCCACTCCGGTTCGCGCGGTTTTGGCCACCAGGTCTGCCAAGACACGCTTGAAACTTTCATGGCAAAAGGATATGCCGAAGGGCTCCCCGACAAACAACTCGTTTCCGCTCCCATTCAGAGTCAAGATGGACAAGACTATTTCCACGCCATGGCAACAGCGGCAAATTTTGCCTTCAACAACCGGCAAATGATTTTACATGAGGTCCGCCAGGCCTTCCACGATGTGCTGGGAATCGCGCCAGAGAAGGTGCGTCTTCTCTACGATGTCTGTCACAACATCGCCAAATTCGAAATCCACAACAACAAACGCCTCTGTGTCCACCGCAAAGGGGCGACACGCGCTTTTGGCCCTGGGGCCGAAGAGCTCAATCCCATTTTCAAAAAAACAGGCCAACCTGTCCTCGTTCCAGGCGATATGGGAAGAGCCAGCCACCTCATGGTAGGCATGGCCAATCCCGACACCTGGTGCAGCTCGTGCCATGGCGCTGGCCGTGCGCACAGCCGTGTCAAATCAGCCCGCACCTGGAAAGGGCGGGATATTTTCGATTACATGAAAAAACAAGGGGTCGAAGTGATGGCCACCTCCGGGCGAACAGTCTCTGAAGAGATGCCCGATGCCTACAAAGATGTCGACAAAGTCGTTGATGCCGTCGAAGAGGCCAAGCTAGCGGGCAAGGTCGCCCGCCTCAAGCCTCGGCTCGTCATCAAAGGATGAAAAACGCGAATTCAACTAAAAGATATGTAATTAAAATCATTAGTGCTCCTTTTGAGAAACTAATTATAACAGAATAGTTGTTTCTGTGCGAATTTAATTTTTAAATAAATTTTCACAGCTATTTGAAATAAATTTTTAAATTAGGCTTCTTTGCTTTAAATTGACGTAATTC
>SDBS01003765.1_pt1 | contig 14892 bp, 7 predicted proteins | sample 2277091 | NCBI WGS metagenome assembly SDBS01 (sample SAMN10404972, study PRJNA504765) | marine sediment metagenome | isolation source: marine sediment core GS10_PC15, 163 cmbsf | place: Arctic Ocean: Southern Knipovich Ridge | collected 2010 | reverse complement strand
CTTGGTAAGGCAAAGGTCGGGGGATCATAATTCTCGAGTATTTAACTCGAAAAGGATAAACCCCCTTGAGGCTCTATTTAAATTGATTATGCTTCACTTATATCTAAAGTATTTAATTGAAAACTAAAGAAAAGGAAGAAACATAATTTATAAAATTATTAATTAATTAGAAAGTTTTTAATCATTATATGTGATATTTTTAAGCGATATTATGCCGGTGTGGCTTAGTTGGTTATAGCGCCAGACACACTATCTTTCTGAGTAAATGGGTCAGACTGAACGTGCTGGACTCATAATCTGGAGGTCGTGGGCTCATAAAAAAAAAGGGATTCCCTTTTCCATGAGAATCCCACCACCGGCATTTTTTTTTATTTTCAATTTTCGAATATATAGAAACTAAAAGATTTTTTATTCCTTTAACTTAGAAATAATTGATATGACTGGAAATAATTCTAAGAAAATTTCATCTGAAGAATTATCAATCTTAGATAATAATGCTGAATGGTTAGGAATTCCTAAAAGTCATTTAATGGAATGCGCAGGATATTCTTTAGTAACGGAAATTATTTCTCGAGAATATATTGAAAAAAATTCAAAAGTAGCTATTTTTTGCGGATTAGGTAATAATGGGGGTGATGGATTTGTTGTAGCCCGTCATTTATCATCATATGGAACTAAAGTATTAGTAGTATTATTAGGACAACCAGAAAAAATAAGAACTAAAGAAGCTCAGCTTAATTGGAGAATAATTTATGAAAATCTTGATTATTCGATCCAGATTAAGATAGTGAGAGACTCTTCAGAATTAGAAACAATTAAATCTCATATAAAGGATGATAAAAGTTATTGCTTAATTGTTGACGGTTTACTAGGAACAGGAATAAAAGGAAAAATAAGAGAACCTATTTCCTCAGCGATTGATTTAATAAACAATATTAAAGAAGAAGAAGGAACTAGATTACAGATCATATCGATTGATGTACCTTCTGGATTGGACCCAAATACTGGGAAAGTATCAGAAAAAGCAGTTAAAGCAGATTTGGTTGTATCTTTTCATCGTATAAAAAAAGGAATGAAAGCAAATAGTAAATATATAAATGAAATAATTGAAAAATCTATAGGTATTCCTCCGGAAGCACATCTTTTTGTTGGAAGAGGAGATTTAATACCTACTTTAAAAGTGAGAAAAAAAAATAGTCATAAAGGTCAATTTGGTAGAATTTTAGTTATTGGTGGCTCGAAAAATTATTCAGGTGCTCCTGCTTATTCATCCTTAACTTGTATAAAGTTTGGTATTGATTTAGTAATCACTTATACTCCACAAATTATAAGCAATAATATCAGGAATTATTCACCAAATTTGATCGTAAGAACTAGTCCTGGAGATTGGTTAAATCTCAAGGCATTAAATGAAATTTCTAGTTTAATTGAATGGTCAAATTCAGTAATTATTGGGCCTGGTCTAGGAACAGAAAAACAAACTGAAGAACTATTAATAAAGATATTGGAAAAATTGGGACAGGAAAAAAAACCATTTGTACTAGATGCAGATGCTTTAAAATTAGTTAAAAACCATCTTAAATTGTTAAAGGGATTACCAGTAATTTTAACTCCTCATGAAGGAGAATTAGAAATCATGACAGGAATTAAACTACCACCATTTAATGAGATAGATCAACGGGCAAAAATTGTTCTAGGTTTAGCAAAAAAATTAAATGTTACTTTGCTACTTAAGGGACCGTATGATTATATTTCAGATGGTAAATTACTGAAAATTAATAAGACTGGTTGTCCTGAAATGAGTATTGGAGGAACGGGCGATGTTTTAGCTGGTTTATGTGCGTGTTTTATATCGACTGAAAATGGAATTTTCAAATCCGCAAGTTCCGCAGCTTTTCTTAATGGGATATTAGGTGAGTATTGCAAAAAATATGTTGGAAAGCGCTTTACACCAATGGATATGATTAATAATATTAATAAGGCAATTCAAAAAGTTGTAAATTTATAAGCTTTTGCTAAACGATAAGTCCGTTTGTATTAATGTTAAAAGTGAAATATGATATTTGATAAACATTTATTAATTTTTAATATATTATAATATTAATTTAGATATTATATTAACATAAGTTGAGGTTATAAGAACGGTTACGTTCTTTATATTTTTATAAAAAATAAAGGAGATTGAAAAAAAAAATGCCACAAGTATTTCAAATTAACCCAGACGGTACAACCAGCGAGCTAACAAGTGAGGGTCCAATTAAAGATATATTAAAAACAGAAGAAAGTTATGTACTGGTTGCAGATGAAGTCAGGAAAGTATTTCTCTGGAAAGGGCTTAAAAGTAGCGTAAGATCAAAATTCATTGGAGCAAAACGGTCTCAGGAGATCAGAGGGCAAGTGGGAATGCACTATGGTGTTGTTCCCCTTGATGAGGGGGATGAAGACGCCGAATTTATTAATTTGATAGGTGGACAAACAAAAGCAGGCATCGCAAGAGAAATAAGGGATGATGATACGCCTGTATCATCAGGAAATCCTCTTCGAGAAAAAAATATTTTTGGAACACCTAGGCCTGCTGAAGGTATGAACATAGCGGGAAGTAAATCGCGAAGTGTTTTGAATACTGGTCCATTATATACGGGGAAAGAGTCAATGGGAGCATATACGCAAGATCAATCTAAAGTAGATTTTCAAGACGTTATGCAAAAATTAGAAGAAATAAAAATGCCTTCAGGTTTTGAAAGAGAATTAATAATTATTGGCAATCATGCCTATTCTATTGTCGAAAAAGTTCAGCAATTTTTAGGGAAAAAACAGGTGACAAAAGAAATTTCAAAAGTAGGGTCAATACCTGAGGGAATATTTTTTGCTGAAGAATACTCACCAAGAATTTTATCTGAAAATGGTAAGATAATTGCTATAGAATTTCTCAAGCGCACAGGTACTAAACCTGCAAATCAAAAAACTAAAAGTCAATTACTAAAGGATCAAATTAAAAAACAATTAGAAGGTTAAATAAAAAAATCGTTCTAATTCTTTAAACTTCTTTCCTTTCTAATTAAATTTGTTTATAATAATTTTTTAAAATTAAATTTTTTTTAACTTCTATTAGTTGAATTAAATCTGTTCATATTGATATAGCTGAATTAACATCAAACTCTTTAATAAAAGTCTCTGGTCTATTTGGAATAAGAAAAAAATTGAAATTTCAATCTTCTTTTCTTCAGTTTTCTGGTGAACATTGGTATAGATAAATATAAATTTTTAAGGTCGGATTTTTTACATAATATTAAACAAATCATATTTTTTTTCATTTATTATGGCTGAATTAACTTCAGATGAAGCAAAATCATTGTCTTCATTTTTGAGTTCTATTACAGAATACTCAAATCTTGAAGCGCTTGCTTTAGTAACTCGAGAGGGTTTGCAGTTGGCTTTCAGCGCAGTACCCGGCTATTCTGTAAATCCAGATTTATTTTCAAGTTTGAGTGCAGTAGTCGTCCAGAGCAGTTCAGACGCAATCGAAACTTTAGGATATAAAAATATGCTAGAGGTTGTATTAAGGGGGGCTAATGGGTTTATAATTCTCTCAGCAGCTGGGAGATTTTTTCTTATGGGAGCATCCAGAGAGATGCTGGATTTAGGGAAAGTGGTAAAAATATTTCGGTACTATGCGGGTGAAATTTCTAAGCGTTATCCAGGAAAATGATGATGAAGGCTCAAGTTTTAGATTTTCTACCCATAAAGGATAATATGCTGTATTTTTGATTATAATTTAAAATATACTTCTATTTTTCTTTAAATATTTTTATCATAATATCTTTATAACCTAGTACTGTAAGATAATGTAAATAGAAAATCTTATAAGAACTTTCATTGTTGATATTATCCTAAATTTTATTTAAATAGCATTTTCGATTGATTATTTGAAGATTTCCTAATATTTAAAGATGAATCCAACAATATTAATAATATTGAATCTAAAAATATCGAATTTAGATAAATTAATTTTATTAAATATTTCTTAGGAAACATAATGATTCATGAGATTAATTTATAATTTTTAGATTTATTTAAAATTAAAATGTATACAATAGAAATGTGAAGAAGTATGCCAGAGATTACGCTTTTTGTTGACACTAATAATGAACGAGAAGATATAGTTATTATATGTAAAGCAAATGCAGACATAATAGGTTTAAAGGATGGAAATTCTGTAGAAATCGTAAATCTTGATAATAATTTAATGAAAATAGCGAATGTAGAGATCTCCTCAAAAATTTTAGATTTTGCTGGACAATTTTCGAAGAATATACTTGACGAGTTAAAATTTACTGGAGTAGAATTAACTATCCGTCCCGTTACTGCTGCTAAATCTCTTAAGCCCGTTTTAAGGATTCCAAAAGTACCACCTCCAAAACCTAGTTCGGTCCCTTCTTCTGTACCACAACCTTCAATTTCACCTCAACCTAGACCAATACCGCAGCTTGGACCAACTCCTTCGCCTCAATTATCACCTGCGCAAATTCCGGCCCAGACTACCCCAATAGAAACACCCCCGCTTAGCCCTGAACAGTTTGTACCAAAATCTACAGAGCAGATAGATCCATTTCCAAATAGAATTGATGCAAATATTTTGCAAAATCAGAAAAATGGGATTATTCTTACTCCAATATTGGATAATAATATAGAAGGGGGTCGAATACAATTAAATGGTGATATTCTTCAACAATTAGGATTAGGACAAGGAATGTTAATCGCTTGGGAAGACCCACTAACTAGGGCCATTGGTTCAGCAAGAATACATGAAGAAAATATAGGTACCAATGAAATTAAAATGAGTAAGGATACCTTTGAGGATACAAATATTCAAGCAGAACAAATAGTAGTATATTCAACTGAACCTTCTGTCGTTAAAGCTTCATCATTAATGCTAGAAATCGAAGTACGGCCTAATTTAATGGGATTTGTTTTAGTTAGTCCAAGGACGCAACACACTCTTTCACTTCAGAAAGATGATATTGTAGCATTTGAAGACGAACTTACTGGAGCAATAGGTGCAGGAAAAATAGAAATATTAGAATCTCTTGCAGATAATATGATAGTTATTGATAGTGAAATTCTTGAAGCTTCGGGAATTGGGAGTTTTGAAGTAAATGTTTCAAAAAATCAAAGAACAATAATTCCCCTACAAAGCATTTCATTAGGAATTTCCCCTATTTCGGGTGAAAATATGTGGGAAATAATCAGTACCGCTAGGGAGAACGTAAATTCTTTAAAAGATTGGATTTCAAATTATATTATTTTTAAAGGTATTAAACTTAGATGGGCTTCTGTAAACATTGCTTGTTCTATCTTAAGCACTGTTCCTGATTTGACAGGAGATATTTTTGCGAAAGTAAATAAAAATACAACCCTTTCCCTAACTCCAACAGGTTTAGTTCCTTTCAATGCTATTCTAATAATAGATATCAGTCGATCTATGATGGCTAGAGATGTATTAGTAACAAATATTGCTCCTGCTATAGAAGGAATTAAAGCAGCAATGGAATCCAGAGAAATTCAAGAATTTTTAAAGCATTTCAAAGATGGAATTTACATACCTAGAAGGATTTCTGCGGCTTTTGCTGCTATATTATTCTTAAGTGAAAAAGTAGGACGGGGTTTCGGAGAAAAAGTTTCAGTAATACGCTTTGCTGATGAAGCACAAACGTTACCTTTTAGTAATTCCTTTTATTTGGATTCTGCAAGTGGTAAAAAAGGCATTTTGGAAGAAGCTGCTAGTATGATTGTTGATAGAATAGGAAACGTATATGGACAAGCGACTAATATGCACTTGGCAATGGAATCTGCTGCTCAGGTATTAGAGAAATTCCAAGAGATTAACCCAAAAACCCCAAACATGATTCTATTGTTAACAGATGGAGAACCAACACACCCAGAACTTTTTCTAGATTCGATTAGTCAATTTAGTGCAAATCCAAATGTTGTAATATATATTCTTGGGTTAGGGAATCCAAATGATGAATTAATGGCTCGAGCTGCGGCGTATTGTGGTGGAGAATACTTCAAGCCAAATGATGCAGGAGAACTTTTGATTTGGTACTCTAAGCGAGCTAGAGATTTGACAGTTAAAATAAAAGCACATAAATACTAAAAAGAGCATTCTATTAGATTCTTGAATTTTTTTTTAATTGAAAAACTCTTAATTAACAGTCGGATTATACTGTATATTTAAATATTCTTTGATTTTTTTAGTTAGTAGAGAAAAAATTTATGAAATTAGACCTCTGAGAGTATGGAAGAATTTAAGGTAAATGAATATATAACATTAAAATTGGAAAAAGGAAAGACAAATATATATATAAAAGGAGAATTATTTAAGCAATGTAAATCCCTATTGCTAACTAATACAACAGAGAATATTAATATTTTTGAAGAAATTGAGTCGGTGGATGAAATTTCGGAAATGTCTGGGTTCTCACTGGAAGAAAGCATTGAAAAAGATATGACCTTGGAAATAAGAAAAGAAATAAATAATATTACTCCTGAAATAGAATATTGGGTGCATTGTAGCAATTTACAAGTTTGGGCGGAATACAAATATGACACGACATTAATCCATTCAAACTTAGCGTTTCCTTTGCTTAAGAAGCTTGCAAATTTCGGGGATCCTATCGCTCGTAGGATTTTTAAGGAGGAAATCGGAAAAAGGTATTTTACTGGAGTGAAGAGTGTACAAAGTTTTTTAGAAGAGGAAGGCTATTTGGAATCTTTAAGCAAAGAGGAGATTAGAAGTTTTATTGATTCTGGGGTCGATGTCCTTGACGAATTAGAAGATATATTAGGTAAAGAGTTTTACATAACTACTATTCTTAAATCAATTGGTTCGCCTACGGCTATTATAAAAAATGGAAAAATCATAGGTCTAAATATACGAAAAATGAAATTAAAAGAGATTCCTGATTGTATTCAAAGACTTGAGGATCTTGAAATTTTTGATATGACCCAAAATATGAATGAAGAAATTCCTGATTGGATTGGAAAATTAGGATCATTGAAAAAATTAATTGGTGGCCATAAAATAAAAAAAATCCCAGAATCAATCGGTAAGCTAAGATCTTTACAGGTCTTAAATCTAGCGGGAAATCAAATTGAAATCCTTCCAGATTCTATTGGGAATCTTATCTCGTTGAAAGAATTGAAGTTATATTCAAATAAGATAAAGAATCTCCCCGATACACTGGGGAATCTTATTAATTTAGAAGATCTATCTTTAAATAAAAATCCATTAATTTCATTACCAGAATCATTGGGAAATTTAAAAAATCTAAAAGACTTGAGTCTAACCTTTGATCCAATTGATAATTTACCTGCTTCTATAGTAGAGCTTCCTTCTCTCAAAGATTTGGGGATCGCAAGAACTAATATCAATAAAGATAATAAAATAATTAAAGAACTAAAAAAAAAAAAAGACCTTAATATTTTCTTATAAAAGATAGAACTTATTTCTCAAATTTTTTCTTATCCTATTCTTAGATCTGTAATTTGATTAAATTCTCCTAAGTCTACACCATAAGGATTGTAAACACGTAGAAATCTATTGTACCAATTCATGAGATAATCAAGCATTGGTTTGTTCTCATCATTTTGGAATGCGAGAAACATTCGAAGATCTTCTGGATTGAATATTTCTTTAAAAAGTTGTTGCTGAATAATATAGTTTTCGGGCGTGAATTCTCCTTCAGTCTGAGTCCAAACAAAATCTCCTCCATATTGTGCTGAATAATCACTTGATTGTACATATTCATGAGTGTATAAACCAAGGGCATCTGCATAAAAGTAAATATTTGCGGAATTGGAGCTGGGGAGAGGGGAATCTTTTACAACGACAAATGCGTTAGGGACAAAAAGTAAATAAAAGACCATACTGGCAATAGCTTCTTGGAATGCTTGAGGATCCTCATTATCTATAGTAAAAGAAATGCTATCCTCTTTGAAACCTAGTATCTTTCCATATGTGGTACTAAATCTTCCTCCTCGAGTAACCCCCTTTCCTTTTTCAGTAGTGAAAAATATTGTATATCCATCACTATCACCATAGGAAAATAAATCATAAAAGTTTTTATACATATCTAAGATATTTATCCTTAACTCATTTTCGGCAAATTTAAATGGTAAACGATACCCTCCTGGATACATCCCTCCTTCACGCTCGGTCTTAAAAGAAAGGGTTAACCAAATATCATTAATATATTTAATAGCCTCGTCATATGGGATGTATAATCTTAGACCTTTTTCGGAACCTAATATCTTATTTCCGGCTAGAATTTGTTGACTCACAAATCTGGTTTGTCCTCCGACTGTTCCTTTAAGGTATACCACATCGCCTACTCCTGAGTGTATAATAGTTCTTAACTGTCTCACCAGATCAATATCACCAGTAGGATCATCGATAAAAGTTCTAGAATAACTTTGAGCGATTTTTGTTGTTCTTTCTGTCCATGATTCAATATTATCTTCATATAATGGTGTAGATGCGACTAACTTATTAATTTCAGCTGCTTTGATTCTTTCATAGAAAAGTTGTTGAATTTTTCCCCTCCCAATAAAATTCATCTTATCAACCCATGCTGGATCAAGTAGTTTTGAAAATTCATTATGCAAAAATAAATTGGCAGCTTTCATATAAAGCTGATAATTCATATTTTCATATGATGAAAAGTATTGCTCCAAAAAGGCAGAACCTATAGGTCTTACGTCAATTCTATAATTACCTATCTTATAGGTTTTTCCATCCAAACCAATGCGTTGTCCCGATAATGATCTCCAAAAACCATTAATTTTGGTTTGTGAGAAATACCAAGCTTTTCGAGAATATTTCTTACCTTGTATTATATAACTTCCATAAAGATAGTCTTTACCAATTGGAGTCTGACGAGTATAAGAAAGAACACGTAGATCAAAATCACGAATTAATTTACTTTGAATGGCTCGAGAATGCAAGATCCAATCCATATTAAATTTTTTATCACTTTCGGAAATTGATAGAATACCTGACATTAAATCTGTAAAGGCACTAAATCCTATTAAATCGATTAAGATTTTATCCATTATGTTAATTAATTCAAAATCATTATCTCCTGTTATTTCGTTGATTGTAAGCTCAGAATCAACAGTAAATGATCTCCCTTCTAATAAAGTACGACATTCTTCAAAGTATATACTTGGAAATGGGCGTGCTAAATCATTTTGAATTAGTATAAGCCATGTGTTATATAACTGTTTCATACCAAGATCAGAACGTATATGCCTTTCCGAACCTTCAATATAACTTCTTGAGATAAGATTTAGCCAATATTGATCATTCAACGGATCATAGTGAGGATCGAATGATGGATTATAAGTTAATCCTCCAGTATAAAGAGGATCGTTAGCTTTTGGTCTTAGAACGGTCAAGATTTCTTTATATAAAGGAATGCTGTAACGATTATTTATAGAATGCAAATTAAGATAGGGAGAAGTTACAAAAATTCGTGGTATGAATGTACGTACTTGAGCCAAAGTATATACTCCCCCAGAAGCAAGATTTCCACCAAGTTGATATATTATATTGGATAATGCGTTGATCTTGGTAGAAAGCCCTTCAATAGAATACCGGTCTGAATTTAAAATAACACCATATTTTTGAATTAAACCTTTCAATTTAGTTGTCTTATGAGTTGCGTCTTCTTTAAAATAAGGAACGTATTCAGGGGTAGGGACAAAATTGTAGGTACTTTCTTGCAAGAACGCAAAAACAAATTTCCCTGATTCATACATGATGCTTCGATAACAATTAGAAAGTGTGAAAATACCGTTCTGCTCTGATAGATAATTATTATCGTCTAGGTATTCATTAAACCAATTTATTCCGCGGTCACCAAGTTGATTTCCTTTTAATGCGATTCTTCCGTCTAATAGATATCCTTCCTTTGTATTTAAAATGACATCTGAAAAGACTTCTCCCGTGAAAGGATCCTTGTATCCTAAATAATAATCTCCCTTAAATTTTTTGAATATATGTAATTGGTCTGATCGTACTAAACCCCATTGTCCTGTCTCTATATTATGAATTACAATCATGGGGGTATCAAATGCCATGCTTGGATCAATTTTAGTTCTTTCAATAATATTTATCCCATTATCAGGGAATTCTAATATACCAAAGAAGCTGGGATCTAATGTCAACATCGCTCCCTCAAGTTTAACAGGTTTCATTTCTCCATTTTCATCAACTTCAAGACGTAGAAAGGAATGGGAAATACTATCTTGCCATATTAAACCAAATTGGTCATTGGTAAAATCGACAATGAGTCTATCTAAGTTCCTTCTAAACATTTCTTTAAGAGCAGTAAATTCATTATGACCTTTAGAATTAACATCCCACTTGTCTTTTATTAAGTCCCACTTTGTACCTCTATATCCCATGCTAGCGCGACTATAAATTTTTCTAGCAATAGATTTTATCTTCTCCCTAAAAGTAAATTTTTCAATTGTATTACCATTTTCATCTCTATATTCTATTATTATATCTTTATCATCAAAAAGGTTCTGTATCTCGTCATTGAAGTCAGTTCTACTGAAAACTTTTGTTATTCCTTGGATAAGAATATCAACCTCTCTATTCCCGGTAAGCATCGTCTTACCTTCAATAAGCGTATTAAGAAATGAGGTAACTTCGTGATAAAATTGTAGATCAAAAGGTCCTTTTGCGTATAGAGCACTTGTACTATCGATGTTTTTAAAAGTATAAGTCAATGTACGCTTAACTTTAGCCTTACCATCAGCAAGTCCATACATTCCAGAAGCGAAGTCTGATTCCACTTTAAATCCTTGAATTTGGTGTAAGTTTTGCGATTTAACATCATTTGATGTTAGGGCCCACATTTCTGATGCCTCTATTATTAGGCTTATAATATCTAATGAGATATCCCGTGGTTTAGCACTTAAGTCTTTAGTGTTACTTCTTATTGTTTTTACCTCAGTTGTGTACAGCGTGTACGTACTTAGGTCTGAGCCATCGGAACCAGGTATCAAAAGCGTAATAATATCTCCTTCCCTTCCATTTATAGTTAGTATATTATCTTGTGATGTATCAAAACCATTAATAAAAATTCTGGCGTTTTTCAAATTACCTCCAAAAAGACCTTGTAGTACTTCTATATTAAAACTCTTTGCTTTTAGTCTATTGAAAAACCTTGGGTTTCGTTCCATAAATTGAAACATTTTAATATCGTCTGTATTCCATCCAGAAGCAATTAAAGATGGAACTATTCGATCTATATATGGACCTAAAAGATATGCTGTTTCGCCGATCCATCCAAAAAAGGTATTTGTATTTCGAGCGATTGTACCAATAACTTCTCCGATCTCATAATCATAATCAGTTGTCATGAAGTGATTTGTTAATGTAGTAAATAAAGATGTTATTGAGTCACTATGTATAAATTCTTTTGAATGTGAGGTTAGGTCAGAACTTGAAATAAATTGTCTTAATTCTTGAATAAAATTGTAATGAGTCATACTCTTGAAATCATAACTTTCTGCTAAGAAATTGAAGGTAATCATTGAAATTGCGTCTTCGTATGTATCAATAAGGTCTTTACCTAAACTATTATCTATTATCTCTTTAAATTTAAATTTATATAATTGCCCAACGAATTTCCTATATTTTGCTTCATTGAAATCACTTCCAAATTTAGCTTTCAAATCTGCTATTTTTTGTTTGGAAAGAAGATTTTGTTTTAAAAGATTATCGATTCCTCTCTCATAAACTGTACGAATAGGAGTATTCCTTACTAATTTATTATATGTAGTAGTGAACAATTGTTTCAATGGATCGAGATTTTGGGTAATGAATATTCTAATGACTTCAGCATCTGCTTCAGTTTTAATACTTTCAATCATATTATTCCCTGTAATGTAATCAAATTCTTGGAGAAATTCAATAACATCGGGGTATGATTCCATAAATGATAAATCGCTAAAAATCCAAGATGGGATTTCGACTAAATCAGTCTCGATGGTTAGAGAATCTTCATCACCATGAAATTGCTGTAGAAGGGTATCTGTATTATATTCTACTATCTCAAGCGCCTCTGTTAAAGGGTTATCTCCTTCAATTCTTCTAAATCCTTCACTTGTCGGTATTACAACGCCATCTTTTAACATAAGACCTCTGTATCCTAACCATTTATATGGATGGTCTAAGATACCTCGAAGTGCTAAAAATTCATTCAAAGTCATATCATTTTCTATACCGAGGTAGCCTTTTGGAAGCGGTTGGTACCAAATTAAGATCCCATTTTCATCTTTGACAACAGGATCGTTTAATAAAGCAGCTTCCGCACTTATAACAACGTTGATAATATCGTCTTGTTCTAAACCAATTGGCGCAACTTTCTCAATAGCCTTAACTTCATTCTGTTTTCTTTTTATATTCTCTTGTTTTAGCTTCATTATAAGCATTTCATTTTCCATGCGCATTTCATTGAGCTCTTGGAGAGATTGAGCTTGACTAAGATGAGCACTAACAGTAGCGGGATGTCTATTTGAAAACGAAGTGGGCTGTTGAGCTCCAGAAAGAGCATAAACAGAGCCTAATGAATCTACATTCTCAGAATCTGATTGATAAGCAAGAATCGTCGCAAGGTCCATTTCTAAATCATATGTCATTTGTTGCTGACTTCCTGAAAATAAGCCCATAAAGGCGTTCATATGTACATTGAAGGTGTCAGAATCAAAATAAGCGTCTAGACCTACCGAGGCAAGACCGAATAGCATTCCGAATATTGAGCCTCCTGATGCTATGGCTGTCATACCAATTGAGGATGTGGAGGATGATTGAGAAGGGCCTAGTTGGGATTGAGAAAAAGTATCGCCATACTGTGCCGCTAGCTGAGCCATCGTATTTTGACTTACATCAATTGAAAAATCATGGGAACTAAAACTCCCTAACCCTCCAAGTCCCTCTCTCATTGAGGTGGCGAGTAAAGAGAGAAAATTACCCACTTCTTCTTTCATTCCGGAAATATCAGCACGAGTTGTAATGAAATTCTCGATTAAAGGGTCAAGATAAAGTTCTTCAAACGTTTCTTCCATAACGGCACTCGGAATTCTAGCAAGTTGAGATACTACAACTCTTCCTATAGTAGCATCTGCTGAACGGGCTAGTGCAGCTGATGTAGCTACAGGTAAGAAAATGAGGATGGAAAGCGCTGTAGACGCCATAGTTGTCATGGCGGTGAATTGTAAATCGGCTCTCCTTTTCGCATTGGTCGCTGAAATATAATATTGATTGAAATAATCTGAGATTGAATATGAGAGGGTTTGAGCTAATGCCAATCGTCCAGTATTGTCATTAACGGTCGTAGTGTCTGTGTTCCCGACAACGATTGTGTCAAAATGAATATGCATGTCGAAAGTGTCAGGAAAGTCAAATAGAATTGACGGCGATAAATAAAGCCAACCGTTCTTAACTTCATAATCATTAGAACTTATTGGTAGATAGCCAATAGTTATATACTTTATGGGATACTCAAATCCTTTATTAGATAACAGAATTTTTGGTTTTATACCTTCATCAAGATTTTTACCAACAGATATTTCTGATAATGTGTTGCTAACTCATTGAAAGATTTTAATAAATTACAATGATATTCTTTAACACGTGTTTATAATCCATATCCAAAGCATCTGCCATCCAAATAATTCTTTCAGGACGGAAATTATTGTCAATATCTAAATATAAAACAGATCCTTCCATACCCCCTTCTTCATATGAGCGTTGTGCATTTACGCAAAGCTGATGAGCAAATTGAGTTTTCCCCGTTCCAGATTCTCCAAATATTTGAACTAATTGCCCAGGCTTAACCCCTCCATCTAATAAATTATCTAATTTTTGACATCCTGTTGAAATTCTTAAAACTTGTTTTTGATTACTCCAATTATTTTTTTCACAATGGTCTTTCAAAAAATCTTGTGCTTTTTTTATTAATTTAACTCCAATATCAAAACTAATGCCTGTTTTTTTAATAACCAATTTTGGAGTTATAGCTAAAATTTTGACTGTATCAATCTGAGATTCTTGTAGCTTATTTTGTAATGATTTTTTGATTTCTAATTCTTCTAATTTAAAATCTGATTGATGATATGATACAGAATTTAGTACTTGGAGTTCATGAGGGCTTAAAATATACGTATTAGACATTTTTTTCAACCACTTTGTTTATTAAATTAACTAAATATTTAACTTATCAAACAAAACCAGCGTTAAACATATAATAAGGATCTAATTTATAATATCGTCATTAATTTCCTAATGTTGCTGCCTATACTGTTGCTTTAGACAATCTACATTTGACCGCTTTGACCTTGATTAACATCATAACTGCAACAAGCTCAAAAATTTAAATCTTCTAATAAATTTTATAAGCGCTTGTTGAAACTTCTTGATATTTTAAATTTCATCTATCGAAGAATTCGATGGATAATATCGATAAATTTAATAATCATATCTTACATTCTCTATCATTAAAAAAATTCAATTAAAAACTATAGAGTAGAAATATTATGACTGAAAGAGAATCAAATTGGAGACCTATGTGGGAAAAATTAGGTCTCGATATGGAAAAACATGATATGCTTTTAGGCGCTTTACCTGATATTTATAAGGGAATTTATATTAACTCCCAGAGCAATAGACCAGAAAATTTAGGATTTTTTGAATTTGTAGTAGGAGATATCCATGGAATTCGAATTGATGAGTTACAGAAAGCTAAATATGAAGGAAAAAAAGTTATTGCGACATTCTGTCTATATATACCTGAGGAAATAATTATAGCATTAGAT
>SDBS01003764.1_pt1 | contig 14898 bp, 12 predicted proteins | sample 2277091 | NCBI WGS metagenome assembly SDBS01 (sample SAMN10404972, study PRJNA504765) | marine sediment metagenome | isolation source: marine sediment core GS10_PC15, 163 cmbsf | place: Arctic Ocean: Southern Knipovich Ridge | collected 2010 | reverse complement strand
TCTGGTCAACACCGTATACAAGAGCTACATCATTATTTTTCACAGAAGCCTCCCAGCATATTCTGCTGAAACCACAGCCCTGGCATTTTGACCAGCCTACTGGAGAGTAAGGAACGTCAGTTAATAAAACTATATCTAATAATTTCTTTAGGATTCTTATTGCCGAATCGCCGTCATCATAGGGAATTTCAACGATCGAGCTATCTCCTAAGAATGCCTCAAGTTTGACAGGTTTCTCTCCAGTGTTTCTTTCATACAAGTATCCATATACTTGTAATTGGGCAAGAATCTCAGGATGTTTCTTCTCATCGGCATGTCGGGCGAGTTTGCAATCTCTGATGATATAAGAGGAATTTTCATAGATCATAATATCTGGAATACCTATGATTTGGACCTCGGAACCATTAATTGTTTCATTCCCTGCAAGTACTCCTTGATAAATGACGGGCGTGTTATTCTGAATCAGCTCCTTTGTCTTCTCTGGCTGTTGATCACGCAATACCTTAGACACGTCGACACATTCCCCCAGAGAATTCACATGGATTTTCTCATGTCTCTGACCCAGCATGAATATTACCTCTTCAAATGGCCCCGGGGGAGTTTCTTCCTCTCTAATAAAGCGATAAAATAGACGCCTTTCACATACGGATGGTGCGTAAAAATCATAAATATTCTGAGCTGTAAGTTTCATTTTATATGTATATTTTATCTAGTTTTCTTGCCAGCTTGTTTTTTTTATTCTGATAGGCGCTTTTTCGATTTTCTTTCATTTTTAGTTAAGTATCGCTTTCTTAAACGAATATTTTTTGGGGTTATCTCAACCAATTCATCGTCTTCAATGAATGCCATAGCAAATTCAAGTGTTATTTCTCTTGGAGGAGTAAGCGTTATAGCGTCATCAGAACGTGCAGCTCGCGTATTTGTAAGCCTTTTCCCCCGAAGTGTATTAACGACAAGATCATGATTTTTATTATTAACTCCAATAATCATCCCTTCGTAAACATCATCACCCGGATTAATAAAAATCTCCCCTCTTTCCCGAAGCCCAAACAAACCATAAGCAACAGCCTTGCCGTTATTCATTGAGATTTGCACGCCTAAATTGCGATGAGTGATTTCACCCTTGCATTTCTGATACTTGTAAAAGTTCTGATATATGGTTCCTGTTCCGCGTGTCATCATCAAAAAATCACTTCTAAATCCAATTAAATTTTTTGTCGAAACTATAAAATTCATGCGTACTGTGCCAATCGAGGTTACCTGCGTATCCTTCATCTTTGCTTTTCTGGAGCCAAGCGCTTCAATTACCGCACCTTGATATCCCTGATCAACCTCAATTAGTACTTCTTCAGTGGGCTCAAGAGTCTCTTCACCCAGTTTTATTAATATCACCTGAGGTGAAGAAACTTCAAGTTCATACCCTTCCCTGCGCATTGTTTCAATAAGTACGGAAAGATGAAGTTCTCCTCTTCCTGAAATCTTAACTTTTTCAGTATCGGCGATTTTTTCTATCTTAATCCCCACATTTGTCAGTGCTTCGTGTTCAAGTCTTTCCCGAATATGACGCGAAGTTAAAAACCTTCCACCATCTCTTCCTGCTAATGGACTGGTATTGCGTGAAAAAACCATCGAAAGCGTAGGCTCATCGATTTTTATTTTCGGCAATGCTTGTGGATTGTCTATTGATGCAAGAGTTTCTCCAACTTTCACATCATTGATTCCTGCAATTGATACAATATCGCCTGCTTCTGCACTATCAACCTCTACCGTTTTAAGACCCTTGTATTTTAATATTTTCGTGACCTTTCCCTCTTCTATTGTTCCGTCGGTCTTTACAAGAGCCATTCGTTCTCCGTTTCTTATTTTTCCGTGAAAAATACGGCCTATTGAGATACAACCGACATACGAGTCATACTCCAGCATAGTTATCAACATTTGAAAAGACTTGGTGGAATCTGCAACCGGAGGCAGTACGCGATGAAGTATTGTGTCAAGAATCGGCTTCATGTCTTTGCCTTTTTCCTCCAGATCAAGAGTTGCTGTTCCATCTTTCCCTGAAGCAAAAACAATCGGAAAATCCAACTGTTCGTCAGTTGCATTTAATTCGCAAAAAAGATCAAAAGTTATGTCAGCAACTTCATGAGGCTCTATATTTGGCCTGTCGATTTTATTTATAACCAGAATCGGTTTAAGATGTAGTTCAAGGGATTTCTTTAAAACGAATTTTGTCTGCGGCATGGGACCTTCACATGCATCTACGAGCAAAAGCACACCATCTACCATTTTAAGAATTCTTTCTACTTCGCTTCCAAAATCAGCATGGCCTGGCGTATCAACTATGTTAAATTGGACGCCTTTATACAAAAAAGAGGCATTTTTTGAAAAAATGGTCATGCCTCGCTCTTTTTCGAGTGGATTTGAATCCATGATTGTACTTTCTCCATCTTTAAATTTATAGGCTCCTGTTTGTTTTAAAAGAGCATCTATAAGTGTTGTTTTTCCGTGGTCAACGTGTGCTATAATAGCAACGTTCCTTACATTTTTTCGGCGTTTCTGATTAAGCATACTTATAACTTCACTTTCATATGTTTAATTTTGCTTTTTACAACGCTTTTCGGCAATATACTGGAAGATTGCCAGACATGCTTCATCTTCTTTCTCTCCTTCCGTCATCTAGCATTTTGTCGTGGTATTCTGCAATTGTCTCTCAAAAACAAAAAAAACCCCATTCCCCCTATTTGAAAGAATGGGTTCATCTGTCGATAACCTCCGTAGGCACATTTCCTTTTCCTCAGAAGGCTTCTGGGGTGGCCCTCTGCAGTTTCGGATACCTCGCCTTGTTGGTTATCGTCTTATGGACTACGTTGCTCAAGATATTAGTATTATAGTATTTTTGGAGCTCACTGTCAAATCAATAAGACATATAAAAGGTTGGGGACGGGACCGTGCGAGTCCCCTGATGTGTTCCCGCTTGGCCCGCTACACGACCTCTGGTAGGATACAGGTCACCTAGGGGAAGAAGGAGTACGGAGCGAATCCATCAGGAGGGAGACATGGAGAATCAGTACCTGGTTGATGATCTATCCACGACGGAGTCCTGGAGGATCTTCCGCATCATGGCGGAGTTCATAGAAGGCTTCGAAGTGCTGGGTAAGATCCCACCCGCTGTGGCGATATTCGGCTCCGCAAGAAGTCATCCTGAGGACAGTGATTATCAGAAGGCGGAGCAAACCGCAGCAAAGCTCGCCAGACAGGGGTATGCCGTGCTCACCGGGGGAGGACCCGGGATTATGGAGGCAGCCAACAAGGGGGCGAGCGAGGCGGGCGGAGTCTCTGTAGGACTCAACATCAATCTTCCCTTCGAACAGAAACCCAATGACTACATAGGAACATATCTCGATTTCCGGTACTTCTTTGTGAGAAAAGTCATGTTCGTCAAGTACTCGGTTGCGTTCGTCATCTTCCCCGGGGGGTTCGGTACCTTGGATGAGTTCTTCGAGTCCATCGAACTCATTCAAACTCGCAAGATCAAGCCCTTTCCCGTTGTCCTTGTTGGAAGGAGCTACTGGAGTGGCCTCACGAGTTGGATGGAGAAAACGCTTCTCGCCCAAGGCAAAATTGCCTCCGAGGACATGAATCTGTTCAGTACCACGGACGATTCCGAAGAAGTGGTCCGGTTCATCAAGGAGAATCAACCCCCTGCCTAGGGGATGAGCAACAATGGCAGTTCATCTACAGTTTCTCGGGGCGGCTGGGAATGTCACCGGTTCACGCCATCTCTTGGCGATTGATGGCAGGAAGGTTCTAATCGACTGCGGCCTGTATCAGGAAAGGGACTTCCGATCCAGAAATTGGGAAGCCTTTCCAGTTGAGCCCAAAGACATCGATGTTGTGCTCCTGACCCACGCCCACCTTGATCACTGTGGCTTCCTACCACGGCTAGTTCGAGAGGGATTTGGGGGGAGAATTCTCTGCACACCCCCGACTCGCGAGATAGCGAAGATTATACTCTTCGATTCCGCGCGCATCCAGGAAGAGGATGCTCGTTTCAAGAAGAAAAGGCACAAGCGAGAGAGGAGAAAGGGCCGACATCCGGAAGTAGCACTGTACAATGAGAAAGACGTGCAGAGGACCTTATCGCTGTTCGAGTCTGTCAAGTACGGTGAACCCGTCCTCATAGGTGGATCTGCTACCGCTACGTTCTATGATGCAGGCCACATTCTTGGCTCAGCAATGATTAAGGTGAGGTTCTCCTCTCAACGCAAGAGCCACACTATTATCTTCTCGGGCGATGTGGGCCGCTGGAAAAAGCCCATATTGAAGGATCCTACCCTGCTTGACCAAGCTGACTACGTCATGGTTGAGTCGACGTATGGGGATAGATTCCACGAAGACTTCTCCGGCATCAAGATGAGGTTGTGCGAAGTCATCAACTCAACGGTCGAAAGGGGAGGAAATGTAGTCATACCAAGTTTTGCCCTGGAGAGAGCGCAGGAGCTCCTCTATTACCTCAGTGCACTTCTGCGGGAGGACCTGGTTCCTCACCTTATGACATTCGTGGACAGCCCCATGGCCATCCGCGTCACCGAGGTATTTGGGCGAAGTCAAGACTGCTTTGACGAGGAGATGCTCTCACTCGTTCGCAGCGGACGTCTTCCCTTCTACTTCTCAACCCTAAGACTGACCAGGAGTTCTGCTGAGTCCAAGGCTATAAATCACATTAGAGCCTCCTGTATTATCATCGCGGGGTCTGGAATGTGCACCGGCGGAAGAATCAAGCATCATCTCATCAGTAACATCTCTCGTCCTGAAAGTACTATCCTTTTTGTGGGCTACCAGGCACACGGCACACTGGGCAGGGAAATACTGGAAGGCAAGAAGGCAGTGAGGATCTATGGCCAGACGTATCCGGTGAAGGCCAATATTGTGCAGCTAAGCGGTTTCTCAGCCCATGCCGACCAGAATGAACTCCTGAGGTGGCTTTCGGGGTTCCGCAGTCCCCCAAGAGAGGTATTCATCGTCCATGGTGAGGGTAAGGTCCCGAACCTATTTGCGAAAGTGGTTGAGAAGGAATACGGTTGGAAGACCACAGCGCCAGAGTACCTGACCAGGATTGCCTTGAGTACGGCCGCATAGCGGATATTGGCAATGGTGGGATGGAGTTAAGGCAAGGCTCTTTTTCTCGGCAGTTTCTCGGCAACAGGCTAAGCTAACACATAATACCTGCCTTTAGAGAATTAGCGTAGCTAACGCTCTTGCAGTCCTACCATTTCCATCTACGAAGGGGTGAATTCTAACGAACTCGTAATGAGAAATCCCACCAGGGCCTTGTTCGCTTTCCCCTTCCCCATTCTAATTCTGTGAACGTTTTTTTCAAGGTTGTCCTTGCCAGGTAGCTCGAATAACGCCGTGGTGGTAAACTGATCTAAATCGAACCCACATGAAGATCACGCACTACCGCGACGTGAGTGAAGAGAACCTCTACTTCCCTGAGCTTGTTGATGATTCTCTCTGGCGTGTAGCTTCTTCTGGCCATTCAATCCCCCTTTCTTTGGTCCGCACTCTAACTTAATAACTGGACCAGTTTTTGGGGGGCAGGTCACTGGAGGCTTTGGAGGAGGAGGAGGAGGATCGTGGTAGGCAAAAACCACTTACCGGCACCAGACTGTGCGGCAGAAGTACTTTGACAAGAGTCCTGTGAGTATCCGGGAACAGGACGGAGTTCGAACCATCCTCGAAAGAACCAAGGACGATATCCCGATGCCTTCCAGCCAGATTTGACCCTGACGGTGATCACCTCAGCAGCCCATCAGCCGGGCCCGCAGGTGATCCCGGCCTCTTGGCGGATGTTTCTCGCATCAGGGCCTCTTTGTTGTCGACCACCCACACCTACAGCTATCACTCCCGTGACTCTAACTTAGAAAGTGGTACAATTAATGGGGGCAGGTCAATTCCTCCCGAGCAACTAACTCGATTTCAAGAAGCTTGGGCCATCGCTTTCCCGTTACAAATAACCGGTCGTTCTGGGCATCGTACGCTATACCATTGAGAACACCAGCCGATCCTACCCCCTCCTCTGAGTCCAACAATCCCTCCAAATTAATCCATCCTGTTACTCTACCTGTGTGGGGATTGATTTTTGCGATACAATCTGTCTGCCAGACATTAGCAAACACCTCTCCACGCACATATTCCAATTCGTTGAGCCGAATCACGCGAGAATCTTGGTCGTGCACCTCAATTCGACCGATCTCCTCAAGGGTCACAGGATTCCAGAAGTAGAGTGTTGAGGTGCCGTCGCTCACAATCAAGCGTACCTCATCGTGCGTAATCCCCCACCCTTCAGTTGGGTAGCTGAAGGTTTGCAGTAACTCGAAGCTGTCCTTATCGTAGACAAAACCTGTGTTGGATTGCCAGGTCAACTGTATCACCTGGTCCTTGTAGATGGTTATGCCTTCGCCGAAGTATTGAGAGGCAAGAGAAAGAGACCGCAACACTGCCCCTGTCTCTAGCTTCACCTCGCGTAGAGTAGACTTCCCATAGAGTCCCGTTCCTTCAAATAGCGTGCTATTCTGAAACACCAAGCCTTGCGTGAAAGCTTCCGGATCGTGAGGAAAGGAGTTGACCACCCGATAGGTATAGTGGTAAGGAGAAGAGAGTGTCACCGGAAAGTAAGTGGTCTGCGGCTCGTCCCCTTCAACAACCAGATTACTGCTTGGCGGTGCTCCCTGACCAGGAGCATTTACTGCCAGCATTTCGCCCAGCAACACACCAAGAATCAAGGTAACACCCAGTGCTAGATGGACCACATGCTCTCTCAAGCACCTTTTGCTCAAGAATACTAAATTCCTAGTAGGGCCGTTCCCCTTCACAGTGCCTGGCATTACTCTTATCCTGGTGACAAATTATGCACCTAACGCTCGAAATAAGCCGCCTAGGCGAAATCTGAAGCGGCGAGATAAGGTCAACTGGTTCCGAGAAAGCCTTGGAGACGAACTATCACTCTCGTTACAGACGGGTAACACAACCTAAAAATACCCAATACCATAGTAATTTGTTTTCCTTCTAATGCAAATGGTAATGTAGTTTACGACTGACCTGTTCCCCCCTGGATCCTTAGGTCTCTTGAAAGTTCCCTCTCGAAGGGCGATCCTCGCGAAGAGTTGAGAAGTAGGTTGCTGCTCTACGGACTGACCCCCGCAGGCTCATGGTCTGCCTGGCCCAAGGACTCTGCACACAAATGCATGTTGCTAATGTATCATTGAACGCAAATTCGTCAAAAACTCCACGCAATTCAGCAGAAGTTTCCTCCAAAATTTCACACTCTTGAATTGAAGGTGCACTAACCTATTAAGGTTAAATAAATTTCGAAATATGACTCGAAAAAGGAATCTCGACACCAGAGTCCTCCAAACAGATTGACAATTGCTGAGATTTGGCCTACGCTAGTTGTGGATAATGGTTATAACTAATCCTAGGGTGGGAGCCCGGTTACCTCTTCGATTAGTGGATCCCTAGCTCTAGAAAAGGTCTGCTTTCATTCTGAACACCTCACCTAGAGGGAGAGTAGAATGAACACGAGAAGAAGAACGGCCTTGACTGAAATGACTTTTACACCAAGGCTTTCTAAATGGATAGCTGGAATGTACTGGTCAATCCTCGCCTTCTTAATCTTTATGCTTGTGGCTGTGTCCTTCCTTGCAGAAATGAGTTTTTGGGAGGAGGTCCTTTTCCTGGTGGTATTCCTGGCCGTGCTGGTGATGTTCATCTTCATCATGGTGAAAGCCTACCGAATGAGATTCACCATTGAGAAGAACCAAATAATTGTCAATGGAGTATTCAAGGAGAATAGAATAAAGATATCGGATATCAAATCAATTGATAAAGTTCCTATACCCGCTGGTATCAGACTCTTCGGAGCAAGCTTTCTGGGTGGGTTGTACTATTTTCCAGGTATCGGAAAAGCCTGGGTTACTATGGGGAATTTCCAAGATGGTGTGTTGATAAGTACACAAAAGGATAGACACTACGTAATAACTCCACAAGAACCTTTGAAATTCATACAGACTGTAAAAAAGAAAATGGGCTGACCTATCTCTATACTATGGGTATAAATGAGCCTTATCACTACCTCTTGAACGATTTGTGCCAGTCTTTCCAAAACCCAGATTGACAAACACCGCATTTAGCTCAATGCCTCGCCAGAGGATACTATCAGCGAATCTCTGAATAAGTAGCGTTCCCATACATCCACTCAAGTGAAACTGGCGAACAAATCAATCCTTATTTCCGTGTCGCTTGGGCTGATTTCCAGTGGCTAAGAAAGAAGAATAGCCATGCCAACACAAGATACACCATTATTGCGACAGGACTGCTAGGTGATAGATCTGACAGTGATTTCATAAACGGCATTGAAAGAATGCCGCAAAGAAACCACATAGCGATGACGAGGAATACATAGCCGACTAGTTGAAAATCGGCAGCCGTCTTAGCCGCGCCTTCAAGCGTTGCGTGCTTTTTGGCCCAAAGCCAGAGTATTGCCAAGAAGAACGCCAGCATCAAACCGCCTCCTATGCCAAATAATGGTGGAAAATGTGCGAAGCTCAACGAATTAACAACGAACAGAACGGCAAATACCCCTATTCCAAAAAGCCAAATACGAGTTCCTCCTGATCGGGTATGGAGTAATATACCAAGGCCAGCCAATATTGATCCCAGAGGAACAGAAAAAGCCCACGCCCAAAACAAAGGGCTATTCATTGCCCAAATTGTTTCATTGATTTGGTCAGATGACAAATATCTGAATGTTGGTCCAACCGAGGACCAACCGGCAATAAAACTCATGCTTATCATATACGCAGCGCCTATCCAGAATATGATAAGACCAACTCTTTTAGTTTCTTGGGTAGAAGTCATTTAAGTCTCCTTTTAGGGATTCGTCTTTTTTGGCTAGTTTTGCCTAACCGATGGAAACAGCCCAATTCACCTCCTCATGTGTTATTTTAAACCGACAAATACTTTCGTTACCCCAACCCTCTTTAATTTCGATTTTGTCTGTTCCCCTTCTCTTCCGTTAACTTATGATACCGTATTTTCCTGGCAAAAGAATAAAAAAACCCCATTCTTTCCGTTTTGAAAGAATGGGTTCATTATACGTGGGCAGTATAGTATTTTCATAGGTTTTGTAAAATCGAATAAGCCATATAATCAGTACTGATGATGGTTTAAGCATGGAGTCTGCTGTTCGGACATCCACTTTGGTCCCAAAACTAGCCTATCCTATCCTAGTCGCCTTGGATCCTTTGCCTAGGGGAAGTCCGGGCAACTAGGTCATAGGTGTCCGGATTGTTCTGGGAGGTGGGAATTGCCCGTTATGGTAAGGATCTGTCCTTGAAATGGACAACAAGGATTGGGATAGACTATTATCGATGAGGGCCCGCCTCGAATTCTCTGAAGAACAATTTATTTTATTAGGAACTTACCATTTTTGTAGAACAGTTTATTGTCTGCGTAGATTTCTCCATCTTTTTTCATGTCCTTTAAGATGTCCCAGTGGATGGCTGATTTGTTTAGGCCTCCTGACTCCGGGAAAGACGCTCCAAGGGCTATGTGTATTGTCCCGCCCATCTTTTCGTCAAACAGCATGCTCTTGGTGAATTGTGTTATGCCATAGTTTGTTCCGATAGCAGCTTCTCCAATACGATCTGCTCCCTTAATCTTCAACATTTGCTGTAATAGTTCATCACCTTTAACAGCTGTTGCTTTTACAACTTTGCCATCTTTAAATGTAAGGGTTATGTCCTCAACCTCTCTTCCAGCAACGATTCCTGGATACGTAAACCTTACAGTACCGTTTGCTGAATTCTCAACGGGTCCTGTGAACACCTCGCCGTCCGGCATGTTCAATTTCCCGCTACAATTTATCCACTTTCTATCCTTTACGTTTAAGAGTAAGTCTGTGTTTTCGCCCACTATGTGGATTTTGCTCACCCGGTTTAAGAACTCGCAGATTTTCTCTTGATGCTTGTGTATTTTCTTCCATTCCGTAACTGGGTCTTTTTTATCAAGCAAGCAGCTGTTGAAAACAAAGTCTTCGTATTCCTCGAGCGACATGGCGGCTTCCTGTGCCTGACCATTTATAGGATAGGGCAAAACTACCCCCCTCAGTTTTCCTTCGGCCATGCCCTTAAGAAAAATTTCCATGATTTCTTTTTTTGAAGTCTGGACAATCCCGATTTTTTCTGCATTGATGTTTGTCAATCTTCTGGGGTTAGGTTCACATGATATATTTATTGCAACATCTGTGTCTTTAACGAGAAACTTTTCAAAGGGTGAAACAAATCTTAGCTGATATTCTTTTGCGTATTTGAGGAAAATATACTCAACATCAAGGCCCGGTATTATTGTTGGGTATGCACCCCCTAACAAGCATTCCCTATAAAGCTCTTTGATTAATGGGAAAGCCAATACATTTCCCGCGATAAACACCTTTTCTTTGGGTTTCACATCGACACTGTACTGGACACAAAGTTTTGCAAGATTCTCTATTCTTGAATCAACCATTCAATCACCTCCTACCCCAACCTATATTGCAGGGGACAGTTTTGGATAGATAGTGTTTCAGAGCCGTATGTTCTGTTCAAAAAACTAGAATTGATAGGGACAGCGCCCATTTATTGATTCTTGCGGGACTTCCCACGGGGTAAGACCTTTAGCAGACGGGGTCAATTCTTGATTTTTTCTTTCTATTTATCTGGAAATTTGACTGATGCTGGTACTCCACCTATTCCCCAATTGTCTTTCTCGACCTCATTGATTATTATCTGAACAGCCTCAATTGGGCAATCGATAGCATCAGCTACCGCAGATGTTGTTTTCTCGATCAGTTCTTTCTTCTTTTCTTTGTCTCTTCCCTTCCATAAATCAATTCTTACAACAGGCATCTCAGTTCCTCCTTACTTTCAGAAGCACGCTTTAAAAATCTCTATTGTGTTCAAAGCATCATCTAAAGCGTTATGGTGCTGTCCTACTAATTTCTTGTTTAAGATCTTTAATGCGTTCTTTAGGCCTACCTCTTTGTTTAACCTCCATTTTAAGGCAAAAAGATTCTTTATGTTTATATGAGTCCTTCCAAAAAGATAAGGTATCTTGTGCAAATCACTCATCTCCTTAAAGCCCTTCCTATCGTAATCACCATAACTGGCCCAGGTATAGTCTTCAAGATGAGGAAACCTTTCTTTTATCATACTATAAACTTGAGAAAAATTCTTTTCTCCTTCAAGTTCCTCTGGAGTAATTCCTGTTAACTTAGTGCAAAACTCACTCACTTCCGAATACTGAGGTCGTATATTATAATCAACCTTTGAAGAAATACTTCCCGATGGTAAATTAAGCTCTACTATTCCCACCTGTATAATCTCGCTTATCTGTCCATCAGGTTCTTTCTCCTTCCAACAGGTAGCTTCTATATCTACTATGTATATTTTATCTAGTTCTTTTGCCATCTTGTTTCTTTCTAAGTATGCTTCGTCACTACCTTACTGACCTATTTGCTTCTTTAACCATACAAGACCCTGTAAGTTTCTTGTTGCAGAGAGGTTATTGTATAATATTTATCCAGAAAAAAGTGATGACGGTGATGATCTTATGTTGCCTAATCAGAGTTTTGCCGCGGCATGCTACACTTCTCCATTAATAGCAAAAACCCATTCTCTCTATTTGAAAGAGAACGAGGTCTCCTGTAGATAACCCCGGTAGGCACATTTCCTTTTCCTTAGACGGTCTCTCGACTTCCCTTCTGCTGTCTTGGATACCTCGCCTTCTCGGTTATCCTCCTATGGACTACGTCGCTTAAGATGTGGCGATTATAGCATTTTTGGAGCTCATTGTCAAATCAATAGGACTTATGAGCAGTGCTCTTGTTTCCTCACTCATAAAACTCTCTCATATTTTTCTCCTCGCCTTGTCGAAAAAAGTGCTAACAATAGGCACTCAGGCATGGTGTCCGATGTCCGGACACCCCTTCTTGCCCGAGAAGTCCCCTACCCTATCGTAGTGGCTGTCCGGTATTTTGGCTCAGCGGGTAGTTGAGAGTGCGCGTGAGGAGCCTTTTCTTAACATGATTGAGGCCATCCTCATCATGCAGCTCACCCACGAGGGGATGCTGGGGTTAGATGATGATGGGGTTCGAACCATCCTCGAGGGGAACGGGTTAAGCAGGCCTAGATCAGGCTGGTTTGTATTTCTCTAAATCTAGGGAAGCCATCAACGCTGAATCTACTCTTGCCACAATATCTTCGGGAAAGGTGACTTGGTAGTCTTTGAGGTCCTCTTTTTCAATTGTGATTATTGTTCCGGCTAGCACGCGCGAGTTCTTCTTGGGGAGGGTTCCATTTGGAAGCAAGACATCAGTAGGATAACTCTTGCCTGGGAGAGCCGAAGTTATGACTGCCACAATTACTGTGGCAGAGAAACGGTTGCCAATATCGTTTTGAACAATGACTGCTGGACGTTTGCCCATGGGCGGGTCAAAGTCTATCCAATAGACGTCGCCTCTTCTGATAGGTCTTTCCAATCCGCTGTCCTCTAGTAGTCTGGTATCACCTTTTTCTGGAGAGATTTGCTTGTCTTAGCGGTACGTTTCAAGATGCCTCTCAAGGCTTTGTATCCCTCCTCCATTTGTCTTGCCTTCTCTTGCTGCAAGTATCTATCCAAGAGTTGGTCTACCAATGCGCTGCGGGTGGTTTTCTGTTCTTTGGCTTTGGACTCTATCCACCTAAGGACCTGCGTAGATAGCGTAAAGGTTCTTCTTTGCTTTGGCAGAGCTCCTATGGCCATTGTCCCCTCCGTTTGTCATACTGTATGGTAATATACTACAGTATAACTATCAAGTACAACTTGTCAAGTACGATGCTGACGGGAAGATGAGGGATCCTAATGCCTCACTACGAGTTGAAATGGGAAATCCCTGCGCAAATAGCAAACCTCGGTTGACGTATTGATACTCTGGGTGTATGATACAACTCTTCATAGTAACATGTTAGGCACATGTGAATAGAAAGAAAGCAGTGTCCTAAAGACTATTCCTAAATTTAGACCCAAAAGGAGGCTTTCAGTGAAGAGAATATTATCAGGCTTTTTCCGGTTGTTGCTGTTATCAATCCTTGTCTCGTTCTACTTCATTCCTGCGGCAGCAGCGGAGCAGGACAATAGTTTTTCTTTTGTTGTATTCGGAGACAACCGCCTTCCAGGCTATTTACCCTATACCTCTGATCAAATCGATGAAGCTGAAAAATGGCTTGAGCAAATGAAACTATATGGCTACGGTCCGGATCTAGTTCTCGACAAAGAGATAAGTTTCGATCCCGATACCGGTAAACTGGACTGGCTTAAGTTCTGGCCCAAGGGAGCACCCGAAAAATATAGACTGGTCTTCTTGAAGAATGGCTGGCCTCGTCTAATTGTGGTAGGCCCCCAAGCGGACGTGGCATTACGTTCCGAGGGCCAAGCATGGATCTACAGCGAGATTGTCGCAGAATTAAAGAAAGGTGCCGAGGACCCTCTTTCAGGACCATCGTTCTCTTTAAACACTGGCGACATGACCTTTTTTGGCTATCAGGGGAAATCGCGTGATGAAAGCCCCTATTGGCGTGATTTTTATGAGCGGTTTCTGTCGAAGCTACCAGCGGGAGGCCCGGGGAGCCTGCCGGGCCGTTTTTTTCCGGCTCCTGGAAATCATGAAACATGCCTAGATGAAAACCTGGAGGGGCTTCTTAGCACAGTTCCCTATCTGCCCCAAATGGGATTTACTATTGAACGTCGCCTTTACAAGTTCGATTACGGAGCATCCCGTTTCATCTTTCTGGATACGGGAGATATGGATTACCGGAATCCCTCCGCCTGGGGAAGCAAGCACCCGGATTTTCAGGCTCAAATGGCTATTCTGACAGAATGGCTGCAAGAGGCAAAGAAAGAAGGGATAGATCAAGTTTTTGTTACGTTCCATAGCCCGGCTTTCTGCATAGCCGGTTGGGGCCCGTTGCCTTCAAAAGAAAATCCGCATTCATATTTAAAACCATTTGCATCTGATCTAAAAATAACCGTATTCAATGGCCACATTCATACCACAGAAATTTACCAGGTTGATGGAATACGTTATTTACTCCTGGGAGCTGGCGGAGGAGAACAAGGGTACCAGGCAAACATTCCCCCTAAGGGTTACCCTGAAGAATTGTACTGGAAAGGCCAGCCGAGAGTGGAGGACTACAACTATCTACGAGTTCAGGTTTCCAACAAAGGAACTCGCATGTGGCTCAGACGGTACCGTCCCGGAGCAGAGACTCCCGTAGAAGAAGTGGAACTTTACCAAGAATAGATTCATCGATACAAGTGATACCAACCCGATACTTTCAATATACGAGAAAGGGACCTGAATTAAACATACATAAGCTTCTTGGATGGCGCCTGACTGAGCCTACCAGGTGTTCAGCGACAAGATCCAAGGTGAGTGACCTGCTCCCATTACACTCATATCAGTACCGCCTCCCTGTCAAAGCTGAAGATGCCTCGTAACTCCAATTTTTCTGGATTATACGCCAAAAACGGCCATTTCCTAAATCAAAGGTCTGTTTCTCCCTCCATAAGTCTTGAGTCTTGAGAGGGGTATCCCGGTCCATTTTGACGCTATCCCTTTCCTGTGGTAGCATAATTGCCATGAGCGGGGAAAAACGGACTTAGTGAGAAGTCTCAGATGCTGGAGTGAGGAAAGAGCCAGTTTGAGTCGGATAATTTTCCGAGGAGATTTTGCTTGAAAAAGTCAAAATAAGGAGGCGAGCTAGATGCAGATAAGCCGAAAAGAAGAGAAGGGAATTCACATTTTCTCCTTAGATGGGCGTTTTG
>SDBS01003763.1_pt1 | contig 14899 bp, 12 predicted proteins | sample 2277091 | NCBI WGS metagenome assembly SDBS01 (sample SAMN10404972, study PRJNA504765) | marine sediment metagenome | isolation source: marine sediment core GS10_PC15, 163 cmbsf | place: Arctic Ocean: Southern Knipovich Ridge | collected 2010 | reverse complement strand
GCATAATTGGAGGAATTAATCCAGAATCTGCCGAACTAGCCAAAGAAATTTATCGGAGTTTCGTAGAAGGAGAAATTCATCTCACTGATGCTGCCACTGCCGAAATGGTTAAATTAGCTGAAAATAGCTTTAGAGATGTAAATATTGCCTTTGCCAATGAGCTTTCTAGAATTTGTGGTAAGCTTGATCTTAATGTCTGGGAAGTCATTGAATTTGCTAATAAGCATCCTCGAGTGAATATCTTAAAACCAGGTCCAGGTGTGGGAGGTCACTGCATCGCTGTAGACCCCCTTTTTATTGCAGAGAAGGCTCCAGAAGAGGCAAAATTAATAAGAACTGCCCGCTGTGTTAACGACTCTATGCCCGATTATATAGTTAAGAAAGTGGAAAAGGCGGTAAAAGAAGCAAAGATAAAAAATCCCGTTATTGCTTGTCTTGGTATAACCTATAAAGCAGGGATAGGTGACCTCCGAGAAAGTCCTGCTTTAAAAGTTGTAAGAAAGCTGAAGGAAAAGGGTTATCTTCTTCGAGTTTGCGACCCTTATGCTAAGGATTTTACTGAATTCCCTCTTATCTCCCTAAAAGAGGTAGCAAAAGGTGTGGACTGCACAGTTTTACTTGTAGACCATAAAGAGTTCAAGGAAATCGAGCCGGATGAGTTTTTGAAAAAGATGCGTAATAAGATTATAATCGATACAAAGGGAGTGTGGATACTCGATGAATAAACCAATCATCACAGCCCATCTTCAATGTTTGGACCGTTTTGAACTCACTGCTCGCCGGACGGTAATTCCTGATAAAAGGGAAATTAGAGGAAAAGCAGGATAAAGATCACAAAAAACTACCGAATGTGGGCTGTGAATTAATCCGGGAGTTCCAAGTTTATGAAGCAAGTGTTGCTTAAGAAAGGTGAGGTAGTTGTGGAAGAAGTCCCTGCACCAACGGTTCAAGGAAACTCAGTTCTGGTAAGGGTAGAGTATTCAGTGATAAGTGTAGGAACAGAGCTATCTGGACTGAAGACCTCTGGGGAATCTCTTCTAAAGAAAGCCCTAAGGGAACCAAGGAAAATAGAAGAAGCTTTGCATTTAGCTAAAACTCAAGGAATTTCTAAGACTATCTTTGCTGTGAAAGATACATTGGAATCTTCTCATCCTACTGGTTATAGCTGTGCAGGGATAGTTGTTGATATAGGCAAAGGTATTGAAGAGGTAAAGATTGGGGATAAGGTTGCTTGTGCTGGTGCAGGGTATGCAAATCACGCTGAGATTGTCTGCGTGCCTCAAAATTTGGTGGTAAAAGTTCCTGAAAATTTAGATTTAAAAGAAGCTGCCTCGGTTACTCTGGGCGCTATTGCTATGCAGGGATTGAGGCGAGCAGAGGTCAAACTGGGGGAAAGCGTTGCTGTAATTGGGCTAGGGCTCTTGGGCCAAATTATAGTTCAACTTCTGAAGGCAAACGGAGCAAGAACTATCGGTTTTGACCTCAGCGATGAAAGAGTTAATCTGGCAAAAAACTTGGGAATGAACGAAGGATATAACTCTTCCAAGAAAAATGTCTCAGAAGAAGTATTAGACTTTACTAAAGACAGGGGAGTGGATACCACTATTGTCACCGCTTCTGCTCCCGGGAATAATGAAATTATTCAGCAAGCGATGGAGATTACCAGGGGAAAGGGTCGGGTGGTAGTCGTTGGTGATATTGGGCTCGGTCCCAAAAGATCTCCTTTTTATGAAAAAGAAATTGACTATTTGATTTCTACTTCTTATGGACCAGGTAGATACGATAAAGACTATGAGGAAAAAGGGATTGACTATCCCTTTAGTTATGTTCGCTGGACAGAGAAAAGAAATATGGCGGAGTATTTAAGATTATTATCCGAGGGAAAAGTAAATTTCCAAAAACTTATTTTTAAGACTTTTCCTCTCGAGAAAGCTCCTGAGGCCTATAAATTTTTAGAAGACAATCATCTGGTAAATCCGGCAGTTCTCTTGAATTATCATTTTCGGGAAGAAGAGAAACCACGGGAAACAAAAATTGAAATTACATCAAAATCCCTAAAAAAGGGTCTCATCAATGTGGGGATAATTGGTGCTGGTGGGTTTGCTAAAGGAATGCATCTTCCTAATTTTAAAAGACTTTCCAATTTATTTTCAATTTTAGCTATTTGTGATGTTGACGGCATTAATGCAAAAAATACAGCCAAGAGATTTAAAGCAGAGTATTGTACCACTAATTATAGAGATATCTTAGATGATAAGGATATTGATCTGATAATGATAACTTTACCTCACAATCTACATTCAAAGGTAGCCATTGAGGTAGCTGTAGCGGGGAAAGCAGTCTTTTGTGAAAAACCAATGGCTTTAAATGAGAAAGAATTAGATGAATTGGTAGAAACCTTAAAGGAAACAAAAGTTCCCTATTTAGTGGGATTCAACCGCCGTTTTTCTCCTTTTGCTAAAAAGATAAAAGAATTGATTCAAAAAAGGGAAAGTCCAATGATAATTGACTATCAAATGAACGCTGATTTTGTTCCAAAAGACCATTGGACCCAAACAGAAGTTGGTGGAGGACGAAATCTTGGTGAGGCGTGTCATATCTATGACTTATTTACGTTTTTCACGGAAAGCGAAGTTGAAGGAATCAATGCTTTCTCCATAACTCCCAAAAATAAGTATTTAGAGAATGATAATTTTATAGCTACTATAAGATTTAAGGATGGCTCCATTTGTAATTTAATTTACACAGCAATGGGAGCAAAAGACTGCCCAAAGGAACAAATGAAGATTTACTTTGATGGGAAAATGATTTTCCTCGATGATTATAAAGAACTGAAAATCGTCGAACTCAAGAGCTTTCCATCATCCACCATTCATCATTCACCATTCACCAAAACTCAAGACAAAGGTCATTTAAAGGAAATCCAGGAGTTTGGTGAATCAATAAAAACTGGTAGCGGCTATCCCATGCTACTGTGGCAACTAATTCAGGCAACAAAAATAAGCTTCGAGGTGGAGAAGCAGATTAGTTCTTCTGGGTAACAAGTGTGAGCAGTATGAGTCTAAAGCATTTTGCAAAACCTTCTTCCTATCCAGTTAAGGTGGGGGTCAAATATATCTGCGGAGCCATGCCTCTCGTTTTCGTTACGTCAAAGTCTTCTGAGATACATATAACTTTTTGCAGAAATTCCAATGGTGGAGCAGATAAGAGTTGCAAGAATATCAAATACAATAGTTAGCTAAATTTTTGCCTCATCCTTATGATAATGTGGCCTATTATGGAGAGGTATTTTATGAAAGCGGCTTGATCATCAATGGAAACCATTTTGATTAGTAGTTTATTGTCACGGATTGCAGGCCAAATCTCAATTACACGCTTGATATCAGTAGAAGAAGCGGGTTTTATTGGAGGAGATGGGTAGAGCAGCCAGGGAGGCCTTATTGTTGGTTGCGCTGCAAGAGCTTAGCAGGCGACAGGAGAAAAGTCATGGGGAATGAAGTTGAGGCAAGTCGCGAGGTGGTGATTTCCTGCTGCGGTTGGTTTCACGCACGACATGCGGCCTGGGCAGTCTATCAGGCAGGCATGTTGGATCGGTATATCACTACTAATCCGGGATATGCCAAGTTGCCCGACGAGTGCACTATTAAGATTCCCCTCATTGAATACCTGCACACCTACGGTAACCGATTCATGAGAGTGCCGTTTTGGGATTGGGACCTGGTAAAGCAAGGCATTTTCGATAGGATCGTTCAGTTTTGTATACAGCCTCGCCATAAGATATTCCATGCATTTTCCGCATTTCAAGAGCGTTGTTGGCGGCGAGCAAGTGGACTGGGTGTAAAAAAGGTGATTGACTGGGGAATAGCGCATCCTGGCTATCTTAAGGAACTCATGAGGGAGGAGTATGACTTTTTAGGTATTGATGCAGAATCCCCGTATGAGAAGAACGATGTCGATCGAGCTATGGCTGAGTTGAATCAAGCGGATCTAGTGCTAGTGCCTTCTGATTTTGTCATCGATACCTTCAAAAATCAAGGTGCAGACGGACTTAATATTCGTCGAAACCCATATGGTGCCGACCTTGGCGTGTTTCGGCAGATTCAAAAGGATGATAACAAGTTCAGGATCATTTTTGTTGGCCAGATTGGAATACGCAAAGGGATTTATTACCTGCTAGAGGCGATCAAACAAATGGAGGGTCTTAAGTTAGAGCTTCTCCTTGTTGGAGGCGTGCATCCTCATTTTCACGGGTTCATGAACCGATACTCAGATTTATACCGCCACGTGCCGAGTGTGCGTCACAACGAACTCTATAAGTATTACAGTAATTCGTCGATCTTTGTATTTCCGTCACTTGCTGAGGGCATGGCCTGCGTTACTCTTGAGGCTATGGCCTGTGGTTTGCCCAGTGTCGTGACCCCAAATACCGGTTCTATTGCGCGTGATACTAAAGATGGGTTTGTAGTTCCTATTCGGGATGTGGAGGCATTGAAGGAGAAGATTCTCTTCTTCTACCAAAATGAGGATGCGCGCGTGGAGATGGGGCGTAATGCGAAAGAGTATGTTCAACACTTTACCTGGGATCGATACGGCAGTCAACTTATCAGCTATTACCATCAACTATTGAGGTGATTTGGAGTACACAAGTTCGTCTCAAAATTCTGCAACAGTCTCTGAGGGGATCAATATGGATTTATCGCAAGCCGAGCAATCTGCGCAGCAAGAACCCAGTCTAGCCGTCAAAGCTGTGCAAGGTAGTCTGTGGGTGGGGGCCGGGAGGTACGTCAACTATGCGGTTAGTTTCGCAAGTGGCATTTTCTTGGCGCGGCTGTTAGCACCGGAGGACTTCGGGATGGTAGTACTCGCAACTGCTATCTTTGGGATTCTCGCGAGAATGAGCTCAGTGGGTATTAGCACGGCCATTATCCAGCGACAGGATGAAGATTCTGTTGTGTTGTCAACATTTTTTTGGGTACAGGCGGCCCTGGCAATAGCGATCTTTATGGTAGCTTTAGCTATCACACTCTTTACCGGTTTATTTCACGGTGTCTCCGCGACAGTATTCTTGATTATTGCCGGATTCACAACTGCTTATAGTATCACATATCCGGCTAACGCCATTTTGTGTAGGCGTTTCCAGTTCAAGCGGCGTGCCGTGGTGGATATAGGAATCGGGGTGCCGTCTTCGGTAGCGGCTGTAGCCATGGCATTCCTTGGTTTCGGTGTATGGGCCTTGGTCTGGCCGGCGATGATAGCTTTGCTACTGAAAGGTTTGTTTTATTGGGGCGTCAGCTGATGGCGGCCCAAACTTGTGTTTGACTGGAATGTTCTAAGTAATCTGAAACGATTTTCCGCAGCTTACTTCTCCTTCGGAGTTCTGGAGGAATTTGTGCACAAGATAGATGATGTGCTGCTCGGCAAATTAGGTAACATGAAGAGTTTAGGTTTTTACTCCAGAGCGTATAATACATCAGAGATGTTTCATGTCAACGTGGGTGCAGTCGTTTCCGCTACAGCCCTGCCCCTATTTAGTCGCTATCAGTCTGACCTGCAGCGTCTCAAGCGTGCGTATGAACTGGTTATCAAGATGCTGTTGAAGTTAGGCGGCCTGTTTTACGTGACGCTGGGCGTTTTGGGTTATGAGGTGGTTGGGTTGGTGTATGGTCAAAAATGGCAGCCTATGGTGCCCATACTCTGGGCCATGCTGCCCTATGCTCTGCTTTTGCCGGTGTTGACCTTGAGTAATTTCCCCCTGATAGCCGTAGGCCGCATAAGTAAAGTTGTACGCTCATACGCTATTATGGCAGGTATACTGTTGATAACACTTGTCCCTGGCATTCTGGCTCTCGGAGCTGTCGGTGCAGCCCTGGCCGTGGACATTATGATCCTGGCTGGACTCACTCACCAGATGGCACTGATCTCTCACGTGTTCAAGGTAAATAAACTGGAAACGGTTTACAAGCCCATTGGAATTATCTTGGGCCACGGCATACTGCTGGTGATTGTGAAGGTGTGGCTGATGCCACCGGTCGCCCCCTGGCTGAACATTGGAGTGATTGGAGCAATCAGTGTTGCGGTGTTCGTGGTACTTACGTGGGTGTGTGACCGGTCCTGGTTACTGCAGGATGTGCGTTTGCTCTACGCTATGGCGAGAGGACGCTCCTTTGTTTGATAACGGTATTCCATTTTGCTCAATTAATTTCAATTAATTAGCTGGGAGGATAAGTGATCCATACGAGAATAAGGTCTTTGGTAAGCGCTTTACTACGTCCAACGAGCATCCCTTTAGGGATGAAAAGGCGCATGAGTCAACGCAGTTTGACTGGCTTACTGGCCGAGATGGTTGGATTGTCATCAGCGCAATCCTATGCATTGCTTGAGGAGCTTAGTAGCGGCTCATTCCGTAACGAGCTGGACAAGCAAATCGAGCAGATTCCAGGCATAAACCTTGATCCAAAGTCGTTTACCGTAAAGGGCTGGCATGCGGGTCTCTACTGTATCATTCGAGCTGCTCAGCCTGGTGTCGTAGTAGAAACCGGTGTAGCTTCGGGGATTAGCACCGCATTCATATTGAGAGCATTGCACGAGAACCAGAAGGGAAAGTTGTATTCAATTGATCTACCGCCCATAGTAGATGGAAACGGCAATGTTCCTGGAAATATGAACTGGATACTTCCCGATGGTCTAGAACCAGGCTGCGCCGTGCCGCTTTCACTACGACATCGTTGGGAGTTGATTATTTCCTGTTCAGAGAAAGCTCTACCACCACTTTTACAACGTTTAGGACAAATTGACATCTTTTTGCATGATAGTGAGCACTCCTACGAACATATGATGTGGGAGTACGAGATGGCGTGGCCTTACATCAAGACGGGGGGGATCTTGCTCAGTGATGATGTTAGCCTAAATACCGCAATGATTGATTTCTGCAGGCGTCATCGCCACAAGTATAACGAGTTTGAGGCGAAGATGGGAGCAGTTCGGAAGGAATTCTGAAAAGGAGCTATCGGAAAAGGAAACGGACAGATGAGAGATATCGGCCGATATATGTTGAGATGGCATTAAAGTCCCAGTTCTTCTATCCAAAATTGACCCGCGAACACATGAATTTGCGTCATTATGCCAGGATCGTAAGACGATGCCGGCACAATCTCAAGTGGGCCAGAAGTGGACACATTCGCTTTGTTGGTGAGCTAACGGGAGTCAACGAGCGTCAAATCATCCAGTACCTGACGGAGTTATACGATGAAGATTGGTTCTTTGCAGAATTGGACCAAAAATATCAACGGTTCATGGGCCAAAGCCTCAGGCCTGACTTTTTTGAACACAGCGAATCGAGTAGATCGGTTTTTTTTCCTGCCGTGACGATGTACCTGTTGGCTAGAGCAGCTCAACCCGAGATTATCGTTGAAACCGGAGGGGCGGCAGGAAAGAGCACAGCCTTTATCCTGCTCGCTCTACGACACAACCGGACGGGGAGACTCATCACACTGGATTTGCCGCCGGATCAGGCTGTAGAAGCCAAACAAGGTATAACATGGTGGACTGAGGTTATGTCATTATGTTTTTTGGTACCAGACATACTACGCGAGTACCATGAACTACGCTTGGGCGACGCGAAGAGGCTTCTTCCCGAGTTGGTAGGAGAAGTTAGAGAAATCGATATGTTCCGCCACGACAGTGACCATTCATATGAACACATGATGTTTGAGTTCGAGACGATATCACCTGCATTGCGAGTAGGCGGTATCTTGACGTCCGATGATGTTCATGTAAACAACGCATGGGCAGATTTCTGCTCAAGACATCAGCTTTTGCCGCTCAAGTCAACTCGATACTTTGCTGGTGCTACCAAGAAAGGAGTCATCAAAGCGTGAAAATCCTTATTCTGCGTGGTACGACCAGAGAAGTCAACAATGATCCGGGATGGTACTTCCACTTAACGTTGGAAGAGAAGGGTATCGAGCATGACATAATTTGCCATGATATATTAGTCAACAACAGTATCTTTGCAAAAGGGATCAATTATACGGTACGGTCGGTCTCGAGAAGGCAGGGCTTGGGACTAATTAACAGGTACCGCAATGCCGACCGGGCTGTATTAAGCAAGGTGAAGCAACTGAGGCCGGATCTGATTATGGTGATGAATGGTAAGACGGTGAGACCAATATTGATCCAAGAGATTCGCACAGTATACTCGAACGTCGTGATAGTCAATTGTTTTTGGGACAATCCCTTTCTCTACCACATCGCTTTTAGCAGTATTCCGGAATACGATATCTTCTTTGTGAAGGATACATTCGTATTGAATGAACTGAAAAAGGTAGGAGCCGAAAACGTTAGATACTTGCCAGAAGCTTGCTACCCCAAAGAACATCGTCCACTGGATGATATCACAGAAGAAGAGTGCCAAAAGTATTCAAGTGAACTCTCCATTGTCGGCTCATTGTATCCTTACAGGGTGTCCATGCTTGAGATACTAAGGGACAGGCAATTGAAGGTCTGGGGTACCGGGATCTGGGGAGTCATTCCAGAGAATTCATACGCGTTGCGTTCACATCAACACGAGTCAGTGGATGGTAGGCAAAAAGTCCTGGTGTTTAACCTGACGAAGGTTAACCTGAATACTCTTAATCCACTCAACTGCATCCATGGACTAAACGACAGAATTTATCATATTGCAGCGTCTGGTGGTTTCCAACTGATGGAGTATAACTTAGATCTCGAAAAGCAGTATGATGTGGGTCGTGAGATAATTGCATTTCGAAGCCGAGATGAATTGCGAGAACTCGCTGAGTACTACCTGGCGCGTCCAAGAGAGCGAGCGGAGATTGCGGAGCGCTCTCGACGACGGGCCCTTCAAGAGCATACTTTTGACCATCGCCTTAATGAAATTCTAGAAACAGTTGGATTCACATAATGGGATACAAATCGAGGAACAAATCAAGAGTTACATGGAGGTAGATGATGTCTGAGACGTTTCTAGTTACTGGTGGAGCAGGCTTTATTGGTTCCCATGTTGTTGACGAATTGGTTCGTGCTGAGCATAAGGTCTTGGTACTTGACGACTTGACTGGAGGTTTTCGTGAAAATGTACACCCGCAAGCAGAATTTGTTCAAGGCAGCATCAATGATGTAACCCTTGTTAATAAGATTTTCAAACGTCACTCCATCACGTACTTGTATCACCTCGCAGCATATGCTGCAGAAGGTCTCAGCCATTTCATTAGGCGATTCAACTATACGAACAATCTCATTGGGAGTGTGAATCTTATCAACACAGCCATCAACTACGATGTTGAATGTTTCATTTTCACCTCCTCGATCGCCGTTTACGGCAGTAGTCAACCACCCATGCATGAGAATATGATACCCCAACCCGAAGATCCATACGGTATTGCGAAGTTTGCGGTTGAGCAAGATCTTAAAGTCTGTCATGATTTCTTTGGGCTGGATTATATTGTGTTCCGACCTCATAATGTGTATGGCGAGCGTCAAAACATAGGTGACCGTTACCGTAACGTGATTGGGATCTTCATGAGTCAAATCATGCAGAATCAGCCTATGACGATTTTTGGGGACGGCACCCAGACTCGAGCTTTTAGCTATATCGGAGATGTGGCGCCCATTATTGCCCACTCACCACAAGTTCCTGAAGCACGAAATCAAGTGTTCAATATTGGTGCCGAGACTCCGTATACAGTAGACAAACTGGCGACAAAGGTCGCTCACCATATGGGGCTTCAACCGAGTGTGACTTATCTCGGAGCTCGCAAGGAAGTTCAACATGCTTACGCATCTCATGAGAAGGCGGAACGCGTATTTAATTATAGACCTAAGTATTCTCTGGACAAGGGACTGGCCCGAATGGCAAAGTGGGCTAAAAGCGTCGGAATTCAGCGGAGCAGGATTTTTAGTGATATTGAGGTCAGCAAAAATATGCCCCCTGTATGGAGACGGGAGGTAGAATTGTGACAAAAATTAGCATTGTGGTGTTTGATCTTTCGAGCAATCCTATTGTGCGCGCCTATCCCATTGCCAAGATTCTTGAAAAATATTTTGAAGTCGAAGTGATTGGGGTGTGTTACGGTTCAGAAGTCAATACAGCCTATGTATCGGAGTTTCGCTATAAGGAAGTTCCAGGAACAAGCTACCCACAATTTTTGGTGAAGCTTCGTGAAGTTTATGACAATATTTCTGGAGATATTATTTATGCGTTTAAACCAAGGCCAATGACGTTTGGACTGAGTTTAATGAAGTCTCTTGTCGGGCATCGAATGTTGATCTTGGATATCGAAGACTGGGAGATAGCTCCCCTTCTTAATTTAAAGACTTCGTTTCCAAGGTTTTTTTTTCACATTCTTCGGAGCTTCAAACATCCGGATGGTTGGATTTATACTGCGCTACTTGATAAAATGACTGGTTTTGCTGACGCGATTACTGTCGTATCAACCTTTTTGCAGCACAAATACGGAGGATATATATTACCTCACGGAGCAGACACGGATATATTTGACCCTACATTATATGATCGCGACCGTATCCGTGAACAGTATGGTATAAAGAAATATCATAGAATTGTGATGTTTGCTGGCACTATTCGACCACGCAAGGGAGTTCACAAGATCGCCCATATTTTGCGGAAGATAGATCGCAAAGACATTCTCCTCTTGCTCGTCGGTGCTTTCGAAAACCAAGAATACGAAAGACAGGTCAAATCATATGATATTCCTCTCGTACATATCCCACCACTTCCTCATGCCCAGATGCCTGCGATCTTAAGTATGGCCGACATAGTGGTGCTTCCTTCTGAGAATTCACGTGTCTCTCAAGCACAAGTACCTGGGAAGTTATTTGAAGCGATGGCTATGGGAAAGGCCATCGTTGCCACTGCTGTCTCGGATATACCAACAATACTTGATAATTCTGTGCTTGTCGTAGAACCAGGGAATGGTTCGGATCTTGAAGAAGCTATGCGGACAATCATCGAAAGCAACAATGTGCTTTTTGATCTTGGTGAGAAAGCTCGAAAGCGTTGTCTTGTGAACTACAGTTGGAGAGTTATGGAAGACATTTTGAAGCGAGTCTTCCACGACGTTGGAGTGGAAATAAAACAATAAAGCACTAAAATGAAAATTCTTCTGATGGCCCATAGTTATGTTCACGAGGGTTTACGAACCAAGCTAGAAGAAATGGCTCAATTCGACGACTTAGAACTTACGGTTGCAGTTCCTCATCACTGGACCTTCCAACAACAAGGATATCTGGAAGCCGGTGATAGCTATGTCGACAAGTACGCCTTTCGTGTCCTGCATACCTGGCGCACAAATAGCGAGGGTGGCTATCTGTTTCGGGGATTGGCCAAGCTTATCCGAGATGTAAGACCCGACATTATTCACAGTGAGAACGGTCCGGACAGTTGGTCGTATTTCCAGGCAAATATCCTTAAGAAGCTGTATTGTCCCCATGCCAAGTCCATTGTCTTCACTTGGCGGAACTTGGTCTATCGGGTTCGTCGACCGTGGAGTTGGGCCATCGAGCGCTTCAACTTTGCGCACACCGATTTTCTAATTGCCGGGAACGAAGATGCAAAGCAGGTGTACCGCGAGCGTGGGTACCAAGGTCCTGTAGAGGTGCTGCCGTTGTGGGGAGAGCGGCCAGACCTGCACCAACAAGTTACCAGGGATGTCCGAAAAGAATTGGGACTGACTGATTTTACAATAGGTTTTGTGGGCCGGGTGAGTAAACGAAAAGGAATCATTACCTTGTTGGATGCTTGCGCAGGATTGAACGAACCATTCAATTTGTTGTTAGTTGGTCGGGGGGATCTCAATGATCAACTGGCTTTGCTTGCGGAGAAGCGCGGTATAGCTCGAAACCTTCGTGTGGTTGATGTAGTGCCCCATGCAGAACTGCCGAACTACTACGCCGCAATGGACCTATTCGTTCTGGCGTCGCTCACAGTGCCCAACTGGAAGGAACAGTTTGGGCATGTGCTCATTGAGGCTATGTCAGCTAAAGTTCCAATTATCGGTTCTAGTTCCGGCGAGATTCCGAATGTAATCAGTGACGCTGGGTTCGTTTTTCCGGAGGGAAACGCTGAAACGCTTCGTGAATGTATAGTACAACTCATTAAAGATGAAACGCTCAGGTCTGAACTATCGGAGCGTGGGTATCAGCGCCTTTTGGAGAACTATACCCATGAGCGAATTGCGGAGCGCTATGTACAGATTTATCGGGCATTGATCAATGGTGTCTACGGTTAAGGATCTACATGACAGGCATCTCCGTGCCATTGATATGTCAAGCAGATTTGGCATTGTGTAGCACAAAAACCCTTTGAGGAGCGAAATGCTGGATTCTATTAAATCTTCCGCTTTTTACGAACGCTACTTTCAGGATGCCACTTGGTCGGGCTTTTATTACGACGTTGGCGCCTATTGCACGCGCAAGGCGGTGCGTTCTTTGATTCAACACAAGACTGGCCGACTGCTAGAGATCGGGGTGGGCGTCGGCTGCGCGCTCCACGACCTAGCTCAATTTAAGCGTTTTGGTGCTGACTATTCATATAAGACAGCATGTATCGCCAAAGCAAATCTGCATCGGCAGCCGGATATCGTTCCCGTGCTGCAAGCCGACGGGCAGCAGTTGCCATTTAAGGATAGATCCTTCGACGTGATTGTCTCCGCCCATAGTCTTGAGCACATTCCTGATGATCAGCAGGTAGTCTGGGAGTGCGAGCGACTACTGCGGCGGGGCGGGGAGCTTATTTTTTTCGTGCCAGGACGCTGGAGTGGATTGGCAACAGATCAAGATTGGAAGCGTCACGGCCACTATCGAACTTATAATGAACACCGATTCAGGGATTTGGAGGCGAATTGCGGTCAACTGACCATTCGAGAGATCTACTTCGTGCACCGGCCGCATAATCTTGTTTGGAATCGTATCAAGTATGTGTTTTCGTACCTGAACTACCCTTTGAAAAAGTTATTGCTTAGAGACGATAAATCATTCTATGAGCGCCTGATTTATCAGCGCTGCCTCCTGCCCGTGATTGCGGGGCTCCTCGATGGTTGGGATGGTCGCATCCGGCATAATGAGCGGTGTTTGGGTGATATGGCCTACAATGTGCTCGTGCGGTTTGTGAAGACGTAGCCCCTCTGTGAAATGGTGGATCTGTGATGTCAGCGAACGAAGTTAGGAAAGCAGTGCTTGAACCAAGAAGGAGCGATTTCTTCTTGTAGGTCAATGATGCGTGTGAGGCGGATACGACACAATGGGATGAGGTGGTAAATGCAAAAGGTTCGCATCCTTTACATTCATCATAGCACAGGCATGGGTGGTGCGCCTCTAAGCCTGTTGTACCTGTTGCAAGAACTTGATAAAAGAAGATATGACCCTACGGTTCTTTGTCTTTATGAGAGCGAGGCATCACAACTTTATCGAAGTGAAAACATTAAAACATTTGTAGCGCGAGGCATCAAAGGTGTTAGTATTACGACTTTAGCTTGCGGCAGTCTGTCTGCTATAAGGAGAATTCTTGATTTTGGATACCTAATAATGAGAATGCCACTTAGCATTATCATGACATTCTTTTGGGTCAAGAAAATTTGTCCTGATATTGTTCATCTCAATTCTGCAGGATTAATTCCCAGTGCTATCGGAGCCAGACTAGCCGGGAAAAAAGTAGTCTGGCATATCCGCGAACCTCTATTTCAAAGTCTGCTTGGTTTAGGAGCATTTCTCGGTAAAATATGCATTAATAAGTTCTCTGATAAGATAATTACCATTGGGGAGTACGAAGCTAGTCGCCTATTCAGAAGTCCTAAAATAACGATTATTTATAACTTTGTCGATTTCAAGAAATTTAACAGAAATATCTCTAGTGGGTCTTTTAGGCAGGAATTTGCGGTAAAAAAAAATGAAAAGCTTGTTTGTATGTTAGGAGGAGTATCTCTAGTAAAGGGAACCTTAGAGTTTGTAAAAGCTTTAGTGTTTGTTAAGAGAGTAGTATCTAATGTGAAATTTGTAATCGTGGGACGTTACCGAGTTACCAAAGGATTCGAAGATAAGTATTATAAAAAAATATTGGATATTATCGAAAGTGAAAAACTCAAGGTCAGCATTAGTTTTGCCGGTGTTAGAAATGATATTCCAAGTATACTATGTGCTTCTGATGTGTTGGTTTTCCCTTCAACAGTTCCCCACTCCGCAAGACCTGTAATAGAAGCGGCAGCGATGGCGAAACCTGCTATAGCGTCGAACTTAGGCGGTCCTAGGGAACTGATCATTGATAATGTTACCGGAAAATTGGTTCTATCGAAGGATTCTAAGAAACTGGCTGAAGCAATAATCGAGATTTTGATGGATGAAGAAAAAGCTAAAAAGATGGGCGAGGCCGGTTATAAACGAGCAAAAAAACTTTTCAATGCTGACATTAATGCCAAGAGAACGGTTGACGTCTATGAAGAAATATTAGAAGGTTCTGAGTAAACAAGAATCTGTTGCTCGTATTCTTCTTTCCTATGTTTTTGCTTGGATAGCGATGAAGAGAATTTTAAGTTGGATAAGCATTAAGCTGGATGAGATAAATACAAAAATCCGAGGGACAGACATTTCGGACGAGGAATTCCTGAGACATATTGAGGTTAAATGCATTAGAGCAAATGGGATTTCTGATTTTGGGAAATATTTTCAGAAAAGGAATTATCCAAGGAATTCTTTGAATTCTTCCAAAAGAGAAAAAACGATTAAGCTTTTAAGGGAGCGTTTTCCAGATGCACCTGAGGTCATAGTTAAACAGGTCGATAGACTGTGCGAGCACATGTTTGAGCATTTGGAAAGTGAACCAGTAAATGTATCAAACCAAACATTTAAGGACTTTATATTAATAGATGGA
>SDBS01003762.1_pt1 | contig 14900 bp, 16 predicted proteins | sample 2277091 | NCBI WGS metagenome assembly SDBS01 (sample SAMN10404972, study PRJNA504765) | marine sediment metagenome | isolation source: marine sediment core GS10_PC15, 163 cmbsf | place: Arctic Ocean: Southern Knipovich Ridge | collected 2010 | reverse complement strand
GCGATAATGCATTTTGATGACGTTGAATTCCACATGTCAATTCAGGTTTCAGATGCTCGAGTACGAGCTGATGACTATCTGGAGTTGTTGTTGTCCGACCTGTTATCGAATGCGTGCGAGCACTGTCAAAAGGATGAGAAACGAGTCTGGATCAGTCTTGCAGAAGGGGAGAATATGTACGAGCTGGTTATCAGTGATAAAGGACCGGGAATGTCTAATGATGCGAAGGATAGCGTATTCGATACAAATCGACGTTCTGGAGGTCTACGCCTGCAGCTGGCGTGCATGATCGTTGAGAAATACACTGGAACAATCGAAGTTCTTGACAGAGTGGATGGTGACCCGAGTCAAGGGTCAAACATTAAGGTCATGTTTCCGAAACTGCTATAGTTCATTGTCTTGATAACACCTTCTGACTACAGCTTTGCATCGATTCTGGCAGGTATATTGTCTTACAGCTCTGGTGGATATGCTCCGACTAGAACAGAAAAGCCAATAGTCTTCAGGGGGAAGGAGCGATACCACAGATGTGGTTCGTGGTGGAAAGTGACTTGTCTACGAATAAGGAATGTCCACACTGCGTAGGTAGGCTCATCGAGAAGCATGAGGAAGTAGAGACCGAGAGAGGAAAGGAAGTTGTGTTTGTCTTCTTTCGTTGTGTGAGCTGTGGGAAGTGGACCAAGAGAGAACGAACCTAATCTTAATCGTTGATGTCTTGCTAAATTAAAGACTGGCAATAATCCATTTCAGTGGATTCGAGTTCTACTAAATGAAATTGAGAATGAAAAGAGTGCTCAACAATGTGAGGACGGAGAAAATTCCCTGATTACCTGACTTCGTCGTAATCCTGCACCTCTCTCTGCTCAAAGACAGAGCAAGCCGTCTTCACAATACTCAGGGTGTGTGTTTCGTGTTGTCACTTCCACTCACCTCTTGATTTAATATCAAATAAATGAGACCGCCCATGAATGCAGCTGCTATCCTAATGACTCGATTCTCTTTATCAAGAACATCAACAATTCCAGATATACTATAAGAAACTGCAGCCTCACCAGCAATATATTTTGAAACTAGTAGCAAGTCCAACAACAAATGTCCCATGCCTATACTATCGAGTATCCTGAAACTGGTTTCAATACATAGTGTTTCAGCAAATTCGTCAGCATCATCACCAAGGGTTTCATAGTTCACTTGTATCATGTTGACCACCGCTTCGAACGTGTGTTTAAGAAGTTTAGAAATCTTAGACACAGATTTTGCTAACTGTATTCTGGTTCTTAGTCCTACCTCCAGCCAGGCAAGGCTATCTTGGTATTTTTTCTCAGAGTCGGATATCACTCCTTTACCTCCTCAAAAATAAGATCGATGACTTGATTCTTGGTGGGACTGGCGCTAAGTTTAGTATGGAAGAGTTCCAGAGTATCAAGAATTGCCTCCTCAATATTCACTTCTTTTCCATCTCCAATTAATCTAGCAAAGGAGAGTCTCATTAATTCCATTCCTAAATCTACCTCCTGCGGACAGTCGATTCCCAGACGTGAGTGAGTTCCAGACACTCCCTCAAGGCCCCGGTATCTTACTTCTACTACCTTGCCCTCAGGATGCTTATGGTTCTTAACATAGATTCGATACCGAGGTCTAAAACCATGGGTTTCAATATCCTGCAGAAGCATCATCAACTGTCCTGTCAGAATAGCTCCAGATAGGTAGGCTCGTTTCAGATCGCTGAGCGGAAGCATCTCAGCAAGGCAGCCTGCAATTTCGATTTCACGCGAATACGCAACCTCCTTTAATAATTGAGTTTTTGCCTTATCAAATCCGGGATCCAATGCATTTGCAATCTCGGTGGATATTCCTGTCGCAAACTTCCCAATCGTTTCCATACTCATTTCAATGCCATGAATTTTTCCACTCTCATCAACAGCCAAACCGTTTCTGATGTCAAAAGTCCGAACGCTTTCAGGTCGAAAGCTACCGAGAGTCATTCCAAGCATTTCTTTCTGAATCACCTCAACAAGAATGGCATCAACAGATGTGTTTTGTATAGAGCAGTAAAAGAGCCCAGGTAAGAAGGCATATAGACTTGCATATTCGGAGGATTCCATCATTGCCTGTACCAGGACATCTTCATGGTCGTCGCTCCGACCAAGATATTCTACATCGAAAGGGATTGGAAGGGAAAACCCGATCCCCTGAAAGTAGGTCAAATCAGTAAGTCCCATCAACCACTCAGCTTCCGGTAACACCGTGAGTTGAATCTCAACCAATTGAGGCGTCCGTTTTTCGGGAATTCTCATTATTACTCCACAATCCATTACGAGATAAATGTGTATTCCGTTATATGCGTAGGTGAGAGGTCTTGTATCTACAAATTGGGTGGCGGAGCTGATAGAGCGGGGGTGTATATTAATTCATCCGGGTTGGAGTTACGAAATTCGCCAGGAAAAAACAAGCAAGACTTGTGGGTAACCATTTCCGGACTCATTTCTATCAGCTCTCGCCTTTGTTCGGTATTTTTTCGTTCCTTTCTGCATTCTTGGTTACTAGTTTGTGTGTAGCCTTGGGGAACCACAATCGGAATTCTACACCATATTCAGGTCTATTGGACACTCGGTCACATACTTCAACGCTCCCTTTATATTTCTCTAGAATTTCTTTGACCTGATGCAGTCCTACTCCTCCAAAACGACGGGTTGAATTGAACAGGTCTTTCTTAATATTATCTCTAATACCTGACCCGTTGTCAGCCATGGACATCTCAAAGCCATAGTCTTTCTGCAGAATTTTGACCCAAATTTGTAGCTCTTGAGATGTATTATGTTTGATTGCATTTTCTAAAAGATTGTCCACCAGACACTCTAAGAGATCGTCAGCAATTATCGGTGCTTGATTGACGGTAAATATGGATTCGATAACAAGATATTCATTATCCTCACGTACGGCGTCAATACAGTCAGTAACAACCGATCGAAGGTCCCTCAAATATAGGGGGGTGTCTGCGAGGTGTTCGGTGGATTTTGTCTTTGACATTATCCTTTCACATTCATTGACAGCATCGTTAATAATCTCATTTAAATAGCCATTTTCCGATAGACTCTGCTTCTCTCCAAGAAGTGCATTGCATGACATAATAATCTGAAGTTGGTTGACTATATCGTGGCCCATTAGGTCCAAGTACATCTTCGCTCTCTTAGATGTCATTTGTAACTGTTTCTCGACCGCCTTAAACGCAGTTATGTCCAATACAGTCCCTATCATCCTGATAACATTACCATCATCGTCGTATCTGAGTTCTCCTTGCTCGTGTACAATACGTTCTGAGCCATCAGGCCTAATTATGCGATGGTCGATGCTGTAAGGTTCCTTCTCCATTATTGCTCGATCAACAGATGCTTTGACAAGTTCTCTATCACTCGGATGAACCAACTCTAGAAAAGCATCATAGGTTCCGTCGAAATCCTCCGGTGCCACACCAAAGATATTGTAAATTTCAGCTGACCAATGCAATTCATCAGTCACCGTGTCCAAATCCCAACTTCCAAGATGAGCGATTCTCTGAGCCTCAGCAAGGCTTGTTTCGCTTCTCTTGAGTGCATCCTCTACCTGTTTCCGCTCAGTGATGTTTCGAATTACACTGACGATGCTCTCTCCATCTTCGTGCAGATCTAGAGTTGCCAAGAACCAGTGTTGATTCTCTCCAATGTCAAGGGAATACTCCAGATTCTGACGTTCCCCTGTCTTCCTCACTATCTTGGATAATTCTAAATATGGTTGCGCTATGTTGGGGGGTAACACATCAATGATGCTCTTTCCCAAGAACTCTTGAGGAGGTGCAAGTAGCAGGTCTCTACTTGATGAATAAAACTGAGAAAAATGATTGTCCTTACCGATTACAAAGATCATGTCATTGATTGACTGTATAAGCGTTCGATGCCGCTCCTCGCTCTCTTTCAACGCGATTTCAGATTGATGACGTTCAGTGATGTCAATATCGTACTCAATTATTCTGATCACATTTCCACTATCATCAAAGATAGGATATGCATTAATCTCTAATTGTCTGGCATTACCATCTTTGTCATAATGGGTATGATTCATCACAACAGGTTTTTTGGTTTTCTTCACCTCTAGAAGAGGACAAGGATGGTCCTCACCATCACAAGGGAAGTCTCTATTGTGGGTGAGAGCATAACAAGTTGAATCTTCTGGCAGAATACCAAAACCTGAGGCGTCGTTTGCCATCGTAACAGTGTAGTCATTCGCATCAATGACATAGAAGGGATGAGTCAAGGACTCCTTTACCTCTTCTAAAAAGTCGTGCTGTTCTCTTATCGTTTTCTCCGCCAGTCTTTGTTCAGTAGTGTTAGTAATAAGGGTGACAAAGTTGTGTTTCGCTGGACGGTATGCAGCGATTGACAGCCACTTTCCCAAGGGTTCAAACCACTGCTCAAACTCAATTTTCTTTCCTGTGAGAGCCACCTTTCCGAAAGTCCCAATCCAGTCAAATTCAGACTCTTTGATATCAGGAAATACTTTAGTTACTGTATTCCCTAGGACATCTCGTTTCTTCAACCCAGTCAGTTTCTCAAATGCATCATTGACATCAACGAATATGTAGTCGCATGGGTTTCCATCATCATCAAGTACGATTCTGTTCCAAGCTAATGCAATCGGCATATTTCGAAATAAACGTCTAAATCTGAGCTCGCTTTCCCGCCGAGACAGAGTAAGAGCTCTAACAACACTCTGATAGATTCCGCTCTTATGTGATTTTGATGCTCCATTTTCTATATTCAACCTATTCGGATTATCACCGGACCCCTCATCAAGGGATTTATCCGTTCCGCTATAGGACTCATTTCTAGGTAGTGAACTTGGGTTAGTACGATCTTTGAAACTTGTCATTAGCCATACTCAACTCCTAACTCTCAAATGCAATCTGGATCCCATCAGCCATCCTATTCAATTCGAAAGAAATGAGTCTAATCTCTGAGTCAGAGGGCGGCATTCCAATGAGAAATATACGACTTATGTCTTTGAAAATGACAGACTTTTCTGTGCCATCAATCAGAGTAAATCTCATCATCCCCACATCGAGTTCCACACCCGTCCAGTCACCAATCAATAGAAACGCTGCAGCTATGGCAGAAATCACTATCTCTTTGGCAGATTTAGACAAGGAAGAGCATATCATCTGACCTTTGTCCGAAACTAACGCAGATTCAATCGACTCACAGTTCTGTTCCAAGTTTCTCAGTTTTACATCGAGTTTATCTTTCATTTTATTCAAATTTATCTTCAGTCCGTACCAAGTACTATCTGACAACTCATCCAGGAATTCCTCCGTGCCGCCGCTGGAAGACATATCATTTGTTAGCGAACTTGCGTGGTTATTGTCTTTGAAACTTGTCATTTGGCATATTCAACTCTTAGCTCCCAAATACCGTATGAATCTTTTCAACAGCCCTTTTTACTTCAAAATCGATAAGTCCGATTTCAGAGTTTGAAGGTGCCAGACCAACAAGAAGAATTCGGCCAATATCCTTGAGAATGACGGACATTGCTTTTCCATCAATCATAGTTGATTTCATCACTCCTGCGTTGAGTTCATTTCCCACTCTATTAGCAATTGACAAAATGGCTGCAGCCATAGCTGAAACAGCTTTCTCTCCAGCATCTTCCGGTAAAGAAGAGCATATCATCTGACCCTTGTTTGAAATGAGTGCTGATCCAGTCAAGTCACAGTTCTGTTCTAACTCTCTCAAGATTGTGTCAAGTTCTGCAATTCTCTTACTCAATACATTTTTCACTCCTGTTCTCTCTCATTCTGTACTCATCGCCCTTCCAACACCGCACGGATATCTTGTGTGGTTTTAATTAGCAGGTCCTCAATCTTCTCCATTTTCAATCTCTTCTCAACAAACAATCTTCCTCTGCATAAAGAAAACTTTCTGTTTTCCTTTTCTATAAAGACTGTTCCAATTCGAAATCGCCGTTTCATTACAAGAAATTCATTCACTGCAACTAAGAAACTGGGTGTTCTGACTATGGTGGTTCTAGGGTTTTCATAGTCCAGGTTGTTGCAAATCCGAAGTGAAGTGTCTGACATTAAGGAAACCATTGCTGCAAAAGTTTCGTTGGAAGATTCATCAAGTACTTTGCTGGCAACAATCAGACCTCGTTCATTAATCACCACACAATTAGTAATTCCCTTATGTGACTTTGTCACCAAGCTCTCTAAGATTCTTTCAAGCCTCTCATACTTACTCATACTCATAGTCCATCCACTCATTCTATGTTACTGTGTCCTCGACCAGTTTGATGTCCCACCGGTTCACTATATCCAGAATGTCGCTGCTCAGGTTCTCTATCTCAAAAGTCACCAGTCCAAGCTGTGTAGTACTTGGGAAAATGCATGCAATTAGGACGTTCTCAGTGATGGTCTTTAGGAGAATCGAGAAGGATACTGCACCATCACTGCTCTCCGAGTCAACAAGCACCTGCCTGAACAACTTCTCACTATCCACCATGCTGATGAAATTCTCAGAGATTGTGATTAGACCGGCTGACAGACTGCTGATTGCCATTCCTAATTGATCTGGCATGGCATCATAGAACAGCTTGTGCGCGATAATATAACCATCCACAGTAAACACCGTGAGTCCCCACACAGGAACCTTCATCTCGAATTTGCTCAACTGTTCTCTAATCTCTCTCACAGGAGGGATTTCGGCTTCTTCCTCTTCCAGGTCTGTTTCTTTCTCAGGAGGGATTTCGGCTTCTTCCTCTTCCAGGTCTGTTTCTTTCTCAGGAGGGGCTTCGGCTTCTTCCTCTTCCAGGTCTGTTTCTTTCTCAGGAGGGGCTTCGACCTCTTCCTCTTCCTTCCTTTTCTTCTTCATGTTACATCACCTTTTACTATCGTGGTATCGACTGCACTCTCGTCGTTCTGACTATTCCCACTAAGAGCCTCAAGCTTTCTCAAAAGGAACACAAGGGCATCTTTTGCTGACTCGCGGTTCTTGGCCGATGTTCCCGTTGTTTCAGAAACACCTAGCCAAGAAGCTACATCCTCCGGAGGGACTGCGTTAGCCCGGTCTTGTTTGTTAGCTAGAATCTCCAATGGTATTTCACCAAAGGCGGCCAGTGTTTCAGCTAAGATAGCACTCGCGTCCCCAATCATAGTAGGATCTGATGAGTCAACAATCATCAAGACCCCATCTGTGCTTGTCCTCATAGTGTCCCGTACAAACTTGAAGTGCAGCTGACCTGGCACTCCTCTCAGCTCAATCTCTCTGGTAATCCATCCAGGATACTCTGATCTCTCGCGTTCGTACTCCTTCTTGGGCACTATAAGGCCTATATGACCAGCTTCCTTTCTGACCCAGATAACTCGTCCCAAGTCAAAGCCTGTTGTTGTAGTGCTCTTCTCGCCATGGAACTCCTCTTTCATCTCACGCTCAATGGAGATGGTTTCAGGGTCCAAGGTATGGATGAGGGTTGTCTTTCCAGCCTGAAAAGGTCCGGTCACATAGACTTTATAGTCGTAGGACTTCAACTTATGCGCAAACATAGCATACAGTCTCCGTTTCGGGTGCAGGATGCTGTAGAGCCTCAATAACCTCGAGGCCTACAGGATATCTTTTATGTCCCCTGCTGCCTTGTCCATCTCGAAATCGATGAGACCAATCTTCGCACCTGAGGGCGCCGTGGCAATCAGAGCAGCGTCTATGACTTTCCGGACTATCACAGTCTTGTCAGTACCCTCGATGACAATGTTCTTTGGTGTTCCAGCTTCAAGTGCAGCACCAACTCGGCCACCAATGGACAACAGTGCAGCAGCCATTGCTGAAACAGCCTTTTCATCTACGTCCTTGTGAAGTGCTGAAGCCATCACCTGACCCTTGTCACTCACCAGAGCGCATCCATCCACCTCGCTGTTTGCCTCCAGTTGCTTTATGCAATCAGTTAGTTTCTTCATTTTTGAACTCATTATTTTCTACCTCTTTCTCATTTTTTCTCATAGTACTCGCATGTGTCTTTCTCATTAGCAGACACGTAGATCTTTTTTTTCTCACACCACACCAATCCCTGGGGATTCTCATCTCCAGCAAATATGCAATCTGACTTTGACATGATTAGTTATCACTCCAGAGACAGCTTGAATGCACATGTGTTTGTTTCCGGTTTCCAGAGAGCCTCTGAAAGATTTGCGACCTTTCCGCCACTCTCGGATATAGCTGCGACCAGCATGGCCATCCACGCACAGGGAGGGATCAGTGTGCGATTGTTCCCCCTGATTAGAGCCGTTGCTGGAATGAGCACGCAATCAGCAAGCTCAATTTCAACCTCGGAATCGCTAATGTTTGTAAGAGTGACTTTTTGGACTGCGCCAAGCTTATTCATCAGCTCCACAAAGCTATCCACGGTCGACTTTGTATCATTACCACTGAATTTCAGACCTGCGTAGTCTACCAGTTTCCTAATATCATCTTCTGCAAATTCAGAAGAAACCTGACTGACAATCAAGTCTCCACTTAGACCCATGCGCATAATTGAACGCGCCACTGTCGCAATTATAATATTAGTTAAGTTTATCAGATCTTTGTATTCCATTGTTCTATTCTCCTGACTGTGACACGTAGCATAATTCTGTCCACGTATCGCAGTCCATGAGAGAAGATGCATGAATAATAGATAAGGTTACGGTGGCACATCGAACTCTCCTAGCAACACTGTCGTACACCTCTGCCTAGCAAATAGATTCATTTTTCGAATAGTCTGTGATTATTTGAACCAGTCAGTGAATAAAAAAAAACAGGAGCGTTTCTGGCAATCCATCGTTGATGTAACATGCATGGTAATGGAATGCTCTGTTGTTCAACCAGAAACGACACTGGGAGCGAACTCTGTGAGGTCAAAGATGTGTCAGGACGACCTCAAGTAATAACTAGGTTCTGCTGAGTTTCCATCACCTGTGCAATGATATGGGTAAAGGCTTGAAGTAGAGATTTTTCCTCTTCAGAATACTCCCTTCTCTTAGAGGAAGTAACTCCGATGAATCCGGTGAAGTCCATTCCTTTGTGGAAAGGGATTGCCATCAGTGATTTGATATCTAATGATTGGAGTATTTTTCTCTCAGCAACTCCCGCACTTGGAATGGTGTCACCATCTGTGATGCACATTGGTTCGTATGGTGTTATTTGTCCTACCCACCAAGGGAATTCATTGATGATTATATTCTGTAATCTTTTTCGGATTTTAGGGACACCCTTTGCACACCATTCATACTTGAATGTTCCTAGCTTCGTGTTTGAATCAACACAATATACACCAATCCGATCAACATTCAGGTGGAGGCCAACGTCAGATAGAGATTGCAATATGGACTGTTCTAGAATAGGTGACTGAAGGAAACGTTCTACCGTTTCGCGAAGAAGTCTTTCATTCCTAACCTGTTCTTTCATCTGTCCTATCAGCTGGGTCTAGTCAGTGGTGTCAGCAACATCATCCTTTCTGAGGGCTTCTCGTGTATCGTCGCGGTTGGTCACATCGTATATTGATAAGTAGACTCTGGATAGGGATTTTTCAAAACCAGGTGGTACAACGAGCTGGAAAGCAAGAACATGCCTTTTCCCACGCACAATCAATTGTACAATATCGCTTCGATAGAATGTGCGTCCTTCAGCTAGGGCGATGAGTTCCTCACAGAAAACTCCCAATCCATCTCTCCCAAAACTCTTCGTAAGGGAACCCAATATCTCATCCTTCCTCTGAACACCATGGAGTTCCAATGAGGCTTTATTAGCATCTAACACCCTGACAAGATTAACACATTGCTCAACATCTTCTGGATGGTTCTCGAAGTGATCTCGAAAATCTGCCACCCCGTCATTACGAAGTCTATCGAAGAATTCTTTGACCTGACTGAAGTCTTCCTCCCAGAGCGAGGTAGGGGAGTTCTCGAAAAGACTGCGGTATCGATTCTCACTTATTCTGAGTTCTTCCTCGATTTTCTTACGTTCGGTAACATCTATGTTGTACTCAATTATACTGGTCACGTTTCCATTAGTATCAAAGATAGGAGAAGCATGAATCTCCATGTTTTTGACCTCCCCGTTTTCTTGAGAATGGACATGTTCCACAACCACTGACTTCTTGGTCTTTTTCACCTCCTCAAGTGGACAGGGATGATCTTCACCATCACACGGTAGTTCTCTTAGATGTGTTATCGCATAGCATGTCGAACCTTCCTCTAGGTGACCTAGTCTGGAGGTGCGGTTTGCCATCGAGATAGTATAATCCTTTGCATCAATGATATAGAAAGGATGAACTAGTGAATCAATCACAGTTTCTAGGAATTCGACCTGTTTTTGCTCTTTAAATCTTGTTTCTGTAAGACTGGTGATGTCTTCAATTGTCGTAATCAGCCCATCGTACCGACCATCCCTGATCAAAGGAATAAGCCAACCTGATTGATAGAAATGTTGGCCTGTAGGTGATGTGATTGAAATTGTATCAAATCGTTGAGGCTCAATATCTCTTTTGGCAATCAAATAAAGTTCCCTAGCCATCTTGAGACTTTCTTTAGGGAAACCTGTCAAAATGTTTGTTCCCAATACTTGTTCTATGGGTAGTCCTACTACTTTCAAACCAGCTTCGTTTATGTAAGTGATTTTATCGTCCTTGTCATGAACTACAACACCATTTACTATTTTGTCTAGAATTGTTTTATAGAACTCTTTCATTTCTTCTAGTTTTTTAATTGCATTTTTTCTATGTGTGATGTCATTGACTCGAAGGATATAACCAATTTTAGGAGAACCGTGTTCATCAGTACCCAATGGTCCAACGATTGTGTCCAATAATATTTGCCCGGTCTTTAGTGTTCGATATAAGTCAATCTTTCGAATCTCATCAAAGTCATATATAGTTTCAAACTTGGAAATTTCACCTGCGCGCATTCTCTCTTTTGTTTCACTAAGCAGGTTGGGATCGTCGAAGACATTGAACTTCTTTAATACATCCTCATTCTGTACACCAAAAAGATCTAGCAATGATTTATTGGCACGAATGTATAATCCTTCAAAGTCAAATATACCAATACCAGTATGTGACTCTCTAAATATAGTCTTGAACCTTTCCTCACTTGTACGCAGCTCTTCCTCCAATTTCTTTTGTTCGGTCACGTTTCGTATTACGGCAACTATACGCTCTTTGTCATTTTGGAGGTACATGGTGCCTGAGAACCAGTCCTCTTTCCCTCTGATGTTCATTGAGTAGTCGAATGACCCTTCTTCTCCTGAGATTCTAAGCGCTTGAATCTTCTCGAGAACCTCATCGACCACATGAGGTGGCAGTATCTCTCTCAAATGCTTGCCAATGTACGCCTGTTCTGAAATATGCCACGGTGAAATAGGTTGGGTGTGAATCTGCTGGAAACAATTGTTTCTGTCAAGAACAAAGACCATGTCCTGTAATGAGTGAACAAGGGTTCTAAACTTCTCTTCGCTCTGTTTTAATCCTTCTTCTGCCACTATACGGGCAGTGATGTCTTCTGCGATTAAACATGCTCCATGAGAACCATCTCCAAGAATTATTGGGAGCGAACTGATTGTGAGGTATAGAGGTCCATTCCCAAGTTCAATTTTTACCTCTGAAATTGAGTGTTTTCCCTCAATAGATTCCATCACCCTCGACTCAACCTCGGAGCCAGATTGGGTGGAGAATGAAGACTCCCGTAGGTTCATGCCAATTATGTCGTTCTTTCCGATATTGAGAAGTTCTGAGAAACCTCTATTGGCTTGTACTATCCTGAGTTCACTGTTCACCACTGCAATGACATTGGAAGAAGCATCCATTAGGGCAGTAAGAGGAATTCGGTGAGAGAGAGAGAATAACTTTGCAGAACCGATCTGTCGCATCTCCACTTTTCCCGCTGTCAACATTATGTCAAGGTATCTTGCCACTGTGTTCCTGTTGAGGCCCAGTTTCCTTGCAAGACCTGATATCGTCATACCACTTGGATTAGATTTTAGTAGCTCCTTTATACGTTTGATTTCCCTTTTCATCATAACTACTCCTCTTTAGTTGAGATGACTTGGATTGAAACTTGTTGATGTTTCGCGATGTCATTCTAGCATCAAAAAGCATCTGTCATTGTCTGTCAATTGTAATCATATTATCTAGAAAAATTCAGTAATGAAATTAAAGAGGGTATTGTGTTGGTCAAGATATTAATAATATGAGGGTTTTAGGGCCCTGTAAAATAAATCACCTCCCCGCACATTCTAAGAAGTTTAACCGGTCAATGTTATGAAGAACTACCTTGATCAACAACTCTCTTCTTCGTTGTCTATGTCCTCTGGAACTCAGTCCGCCTCCAAATCTTAATTTCATCATGCTGAACACTGTTTCTACAAGACTTCTCTTTCCATACTGATATTTCTCCTTCCACCTCTCGGACTAGGTTGATACTCTCTGACCAACTGTCCATATGCAGGATATCCTCTTGCTCTACTCCTTGCATTCTTCTTCGGTTCGATTGCTGCATAAGCTCCCAGGTCCGAGATGAACTGGACATTCTTTTTTGAGATGTATCCCTTGTCACCGTAGAGTGTTTCAAGTCTTGAAGATGGTACTCTACTCACAAGAGCTATCATGCACTTGGCATCACCACCAGGTACTGACCTGACTCGACTTGCATGCACCATCAAAGTGTCAGTGTCAACAACGTTGTGGAGTGCATGGAAACGCCGTTTCAACGTCTTCTTGAACCTCACAGACATCCACTCCCCACCAGTGGAATGTGAGAACCCGGACGAGTCCACAGCCACACTCTGAGAAGGAGGTCGTTTTCGTGCAAGGAGGTCGTACATACGATGAAGGAGTCCAGTGTCGAGTTTCCTGAGTGCATGTTGGAGAAGAGAGTAACTGGGAGCTTTCTCAAGGCCTAGTCGTTTTAGGAGATAGGGGTTGAAGTTGACAAAGGCGACAAAGTTTCGGTTGCTGAGTCCGGATTCAAACTTGAGTCCGAGGAGGACAAAGAGAGTGGGAAGGGGAAACTTGATTGGTCGTCCAAAGGTGGAGGTCTTGTGAGGGACCATATTGCTAAGCTTGATAAGTTCATCAAGCAAGAACTGAGAGTGACGAGACTTGGCTGAGTCATATGACGCGTAGTAATTCATGAGTCATGTGATCCAGTGGGTCTGGTCACATCTCTTTGTATTACTTCATCGACTTTTCACACAGAGCCCAATTGAAAAGCTAGAAGCTTCAAGTGCTAATGGCAAATACCAAAGGTGCTCTGCTAGGTACTGCATCTCCAGATAGTCCCGGAATAAGGACGATTATTCTGGCAATCGAAGAACCAGAGCTCTACATTCATCCGCAGATGCAGAGAATGATCTATAGGGTTCTTAGAGAGTTTTCAATGACTGATCAAGTGATATACAGCACTAACTCACTAAGCTTTGTAGACGTAAGAGAGTATCATCGCATTGGGATTGTGAGGAAGGTATCCGTTACCAATGGCACAAGAGTTCATCAATGCAAAGAAGGTGTATTGGGAACTTCTGAAGAAAAGAAAGGTTTCTAGTTCATGAATAGTTTTGGATTGGAGAAGAATAGTATGTTTTTGTAAAGCATAGATCTGTTTCTCTTGCCTGCAGAGTGAATGAAACGGTCTCCAACGTTATTACTATGGTCTTTATCATAATTTGTAAGAACAACTCCTATGTCAAAACCTGCCACGTTTTACGCAGAAGAGCCATAGCACTTGGAGAATAAAACCAAGTATAAGACACCAAATCCCTAGGTTCATCAGAAAAATATCATTCAAGATTGATCCCATAAAAGCTAAGAATATTCCGCCAATAATGAATGCCATTGGAGGATTGCGTCCAACTACTTTGAAAATGAAACTCACCTGATATTCCACCTCAGTTAAACGCTATATTGCGTACTGAAAAACCTTTCGAGCTATGTCAATAAATCAATGTTAACAATGAGTAAATTTCGAAATCTTTAGCTCCGGGTCCGAAGATCTCTCGAGCCATGACGATTTTTATTTCACAGATGGATTGGATATATCCCGTTAGGACCCTTCTCAGTTGAGTGTGGTATCCATGCTTTCTCTCCGTAATTGTATCTTCTAATGTATACTAATCCCCTTTCATTCTGAAGATTCAATCTATGTTAGGAAATAAAAGATAAAGCCTTGAAATACTGGAAGATTGCAGAGAAAGAAGATATTCCAGAAATACTCAGAAAAAAGCACATGATATACTTGAAAGAATAATGATCTGTACATATATCCTAACTTTTTGATGACATGGCTTATTTATTGCGTTTTACTAATTCAAAGAGAATTGTAGAAAACTTTGATTCTATTGCAAATGTTACAACTCCCTTTGCAATGACTTTGAGATCTTTCATATGCAATCCATTAATAATCTGTTCTAACCCTGCGAATTCTTTACTACTTTTTCTAAAACCAATCCAACAATATCGTATTCCAAAAGAAACGAATAAACGTAGAAATTCCGGTTTCTTCTGGAGTTTCCGATCTACCGCATTTAAGATGCTACTCATAGCCGGATATTCATCTGTGGTAGCATGTGTGGTTGGGGATTGTATTTTTTCAACTATTGCATCCAGAAGGAGTTCATCGATATCAATGAATTTTTCCTTCAATTTGGCATTAACAATGGCAAGTTTTTCTTTTTTTGTAAATCCAGATAATCTTTCGACATTTATTGGATTTCTAAACATTCCCTCTATGGATTCATCTTTTGAGGACTCGCCAGTTATATTGAAATCGTCATTCTCTATATCTATAGAGTTCTCTCATTTCTTATAATCGAAATTATCAGTAGATTTATAATCTGCCATTGCTTGGAACA
>SDBS01003761.1_pt1 | contig 14903 bp, 7 predicted proteins | sample 2277091 | NCBI WGS metagenome assembly SDBS01 (sample SAMN10404972, study PRJNA504765) | marine sediment metagenome | isolation source: marine sediment core GS10_PC15, 163 cmbsf | place: Arctic Ocean: Southern Knipovich Ridge | collected 2010 | reverse complement strand
GGCCAGGACCGGCCGTCATAAAGCATCCGGCGGGCCGGGGCAGTTCGCCCACATCCGTCAGGTACTTGAGAATGTGACAGTAGTCTTTATTCTCGATTGAATCGCAGAGTGCATCGATGGCGTCGATCGTCTCATCTATTTCTGTGTGGCCCACGGTAAAGGGCGGCTCGAGACGGACGAAATGTGAGTCATTGAAGACCGAGGCGGTAACGATTTTGTGGGTATTCAGCAGGAACCCGCTTAGAAGGGGCGTCAGCAGTCCGTTGCTGCTGATGAATCCCATCGTGTATGAATCGTTACCGTCGAATCGGTGGAACTCGATGCCGGCCATCAGGCCGCTGCCTCGGACATCTTTGATGACATCCGGATGGCGCGCAGCGAGCTCCGTGAGGCGACCTAGCAGGTACTTGCCGTTTTCGGCCACCGTTTTTACAAGTTTCTGTTTATCGCGGACTAGCAGGTCGATAACTTTCGACCCGACCACACAGGCGAGCTGATTCCCGGCGAACGTCGAACTGTGCATCCGGCCGAACGTGTGATCCCACACATCCGGCCCACATATGCAGGCGCCGATCGGCATCAGCCCTCCGCCGAGGGCCTTGCCGAGGAGCATGATATCCGGCACGGTCCCGTTGGCGCCGGCTGCGAACAACGCGCCGGTTCGGCCGAGCCCCGTCTGCACCTCGTCGAAAATCGTCACTACGCCGGCGGCGCGGCACAGTTCCACGACGGCGGCAAGGTATCCCGGCGGGGCGGGTATCATTCCGCCTTCGCCCTGGACCGGTTCCACGATGAAGGCGGCGATGTTGTCCCCGTCGCTCTTGAGCTTGGCCTCCAGGGCGCTTGGGTCGCCGAAAGGAATGTATTCGAAGTGCGGCGAGGGCGCGCCGAACGGCGTCTGGTAAGCCGGATTGCCCGTGGCCGACAGTGCGCCCAGCGTTTTGCCATGGAACCCGCCGAGGGTCGAGAGGATAGTGAGCCTGCCCGTTCGTGCCCGGGCGAGCTTGATTGCGGCTTCGGTGGACTCCGCGCCGCTGTTGGTAAAGACGGTGTAGCACAGATTGCCCGGGGTTTCCTGCTCGAGCTTCTCTGCCAGTTCCTGCGTAGCCGGGGCGGTAAAGGGCTGGATCATCGAAGGCTGCTGCGCGGCCAGACATTCCTGCAGCGCGGCGACCAGTTCCGGGTGATTGTGCCCGAATGAGATCACGCCGTATTGCGAAAGGAAATCCAGGTATCGCGTGCCCTCTTGATCGTAGAGAAAATGTTCGCACCCGCGGACCATTTTCTTGAGCGATCCCAATCGCGCCATCAGATGCGTCCGCGTTGGATTATACGGATTCACTTATGGGCTCCAGTTTCATGGCCACGGGCGGAAAGTCCCGGGCGCTCACAGGTCCGACCGATAGATACGGTGCGTTCGATCCGGGCGAAAACCAAACCGCTGAAGCGGAACCATTACCGCGGTATTATCTTCCGGGACCAGATGGGCGTCAACGAAACGTATTCCGCGAGCCAGAAAGTTGCGTCCGAGCTGCGCGACCATGACCGGAACGACACGAGAGTGCTCATATCCGGCCTTGACGCCCAGGGCCAGCACCCGCGCACAGACCGGGCGCCATCTCTTGGCGCGAAAAAACAGCTCAAGCGGCTCGAGCAAAGTCATCCTGAACTTCAACGGCCGAATGATTTCGTTCAGATCGGGGACCCCCAGCGCAAGGCCCACGGGCTCACCGTTGTGCTCCACGATCACCAGGGCATCCGGCGTGGAGAAGTGGCGCAGCAACGAGGCTATCTGTCTCAGTTCCTCCTCGCTGATAGGGCTGTGGCCCCACACTGTGGACAGGGCCTGATTGAACACACGGCAGACAGTGCTGACTTCCTTGTCGAAGTTGCGGATGTCGGGCGATCGAACCGTGATCTCCCGGGATACTCTCTTGGCGGCCCTTTTGGCCAAGCCAAAGAACCGATCGACCATTTTTTTCGTTTTCGGGCTCAGAAAGTCCAGGACCAGGCCCATAAAGTCCTTGGCCTTTCGCAAGCCGCTGCTTTCCAGAAGGTCCGCATAATAAGCCGGCTGGTAAGCAACCTGAAACCGGTGTGGCACATCGCGCCCCTCGATCAGCAGACCGTACTCGTAGGTCTGTGACGGATTTGCCGGCCCGAGCATCTCCGTGGCACCGCGACTGCGCAACCAGTCTTCGGCGGCCGCCACCAGACCGCGGGCGACCTCGGGCGAGTTAACGCAATCGAAGAAGCCGAAGAAGCCGGACGATCCCCCCTTGCCGTCGCCGGGGGGGGCGTGGGCGCCATACTCGTGATTCATGATTGCGGCGATGCGTCCGACGGGCTTGCCGTCTGCGCTGCGGGCGAGAAAGAACTCGGCCTCCGCTCTCTTGCCGCCTTCGTAGAATGGGTGACGCCGACGGTTCAGCAGCCCATTCTCAATGATCTTCAGGGGCTCGACCCAGGCCGGATCCCGTCCGCGGAGCTCGCGCGGCAGGCGCTTGAAATGCCTCAGATCGGATCTGGAGCTGACCGGATGGACCCGGTAGGGGCCTGGTGGTATTGATGGCTGGTTCATAGCAGTGCCGGCTATTATAGGCAACAGGCCGCAGGCGCCAAGGGATGGCTGGGGGGGGGTGCATGAAGGTTTTTGGGGCACCAGGGGCCTGTGCCACTACGGGCCGGAGGAGTCAGCCGGCTTCTCGATCAGCAGAACGGGGCGAACAATGCCGCCGAGGAACAGTTCCGTGATACTCGAGTGATCGACGCGGACGGCGATGGCGTTTTGCCCGGTCTTGGCGACGGGCGAAATATCCACCTCGAACGGCGTCCGCTTTCGGGCGCTGCGCTCGACTTCCTTTCCGTTGACATATACCGTCGCGCTGCCGTCCACTTCTATGAACAGCAGCGACAGCCGCCCTGTGGCCTTGGGTATCTCCAGTGTGCGGCGATACCACAGAATCGTCTTGCGGTCGGGCAAGCCCTGAGCGTGGAGGGTGTTGCTGAACGTCTTCACCTGGCGCCATTTTGAATCATCGAAGTCCCCCTTGGCGTAACCCGCAGCCAGGCCTTTATTATCCGGATCCCAGGTGAAACGCCACGTATCGGCCAGCCGCTGGAGCAGTTTGTTCGGCGGCGACGTGGCAGCCGCCGCGGGGGCGATCTTCCGCCCGATGAATCGCTTGAGGTATCCCACCGTGTAATGGTTGCCCAGTCCCTTCTTTTGCTCCCCCTCGCATCTGGCCAGCAGCACCTTGTAGAGTTCGGCGGCCCGGGCGATGTTGCCGGCGTTCATCTCATCGCGAAGCCGGCAGTATTGCGCGGCGTTGCGAAAGCCCTCTGTGGCCATCGCGACGCGGGCGGTGTACGAGGCGTTGCCCTTTGCGGCGGCCGCTGCTTTCTTCAACAGAGCGTCAAGGGCGGCCAGGAATTTCGGCGTATACACAAGGTGCAGCGAGAAGAAACTGCCCGACTCGCACTTCAGGCCGGCGAAGGCTTTGTCAATGTCCATCCAGTACTGCTTCATGATCGGCCCGGCGGACGGGCCGTAGAACTTCAGGAAGTAGTCGTCCATAATCGCGCCGGCGTCCGCGCCGGGGCTGTACGCCAGGCGGATGCTCAGGTAGATGTGCGGGCCGTAAATCTCCCAGTTCGTCAGCGTCTCGAGGTTAACGCCGATACAGCCCTTGCGCTTCAGGTAAGGAATGTCGTGCGCCCAGATAGAGATCTTCGAGAAAGGAACGACGCACTCCGCGAGATTGTAGTTGTAGGTTCGGTAGCCGATCTTGCCTACGGCGGCTGTCCAGCCGTCGATTAATCCCGCCAGTTGCATCCGCGAGGAGGAGTTGGGGCTTCCGATGTGGTGATGGCGGCTGTAGCGGATCGGGGCGATCCAGACACAGAGGCTGGGCGAGACCTTCCGGCCGCCGGTGGGGGCCTGGGTGTAGTCGGCGTAGGCGTAGAAGTTCAGGATTGAATCGGGGTGAGTCCGGGCGACGCGCCGGGCGACGGCGTCGTAGAAGTCGAGGTACCGGTTTGAGACGGACACGTGGCCGCTGGACGGCTCGATCACCTTCGGATCATCCTGTTTGCGGCATGCGGGGCACTGGCAGTAGCCCCGTCCATCGGGAGGCGAGATGGACGGGTTGACATTGCCTGCGGCGATGGCTGCGATCACGCCGTCGGCGAAGACCTTTCGCAGGTCCGCGTTGGACGTGCAATACCAGCCGCCTTTGCGCCGCTGCCCGTCGCGCAGGGCGAAGTACTCCGGATGCTTCTCGAACAGGTCGCCCGGCACGTACTTGCCCCATGCGTGACCCATGCTGAGTCGCTTGCCGCCCCGGCCGTTCCATATCTTCCACAACGACCGCCCCGTCCATTGCGAGCCCCAGATCGAACGGTACTGCAGGCCGGGCGAGTCCGTGACAGCCAGCTTCCCCACGCGCAGCGTCCTGGTCCGCGGGTGCACCTCGCCCAGCGGGTGGTCCATGAAGTATCGACAGCCGAGCTCCTCCAGGAAACGGCACGCGGCCTTGACAGTGGCCGTCGGGGACTGTCCGCCCAACAGCACGCGCCGCCCGTCGCACAGCACTCTCATTCCTTCTCGCGTTGGGCTCTTGATGTCGTCGAGTTTCAGTCCGGCCCGCATGGCTGCGGCGCCGACGTAAATGGCCGGCTTACCCGCTTGGGCAGTTTCCACGATCGGCAGTTCGACATCGGTGATCTTGCGGATCCATTCGGCCAGCGTCGCGGCTGCGACGGCGTCGCTGGCATCGGACCGGCGCCGGCTCTTGCGGTTTTTCCCGCGCGGGGAGGTGGTCTTATCCTTACCCGTGTCGCCTTCGCCCCGGACCACGATTACCGCGACCGCCTTCCCGTCCCGCACGATGTCCATCTGCGGGGCGGCGTCCGCCCGCCCCCAAGCCAGGACGCATACCCCGACGGCTACTATCATTGCTCCTCGTGACAGCGGTCTCGTGTCGGTCATTTCATTTCTCCCTGGGGCTTCAGTCTACCTCCCTTTTCCCTTTCTGCAAGGGCCGGCAACGGCGCGCAAAAGGGACTTGCGAGCATCGTGGGGGCTGAATGGACATCAGCCGCCCTTGCCGAGCCCGCCCGAGCGAGTGATAATGAGCGTCGATGAACAAACCGATTTCAACGTGTGTGGTGTTTGTGGCGACAGCGGCCCTTTTTTGCGGCCACGCCATCGGCAAACCCGCGGACGAACGGAAGCGCAAGTTTGCGGCAGCCGACAGCAAGGAGGCCCTGGCCTGGCAGGTGTCGTCCAGGGCGCTGCTGCTGAAGCTGCTGGCGATCGGCGACCTGGTCGAGGCCGACCGGTTCAAGCACGACAAGCCGGGGATCGCCTTCAAGCCGACCGTGACGTCAACCAAGGCTGAGAAAGCCTACACGCTGTATGAGGTGGAGCTGAGCTCGACGCCCAGCCGGCGGTTCAAGGTCATCCTGACGGTGCCGAAGGGCGCCGGCAAGCGGAGCTGCCCGGCCGTGGTCTGCATCCACGGTCATGGCGGCAACCGCCGCACGCCTTATCTGCCGGGTGGGGCGTACCGCGGCTTTGGATTGGAGCTGGCCAAGCGCGGCTACGTCACCATTTCCACGGATGTCGGCCGGCACAAGGTCTACGAGAAGCACCGCACCCTCATGGGCGAGCGCCTGTGGGACGTGATGCGGTGCGTGACCTACCTGACGACCCGGCCGGAGGTGGACTCGGGCAGGATCGGCTGCGCGGGGCTCAGCCTCGGCGGCGAGATGGCCATGTGGCTGGGCGCGATGGACACGCGAATTGCTGCTACGGTCAGTGCTGGCTTCCTTACGACGGTTGCCAACATGCGGCGCGGCCACTGCCCCTGCTGGGAGTTCCCCGCCCTGACGGCCAATTTCGACTTCGCAGACATCTACAGCCTGACGGCCCCGCGGGCGCTGCTGTGCCAGAACGGCAAGAAGGAGCCGGCGCGCGGCGGCTTCCCCGTCGCTATTGCCGCCAAGGCCTTCAAGGAGATCGCGGCCTGCTACCGAGTCCTCGGCAAGGGTGACAACGCAGAATTGGTCGCGCACCGGGAAGGCCACGTCATCGACCTGCCGTCCTGTCTGGCATTGCTCGACAAGCACTTGGGTCCGCCAAAACGCGAGCCAAAGACGAAAACAAGGCAGAAGGAGAATTAATCGTGGCATCTGTCCACAGAATAGGAATGGTTGCCGTCGGCGTGCTGGTTCTGGCGTTGCAGGCAGACGGTGCGGATTGGCCGCAATGGGGTGGAACCGGCAGCAAGAACATGGCGGCCGGCGAAAAGGGATTGCCCGAATCGTTTGTGCCCGGGGATAAGGACTCACGAGCCGGCACAATCAAGATGCAGACCACCAAGAACGTGAAGTGGGCTCGCAAGGTCTGCAAGAGCACTTTCTCCACGCCGGTTGTAGCCGGCGGCAAGGTCTTTCTCTGCGGTCGTGGAGGTCCAGGGGGAGTCATCGTCTGCATGGACGAGAAGACAGGGAAGCTTCTCTGGCAGTGGCAGGGGGGCTCGGCGGCACACAACTTCGGAATCTGTGGAACTCCTGTGGTCGAAGGGAATCGTCTGTATGTCGTCAATCAGGATTGCGTGGCGATGTGTCTGGACGTGAACGGTCAGCCGGACGGCCCAGGCAAGCGCAAGGCACGGGTATTGTGGACGTTTGATATGAAGAAGATGCTAAAGGCCGAGCCCGCGGACGTTCATTGCGGGTCATGCACGATTGACGGCGAGCTGCTCTATGCGTCCACGTCCAACGGCATCGATCCGTTTGGAGCTGCGGAAAAGAGGATGTTTATCCATGACAAACGGGCTAAGGGGGGGCGCATCATAGTCGAGGACCCAAAGGCCTATCGAGTCCCCTCACCCGACGCCCCGAACGTGGTTGCTTTCGAGAAGAAGACCGGGCGGTTGGTGGCTACGGATGACACGCCAATAGCCAAGAACCTGCTGAAAGGGCAGTGGTCCTCAATTGCCGTGGGCAAGGTTGGCGGCCGGACACTGGTGTTCTATGGCGGTGGCGATGGGCGATGCTATGCCTTTGAATCACCGGCGACGGTGCCGAAACAGCCGGTGAAGCTGAAGACCGTGTGGTCCTATGACTGCAATCCTGCGGAGTACAAGGTGCCTGGCGACATGCCCATGATCGTGCGCTATTATCGTGGTGACGCCCGCTGGGGAGGTACGCTCAATAAGAACGACGGCAAGTACGCCGGCATAAGCGAGATTATCGGAACGCCGGTTTTCTACAAGAACCGAATTTACGTGGCGATAGGCCGCGATGCCGCCATGGGCCGGGGACGCGGCGCGCTGCACTGCATCGACGCCGCCAAGACCGGAGATATCACCAAGGCCGGGAAGATCTGGACGTATCAGGGTTTGGAGTGGACCTCCTCGACGGTGTCCATTGCGGATGGGCTGGTCTACGTTTCCGATGTGGTAGGACGCCTGCATTGTGTCGATGCGGAAACCGGACGCCGCTACTGGGTTCACGAGACCAAGAGCAGCAGGCTGTTGGGCTCGACGCTGGTGGCCGACGGCAAGGTCTACATGCCCACCCCGAGGGGTCTGTTTGTCCTGGCGGCGAGCAAGGAGAAGCGACTGCTCGCTCGCATTAACGTTGGTGCGCCGATTCATTCTTCGCCGGTGGCGGCCAACGGCACCCTCTACGTCGTATCGCAAAAGGGCTGGATCTGGGCTGTCGGCAACTGACCCATTAGGGTTTCCTACCGTTGCGCGGCCCGGGCGGCTTTGGCGCGGGCCTTGAGCATGTCGCGCTGGCGGCGGATTTCGGTATCCTTTCTCGCCTTTCTCGCGGCGAGCATCTCACCCGGCGTGATGAGTTTCGTCATCGCCTCGATGGTCTCGCCGAGGTTGCGGTGGGCTTTGAGCAATACGGCCGGCTCCCATGTCCACTGGGTGAAGTTCATGGGGCTGACCTCGTCGGGGACCTCCAGGACACGGCGGGCGCGGGCCAGCAGGGCAGAGGCCTTGGGGCGCAGCGAGGGGTCGGTCTTCATCCTGGCTTCGAGGGCGTCGGCGTAGTCTCGCAGGACGTAGTGGCTTTCCCAGTCCTCGATACCGTCGCGGATGTTCTCGAAGCGCACGGAGCTGAACGGCCCGTCGGGGCCGGGATAGAACAACATGCCGTCGCCGTTGGTCTGGCCCCAGCCGCGGGGATAGAACGCCTTCTGGGGCCACCGCTTGGGATCCTTGCCCGGCAGGTTGTGGCTCCAGATGTTGTAGCAGTAATACTCGAAGCCGGTCACGCCGAACTTCCAGGTCATCCAGAACAGCAGCCGCGAGGCGATCAGCGGGTCCTCCATCTGCACGTTGGGGCAGGGCAGCATCGGCCCGGCCGCGACGTACCAGAAGAAGCTCTCGCCCTTGGCCTGCGACGCGCCGATCATCGGGCGCATCTGGCCGGCGGGCAGGGAGTAGACCTTGTTCGCCCGCTGGTCGATCTGGGGGTCGTAGATGTCGATGATGCCGTCCAGCTCCTTTCGCGGGAAGGAGCCGCCGATCATGATCATCAGCTCCGGACAGGCCAGGCGAATCCGGTCGCTGCGGCGGCGCATCTCTGCCCAGTCTTTTGTCTCGTCGCCGATGTAGACCAGCGCGTGGTCGATCAGGCCGAGTTTTTTGACGGCTTCGTAGCGTGACCTCAGCTTCTCGATGCTGCTGTTGCTCGTGAAGTTGCCGGACAGGTAGATCGTGTTGCCGCCGCGCCGGAAGCAGTAGGGGATGTCGGCCAGGTCGGGCGAGAGCTTCTCGATGTACTGCTCCGTCGGGTTGAAGCGGTGGTCGAGCAGGAAGTCGATATACTTGCGTTTCAGCTCGGGCGTGAATTTCTTGTACGACTTGTGAATGTAGCCCCAGCACGTCTGGCCCATCGTGCGGAAGTTCCACTTCTGGGGGATCTGGTAGTCCCAGACCTTGACGGTAAGTTGCAGGTCGCGCGGCTTGGCGCCGGCCGGCTTGACAGTGATCGTCCCGCGATATGTACCGGGCTTGGTCTGGGGGCGGGTGCGGACGGTGAACCAGAACGGCGTGGACGAGTGGACGGGCAGATCGACCGGGCGGGCCGCGGTCAGCGGGTCCGGTACGTCGAAGTTCTTGCCGTGGAAATACCAGTCCTTGATCTTGTTATTCGGGTGCAGGCGGAAGACGTCCTGCACGTAATACTGGATGTCCCGTTTGGGGATCTTCGCGCCGCCCGGGCCGGTCAGATCCGTCCACTGGAACGTCACGCCCTTGAGGGGCCCGGACATGGGGTAGACGAGCACCTGAAAGCCCTCGAACTCGTTGCGGGCCATCGCCAGTTCGTACTTGTCCTGGAACGGCCCGCGGAATCGGTAGCGCGTGCTGCGGTCGGAGTACTTGCTCAGCGTGTGGGTCATTGCGACGAGGTAGGGTGCGGGCACCGGCTCAAAGTCCAGCACGAGGCGCGGGCGGTGGGGCGTGTGCTTGCTCGCCGCGCCGGGGATGTCGATCTCGATGGCGTCGATTTCCCGGTTGAATCGCCGGTCAGCCAGGTGAAGGGCCGTCAGGATCAGGCCGCGGTTGGAAGCCGGCTCGGCCAGCCACTTGCGGACCAGCGGCGTGACGTTCAGGTCGATCCACTTGCCGCCTTTCGGCACACCCAGCAGCGCGTACTTGTGCGGGAAGTACTTGCCGTTGAACTCCCAGAGGGAATACGAATCCACGACTCCCGGCGGACGGCCTGCGTGATAGTCGGTGGCCATATCCACCTGCCCGTTGGGCCAGGGGCGGAGGATTTCGCGGCAGGCGATCTCGCAGATCATTCTCAGCTTCCTGACCTCGGGCACGAACACCTCCAACCGGGCGCGGGCGAGGCGTTTGCTTCGCAGCCCGGCGGGCAGAGCGAAACGCAGTCGCAGGTAGTTCCTCGCTCCGCGAAACGCCAGCACGCCTGCGGGCGCCGCCTGGGCCTTGGGGGCGCGGGATATCGTCTCCGTAACGCAGCCGTCGTAGCCGTCGGCGCCCTGTTGGAGCACGACGGTCTTGCCGGCGACGGGCAAGGCACAGAACAGAGTTAAGAGGACGAAAGTTCCGGCAACGCGACGTGTGGTCGTAAGTGTCATCGTACGCACCTCAAGGGGCTGTGCCGGGTGGCGCCGCGCTACTTGTCGGCGGTCAGCTTGCGCCAAGCGGCCATGGATTGCTTCAGGTGTTCACCGGCGTCGCCTTTCAGGCCGAAGCACTGCAGGCCGATCGGTCCGGTATAGCCGAGCTTCTTCAGCGTTTGCAGAACGCGTCCGACATCAAAGGATCCGCTGCCCAGGGGCTGGATCAGTTGCTTCCATCCGCCGCGACGGCCCAGACCGCTGTCGGCGCCGTTGATCGTCACGGCAAACAGCTTGGGCGCCGCGAGTTTCAGCACTCGCTGGAGGTTCTTTTCGTCGTCGACCTTCAGCCAATGGCAGAGATTGAACATTACACCCGCGTTCTTGCGGTCCACCTTGTTGGCCACGCGGACGGCATCCTCCATCCGTTCGAGCCAATCGCCTGTGTGCGGGTACAGCGCCACGCGCACGCCGAACGGGCGGGCGAGGTCGGCGATCTCCCGGATGATCTCGACGGCCCGGGCGTCGCCGGCCTCTGCCGACGGCTTCATCCCGCCCACCAGCAGCGCCAACTGCGTCGGCCGCCCTTTGAGCAGCTTCAGGACCTCCTTCAGTTGCGGATCGTACTTGCGTTTCTTCGGATCGATGCTGACTCGCATGTAGATCTGGTAGAGCTTCAGGTCGTGGGCGTCCAGGGCCTTCAGCCGTTTGGCCACGCCGCCCAGCCACAGGTGGCCCATGCCGTCGTAGCCGAGCTCCTTGAGCATCTTGGCCTGCTGCTCGCCCGTGCGGCGCTTGGTGTCGCCCGCGCCGATGCACAGGGCAAAGAAGGGGTTCGTTGGGTCTTTGGTCTTGGCGGCCGGCGCCTTCTCGGCGCCCGGAGCCGCGCCGGCGGCCGCCAGGGCCGTCAGTACGGCCAGGCAAAGCTGCGTGCAATGTCGGAACATTTTGTTCTCCTTGCTGCGAGTTGCCCGGCGGGTCGGCCTCAGGCGATTTCGGCCAGGCGCTCGCGGTAATGGCGGAAGGCGTCCCACGGGATGTCGGGCGGGATGGCGTGGTCGCATCCGGGGACGTAGCCGCCGTTGCGCATGAGGTCTTGCTTCTCGTCGATCATTGCGTCGATGGCCCGGAGGTCGCCGCCGGCGAGGACGCGCTTGTCCATGCCGCCGCCCATGATGAGCTCGCGGGCGTACTCCTTGCGAAGCTTCACCACGTCCATCCCCGCCGCGCACTCCATCGGGTAAATGTAGTTGATGCCGACCTCCAGCCACAGCGGAATCAGCTCCTCGATGTTGCCGTCGCTGTCCAGCATGATCACGTCGACGCCGGCCTTGTGGAGCACGTCCGTGATCTTGCGGTAGTTGGGCATCATCAGCTCGCGGACGTGCTTCGGGGAGATCAGCGACGCCGTCTTGTAGGCCATGTCCTCCCACATAATTGCGAAGTCGAAGTCGACCTCAAAGACCACCCTCTTGAGCATCTCGACCACCAGGTCGCCGATGTGATCCATCATCTCCTGGACGAAGGCCCGATCGTCGTACAGCATCACCGCGATGTTCTCGACGCCCATCCAGTTGCGCAGCCACCCGAAGATGCTGCCCGCGCTGACGCCCAAAGCGTAGTCGCGACTCTGGTACTGTTTCTTCAGCGAGTCCCAGTGCACGGGGATGCGGCAGGGGCTGTCGGGGTTCAGACGCGGCACAAAGAGCGTCTTCCAGGTCTGGCGGTCCTTGAGGGGGAAGTCCAGGTACTGGGGCATGCCCGGCGGGGGCACGTCGCGGAGCTTCTTTTTGACGACGCCGTCGCCGTCGCGGTAGATTTCGTAATCGCCGGCATATTCCAGCGTCTCGCAGTCGAAGCCGTAACCCAGGCCGACGTTGACGGGCGCCGTTTCGAAGCGGTCGTAGCCCGCGATGCGTCGATAGTCGTCGTCGCGGGGGAGGCCCTCGTCGTGCCAGCGTTTGAGCGTTTCCCCGTAGGGGCCCATCTCGTGGCGGAAGAGCTGGTCAAACGGCTCGAAATGCGTCACGGCATGGTATCGCTTGCGACTGTTCACGGTTGTTTGTCTCCTGCTGGGGCATCAAGGCCGCGCCGCTCAGTCGCCGCCGGCGCCGGGCGTCTCAACCACCACCCGAAAACCGAGATCCCTGCACCGATGGTCGGGCTTGTACCCGCCGCGGGTCGCAGCGCGGCAGAGGCGGGGATATTCGGCATATGTGCCGCCGCGCTGGATACGGTCTTTGCCCGATGCCGCGCCTTGCGGGTCAACGGGTTTCGCATTCGCGTAAGAATCCGCATACCAGTCGCCGCACGACTCGAGGACATTGCCGTGCATGTCGTACAGGCCCCAGGCGTTGGGCTTCTTCTGGCCGACCGGATGGGTCTTTTCGCCGCTGTTATCCTTATGCCATGCGTAATCGCCCAACTGCTCCTCATCATCGCCGAAGTAAGAGCGCGTCTTCGTTCCGGCGCGGCAGGCATACTCCCACTCGGCCTCCGTCGGCAGGCGCACACTGCGCCGGGTCTTTGCCGACAGCTTCTTGCAGAAATCAACAGCATCGTTCCAGGAGATCTCTTCCACGGGATTCTTTGGGCCCTTGAAGTGACTCGGGTTCTTACCCATTACAGCTTCGTACTGTTCCTGCGTCACCTCCGTAACGCCCATGTAGAATCCCGGCGCGCCGGGACTGATCGTCACCTTGTGCTGCGGGCCTTCATCGGCGCCGCGGCCCTCTTCCGATTCCGGGCTGCCCATCATGAACTCACCCGCCGGAATCAGGGCCAGCTTCATCGTCACGCCCTTGCCCAGGTCGATCTGCTCCCCGGCTGCTGCCGGCGGCAGCGGGGCGCCGGGCGGAAGCAGCGGCGCCTGCCAGATGTCGTGGCCGCCGTGGCCGCCGGGACGATTCGAATTGAAGTAGAGCGTGCGGCCGTCAGCGCTCAGGCAACCTCCGCCATCAACCCCCCCGCTGTTGACCGAGGGGCCGAGGTTCACCGGCTCGCCGAACGGCTTGGTGGGGCCCGCACGCGTGCTCATCCACAGATCGTAGCGGCCCTGTCCGCCTGCACGGTCGGTGGTGAAGACCAGCGTCAGGCCATCGGCAGAGAGGGACGGCTCGCTCTCGGCGTCCTTGGTGTTGACCGGCGCGCCCAGGTTCACCGGTTCGCCCCACGGCGCCTCGGCGCTGGGACGCGAGGACATCCACAGGTCGTCCTTGCCGTGGCCATCACGACGCGTAAAGATCAGCGTCAGGCCGTCGGTGGAAAGACAGGGCTCTCTCTCGGGCTCAGGGCTGTTTACGGGCGGACCGAGGTTGACCGGCTGGTCCCACGCCTGGGTCCTGCCGCGGCGAGTGCTCATCCACAGATCGTGGTGGCCCTGTCCACCCGCACGGTCATCCTGGTAGACCAGCGTCAGGCCATCGGCGGAGAGGGAGGGACTCCACTCGCAGGCCTTGGTGTTGACCGGCGCGCCCAGATTCACAGGCTTGCCCCACGGCGCCTCGGCGCTGGGGCGCGAGGACATCCACAGGTCCTCCTTGCCTTGGGTCCCACCCCTCCGTGAGGTGAACACCATCGTCCGACCGTCCGCCGATACGGACGGGCCGCCGTCTTGCGTGCTGCTGTTGACCACAGGCCCGAGGTTTACCGCCTTGCCCACGCGCCAGCCGTTAGCCAGCGTGGTCCATTGGGAGACGGGCTTGGGCTTCGGCGGTTTCGGTTTCGGCTTCGGTGTGATGGGCGGCTTAGGCTTGGGTTTGGGCTTGACGACGACGGGGCCGGGTTTGGGCTTCACCACGGGGTCAAGCTTTACGACGGGCGGCGGTTCTTCCGGCGGCGTCTCGTCCTTCGGGCCGAGGGTGAAGATGAGGATCAGGGTGACTATCACCACCAGCACGCCCGCGGCGATCCCTCCAATCAGGAGCTTGTTGGGACCGGCCTTGCTGGCGACGGGCATCTTGTTCAGCGCGCGGCGTTTGGCTGCCGGCATCAACGTGTCCGAAGCGGAGTCTGCCTGCGAGGCTGCCATGCCGGCGTCGATGTACTCCAGGTTCTCCAGCAGCGCCTCGGCCGTCGGGAATCGCTCGGCGGGTTTTCTGGCCAGCAGGCGGTCGATGGCCCAGGCCAGTGCTTTTGGGACGTTAGGGACGATTTGGTTCAGCGGGGGCGGGTCGCTCTCGACTTGCTTGATTGCGATCTCGGCCTGGCTGCCGCCCTCGAAGGGCGGGCGTCCGGCGAGCAGGTGGTAGAAGGTGGCCCCCAGCGAGTACAGGTCGGAGGCGACCTGGAACTCGCCGCCGCGTGCGACCTCGGGCGGCATGTACAGGGGCGTGCCGAGGGGCCTGCCCGCCTGGGTAACACTGACGTCGACGTCGGGTCGCTTGGCCAAGCCGAAGTCCGCCACCTTCACGTTCCCGCGGGGCGTAAGCAGAATGTTCGCCGGCTTGATGTCGCGGTGGAGAATGCCCGCCCCGTGGGCCGCGACCATCGCCGAAGCCGTCTGCTTCATCATCTCGATTACGCGTTCGGGCGGAAGGGGGCCTTCGCGATCCAGGACGTCGGCGAGGGTCTCGCCGTCGACGAACTCCATGGCGATGTACTGGTAGCCCTGATCGGACCCGACGGAGTAGACGTTGATGATATTGGGGTGGTCGACGGCCGCCGCGGCGCGGGCCTCACGCTCGAAACGCGTGGCGAGCTTCTCCGAGGGCGCCCGGGGCAGCACCTTGATCGCCACCATGCGCCCGAGCGACGGCTGGCTGGCCTTGTAGACCGCCCCCATGGC
>SDBS01003760.1_pt1 | contig 14903 bp, 8 predicted proteins | sample 2277091 | NCBI WGS metagenome assembly SDBS01 (sample SAMN10404972, study PRJNA504765) | marine sediment metagenome | isolation source: marine sediment core GS10_PC15, 163 cmbsf | place: Arctic Ocean: Southern Knipovich Ridge | collected 2010 | reverse complement strand
TATATTTGATTTTTCTAAAGAGATTGAAAAAATTGAAGCTTCAATGGAGATGGAATCCATAAATAAAAAAAAGTATTCCATTATAAAAGAACTTGTAAATTATATATCTAAATAAAAATATAAGAAAAATATTTGTCACAAAAAAGGTGAAATATTATACTTCGTCAAGTTTATGTATATAAGGGTAATGATCTTCTATATTATAGACATTTTGGTAAAGCTCTAAAACAAGAAATCTTTACTAAGTTAGTTAATGAACTTATGGAAGACATGTACAGAAAAAAAAGTCTCAAAAATGTTGAATCTCATGATTATTATAAATATAAGATCTCTTACACAATGTCTTCTGAACACGGGTTAATGTTCTTATTCGTAACAGGATTATCAGATTCTGCTGAAAATGTTAAAAAAGAGTTATTAAAATGCAAGAAGGAGTTCCTCTCATTATTTTCTGATATTCTCGAACATCATTTTGATGCTAAAACTTTTGATGTATTTAACCCTACTGTAGATGGGTTTCATCGAAATCTACGACCTAAGATTTCATTGGTAGGTTTCTCGGGTGTGGGAAAAACTACTATTACAAGATTAATTAAGGCAGAAGAAATCCCGATGAAGCATGTTCCAACTATTACAGGTGATATTGCGACTATAAAGATTGGAAAACTTCATTTTCATTTATGGGATTTTGCTGGACAAGAGCAGTTTAGTTATTTATGGACAAATTTTGTTAAAGGTAGTGATGCTGTGCTATTAATTACAGACTCGTCACTTGAAAATGTCGAAAAAAGCAAATTCTTTTTAGAACTAATAAAAGAACAATCTCCTTATTCTCATACCGCGGTCATTGGTAATAAGCAAGACTTACCTGAATCACTGAAACCAGGGCAAATTGAAAAAATACTAAGTTTAAAGACTTATTCAATGATAGCAAACAATTCAGATAATCGAAATAAAATGATTCAAATCATCGCGGATATTTTAGAAATGAGTGCTGAAATCTCACCGCTATTGAAACCATTACTTGAAAGGGATAAGTTAACTGAGGAAGCGATGTTCGCGTTAGAAAACGGAAAGTTTAGTGAAGCTGCAATGTTGTTTGAGAAAATTTCCGATCTTTGTATAGATTTAGGAGACGATACTCTTGGTAAGGAATTTTATGAAAAATTTATTAAAATTAACGCGATGCTTGATAAAGTTGGAGCACCTCAACAACCCCCAGCCGTGGAACCTACAAAACCAGAAATTCCAAAACTTACACCACCTCCAACTATGGAACCTATGAAACCAGAAATTCCAAAACTTACACCACCTCCAACTATGGAACCTATGAAACCAGAAATTCCAAAACTTACACCACCTCCAACTATGGAACCTACAAAACCAGAAATTCCAAAACCTGGTAAAAGTTCTACATCTGAACAAATTGATACCGTTAATGTTCCAAAGGAATTGCAAGAGCCTCCTGATATGGTCCACGGGAAAAAAAAGAAAAAGGAAAAGGCGCCAAAAAAGAAAAAGGTGAAGAAAGCAAAGAAGAAAAAAGTAAAAAAACTAAAAAAGGGCGTTATTATACAAGAACCAGAAGAACCAATGGTTTCCTCAATAATTCAAGAACCATCATTCCTTAAAAGAGTAGAGGGCGCAAATGAACTAAAAAGAATGGAAGCTCCTTCTCCTCCCCCTAAACCAAAAGAAACATACGATGATTCATGGATGCCTCCAGCATTAAAGAAATTAGAAAAAGGAGAACTCCCAAAAACTTTAATCGAAGCTATGAAAGCTGAGAAAGAAGAGAAAAAGTTGAAATCAAAACCTGTGATTAGAGATGAAACCACGGGAATAGAAATAAATCCTGAGGATTTTATTATCAGACAAAGACCAAAGGAAGCAAAAGCTATAGTATCCAGCCCAAAGGATGCAAAAGTTAAATTAAAGACATCAGCCTATGGGCATGTTCTTAATCCAGATCAAATCAAGACGCAAGCCCCTGAGCCAGTTTCCCCGATAAAATTAACCGAACAAAAACCAAAAGCTCCTGTACCCGTAGCACCGACTAAGATTATTAAGCCAGAGCATGACGTTAGTCTTAGTAAACCTAATATTCCTCCAGCTCCTGTAATTCCTATAGTACCTGGCGTGTTGGAAACGCCGGTTGTTCACGAACCACCTCAAAAACTTGAAAAATCATCAACTGAAGTTTCAGAAGAGAAATTCAATAAAAAAGAATTAGAGGATCAATTAATGGATTTAAAAATTCAACACTCGAAACTTGAAAAATTAGCAATTGATTTTGATATGCAGGAACTTACTGGAGAAATAACAACTGAACAACTTAATGAGAAAAAGGGTAAATTGGAAACAATGGAGATAAAAATCAAGGAACAAATTCAAAAAATACAAGATATTCTTAAAAATTTAAATTAAATAAAGTCCTTAAGATATTCATTAGGGACTGTAATTTCTCCAATATTTATTATTTTATTACTTCCTTTACCGTGATGATCTGACCCTCCAGATTTAATAAGATTGAATTTTTCGGCTTGTTTTCTGTAAAAATTTGGAAAATAATCTTGCGCCCATTGAGCTTTATCAGTATTTATATAAGGCCTATTTTTAGCATAAGGATATTCTATTTCAATTCCTTTTATTCCTGCCTTAACACAAAATTCAATAAATTTTGCTCTATTGGAAACATCATACATTCCAGGATGAGCTAAAATTGGAATTCCATTAGATTCATCGATTAATTGGATTGATTCTTCAAAATTTAATTCGAATTCTCTATCTACATAGGCTGATCCGCCTAAACTAATCATTTTAAATAACTCATTTTTAGTTTTTCCCTCTACCTTATCAGGATTATTTTTTTCCATTATCTTAACAATGTGAGGACGCCCAACAATGGTATTACTCGCTATAGATTTTACTTCTTCATATGTTATGTCATAACCTAACTCTTCCCTGAGGCGATTACATATCTGCTTTTTTTGATTTAATCTTCCCTCAATTTGCTTATTAAGTGTAGTTATTAATTTTGAGGAATTATGATCAATATTTAGCCCTACAATATGAACATCCACTAATTCTCTTTCTGGTTCATGTCTAATTGAAATTTCTATTCCGGGGAATTTCTTCTAAAAATTTCCATTCCGGGTATTACAATTATATCTTTATCTTCACCATACGAGAGAAATTCTTTATTACCTTCTATAGTGTCATGGTCTGTTAAAGCGATTGCTTTTAATTTAAGATCTAAAGCTTTATCAATTAGTTGAGAGGGAGTATCTAATCCATCTGAAAACCTTGAGTGTAAATGAAGATCAATCATAATTATAGAGAATTAATTATGCTATTTGATTTTTTCTAATACATTTAGCAAGGTAAATTTCTTTGATTACGAAAAGTGTGCAATAATTTCCTTGAGCTCAATAAAATATATTTATTAATCATTATTAAGATAAATTAAACCCATATATGAGTTGAGAAGAAAAGTGACTATAGTAATTATGAAATTCGGCGGTAGCTGTTTAGTAAATAAATCCGCTTTTAATAAAATTCTTAAGATAACTGAACTCTATAATAAGACAAAAAAAGTATTCATCGCTTCCGCATTCAATGGAATAACAGATCTCTTGTTAAAAGCTGCCCAAAGTATACATAATCAACAAGAAGTTAATGAAACCGTAGCAGTTATTGAAAAAAGACATATAGATGTAATTGATCAAATATTTGATGAAGATTCTAATTACTATAGGAACGCTAGGGAATGGATTGATAAAAACCTCAGTGAATTAGAAGATGTTTTTGAAGATATAATAGAATTTGGATTGGAACCATATTATAAGGATTATGTGTTAAGTTTTGGTGAAATACTATCCACTTATATTTTAAATCAATATCTTCTGAGTAAAAATAAGGTTTCCGTCTTTATATCAGCAAATAAACTAATTATTACAAATGATAATTTTAATAATGCCTATCCTCTTTATGATTTAACTAATGCCCGAATTAAAGCGAAAATCATACCATTATTAGAAAATCCACAGGATTCGATTTTTTGCATAACTGGATTTATAGGCAGAAATAAAATTGGGTATACTACTACTTTAGGGAGAGGAGGCTCTGATTATACTGCAACAATTTTAGCCCGTGGGATTTACGATGTAGGAAGTGATAAGGATATTACAGTAATTTTATGGAAGAATGTTGATGGTTTATTAGCTATTAATCCAAAGTATGTTCCTGAATCCTCACTAATTAAAAATCTAAACTATAACGAAGCGAAAGAGATTGCTAATTTTGGAGCGAAAGTTATTCATCCTAAATGTTTAGAAGCGATTGAGAAGAGGAAAATCCCATTAGAAATAAGAAATTTCGATAAACCTCTTGAGGAAGTTAATTTTACTAAAATTTCCGAGCAAACTGATATTGAAGGAATAAAAGGAATCTCTGCTATGGAGTTAGCTACAATGATAACGATAATTTCTGGTAGCATGGTCGATATTCCTGGAGTTTTAGCCAAGATTTTTAAAGTAATGGCTAAAAACAATATTAGTGTATCATTAGTAGCGCAAAGTTCATCTGAAATAAGTACTTCTTTTATAGTAAAAGGAGAAGAGGCCCAAAGAGCCCTTAATGCTTTAGGTGATACTAATTATTTCTCGGAATTTTTTGAAATTAAGAAAGAAGATGTTGCAGTGATTAACATTACGGGGTCGAAAATTTTAGAAAATAAAACAAAGTCAAGGATTTTTAATGCTTTAGATAAAAGTAATATTAGAGTAAAAGCAATTTCCCAGAGTTTTGAGGAGCTAAATATTTCGCTTGTTGTAGATCAAAATAATTTATTTGAGGCAATTAACTTAATTCACGATGATTTATGTGAAGATTTCGAAACCCTGAAATGTAATGATGATAATTAGAAATAACCATTCTTATTCCAAAAAAATAATTACTTCTTAAAAATTAGTAAACAATAATCTATCCTTATACTAAATTTTAAACTTAAATAAAGAGAATTAATTCGAGGAAAAATTTTAAACTTTTAACGAGTTCTGGAGTCTATTATACGGCGAGTTAGTTCTGTAAATGATTCATCTACATTGATACCCGATTTTGCTGAGGTTTCAATATAAATGCTCCCCTCACCTTCAGCAAAGGAACGTGCCTCATCTCGATCTATTACTTCACCAACATCCTCAATTAAATCTAATTTATTACCAATCAATACGAAGGGTATATCCTGTCCAGCAAATTGTCGAATCTCGGTTAACCATTTCCTTGATTCAGTATATGTTTGTTCTCTAGTAAGATCGAATACCAACAAAGCACCAGCAGCTCCTTTATAAAAAGTAGATCTTATAAATTCAAATCTCTGTTGACCTCCAATATCCCAAATGGAGAGGGTTGCAATCTCAGAAGGTCCAAATTCTACATCTTTAGTGAGTATATCAACGCCCACGGTCAATTTATAATTTGCAGCAAATCGGTTTTTTATAAACCTATGCACTAACGAAGTCTTTCCGACTGCTGCTGCCCCAGTGAGTAAAACTTTTAGCTTAAAGCTTGACATAAAATATCAATATTAAGTTTTTTGAAATTTTTTAATTTTATATAAATTAATTATTGTAAAACGTATTTAAGAATTTATTTAATTTTTAAATACATTCTTAATATGCTTTAATTAACATTTTAATAAATTTATATTATAAATACTTTTACATAAAGAAATTGTTTTTTAATTTAAACGCGATAGCTCTGTTTTACTTATTACTATACTTTAACATCTGTTAAAGAGTAAAAGAAAATTATCACTTTTTTTTATCTTATTGCGATATCTTCATATTCTTTCAAGCTAGGAAAAAATTCTGATAATTTCATATGAGGAAAATACATGGCTTCAGCATATTCCATTTGGAATTCTTTTTTCGTAGCAATTTCTACATACTGGATTTTTTCATAAAGCGCTTCTGCTTTTTTTCTTAAATCTTTATTTACTAAACAATTTTGTGCTCCCATTCCTGCGGCATTTCCAATTTGAAATATATTTTCTCTTGGAATATCAGGGATCATACCGATAAATTTTGCATTTTCTTTATTAATATAATTCCCAAACGCTCCTGCTAAAAACACTTGCTGAATTTTAAGGTTTTTATTTAAACTTTTATTTAAATATCTTAATATAATTCTCATTCCTGAATAAAATGCAGCCTTAGCCATTTGGAGTTCTCTAATATCATGTTGAGTAATTTTAATTTCTTTGTCCAGATTGGTTTCATCCTTTTTAGCTAATACAAATCCAATTCCTTTATCATTTTTAATAATTCTTTCATGACCTAGGTTTTTTTTGTTAAAATTACCACTCCTATTTAGAATCTTAGCTTTTAACATTTCTGCTACTGCGTCAATTAATCCAGATCCACAAATTCCCATTGGTTTTTTATTTTTAATGGTAGTATAGGAAACATCTAAAGTTTCTGGGTTTATTTTAAGGGAGTCAATGGAACCCGCAGCTGCTCTCATACCATCTTCAATATGAGCCCCTTCTAAAGCAGATCCCGCAGCGCATGAGGCAGTTGCTAAGATTTCCTTATTTCCAATAATTATTTCTCCATTAGTTCCTATATCAATTGCTAAAGTCAGAGAATCTTCATCTTCAATTTTAGAAGAAAGAATTACACCCATTGTATCTGCTCCAACAAATCCAGCAATAAGAGGAAGTGTATACACTTTTCCTTGGTTAGATATATTAATCAGCAAATCTTTTGAGTTGACATTTAAACCTTTTCGGACTATTGGAACATAAGGACTTAATCCAATATTAATAGGATTTAATCCTAAAAAGATATGATGCATAACTGAATTCCCAACAACTACAGTTTCATATATCTGAGAGGGGTTAATGTTTGCTTTTGAACATGTTTTTAATATAATATCATTTAAATTATTAATTACAACAGAATTTAATTTTTGAAGCCCATCTTCATTATCTTTTATATAGGTAATACGAGTAATAAGATCTTCTCCAAAAGCAGTCTGACCATTGAGTTTAGAGGCAACTGAATATGTTTTACCATTATTTAAGTTCATTAAATATCCAACAAGAGTAGTAGTGCCAATATCGATAGCAAGCCCAAAGTTTCCTTCTACAGTATTTCCTGGCTCGGCAGCGATTATTGTATTATTATCCCAGAGAACTACTGTGATTTTGTGATTACTTTGTCTTAAAATTTGAGATAAATTTTTTAATAAATCAAAGTCTATGGTAATTAAATCTGTTTTCTCAATAGTTTCATCAATAGAAATAATTGATGTTAATATTCTTTCTATATCTGGAACTGGTTTTTCTAATGTAGGTTTCTCAACTTCGATATATAATTTTTTGATATTAGGCTTTAATTTAACATCTTTATTTACACCAGAAGTTAGTATTTTAAAATCTTCAAGTACTAATTCATCGGGCAGATAGATTCGAAATTGTGGAGAATTCTTTTCTTTTTCTAATGTTTGAATGTAAGCTTTATCGATTCTAGATTGACAAGCTAATCTCCATCCATTTTTAAGATCTTCATTATTGATGAAGTTTTTTTCTGAGTCTGTTGGAGAATTTAAATATTTCTCTCCCCTTTGAAATAAAATTTTACATTTTCCACATTTGCCTGACCCTCCGCATAAAGATCTAATTGGTATTCCAATTTTTACTAAGATTTCATAAATTGATTTATCCTCAAAAAGATAGACTCGTCGTGAAATTGGTTCAAGATCTATTGTAATTTTTTCGTTAATTTTAACCATTTCTTTCTCATATTATTGTTTAGTTAACTAATTTATAAGAAATATATTAAAATATGCAAAATAATATCAAAAGTTTAATTATTTAGGTATTTTAATTTAAAGTAATAAATATAATTGTTTTTTGTATCTTTTTAGATTTATTTTAAAAATTTATATTTAGGGAGTTTATTCTACAATGGAATTAAAGCGAAACCCTGAAGAATTAGCTCAAATAGCCTTGGAGTTATTAAATGAAACAGATAGGTTAGAACAAGAAAAGGATTGGGCTAATGCTATAGATAAATACCAGCAAGCTGCTGAATATCTTAAACAAAGTGGGTACCTACAACACAGAATTCAAGATATTTATGCTAGAATTGATGAAATTAATAATTTTATTAAGCAAGAGCAGTTATACAAGTCCCAAATTCAAAAAACCCAAATTGAACAATTACAAGATGAGGCTTTTGCATTATTAGATGTTGCTAAAGAGCTTGAATTAAAGGGAGCTTTTAAAGAAACTATTCAACAATACATGGCAGCCATTAAATTACTAGTAAAATCTGGTTGGACTGAAATTCAATTAGAAAATTTGAAGTTAAAAGTTATGAGCTTAGCACAAAATCTTGATCGCCAAAAGTTAGTTCAAGAAAAAAAGGATATAGCTTATTCTCAACAACAATCTCATGTTTCTGATGAAATTCTATCTGAACCATTAACTTCATATGCTAAAATAGAGGCTGAACAAAAAAGTCAGGCTTTAATAGAATTTGAAAACAAAAAGAAGCAAATTGAGGAAATGCAAGAAAGAGCTTTCGGATATATTGATGAAGCGAAGATTTATGAAAGAGATAAAAATTTTGATGGGGCAATAAAGAATTATCAACAAGCAATTGAATTATTAAATTCTCTCGGTTGGGTTGATCAAACTCAAAATATTAAACTTTTAATTGAAAAATTAGAAAAGGATAGAGAAATTTATATTAAAATTCAGGTTCAAGAAAAACTTGCTGAAACTGTACCTTTGGAAGAAAAGCCTAAGGCAGTATCTAAAGCAGTAAGAACTGAAGACAAATTAAGAAGGGAAAAATTAATTGAGTTTGAAGAGAAGAGGAAATACGAGGATGAAATTCAAACCAAAGCATTTAATTTGATTGATTTTGCGAAAAGGTTAGAAAGGGAAAAGAAATATGAAGAAGCTATTAATAATTTCGAAAATGCAATAGATTTTCTTAAAAAAATATCGTGGGATTCATATATCCAACCAATTTTAAATTTTATTAATGATATAAAAGAAAAACAACAAAGGGAAATCTTGGCATACCAAGTTAGGAAAAAAAGGGAAGAAGGATTGATTAGACTCCAAAAAGATATCCACGAAAAACAGGAAGAACAAATATTTCAATCAGCTAAAACCCTAGATTTAAAAAGAAGAGAATTCGAACAGCAAAGAATAGAGCATATTGAAAAAGAAAAACAATTCTACTCTTTACTTGAAAATGCAGACAATATTTTAGAAGAAAAGAACGATTACGATAATGCAATAATTGAATATAGAAAGGCTATAAATTTACTTAATAATATGGGATCAGGATGGGAAATATATATCCCTTCAATTGAATCAACAATCTCTAATATTGAAAACAGAAAAGAATATAAACTCAAAATGGAAACAGAACTGCAAAAGAAAAAGGAAGAAATACGAAAAGATGAACTGAAATTTCAGCAGCAGATCGCAGACCAGATAAAACAAGAACGAGAAAAACTAAGACAAAAAGAGATTGAGTTAAAATTAAGGGATGACGAAGGGAAATATAGAGAACAACGGAAACAAACAGCATTTAAATTTTTAGATACTGCTCAAGACTATATAAACCAAGGTGATCTTGATAAAGCAATCTACGCGTATCAAAACGCGGGAAATATTTTTGCTGAAATTCAATGGACAGATGAACTCCCTTTAATTGAAAATGTGATAAAAGAACTTGAATTAAAATTAAATGAATTTTATTTGCTTAAGCAAAAACAAGTACAAGAAAGAATTGAAACGAAGAAAATGGAACAAGAGTTTCAAAAACAAATTGCCCAACAATTACAATTGGAACGTAAGAAATTAAAAGAAAGAGAAATTGCTTTACGAGAACATGAAAATGAATTAAAACATCGTGAAAAACGACGAAAAGAAGCTTTTAAATTATTAGAAGAAGCCCAAGTTTATTTACGAGAAGGAGATTTTAATAAGGCAATTGATATTTATCGTAATACTGCAAATATTTTTGCTGAAATCCAATGGCATGATGAAATTAATTTAATTCAAACTTCAATTAATGAAATAGAAAATCAGAAGCGAGAGGCAGTAATTAAAAAACAAGTAGAGATCCAAACTGCTCTTGAAAGAGAATTTGAAGAGAATCAATTTCAAGAACAGTTATCTAAAGAAATGGAACTACATCAAGAGAGTTTAAAGAAGAAAGATATCATTTTTAGAAAAGAAGATGAAGAACTTGAATATCGTGAAGAAAGGAAAGAGGAGGCTTTTAAATTATTAGATAAAGCTCAAGATTTTCTTACTCATAATAAATTTGATAAAGCCATTGAAATATATTATAATGTTGTTAATACATTTGCACAAATTCAATGGACAGATGAAGTTTCACTAATACAAAATGCTATCAAAGAAATTGAGAAAAAAAAGAAAGAGAAAGAATTATGGAAACGAGAATCTTTACAAAAATCAATCCAAAGGGAAACAAGCCATCAATCATTTGTAGAACAAATTAAATTTGAAAGAGAGCTGGAAAGAACTAAATTAATGGAACAACAAGAATATATTGAAAACCAGAAACAACTTACTTCACAAGTGTTAGCAAAACAAGAAGAAGCATTTAAAATTCTTAATGAGGCAGATCTTTTACTTAATCAGGAATATTTTGATGAAGCGATAGAAAAATATCAAAGGGCTAGCTCACTTTTTTCTGAAATAGGGTGGCAACCAGGATATTTAGAATTGCTGCGAGAAAATATTCACTTAATTCAAGATAAGAAAAGCGAGAAAGAAAAGGAAAACCAATTAGAACTTGAAAAATTAGAGAAGAAACAACTAGAAGAACAGGAATTTCAGCTTAAAATCTCAAATCAAATTCAAGCAGAAAAGGAGAGAATGAGATCTAAAAAGATAGAAATTCAAAAACAAGAAGTTATGAAAGCAAATATGGGGAAACGTAGATTGAAGGCTTTTGAGATTATGGATAAAGCTAATGAATTATTAAATCAAGGACAATATGAACATTCTATTAATAACTTTCGTCAAGCAGAATTAATTTTAAACGAAATTTCATTTCCAACAGGAATAATTAAAGAAACGATTACAAAAGTAAAAGAAAAAAAGGAAGAAGAGGAATCAGCTAAACAAAAGGAGATTGAAAAACAGTTAAGGAGGGAACAGCAACAAATTCTATTCCAACAGCAAACTGCGGAAAGAATGCAAATCGAGAAACAAAAAATGACAGAAAAACAGATAGAAGTCAAAAAACAAGAGGAATTAAAACAGTATATGGAAAGGCGAAAAGAAGATTCATTTAATCTTTTGGAAGAAGCAGAAATGTTTATGAAGCAAACCCAATATGATAAAGCCCTTGAGTTTTATCGGAGTGCTGAATTAATGTTAAATGAGATACGGTATCCAACTGAATCTATTAGAGAAATGATCAGCAAAATACATGAAAAGAAAATAGAAAAAGAGATATTAAAACAGAAGAAAATTGAACAACAACTTAAAAAAGAGAAAGTCTATAAAAAGTTTCAGGAAAAGATTGCAGAGAGTTTTAAGAATGAAAAAGAGAGATTAAAAGAAAAAGTAATACAAATAAAAAAGAGAGAAAGGATGCAAGAAGAACTGGAGAAAAGAAGACAACAAGCATTTACTATTTTAGATGAAGCCGAAAGTTTCATAAACAGTGTAGATTATGATCGCGCAATAGAACGTTATAGAAAAGCTGAACATATATTGAATGAATTACATTTCTCTACAGATACCATTAAAAGCATGATGGCAAAAGTTCTACATTTAAAAAAACAGAGAGAAAAGGAGCAAGAATTAGTGCTTCAGAGAGATTTAGAAAGAATTGAAGAAGAAAGGAGTTTACAAGCTTTAATTGAAGAAAGAAAAAGACAAGAAAAAGAGAAAAAAATAGCGCAAGAATTAGCAATTGAAGAGCGAGAGGCTTTGATACAGGATCAAATTAATCAGAGAGAAGCAGCATATTCTCTTTTAGAAACAGGAGGAAGATATCTGAAGGGAATTACACCTGATTATGATAAAGCAATCTCTCTATATATACAAGCAAGAAATATTCTATCAGAAAATATCGGGTGGGAACCTGAAATAAATAACATAAATGAGCTCATTAAAGATTTGCAGTTAGAAAAAGCAAATTTTACGGAAAAAAGAAGGATGGATTCTCAAACTCAAGTTAAACGGCAGCAAGAGTATGATTCGTTCCAAGAAGAAATGAGGCGGAGAAAAACAGATTACGAAAATCTTCAAGAAGATCAGAGATTAAAACTAAAAGAATTTGAAAAACGAAGAAGATTCGCGGAAGAACTAAGGGATGAAGGCTTAAAATTGATTGAAGAAGGTAAAAGAAGAGCCAGTATTAAAGAATTCGATAGAGCTTATTTTTTCTTTAACAAGGCGATATCTCACTTTAAAGAAATTGGATGGAATGAACAAGTTCGATACATTGAAACCGAAGTTCAAAATACCCACCAACTTGAAGAAAGAGTTGGAGAAGAAGAATTAAGGGTTAAGAATATACAAGAAGAACTTAAAATTCAACGAGAAAAAGAGTTAGAGAAATTAAAGGAAGAAAATTTAAGGAAGAGGGAAACAATTGGAGAAGTTGAGATCCTTACTGATGAAATTTCTACTCTTATTGAATCCAAAAAGCAAGAATTAATCTTATCAGAACAACAGAAAAGGGAGAAAGTAAAACTTGAAGCAAAAGAATTTAGAAAAGATATGGGAAAAATGCTACAAATTAAACAAGAGTTGGAAGCTGAATTAGAAAAAGCCAAAGAAGATGAGAGGAGAAAACAGGAAGAACAACAAAAAGCAAAAGATAGGGAAGAACTCAATGATATCGCAAAAATGATCAAAGAAGCTGGTAAGAAAGGGAAGGAAAAATGAATTAAATCTTGAATCTTACATTAAAACTCCCTTTTGAATTTTAAATAAATTGATAAGATCAAATTTATATATATTTAAGAAAACTAATTTTTTAGGAGTCATAGGATTCAGAAAAAAATAATATTAATAAAAAACTGAAAATAAAGATTCGATGATAAAAAATGACGGTGAAAAATGAAGAGATTTTCAAATCTCGAATGTTTGCTCGGCAGCAATTAATCGATGGCTGGGATCAAGATATTCTTGATAATGGTTGTATTTTAATAATTGGAGTTGGAGCTCTCGGTTGCGAAATTGCTAAAGACTTTACCTTAATGGGTATTGGAAAGATTATATTGGTAGATCTCGATACTATAGAAACATCCAACCTATCTAGACAAATGTTATTTAGAGCAGGCGATGAGGGAAAACCAAAAGCAGAAGTTGCGGCAAAACGACTAAAGGAAATGAATCCCTATCTTGAAATTGATTTTTATTTTGAAAAGCTTCAGAAGTTACCAATGGCCGTGTATGAAGAAGCAGATGTTGTTGTTGCTGCTTTAGATAATTTCAATGCTCGGTTAGATTTAAACCGGATATGTCTGAGACTAAAAAAACCGATGATTGAAGGGGGAACTGTTGGATTTGAAGGTCATGTACAAATTGTTATTCCAAAGGATTCTGGGCTGAGATATAAAAATAAAAAACGAGAAATTGATAAATTAGTATCAGCAAAATTGTGGGAACTTGGTGAAGAACAATACCCTAAATATTTTAGAGCTAAAAAAAGAATAGAAGAATTGGAAGATCTTATTGAACAGATTAATGAACTTATGATTGAACCAGTGGAAGTAAAAATACGGCAAGAAATTGAGAAAATTTTTGATGAAAAGTATGCCCCAGAACTTTTAGATCAAACCCCTTGTTATAGATGTTTAGTCCCAATCCCTCCTGCGGATGATAAATTAGTAGCGGCGTGTACCCTAAAAGGGTTACCTCGGAATAGAAATCATTGTGTTATAAAAGCAGAGGTTGATTTTGAAAAACAGTTTGGACATAAACCTGACTTGGAAAAAGACGACGATGTACTAAAATTAAAAACTTTAGCACAGGAAGAACTGAAAAAATTAAGAGAGCGAGTTTTTAATGAGAATGTAACTGAAGAGAAATTAGCAGAAATGAGTGAGAATGATATACAAGAATTTAAGAATAACATAAATGAGACATTTGGTCCAGATTATAAATTTGAAGAAATGGAAAATATTTTAGGAAATAAAATTGCAGCAATTCAAACGGTTAGTTCAATTATTTCAAGTATCGAATCTCAAGAAGCATTAAAACTTCTCTTCCGTGTAAAGGGAAGAAATATTGGCCCTCCTATGGATCCTCCATATGTTAACTATAATGGTGTTTATGGGCAATTTGATGCGTTAGACATTATTAAAAGCGATGACTGCCTCGCATGTGGTAAAATTACAGGAGAAGAAAATGTACAAATAGTCGTTCCCTTTGATGCAAATCTCAACTACATTTTCGAAGCTATGGAAATTAGTGGACACCAATTAGATCCGGATTTATGGATGATTATAAATCCCATGAATAAGGAAATATATTGGGATCCTAACTCAGCTAATCCCACATTTAAGGATCCTAATGTAAAATTACGTTCTGAATTAAAACTAAGAAGTAATGATCTTGTAACTATGAATCCCTTAGGAGCAGCAAAAGAAAAGTCTGAAATAAAAAAATACAATGTTATAATAAGGTTTCTGTAAAAGAAAAATAGAATTTTCTTATAAGATCCCCATCTTCTGCTTTTTACTCTTTACCAGGTTAATTAATTCTTTTACTAAATGTACCTCTATTCCCGCATTATTGCCTGTTTTTAAATCTGTTTCCGTATCTCCAAAAAATATTATTTCTTTTTTGTTAACATTAAATTGTTTCTGAATTTCTAATA
>SDBS01003759.1_pt1 | contig 14904 bp, 14 predicted proteins | sample 2277091 | NCBI WGS metagenome assembly SDBS01 (sample SAMN10404972, study PRJNA504765) | marine sediment metagenome | isolation source: marine sediment core GS10_PC15, 163 cmbsf | place: Arctic Ocean: Southern Knipovich Ridge | collected 2010 | reverse complement strand
TTTGTGGGAGCTCACTTTTCCGCCTTTTTAATGTTTTTATTTGGCGCTTCTTCCTATATTGCTGTTTTATTAGCGGGTATTTTCCTTTATTGGATCTGTATAAATGGTTCTTGGAAGAATCACTGGGAAAGAATAATTGCTGGAATAGGCGTTGTGGTCTGTGTTGCTACGTTATGTACACTACATAGAATTGAGGTAGGTCAGGTTGATTTATATGGAGGATATGTTGGTTTTTATACGGCGAGTGCCCTATATGGATTGTTTGACAGCATTGGTTCGCTGATTTTAGTGTATGCCACGTTGCATATATCACTCATTCTCCTACTCCGCTTTTCATTTATTAACGTTGCTCAGTCTATTGCTTACCGAGCACAACGAGTCTACGTTTGGACGACGCATTATAAGCTTGGATATAGGATGTATTTGAGCGTTTCTGCTATTTTCTTTTTGTTCTACCGCTTTATACATTGGCTTTTTCGATCATTTATTACAGTAATTGATGGAACGGCTGTTGAGCAAGCCGAATTACTAGAAACAAAAGAGTACGAAAAAGAAATATACCCCCGGCTCATGGTGAAAGTAAATCAATCGTCCAGCGTTGAACCGGCTATGCCACTAAAAATGGCCCAGGAAGAAACAATTGAGCAATCATTTGCTCCGAAACATACAGAACCAAAGAATGGTGACGAGGAAGAAGATTTTCAGCCACAAACAGAATCCTACGGGCTACCAAGTCAGAATATTTTTATTGGTATTAAAGAAAAAAAAGATGACGAAATTTATAAAAAAGAACTTGAAAAACAAGCTCATATTTTAGAAGAAAAATTAGAACGTTTTGGGGTGTATGGTCAGGTAATTTCTATAAAAAATGGCCCAGTTATTACGTTATTTGAATATCAACCAGATATTGATACCAAGTTAAGTAAAATACTAGCCCTTGAAGATGATTTGTCGCTTGCGCTCCAAGCGCACAGTATTCGTATTTTAGCTCCTATACCAGGACGTTCGGTTGTAGGTTTTGAAGTATCAAATCAAGACCGAAAAGATGTACTTCTTGCGAGCGTGGTGCAATCTACTGAGTATAATGAATTTACCGGCTTTTTACCACTTATCTTGGGTAAAGATACGATTGGTGAAAATGTTGTGGTGGATCTTGCAACAATGCCTCATCTTTTAATTGCGGGATCAACAGGATCAGGAAAATCTGTAGCGCTTAATACAATGCTTGTGAGTCTTTTGTGTAAGCGAACACCAGATGAACTCAAACTTATTTTGATCGATCCGAAGCGACTTGAGTTTGCTGCGTATGCGGATGTGGCACACCTTCTTTTTCCCATAGTTACGGATCCAAAAAAATCAATTCCGATACTTCGTTGGGTAGTACACCAAATGGATAAACGATACGAAAAAATGGCAGAGTATGGTGCACGAAATATTTTCGATTACAATAAAATAGCTGCTGAGCAGTCAGATGAACAATTTCCTTTTATAGTCGTAGTTATCGACGAACTTTCAGATCTAATGCTCACGGCGGGAAGAGAGATTGAAAATCTTATTACACGTATTGCTCAAATGGCTCGGGCAGCGGGGATTCATATGATTGTAGCAACGCAGCGTCCATCAGTTGATGTAATAACCGGCTTGATTAAGGTTAATTTTCCAAGTAGAATTTCATTTCGTGTAACTTCAAAGATTGACTCTCGTACCATACTTGATTGCAGTGGAGCAGATAAACTATTAGGAAGAGGGGATATGTTATTTTTAGATTCAGCAGCGTCAATTCTTAAACGGATTCATGGGGCCTATGTCTCGGATGAGCAAATTAGATTAGTTGCTTCCCATATCCGTTCCCAACAACCTGTTGCATATCTGAATATATCTGCAGAAGATTCTTGTTTAGACGCTGATGTGTCTCCAGAGGATGAGAAACTTTTCCAAGAGATTATTTCTTTTATTGGTGGGGTGGAAGAAGTCTCAATATCACTACTGCAACGCAAGTTTAGAATAGGGTATAATCGATCGGCGCGTATTATGGATATGTTAGAATCGCGTGGACTTATTATGCCTGCAGATGGAAGCAAGACGCGAAGAGTTATTCGGTAGAAGATATAAAAGTTCGCGAAGATAGTAGTGACGATATCAACACCTCTTTTGAATGAAATAGGAATGTTTCGATGCGATTTGATGAGCAATTTATTCGCCAAATAATTTCTGATGTATCGATTTATGGAGCGATACCAATTAATCCAACTTTCAGTGTAGATTCACGAACTGTTTTGTCACATGATATTTTTGTGGCGCTTGCCGGGGAACATCACGATGGCCATTCGTTTGTTGTAGATGCTTTAAAAAAAGGAGCATCCGGTGCACTTATTGCATCTGATAAAAAGAAAGGATGCCAAGAAGCTCTCAAGAATGTTCAATTAGAACATAAAGCTTTGATAGTAGTGCCAGATCCTAAAAAGGCCCTTATTACTTTAGCAATGGCTTGGCGAGAGCAGTTTGACTGCCCCATTATTGGGATAACCGGATCCGTCGGAAAAACTTCCACAAAAGAAACAATAGCAAATCTGTTTGAGACGGTAGGCATGCGATTTATTGCTTCTCGGGGAAATCAAAATACGCACATAGGTGTTGCACTGAATATTCTTCGACTGCGTTCATCTCATGAGGTTGCTGTTTTTGAAATGGGGGTGAATCGCCGTGGTGAAATGGAATTACTTGCAAAAATAGTAAAACCAACCATTGGAATAATCACGAGTATCGGTCACTGCCATATGGAAGGACTTGGTTCCTTGCATGATATTGCATTAGAAAAGAGAGATATTTTTAAATATTTTACCGAAGATTATATTGGCATCGTGAACGGGGATCAGCCGTTATTGGCTTCGGTTTCGTATCCTCATCCTGTTATCAAGTTTGGATCAAAAACAACCAATCAGATACAAGCACGCAAGGTGAGAGTGGTTGATGCTCGTACAAGGTGCGTGTTGAAAGTATATAAAGATAAGTATGAGGTGGTTCTTTCCAAACCTCATGCTGGGGCTGTTACCAGTGCTTTAGTTACGGCTGCGTTAGCACATGTACTTTTGATACCCCACGATAAGATGCGCGAAGCGATTCAAAAGCCGGTGGTAGTTGCTGGTCGATTTGAACAGCGTGCGCTACGTATCGGTAAGGGAACTATGATTAGTGATTGTTATAACGCCAATCCTGAGAGCATGAAGGCGTCGCTCATTGCACTTCAACAAATAGAAACGAGTGCTATAAAAATAGCGGTACTAGGAGATATGCTTGAGCTTGGGGTAAACAGTCCCTTTTGGCATCGTCAAATTGGGAGATTTTTTCGAAAAGTTCCTTCTTTAAAAAAGGTGATTTTAGTGGGTAATTTGGTACAATGGATTGAGAAGACGTTGCCCATAGGAGTGGAAGTGGAGCGGGCAGAAACTTGGCAAGATGCAACAAACGTATTATCAAAAATGATTCAATCACAGGAAAATATAATTTTAGTTAAAGGCTCAAACGCTGTTGGCTTATTGAATCTTGTAGCTCGTTGTACAAAGTAAATGGAATCACCTACTTTTTTTCATAAATCAGTAATGGTCGATGAGGTTGTTGCCCTTCTTAAGGTAAAACCCCATGGAGTGTATGTTGACGCCACTTTTGGAAGTGGTGGCCATACACGTGCAATTTTACAGAAAGATCCGACGTGTACCGTTATTGGTATTGATTGGGATCAGGATTCCTTGGAGAAATACGCTCCTCTTATAACAGAGAAGTTTGGCGATAGGTTTATGCCACTTTTTGGTAGTTTTGCTCATATCTGGCGCCTATTCAAGAAAGCCTCAATCAAGCGAGTTGATGGTATTCTTGCTGATTTTGGCACCTCACAAATGCAAATTACTGAACGTCCCGGTTTTTCTATTTACCGTGATACGCCTCTTGATATGCGTATGTCTCCTGCGCATCAGCGAATAACAGCCGCTCATATTATAAATCGAGCATCGGCTGAGGAATTAGCGCACATTTTTTTTACCTATGGGGAAGAACGGTACTCGCGTAAAATTGCGCAAGCGATTGTGCATGACCGAAAACAGCAGCCCTTTACAACTACGTGGCAACTGGCAGAGCTTATTCAGCGCATTGTGCCACGGAGCAAAAAGTCATCGATTCATCCAGCTACGCGTGTATTTCAAGCGTTGCGCATTCAGGTTAATACTGAGCTTGATAATATTGAGGATTTTCTCAAGCAATCCCTTGATCTATTGGCCAATGAGGGGCGCTTAGTGTGTATCAGCTTTCACTCGCTCGAAGATCGTTTGGTAAAGCAGTTTTTCAAGGATAAAGAGCGGGAAGGGGTCCTTGAAATTATCACCAAAAAACCTCTTGGGCCGACTGCCAAAGAGCGCGCTGAAAATCCCTCGTCTCGATCGGCAAAAGTACGAGCAGCTGCTCGTATTCGAGATTAAATGGAGAATGATTTGACAAAAAGGGTGCATCCTATAAAATTATCAACATCTGCGTGAGTAGATAAGCAAGCAGTAAGAAAGAGGGAAGTGTAAATCTCCAAAGGATTACAGCCATGGAAATAACTGAAGTAAAAGTGTTTTCGGCCAAAGATGGCGGAAGACTCAAGGCATATGCGACAGTTGTCTTTGATAATTGCTTTATCATTAGGGATTTAAAGGTGATCGAAGGGAATAAAGGCTTATTTGTTTCAATGCCTTCCCGAAAACGAAAAGACGGTACTTTTAGGGATATTGTCCATCCACTCAATTCTGAAACACGTCAGCTGATTGAAGATCGTGTGATTGAAGAATATAAAAAAGCTGTAGAGAGTGGCGTGGAACTTCAAATTGCATAAATGTGCGTGTGATTAAGATTTTAAAGTGTCTTAAAGTTTGCGCGTGGCTGATAACATCATTGAATATCATTTAGATTATTGGGGCGTAGCCAAGCGGTAAGGCAACAGGCTTTGGTCCTGTCATGCGGAGGTTCGATCCCTCCCGCCCCAACCAATTCTTTTTTGTTCAAATTTATCTTCGTTTTCGCTTTTTGCTATTGCGTATCAATTTACGTTGTTGTTTTTTATTTGCGGAACGTGCATTAGATGAGCTTCCTTCCACAAGTCTAAATTTATCGCATGGCGTTGGATTGAAGTCGTTTTGAAACTCGAAAAAGGCTTTGATTACTGCCATTGCCTCCGGATCATTTTCAATTTCTTCTACCGTAAAATGTTCTATGGGTACTTTAAAACCTGTTGCTGAGTCATAGGTATAATAGTTAAAGGCTTGCCCAGCAAATCCTATTGCAAATCCACCCATATAATATGGGACGTTATCTTTAAGCATTTTATCTAATAATGGTTTTAAATTCGGAGAACTTACATCTACTATAAAAGTTTTGGGAGCTTTAAAACTATCCTGTTCCATATCAGGATAGTTAGTACAATCGGGGAGACATTCTTGAGAATGTTCAGCTTCTCCCATATGAGCTCCGGGCCAGTACTCAGTCTCTCCAGAAGAGCAATTACGCTCTCCATTGAGGCGAATAAGAGCGGGGCAAACAAGCGAAGGCTTAGGATTATGAAGTTTCAGCATAGGGTGGTGGGATTGGAGTGGGAGTGTAGGGGTTTGGAGTGAAGGGGAGGTGGAGTTTTTACCATATTCGTATCCGCCAAAAGTCGCCGCGCCGAGTACTAGTAAACCGATGAATGCCTTGCCAGCATTTCGCAAGGTACATATTGAACTTGAAGTTTGTGCTTCTTTATCGTAACCATTTATCAAGTCGAGCTTTTCTTCATCATTTCCGAAAATATAACTATTCGAAATACCAGAAATGAGGATGCTGCAAACAATAAATGTGCTGAATGCTTTTGATTTGATCATGAGATCTCCTTTTAATAGAGTTTAAGATTATTCTTCTCCTAGTCTAAATTCATTGCATGGATCGTGATTCTGGGAATGAGCAAATTTAAAATAATCTGTGATTACTGCCATTGCTTCCGGATCATTTTCAATTTCCGGTACCGTAAAATGTTTTTTAGGACGACGCCATTTAAAATGTTTTGACTCATAGGTATAAGAGCAAAATTTTGTTCCACCAATTGTCGAATTTCCACTGTTATAATACGGAACGTTTTTTCTTTTCATTTGTTGTAACAATGATTTTAATTTAGGGCTAGATGCTTCGCATACAAATTTTTTAGGAACTACAAACCTGCCAGGTTGATCGGTACATTCTTCGATGCAGTCTCTCGAATATCCTGCTTCTGCTGCGCACACTCCGAGCCGATAAGAATCCTCCGAGCAATTAAACTCTCCATTGAGAGGAATAATTTTTGGACAAAGAAGTGTAGAAGTATTCGGATTTATCGGGAGAAAAGATGGAGGATGTAGGATCTTTGAAGGGTGGGAAGAGGATGATGTGCTGCCAATAGCCCAAATGATTCCTCCCGCCACCATAATAAGCACTAGGAGGCAGACGCCTACTTTTTTAAACAGGGTAAGTTTTTCCTCTTCTTTCGAAAGAAGGGGGATAGATTGTGAGAGATCGTCTTCCATTCCTAAAACATAACTACTCGAAATACCTGAAGTAAGAAGACCGAAAATAACAATTGTTTCCAATAATTTCATTGCTACATTCCTTAAGTCGTCTGCTTTAGTGTCGGAGATTACTTCAAATTTGATTGCGTTGCAAGGGCGCGTATTTCTTATAGAGTTTGATAAAGATTGTCTAAATGTAAGCGGTATTGTAGACTTTCTTGTATCAAAATAGAATGTAATAAACTTAACTATGAAATCACATGAAACATACATTATACCTCGCCTCTCAATCATCTTCTCGTCAGCAACTTTTAAAAGAGGCTGAAATTCCGTTTCAACTTTTATCACAAGATGCGGATGAGTCTGCCTGTGATTGGGGGTTGCCTCTTGATAAGCTCGTTATGTCCATTTCGCTCCATAAAATGAATCATGCTGCGTTGCCCTCTGGTAAAGAAGGGGACACCATTTTGGTTATTACTGCTGACACTTTAACTCAAGACGCCAATGGTGTAATGCAAGGCAAACCAAAAGATCGCGAAGATGCGATTGCAAAAATTAAGCAGGCACGACATGGTACGAAATTATGCACTGCATTTTGCTTGCATAAAAAAGTCTACCAAAATGGTGAATGGCGCGTTGCAGAGCGCATTCATGAAATAGTGCGTGCAGAATATCTTTTTTACGTGCCAGACAATTTGATTGAGCAGTATCTTGAAAAATCCATTGGTCTGTCTTGCTCGAATGCAATTGCAGTAGAACTTTTTGGTGCCCAATTTTTAAAAACTATTCGCGGTTCCTATTCGACCGTCGTTGGTTTGCCTATGTATGAAGTACGAGAGGCCTTGGAGCGAATGGGATTTTTTTAGAAAACTATTTTTTATCATCAAAAAAACAAGAGAAAATCTATTACGATTTTTCTATCACCAAGAGGTAGTCCCGTGCATAGTAAAAGTTTGTTTCATCGATAAGAGACTCTTTAATAAGAGAAAGTTTACTTTTATTGCAGAGGGTATGAATGATTTCAGGGGTAATAAAATAGTGGCCTTCAACTCTAAATTCGCTTTGCGATGAAAATCTGCGCCAGCCTTCAGGAGCCAAAAGGTTGGTGGTGTGTAGGAAAGCTTTGCCGCTGGGCTTTAATATTCGGCTAATCTCCCGAAGGTAACTCCACATGGTGTGTACATCTAGGTGCACGAATACATCAAATGAATAGACAAAATCAATTGAGTTGTTTTTCCATTGCCCAAGCGATGCGCTTGCAAGAGTGAAGTAATTGATATTGCCATGAGATGCAAGTGCTTGCTTTGATCTGGCGATCATTTCCGATGAAATATCCGTTACATCTAATGTGGCCACCAGTGGGGCAACTTGGCGAGCAATCCGGCCACCTCCTACACCAATTTCTAGCGCATGAGATTGTGGTGTGACATACGGCTTTACAAACTCAGAAAGAATCGCGAGCACATCCTCTTTTCTTCCCCACTCATCTCCGAGAAACTCAAGATAACTCTCTTTATCAACAACTCCCTCTTTTTCTACCCAGGCATTTTGTTTGGACCAGTGTGAAGAGTATTTATTCCAAAGGTGCTTGTTGTACGCAACGTTACCCGTTTTGTGGGGCCTTTTAACTGGGCTGAAGTAGTCAAAAAACTTAGATGCTATTTTCTTAAGATGCATACTTCCCCTTCTTTTTTAGATTGTGATATATTTGGTTGCTGAGGTATATTAAAGTAAATAGATATATTAAGAAAGCAATCAAAAATTTTCTTTCTTAGAACAGTCAGTTAGGGGTGAAATGAATAAACGTTTTTGGTTTTCTGGTGCTCTAGTCGTTTTTCTTGGTTCTTTTATTTGGTTGTTTTCTGTACAGCAAGATACGAAGCAGTTTTCTCCAGAAGTAGTCCATACGATTTATGGTGATACCGAAGTTTCTGAACCGGTGCTTCTTGATCTGATACATTCTCAGGCGTTTACCCGTCTTAAAAAAATTAATCAATACGGTGTTGACTATTATATACGCGATACGATTGCTCCCTACACAAGATATACGCATTCGCTGGGGGTCTTTTTTTTATTGCGCAAATATGGCGCATCATTAAAAGAACAAATGGCTGGCTTATTGCATGATGTTTCTCACACAGTATTTTCTCATGTGGGAGATCATGTTGCAGCGCAGCTTAACAATAAACTTTTTGATCAAAATGATGATGCGTATCAAGATTGTGTGCACGTTTTGTATTTGAAGCGAACTGATATTGCGTCAATTTTAGCTCGCCATAAAGTAGCAATAGAAGACATGGATCATAAAAATGGCTCATATAGAATGCTCGAGCGGGAGCTTCCTGATATGTGCACTGATCGCCTTGAATATGTGTTGTACGGAGGATACATAGAAGGGTGGTTGACTGAGTCAGAAATACATACGCTTCTTGATGCGTTGCATTATGAAAAGGGAGATTGGTTTTTTGATGATGCAGTGCAGGCGAAAAAATTTGCCGAGATATCGATTCGACTCTGCGAAGAAATTTTTGCATCAGGATGGAATATTGGCTCCTATGAGTGGGCAGCAAAAGGGTTGCTGCGAGGGGTAGAGCTTGGGGTAATTTCGATGCAGGATATTCATTTTGGCCGTGATGATGAAGTGTGGCAGCTATTGTGTAGGAGTAATGATCCAGTGATTCAAAAATCTGTGCATAATATTTTGCATGCAAAAAACTTGTATCAAGTGGGGACGAAAGATTCATTTGATTTGCACTATGTTGCAAAATTTCGTGGCATAAATCCCTGGGTTAAAACTTCTGACGGTCTCAAGCGATTAACTCATTGTGATACAGCTTTTTCTCAGTACTATGCAGAGGCAAAAAATAGTATTGGAACTCCCCGATACTACAAAGAGATAGTGGCATAAAAAAATGGCGCTTGCATAAGGCAAACGCCATCATAAAAAAGCTGTATCAGTAGTTAGTTTTTTATATTTTTATCAGTTGGTTGCCATCGCTTTAAAAGCTCTTTAAAGAGAAGCTCTTTTGCATTTGCATTAGGATTGTCTGCAAGCTCAGATGTTGCTTTTTCCAAACTAAATCGAACCGTAGTATCATCGCACAGAGTTGTATCAATTCTATCTACGGACGGGAGTAATTTTTGCTGCCGTGCTTTCTCTTTAATATGTTCCCCTGTGGTTTCAATAAGTAACGATTCAAGCACGCTTAAAAAATCAGTAATACTGTGTTGCAACTCATTTAATTCAGCTACATTTTCGGTATTATCCAAGAGCTGTAGTTCTTCCTGTAGCCCAGACTTGAGCGCATTGCCAATAATTTTTTTGATTTTATTTTCATCGTGATCAATAAGCCATCGAAGAAGGACGAGTAGCTCGTATGAAAGAACGAATTGAGAGTTATTCATATTTAATCCTTGGTTGCAATGTTACCATCTACTACCGTTCTTTTTTGGAGTATCATTTTTGAGGTTGTCTTACAAACAGTTTTCCTAAAAAGAGAGCGTAATTGGCTTAGTCTTCGTATTCTACTTCCCAATGTTCAACATCTACAGACGGATCGAGCTCCTTGCCGTCCGGTAATGTTTGATGTAAGGGTTCATCAACACCAGTAGAATTTTTTTGTATTTTTATCAATTGCTTTACGTTACGTTGAATAGTGTGTTTTGATTCTTCTGTTTGCTCATCTAAATTTTGTTGCACTTTTTCAAATACGTTGTTCATTTCGTTCTGCATTTTTTTTATTTGCTTTTTTAGTTTGAAAATAACTTCCACGCCAGCGAGATTTATGCCCAATTCATGCGTAAGATAAATGATTTCCTCGAGGCGATCAATATCATCCTCAGAAAATAAGCGGGTATTCCCCCCAGATCTTTTAGGATTAATGAGCCCTTGTTTTTCGTAGAGGCGGACAGTTTGCTGATGGACAGAAAACATTTTAGCCACCGCAGATATAGAAAAATAACCTTGTTTACGTTTTACCTTCATGCCAAATAGCCTTTGTATAAACTCCCTTTTTTTTCTTTCATCTACCCTAGTATACCATATTTTTTTTGACAAATCATTCTCAGGAAGGGCCGACTGTACGGCTTTTTCCGTTTAAACTGCTCATATTCAGGGGATTGGTGATATCCTCGGCAAAACATTGCGCGCAAGCCCCTTTTTCACTAGACTATGAGGCCAAGCAGTAGGTATCAACTAGTTTAAGGAGAGAGTATGAATAGAGGGAAGAGCCAGCTTTTTATGGGATTATTGAGCATTGCGAGTGGCCTTTTTGGATTTGGCCAAAAGACCGTGGTTTCACCCCGATCCCAGGCGCTTTTTTCCCCTCGTGAATATGCGGGGTGGGATCATTTGATATATACTTCTGATCGAGAATCAACTGGGGCAACCATAGCCGTGGCTCCTTCTTATCAGCATTCATTTCGAGGTAATCGGATTGCAAATGCTTTGTTTGGGTGTGACGAATTAATTTTCTCCGGAAGCCAAGTTGTAGGCCGAGATGCCACTGATATTTTAGCTGACTATTGGGGCCTTCCTTCCGATTATAAAAGTGTGGTGCAATTCGATCCAACCATAGTCAGCTTTCTGATGGATTTTGATACCTATATTAACTTTGATGGAATAACGCCCGGTCTATTTGCACAAATACATTTCCCTATTGTGCATACCAAATGGGATCTTCAACTAACTGAATGTGTAGTTGATGCAGGTACTACATTTACTTCATACCCAGCTGGGTATTTGGCAGCAACGCCCATTGAGTTGAGTGAGCTTACTGCCGGTGAGCAAGCGCCACAGACGGTAAAAAATGCATTTCGAGGTAACGCAACATTTGGTGATATGAAAGAGCCTCTTAAATATGGCAAAATTTTTGGACGCCAAAATGAAACACGGGTTTCGGATTTGCGCTTTGCGCTTGGCTATAATTTTTTGCTTTCAGAACATTACCACTTTGGTCTCTCAATCCAAGCTGCAGCGCCTACCGGGACGCTCCGTGAGGCTGAATTTCTTTTTGAACCAATTGCAGGTAACGATCATCACTGGGAACTGGGTGCCGGCGTTTCGGGCCATGTAGATTTGTGGTGCGATTGCGATCATGAGCGAAAGCTTGGCTTCTACGTGGATGCAACGGTTACCCATATGTTTGGTTCTACGCAGAAACGTTCTTTCGATTTGAAAAATAATGGCAATGGAAGTAGATATATGTTGCTTCAAAAAATGGCGGATCCAGTAGTGGGGCTTAACATTGGTCTTGCTCCCAATAATGTAGCTGCGATAACGCAATATCAAGGACGTTTAGTCCCAGCAATTAATAAGACAACATTAGATGCAAAAATTGAGATTGGGGTGCAAGCGGATGTGCTTGCCAAATTAAACTATTATCGCCGTGGTTTTGAGTTTGAGATTGGATATAATCTGTGGGCTCGCTCAGAAGAAAAATTACAATGCAGAGAGTGTATTGAAACTTGTTATGCCATAAAAGGAGATGCGCAACTCTACGGGTTTACCAGTTCAGGAGAAACCCCCGTAGCGCTTGCTGCTACACAGAGTAATGCGACAATCAATGGAGGCCAAGCAGTAACAAGCAGTGCGTTTCCTGGATTGGATCCAGGTAACTTTAATACAGGTTTTGAGTTTGCCAACATTAATGCCGATTCTATTGCTAACGCTTCGGATACTCTTGGTGTTGCTTTGAATCAACTTACATTAGCAGATGCCAATCGGCTGGGATTTTCTCAAGTGGCAGTACGCACCTCAAATCCTCCCGTTTTGCTCACAAACGATGATATCGATGAGTGCTCAGCTCTTTTACCCAAAGCCATATCGCATACGCTTTTTTTCGATTTTAGCTATGCCTTAAAGAGAGATTTAAGATTGATTCCTTATATTGGAGGGGGCGCTTTTGTGGAGTGGGCTTGTGTGTGCTTTGATACAAACAGTGCGCTCTCTCAATGGGGATTATGGCTCAAAATGGGGGTTTCCTTTAGTTAATTTGTGATGGCGTGACTGGTAATATGCCGCGCGCTTCATGCCGTCCAAGAAGTACGTGTGCAAGAGCTTGCTGTGCCTCAGGTTCATTTTCATAACCCACCACAATCGTAGAGACATCTGCAAAATGTTGTAAATTATATGGATTGCCAAATAACGCGAGCGTTGTATTCTTTGCATGTTTATTGATAAATGGTACATATGCTGGCGGTTTTTTTTCTGTTATTTCTCCCTACATTTCAATCATACCAGAGCGACTTGGTACATGAATCGAAACAATAATCTGCTCATCTTCATCAAATACATGTTGGTCTAATATCTCTAATGGTGTGTTAAATTTAAAAGCTCTATGATCAACATTTATATACTTTTGTAATGTGCGAATAAATGGAGCAGTATCTTTGCCAAACGTTATGAGCGTAATCGGCTTTTTTTGTTTTTTAAGAGGTAGTTGGTTATCTCTATCTCGTGCGATAGTAGTGGCAGCGCGATATAATTTTTTCTTAAGGTTCTGAGCATATGACGTACATAAATCTGCTTTTTCAAATTGAGGGGTATCAGATATTACGGTACGTTTTGTTTGAAGAATTCTTTCCACTTTAATGTTGATTTCTTTTTCATCTATTTCCCCGTTACGAATAGCTTGTTTAATGCTTTCAATCGCTTTGGGGACATCGACCGGGCACAGAAGGATATCATTGCCGGCCTTAAGCGCTTTAACTTCTAAATCTCCGAGCTTGAAATCATCAGTGATTCCTTTCATGCCGAGTCCATCGGTAATAATTAATCCTTTAAAGCCAAATTCTTTGCGAAGCAGTTGCGTAAGAATGGTATATGAAAGCGTTGCAGGTACCGATTCCTCTTTTGAAAGAGCAGGGACATCAATATGTGCGGTCATAAGTGCGGGAATACCCATCTCGATCAAATGCTTGAATGGTGCAAGTTCAACTTGCCTCAATCGCTCTTCAGAATGAGAAATTGTGCAGCGACCATGATGAGTATCGATGTCTGTATCTCCATGTCCCGGCACATGCTTGCCACAGGCAAGAATGCCCGCATCCGCAAGTCCTTTCATATATAGCGCAGCTTTACGGGCAACTTTTTCAGGTGAGTCTCCAAATGAGCGTGTATTAATAACTGGATTATGCGGGTTGTTGTTTACATCCGCAACGGGTGCAAAATTGATATGTACCCCAAGCAATTTGCATTGACGCCCAATTTCTTTGCCTAATTCATAAATGAGATAGTCATTTTCAGGAGAAAGGGCGCCGAGCGTCATTGCCCGTGGAAACGTAACAACTCCTTCTTGTAAGCGCATGCTGAGTCCCCATTCAGCATCCCAAGCCGATCATAAGAGGATAGCGAGAAATGCTTTGAAAATATTTTGTTATGTTGTATTGCTCTTCAGGGACACCAGCACCCATAAAAATTATTCCTCCAATACTGTATTTTTTGATCATCATTTCAGCATATAAAGGATCTAATTGATAGGGGCTCGATTTCATAAATGCTCGATTTCGCTCAGGGGATGAGACGGTGGCAATTGTGATAAGTTGTCCTATTTTTTCGTCGAGCGATAGCTTGGAAATAGAGGGTATTCGGCTTCCTGAAATAGGCCTGCAGACAAGGGCAAAAAGGGCCAAGAAAGTTAGTTTTTTCATAGCTTTGATCCTCTGGTTATGGCTCTAGGACATTGAATTGAGTGAGGCGTTGCACATAGACATAATACTGTTAATATTAGTGATAAAGATATAAAAAGAGGGTCTTTCAGAAAGAGCGCTGTGGAGATTTAAGGAGGTTTCTAATCATGGTTTTTTCAAATGTTATATGTTTGGCTTTGTTGGCGATTCAGCCAACTAATATTTTATCTCGTGCAAAATCGCACAAGCCGGTGTATTGCCAAATCAATCCTATTTCAATTCCTCAAAATCTTCCCTCAATGCAAGAAATTGCACAAACAATTATTGAGCCAATAGGCGCTCAGCAATTTTTATGGGGTGCATCAACTTCAGAGCATCAATGTAGTACGCAATGTACACCAAAAATCTGTAGTGCATCCAAATGGGCGTTAGAAAATAATTTTTCATTGCCAACTGATGCACAATATCAGATGGATTGGTGGAACAACTATAAAACATATATCGATGATGCGGTGAATCAGCTTGGTGTAAAAGCGATTCGATTTTCAGTTGAAATGGCGTTGGTTCAACCGGATGGGCCAGAATCATGGGATCTATTAGCATTAAAACATTATGCCGATCTTTTTACGTATTGCCTGCGCAAAGGAGTTACGCCGCTTGTCTGCTTTCATCATTACACAGATCCCAATTGGTTTATTGATCGAGGTGGCTTTGAAAAAATTAAAAACGT
>SDBS01003758.1_pt1 | contig 14905 bp, 12 predicted proteins | sample 2277091 | NCBI WGS metagenome assembly SDBS01 (sample SAMN10404972, study PRJNA504765) | marine sediment metagenome | isolation source: marine sediment core GS10_PC15, 163 cmbsf | place: Arctic Ocean: Southern Knipovich Ridge | collected 2010 | reverse complement strand
CCATGAAAATCCACGGATGCCAGGTATTGCCCATCCGGGCTGAAATCAATCGCATCTACACTGGACGTATGGCCTTCAAGCTCCATGATCATTCCCCATGTAGAAGTGTCCCAAATCCTTACCATTCGGTCGTTGCTGCTGGTGGCGAGTAAACTCCCATCTGGATGGAATGCCACATCTTTAACTGCGCGTCTAGTGGCATCATCCAATACAGCGACTAACTCTCCGCTAGCTGCTGCCCAGACTCGCACCGTCCCATCAAAGCTTGCAGTGGCAATCAAAGAATCATCGGGGCTGTATGCCACGTTATAGACGCGCCAATCATGTCCTTCGAGTTCCCTCACCAGACGCGAGGCTTGTACTGACTGGTGCAGGGCTTCCTCGACCTGGGGAGGCACATCTCTGCCGGCATTCTTCGCTTCTTCGATGGCATCTAAGGCTAGAATAATGCTGAGCTCAGGATCAACTTCGAATTGATTTACCGCCGCCGCAGCAAGCTCCCGGGCTTTTGCGATGTGAGATTCGCTTTCTGCTCGACTGCGCTGCTGAAGCGCGAATGCAGCTGCCGCAATAGCGACCAACAGCAGCACACTCAGTCCGATAGAAAACAAACGTAGCCGATTCGACAGCCGAGTCTGCGTTTCTGCTCTCTCCCGTTCCGCCTTTGCCAGTTTTTTGGCCGTCTCCAATTCACGCTGTCGTTGGGCCTCACGCTCATCTTCCTCGTGTTCTTCCTGGGATTTTGATGCGTCCAGGAAGTCATGTTCAAGCGGGTTAATCTCGTCGGGTTGCGAACCGGCCCATTCTTTGGCGCTTACCAGTCGGGTCCCGCGGTAAAGTTCGCTTTCGTCTCGCCCTCGTGTCTCCCACTCCTGCGCAGCGGTGGTTAGATGTCGGTGCAACAGAAGGCTTTCTCGATCTTCTTCCAACCAATCCCGAAGTGTGGGCCATTCGCGAATCAGAGCCTCGTGGGCTACCTCGGCTGTTTCCTTGTCCAACGTCACAAGGCGAGCTTCCGCTAAGGTGTTCAGTACTTTATATACACGTTCTGTTTTATCGGATGATGTAATCAACTCGGATGTTTGAGCTCTTCGTCGCGTATCTTGGGTTTCAACTCCCAACTCAGTGAGCCGAATGAAAATACCTCTCGCAATTCGCTTGTCCTTCGCATCAAGATTCCGATAAACATTCTCTGCGGATTTGGCAATCGCTCCTCGCACACCCCCTGATTCTGCATAGCCCTTTAGCGTCATCATCGTGCCGCTTCGACGTTTCCAGGTTTCAAGCAGAGCATGGGAAAGCAGCGGAAGAGCCCCGGGTTCTCCACGCGCGTCTCGAATAAGCAGATCGACCAGTCCGGGCTGGAAGGTCCAGTTACCATTGCGAGCCGGTTGTTCAATAGCTCGCCGTAGCTCCTCGGTGCTCATCGCCCCGATGTATTCCTGGTGATGAGCAAATATCTCTCGGAGCTTTGGATATTCCGAGCAATGGGCATAGAAATCTGCTCGTAGTGTGATTACTACCGTTGTAGGCCCGTTAGATTCTGAATCGACTGCGTTCATGACATTATCTATAAAGGCATTCCGCTCGCCCTCGTCACGACAAAGGGTGAATACTTCTTCAAATTGATCGATGACCAACAGTAGCCGAGGGGCAGGAGCCGCCTCGGTCAATCGACGAGATGCAAGATGCAGCACGAGGGGATCTCGGGTGAAATCCTCAATCAATGTTGTAACAGTGTGAAGCGAATCTTGGTCACGGGTAATTGCCAGTGCCAATGATTCGAGCGGGTGCACGCCTGGTGTGAAGATTTCAATCTTCCACTGTGAGCTCTCTTTAGGTGGATCGGTACCATCCGGTAACTTCTTTCCTCGCTGAAGAGCAGGGACGAGTCCAGCTCGGACTACGGAAGATTTACCGCTCCCGGATGCGCCTACAATCACAGCCAGAAAGCGACTCTCGCGCAGGCGTCCGACCAATCGCGATGTCAGCGTTTCGCGACCGAAGAACAAATCGGCGTCGGATGTATCAAAAAAAGCTAGCCCTTTATAAGGAGAATTACCTGGGACAGGGGGCTCGATATCGATCGATAACCTTCTGGATTCAACAGAAGACATCGCTTCGGAGGGCATCTCCCCCTTGGTGAGCGCTTCTCGAAGCACTCTCAATTCCTCAGATGGCTCGACACCCAGCTCTCTGCTCAAGTTCTCCTGACAGCGGCGGTAAATCGCGATCGCACTGGACAGATCACCCATTCCAGCATGGGCGATCATCAGGGCTCGGTATGCAGGTTCCGGCGCATATCCCTTCGTGATCCACTGTTCACTCCAGTTGAGCGCCTCCTCCCATCTGCGAGCTTTGAGCAGTTTATTAAGGAAAAGCCGCATCTTCTGTTCGTAGGCGGCGTGAACTCGCTCCCGCTCGAGAACAACCCACTCATCGTAGAAGCCGGGTAGTAGCTCACCTTCGTAACAAGAAACTGCTTTCTCGAGATTATCCAAGGACCAGTCCTCGGTTGTTTTTCGCTCGAGGATTCTGTCGGCATCCAATTCGTATGTAGAGTTTTTTTGAACAGACACTTCGATATCGGAGATAGACAGGTGGCCCTCCCAGTCAACCTCGGCTTCATCAAACGATTTGCGTATTCGCCACAAAGCGGAGCGCAGGTAGCCGCGAGCGTTCTCCTCAGTCGCGTCCGGCCACAACATGCCGGCCAACTTCTCGCGGCGTTGAGTGAGTCCGGGATTCAGTACCAGGTAGGCGAAAAGCGATTGCGCGGGTCGCGAGGGGATGATGACAAATTTGCTGTCATTGCGGATCGAGAACTGCCCCAGGAGATGAATATTGATCATAGCGATTCAAGGTTGAGTAATAAGACTAAAAGGATGCTACAAGTATACTTCTGTTCTGGCTCTTCCTGTAACGCTCCCGACATACGCTGAATAACGCCTGCTCCTACGTTCGGTAACGGCGTTCTAGTAGAGTGTGGACAAATCCCAAATCGCACCACGTATAGTGTGTGGTCAAAGTTAAAGGAGCAGATTATGTTACAGAAACAGTCACTCTCGAGAGATAGCGCCTTCGTCGTGGTCATCGCGGTGGGCGTGATTGCCCTCACCATCATCGTAGCAAGCTTGGTGAGCGGCGTAAGGATAGAGCCTCTGTCCTCCCTTCTCCCCGGGTCAGCAGCTGCCAGCGAAGCTCCCATCCTGGGATCTGATCCCGAAATCGCAGAAACTGCTCGCTGGAATACCCTTGCTAACGAGTTCGTCAATATGTATGGAAGCACTGTAGTGTTGCAAGCGGCCAGCGGTCTGCGTGTTGATAGGGCGTCGGCTGAGAGATGGGGCGCCATCGCGGGGGAACACCTAAATCTATACGGCAGTACGGCGTGGGTGAGACAAGGCTCGTTTTCGGTCGTACTCTCACAGGAGGACATGGCCAAGGCTGTGCAGTTGCAGGCGCTTGCTGGTGGTTTTTCAACTGCTATGCAGGTTGAGGCAAAGCGCATGACTGGAATGGCGGGTAACTTTGTAAACATTTACGGAACCACACCCGCGATGTATGTGGAGGGAGTCGAGCGAACACGAATGGCAGAAGCCGCTCGCCTTACAGGATTGGCAATAAAATATGGGGCTGTCCCGAGTCACATCTCCGAAGCAGTCGAAGAACTGATTCCCAAATAGGCGCAATGAATTCAGCTGAATTCCATTTGCACCCCGGACTGATTGTAGATCAGTCCGGGGCTATTTCCTGACTCTTGATCTTCCTCTACTTCTGCAACTCTGCGAGATGAATCGACAATATCTTCAACAAATCGGGCTATAAAAGTATACATTCGAATCTAGTGAGAAGAATGTATCACTTTTCCATTTATGCATAAATGCATCCAATTAGTCACCATCTTGCCTAATGTTCTACCCGAGCATCCGATTATCTCTACCACCAGCTTCCGATTACGAACGAAATCGGCACTAAGCACCTCACGGCATACGAGACCGCTCCACATTATCCCCACATATCAATCCTCATGTCCAAATCCGATTCTCCAACACATCCTCAACCACACTCGTGAGTTCAAGATGCTTGCCGCGTGCACTGGCTTCAGCGTAGGCATCATCACTCAGCGCTTCTCGTAATCGCTTCTCGATCTCATTAACGAGGGGATCCCGACCCCACCAGCCCTTCATCCGCAGAGGATCATGGAGCGCCATGGCGAACACTTCTTGCGCCTTCTCAAATCTGTTTTCCCTGAATAGAATCATAGCCAGAACCGGTATCCCGTTGATGATCGTGTTAATGTACCTATGTCGCCAGAGCCCCTGGATGGCCTCCTGGATGTCCTCTTTTGCGGTTCGTAGATCACCATCAATACAGGTTGCATAAGCCTTCGCCAATGTAGCGAAGGTTGGATAATTCGGCGTGTACCCCAGGATCCGTTGAGCTTCCTCGACGAATTCCAGGGCACGGTCATATTCTCCTGATCCTGCCAGGATCAGTGAGTGTGCGGAGTTTACCCACCATGTTGTTGGTTGATGTCGGACTTTCTTGGAAAAAGCTATTGCCTGCATGCTTAACCTCTTGGCTACTGAGAAATTCCCCAAGAAGAACGTGAATAGGGCCTGCTTTGCTGTGCCCCACGCTCTGCCTTGCATATCTTCCAATTCATCCCAGATTGCAAGGGCTTCTTGATAAAATTCTATGGTTTCTTCGATGGCGTCAGGCTCGAAGACCCGTCCAGGTAGCAGAATAAGGGTCCAGGCAGTCACGTACTGATTCCCAGAGGGGCGCAGAATATCCAACGCCAGTTCGCTGTGCCTCAGGACTTGTTTTGTGTTGCCCAGGAGCTCGTGACTGAGTGCGATTCGGAATCTTGCATATCCTTGATAGAAGAGATCTCCAAGTTGTTCAAAATCCGCAAGGCTTTCTTCAAATAAAGTGATCGCTTCAGGGCGATTTCCAATGTACATGGCTGCACGGCCAATGGCAAATTTGCAGAAAGCGATCTCGGCCTTGTCTGAATATCTTCGCGCGATGCTAAGCGCATCCTCGATATTGTCCTTAGCAGCATTAAGCATATCACTGTGTGAAAAACGAATGGTATCGATATTCAGCATTTCATATCTTGCGATCAGACGTCCACAGAGTCGAGATGTATCCACGCTTGAGTCCGATCGAAATTCTTCAAGCGCAGCCTTGAGGAGTTTGTCGCCTTCAACGGTCCCTCTTCTGAAGATGCAGTAGAGGTAGAGGGCTTCCAGCATTCGATTGATTCCAGCAACATCAAGTTGTTCCACTGCCCGCTTCCAGGCGATCCGGATGTTATCCAGGTCTGATCCGATTTCTCGCAAGGCGTTAATTTGATCTTGCCCCTTCAGATCAATTTCATAAGCTCCTAGCTGATTGGTAAAGTAAGACAGATGCTTATCTCTGACGTCCGACTCCATGCCAGATTTTGCCAAGTTGCTCAAGGCGAATTGACGGATGAGTTCATGTATCTCATAACGCCCCATTGGGGATCTGCGGAGCATCGATCTCCGCAAGAATGCCGACAAATCGTGCACCGATGTGCCAGCCACTCCTTGCGCAGCTTTTATCGAGAATCCTCCGGTAAAAACTGAAAGCCGCATAAATAACTGCTGATCATCCTCTGGCATCAGTTGCCAGGAATGCTCAAAAACCGCTTCAATGCTGCGCTGTCTTTCGGGAAGATCAATAAGCTTTGTTTCCAGGATGTCGAGATTACGGCCAATTTCATTCGAGATTTGCGCACAATCCAACGTGTTGATCCAGGCTGCGGCCAGTTCAAGTGCGAGCGGTAAGCCTTCTACCTGCCGACATATTTCGGCGATGCACATCAGCTCTTGTCGATCCGGTAAGAAATCGGGATGAACCCGTTGGGCGCTTCTAATAAAGAGGGTTACCGCAGGGAAAGCCTCCGGGTCTTTGATATTCTTGTCATCCGGATACTGTAGACCGTGAACTTCGTAAAGCCATTCTGCCTGCAAGCCGATGGCTTTCCGTGAGGTAGCGATCAACTTTACTCCAGGAGCACTGCGCATAATGTCGGAAAATAGCCCCGCTTCCCGCTCTAGATGCTCACAATTGTCCAGCACCAGCAGGAGATGTTTCGGGCCCAGGGTGTCGAGTAATTGTTGTCTGGTACTTTTCATACCTTCTCTCAGACTCAAATTCAGAGCTCTAGCTATTATGGAAACCATGGAATCAAGGTCTGTAGCCGCAGCCAACCCGACAAAGTAAATCCCATCCATTACAAACGGGTGGTCCTCCTCGGCCAGATCGGAAGCAACCTGGATCGCCAGGCGTGTCTTCCCGATCCCTCCAAGACCAGTTAATGTCAGCAGCCGCGTGTCAGCGCCAGCAATCAGCTTCTGGATCGCTTCTTGTTCTTCCTGTCTTCCGATGAAGGGCGTGATGGCTGGAGGAAGATTATGCTGCGTCCCCGCGGGTCTGAGGAGACCAAGTTCCTTGGCGCGGAGCACCGCTTGGCGTCGGTTTGCGACTCCCAGCTTGCTATAAATTTGACGAGCGTACCATTTAACTGTGTTCAGCGAGAGGATAAGAAGCTCTGCGATTTCACGATTGGTGAGATGATCGGCAAGTAAGTTCAGGATCTCTCTCTCGCGGGACGTCAGCGCCTCAAGCGGAAATGGCCTCAGTCCATTTTCATCTTCCCGCACGGTTCAGCTCCATCCTTTTTCCATCCCACGGTCCATTCTTAAATGATGGTGACTTTGATGCTGGTGATGCGTAAACTGAATACACACCTGAAAACGGGGCTACCTCTACACAAACTCAATTATACAGTCAATGGTGAGCCCGAGAATAAAGGTCAAAATGTCGGAATTGGAATGTAGAAAGGAGAGTAGATATTGAAGCAGAGATTGCGCTTATTCGGATCACTGGAAAAAAGAGGATGACAGCTATACGAATCAAAGGTTTCTTGAAGAATCTGATTATCAAACAAAGGAGAACTGAGAAATGAAGAAATATATTGCAGCAATACTCATATTGGCAGTAGTGGTGATATTAGCTGGATGGGGTCTTGTGGGCCGAGGACCGGAAGCAACTGAAGCGGGACAATCTGATCTGATTTTTAACCCCCGCATCAACGAGCCAGATTATCCGTTGGACGGAAAGCTCTTCCAGGAGAGATTTGGCGAAACGATGAAATCGAGGAATTCCAATGAGGTTCCAGATTATCCTCTGGATGGCAGAATATTCAATGAGTACTTCCTGGGAAAATCTAGCCATCACGAGGGTGTGCAGTTGCAGGCGCTTGCTGGTGGTTTTTCAACTGCTATGCAAGTTGAGGCAAAGCGCATGACTGGAATGGCGGGTAACTTTGTAAACATTTACGGAACCACACCCACGATGTATGTGGAGGGAGTCGAGCGAACACGAACGGCAGAAGCCGCTCGCCTTACAGGATTGGCAATAAAATATGGGGCTGTCCCGAGTCACATCTCCGAAGCAGTCGAAGAACTGATTCCCTAATAGGCGCAATGAATTCGGCTGAATTCCATTTGCACCCCGGACTGATTGTAGATCAGTCCGGGGCTATTTCCTGACTCTTGTTTTTCCTCTGCTTCTGCAACTCTGCGAGATGAATCGACAATATCTTTAACAAATCGGGCTATAAAAGTATACATTCGAATCTAGTGAGAAGAATGTAACACTTTCCCATTTATGCATAAATGCCTCCAATTAGCCACCATCTTGCCTAATGTTCTACCCGATCATCCGATTATCTCTAATATCAACTTCCACTTTGTTGCCTAATCACTCCCAACACGAAGGGGGTGTGTTGGTGGCGATGAAAAAACCCCGACCCTTGCGAGGCGGGGGCGGGGGACATTCAGGGGTACCGAATCTCAGCGAAGTCGCATATCTCGGCTGCCGATTACTTTCATAAGCGGAAGCGACCCCTAATAGAAACAGAGGGAAATCACCAAAACGCATCATCTGATGCGTAACAACATGTCAATCATTGGGATCTTCATCTCTGAGAATGGAATTGTCGCGGTATTTGGAGATGAAAATCAGCCTGTGAAAGCTGATACTCTGAGAATCAAGAGTCCCCTCTCGTTCTGGAGGGAGCTCTTGAACCAGATCCGGGGCAATGAAGCCTACTGCCGAGAGGTGGCATTTCCAGGGGGCATCGCCTTTAAATGTCGACCCTTCTCAGAAATCAGTCCCTGACCGAAAATTTGGGAGATACACTCACCTTGTGAGTGGTTTCCTGGTCTGCTCCAGCGTGCGATTAGCTTGCCATAGATATCTTTTCTCTGCAATTCATCCTTTGACACAGCTCGAATATCATGTAATATGTAGTTAGGCTATATATCGCCCAATTACCTGTAGAGATACTCATGACCACAAAAGATTATCTACCCCTCACTGAGACGTCATTCCTGATTATCCTGAGCCTTGTGATAGAGCCGAAGCACGGCTATGCCATTCTAAAAGATGTTGAGCTCTTGAGCGATCGACGAGTGAAGATGGCGACAGGCACCCTATATAGCGCATTAAGGCGAATGCTGGAGGAGGGTTGGATCGAGCAAGTGGAGGACGTGGATTCTGGACTGACCGATCGTATCCGCAAATTCTACAAGCTGACAAAGCTGGGGCGTCGGATTTTCGAAGCCGAATCCACCCGTCTCCGGAAATTATCGGAAACTGCAAACCAACACCAGCTTAAACAGCCGCAATGAAATCTCTCCAGCGCCTGACGCGTATTGTGTTCATACGCCTCTACGCATTTCTGCTGCAGCTCTACCCGCGAGGTTTTCGTGCGGGTTTTCGGCAAGAAATCTACGAAGTATGCATTCAAGTTTTGGACAGGGCGGAGAAGCAAGGGAACTCAAGGCTGATCGTCGTGTGTGCAAGAGAGTTGGTCGGTCTTGCAGCATCCATCATTCGAGAGAATTGGCACGCGCTGAGGTCTCCGAAGGAGAAAACCATGACTCACAAAGAAGATAGTAATGAGGTTGGTGGGCTGGGAAGTTGGGATATATCGAAATCCAACTTGCAGGAGGTGCCAAGCTTGGCTTGGATTCCCGGGTGGGCTTTGCTAACGACAGCGGCGCTACCAATCGCATGGTTCCTAGGGCCACTAATCACAGCTGGCCTCTTGCTGTTATTGAATGCAGGTGCGCGAGTGGGTCTGCTGACAGATTTCGATGAAGTTCCATTGACCATTCTTGGGGTCCTGGTTGCTCTTTCGGTGCCGATGGGAGTCTTCCAGTGGTTCCTCCTCCGAAACTATCTGCCGCGCGCACAATTGTGGATTGTGTTTACAGGTCTCGGATGGTTGGCTGGAGGGCTACTCTTGATCGCGGTTGTCATTGCGCAAGAAAGCCTAGACGTGTACCTGGGACCGGGAACGGCTGCGTTCTTCATCCTCCTCGTCCTTTTCGGCCTCATCGTCGGTTCGATCCAATGGCTTTACTTGCGAAAGATCATTAAGAGCGCCGGCTGGTGGATTCTTATCAGCGTTGCAGCTTTTTCTTCCCTATTAATTGTGGGGCGCTCCGTCACCAACCTGTTCGAGATGATGGTCATCTTGCTTCCAGGTAGCATCATGGGGCTAGGCCTATGGTTTCTGCTGCGCTTGTCGCCGCGCGTGGCCCATGCCGATGATCGAAGGACAAGCGCCATCCGTAAAAGCTCGCGACAAACCCCACGACTGGTCTGGATCGTGCTAGGGGTTGTATCGTTGATCCCGTTATTCTTCGTCAGCATTTGGCTTTATGCGACGTCCCAAATAGCTTTGGCAAAGCACGAAGGTGTTTACCCCTCTCCAGAAGAGGCTGTTGTCTCCCGACTCAGCCGAGGCAAGGGTGGTGCAGAAGTCGTTAAGTTGGAAGGAGTTCGGGCTAGCATTAACCAGCACGATGGCTCACAGCCACATGTATGGTTCGGCGGGGCGAGGGTCTATTTGGATCGAATTCCTTTAGGAGGAACAAGAGATAACTATTCAGCCGGGTCTTACTACATACAAGTTGAAGATGGTTGGGTCCACATGCCGGAAGGCGCGTTTCCCGACTTCGTCGGCTGGGTGATGGAGCTGTACGGGTTGGAAGGCGTGGGTGAGAGTTGACGGAGACATGATAAATTTGGAATCTATCGATCACCAGTGCAGTTCTGCAAGGGAACACAGAGTGTTCTTCTGGGGGCGTTTTTACTCAGTAGAGGAGTTTTAATTCAAAACTGCATTAATGCCAGAACTTTTGAATCCAGAGATGGCGATGATGTGATAATTAATCCGCTAGGTTCCGATATCAGGAATTACTTAACACTCCCAGGATTGAGCCTCCGATTACGAAGGTTAGCGGAAACTGAATTCCCCCAAGTTCCGCTCCTTCCATTAGCCACAACAGGGCATTTCAAGAGGGAGGTCCAGGGTAATTTCAGTGTCCTATATTCGATAATATAGGACACTAAGATGAAAAATTCAGGCGTTCGCACAGCAAATAAGATGCATTATTCAGAACCAAACTTCCAGTCGGAAATAGATAAAGAGAGAGGTCATTAATACCAAACCGTAGTACACACGGCTCCTAGTAAAAATCGCCCACAAGTTTGTTATTTCATACATTCCCGAGGCCAGCATCCCGATTTTTGACCCCACGGCTCCAAACCGTGAGGTCATAGATATGCCTCCAAAATCATCTTCAATTGAATGGGCATCTCTCATACCAACAATATCGGAATGAGGGTGGAATCTGACGGCACCAAGATGTCCTCTCCTAAGAGAGATAATCTTGGATCACATCGGCATCTTCTTTCGCGAATCGTTCGCTATATATTTGAACAGTGGTAACCAGAAGTAGCATGACGAACTGGCCGTAGAATAGTCGTAGGAAACCAGCCCAGAGAACCCCGCCAAGGATACCCAGCAGAACAAGTGAAAAATTCAGGTATGCATCTTTGGATACCAATCTGGGTCGCAAAAACACATCCACCCAATTGGCGACACCATAAAACCCGACGAGGATGATGACGGCAGAAGTCACGTTCCCTTGGAGAAGAAAAACCGCCGAGAGGAGGATTACGAGCCAGCTGATTCCAACAATGGGAAGGATGGCGAGTGCCATAGAGAGGATCATGAAGAGGAACCATAAATTCATATCAGCCAGCCAGTAAAAGAATCCTATGATCAATCCCTGTAAGGAAGCAATGATGAAGATACTACGGAAGATGGAAGAGACCATGGCGGCGGTTTTCGTGGAGTATAACTGGCTGATCTCCTTACCCATGGGGCTAACATCCTCGATCCGCTTCACTGTGTTGTCAAACTCTGGCATGAGGGTGATGAAAATTATGACAAAGATCAACGCAGTGATGAACACCTGCAGCAAAGAGCTGCCAATGTTCACAATCACATCAAGAGCACTTGTGGTGTTCGCCTCGGTTGCTTGCTGAGCTTCAAGTAGCAATGTCTCAATGCGATCACTAAGATTCAGGGCTTCAATACTGGATGCATCGATCGAGGCCAAGGCCGTGGAAAACTGCGTGAGTAATACTCTTCCCAAGATGTAGATGGGAATCAAAATGAGCACAAAGACAAGCAGCAGGGTGACCGAGGCGGAGAGCCGGGATCGCCCTTTGATCCAACTCAGATCGAGGATCCGGCTATAAAGCGGCTTGCACCACGATTATCAGCGACGCGCGGCTTGAGGTCCAATTTCGGGGAATCCAGTGCCTATGCAAAACCGAAGGGTTCTACACCCTCCATGTATATTGGTTCTCATACGTGCGATGCGAAGGCGAATTCGGATCCCCAGCATGATCTCTCGAGCCGGTTTGCTAGCAAGGAACCCTTCCGACAGCAACAAATTGCGCTTCATCAATCTTGGATAAACGCTAGTATTGGTCACTCGTGATAGATTTAGATATGATTACAACTGGATGAGGTTTTTCGGCCATCACAGCTGCCCGACGACGCCAGCTCTTAATGGACCGTTCATCTGGCGTGGGTAAAATCGGCGGCACACAGGGTGAGTAGAATCCATGGAACAACACCCTGCCCCCCGAGGAGGGAAGGATCGATTGGCAGCTCCAAAGCGTTTTTTCCTTGTGCTAACCGGATTTCTGGCACTCAACGCCGGCTGCAGCGTGGCAGGCGACCTCGGCGTTTACGGGTCTCCGGGCGCAAGACCGGCGTCGGGTGATGAGGTCATATCAACTCCGGCTCCCCCGCTCGATGTCGGCCCGTCCGCGACCATGACGCTGATTGCCTCCCCGACCGCCAGTACAACTCCTACCCCCATCCCGACGGAGATCGTCTTCGGCGTCGGGGAAGAGATCATCATCGATTACCTGCTGGACCTGGAGATCACGGGGAATCCGGTCACCTTCGAACGAGAACTCAGCCCAACCTACTCTTATGAGCGGCACCTCGTCAGCTATATATCCGAAGGCAACAAGATTTACGGTCTGCTGACGATTCCCTTTGCGGAACCGCCGGAAAGCGGTTATAAGGCGATCGTTTTCAATCATGGCTACATACCCCCTGCAGCATATCGGACCATGGAGCGCTATACCGCCTACGTCGACTACCTGGCACGGAGCGGGTTTGTGGTTTTTAAGATCGATTACCGGGGTCATGGGGAGTCTGAGGGTGAAGCCTCCGGGTCGTACTTCTCACCCGGGTATACCATCGACTCCATCGCCGCACTCAAGAGCTTGCAGACGATGGAGATCGTCGACCCACAGGGCATCGGGATGTGGGGTCACAGCATGGCCGGAAATCTAACGTTGCGGGCGATGCTCATCGAACCGGACGTCAAGGTCGGCGTGATCTGGGCAGGTGCGGTGTACAGCTATGATGATTTCACCGAGTATGGCATCGACGACAATACCTACAGGCCTCCAGCGACACAGGAGAGCTCCGACCGCCGGAGAAGATCACAGGAGATCTTCGATACGTACGGCCGGCCGGATACTCAGACGGCATACTGGCAGGCCGTCTCCCTGACGGCGAATATCGAGCTCCTGAGCAGCCCGTTGCAGCTTCACCACGCACAAGATGACACCGTGGTGAATATAGGCTACTCACAAGGCCTTGCCGCTGCCTTGCAGGAATATGGCAAAGTATACGAGTTCTATAACTATGAAGGCGGTGGGCATAACATGGTCTCACCCTATTGGGACCAGGCCATGCTGCGTACGGTGGAGTTTTTCCGAACTAATCTGTAACTCGATATCCCTGTGATGGCCGAAAATGTACATCCGTTCTAGAAAATATGCTGGAAGATAACCTGAGTGATACGACGAGTGTTCGGAGTTGAAATAGACTCTACAGTCATTTTTGTCTGAAAATTATGAAATAAGGATTCCAGCAAAGCCTGACGGTCCTCGATCCTAGTTACATCAAACCTATGAGTTCGGTTGTTGATATTGAAGACTGTCAGGTAAAGCAAAGAACCATAGCCTTACGAGCCATGGTTCTTCAATAGCAGCGGGGGCTGGATTCGAACCGGCGATCTCCAGGTTATGAGACTGACGGATGAACAATTGTCTCATGGTGTAACATCTGATAACATCCATTACCCGGAACCAAATTCCGGTCAAAAAAATGATCCGGAGAGGGGCATAAAAATCCAACCGTAGTCCACACGGTTACCCAAATTGTGCTGACCACATGGCTCGCCAAATCAAGGATCCGTGAGGTCCGCGGTAAGGTTTTTGGACCGCTGGGTTCACATCCGTGAGATCGGGGGTTGAGAAAAATCCTTTAGTGGCTATGAGGGGTATGTGAGTGTCCTATATTCTATATTATGGGACTCTCGTTCTTGTGTCCTGGTTAAGCAAACCTTACTTCTACTGGCTTATATGATAGACATACAACCATGGCTTTTTAAAAAAGCCCCAGTGTTCGGATATCTCGGTGATGGAGTAATAATTCAGTTGGTCATCTTCGAGGAATCGTTATCGTTGTTCGCTCGCGGCAACACCTTTCCAGCCCCCACCTCCTCTTGGAGAATGTGTTATCCATGTCTTTAGAATTTTTTTTTATTACCTATGGTCTTTAAAATATTTTGTAACCCGTGTCCCGGCTTGATTCATAAACCTTTAGGGCTTCCCAAAGCGCACTCGATTCTCTTCTACAACAACAAAGTTGTCATCAATTCGATCACCATACTGGTCAATTAGCCTACTGATGACATTTATTCGGTTTTCTAAACGATAATCATCTAAGCGAAATAAAATAACGCCCTTATGCGGGCGTCGTTGCCGATAGACCAATTCGCCAAAATCCTTATCGCTTGTTACTAGAATCCAATTCTCTTCGTTCGCTTTATTGATAAGAACTTCGTCGCGCTCGCCTCTCGCTTGCTCAAATACGGAGTACACTTCGTGTCCTTGATCAACCAACCATTTTGCTAGCGCTTGTCCAGCACTTTCATCGACCAAGAATCGCAATGGACATTACCTCGCAATCAAGGGCATGAAATCCGTGTCTTCAAGCGATCGACTGGCAAAAAGCAAGCATGCTTGGATATCCACCTCCGTAAGTCCTCTATACTCCTCGAGAATGTCCTGGACATCAGCACCATGGGCGAGCATACCTAAAATATGCTCTACGGTTAAACGAGTTCCCTTAATCACCGGTTTACCTACCATTACATCTGGGTTCACTTCAATACGCTGTAACATCTCATGATCTGTCATCTTAACACCCTGCTCTCTGCAATCAAACCTCACATCCATTATAAGCTAACTCTTGAACTATTTAATGAAATCAGAATGCGGATGCCTTCTATGATGGCGCTGTTGTCAAGCTCCAATTTCTAATTCGATAGTTCGCCCTCTTGAGCTAATCCTTGCAACTGACCTTGCTGGCGGCTCCCTCTAGCGTCGGGCACATTGTGCCTCG
>SDBS01003757.1_pt1 | contig 14907 bp, 10 predicted proteins | sample 2277091 | NCBI WGS metagenome assembly SDBS01 (sample SAMN10404972, study PRJNA504765) | marine sediment metagenome | isolation source: marine sediment core GS10_PC15, 163 cmbsf | place: Arctic Ocean: Southern Knipovich Ridge | collected 2010 | reverse complement strand
ACTTTTAACTAAGGGATTAGTTAAAACAAAACCACTTATAAGTGAAGTTATACCCCTTGAACGATGGGAAGAAGCATTCGAAAAGTCTTCAAAAGGAACGGGGATAAAATATTTGTTGAGACCATAAGAAATATATTTTTTAGTAAAAAACTTCCACGAATTTTTAGAATTTATCTAATGTTGGTTAGTATTTGAAATTAACCAAGAAGTCGTTATAACAATGAATAAACACAAGCAAATAGAGAAAGGACATAGAAAGAAAATTTTAAATATAAAAGGGATTATATATGATATTCAACACTATTCTATTCATGACGGTCCAGGAATTCGGACATTGGTATTTTTAAAAGGATGCCCCCTTAGCTGTAAGTGGTGTTGTAATCCAGAATCTCAAATTCCTACCCCCCAGCTTAACTTTAATACAAACAAGTGTATTGGATGTCATATCTGTATAAGTAAATGTCCAGAAGGAGCTTTGAATATAACTTCTGGGTGTAAAGTTATTGTAAATTTTAAGAAATGTAAACATTGTGGATCCTGTGTTGAGTATTGTAATACTCAGGCTCTAAAGATGATCGGAGAGGAAAAGACGGTAGAGGGAATCATTAGAGAAGTTGAGAAAGATCGGATATTCTATCAAGATTCGGGAGGAGGAGTTACTCTTTCAGGGGGTGAGGTACTTACTCAGCCAGAATTTGCTAAGGCTCTTCTTCAGGGATGTTTGGAACAAGGGATAGAAACAGCAATTGAAACCAGTGGTTATGGTGAATGGGAGGATTTTAAGAGGATGTTGCCTTATGTCAGAACCATTCTTTATGATTTAAAATGTATTAATCCCCAAAAACACAGGAACTTGACAGGGGTGGATAATGAGAGAATTTTAATTAACCTTAGGTTTTTGGATGCAAAAGAAAATACGCCGTATATTATTCGCATTCCTGTCATTCCCAAGCATAATACGGATGATAAAACTATTAAAGAAATCGGTGAATTTATTCAGAACCTACATCGTTTAAAAGTTATTCACTTACTACCATATCACTGTCTGGGTAATTCAAAATATGGGAGTATTGGGAGAAAATATTCTCTTACAGACTTACGACCTCCGGAGGATGAGCAACTGATTCGGATTGCGGAGAAACTAGCTAATTACGGGGTGACTGTTCAAATTGGAGGCTGATTACAAAATTTGATAATATAAACCAAAGATTATTCGTAATGACCAAATTCTCATATATTAAAAGTCAATTATCAGGTTTATTTTATAGAATAAAAGATGATAAAAGGGGAAAAGGAAATTAATTTTAAGTTTCTTTTTAATTGTATCACTTTCAAGTGGTGTTTCCACTTTCTGTTCTTTCCCATAGAAAGTAATACTATCCATAAGGGTTCAGATAAAGCATATTTTCGCTTACCATCAAAGAATTTTTAATAAGTGATTTTGCAATTTGTAAAATATTTTTAAATAAATAAACATAAAAAATATTGTTAGTTACACTTTAAAAGTGAACACTTTAAGGACCAAAAATACACTATTTTTTTTTGCAAGTATTTAGCTGTAAATAAATTGTCAGTTAAAAGTTAAAAGTGCACTAAATTAAGGTCAGAATTTTTAATTTAGTGAGGAATCCCCATCTGTTAAGGTGGAGATGAGAAAAAATTACTGGTAAATTGGGACAGACGACACTCTATTTGCTGACATAAAAAAAACTAGGATTCATCCCAAAGTATTATACATCAAAGCATAAAAAATATTTGACAAATTGAAATCAATCAATATATACTAAATAAATACATTATATATTAACTCATCTTCTATAATAATAGTTAAAATAGCTTTTGCAATTAATTTAAAGGAAGGATCAAATATAAATGCTTCTCTGAAAGGCGATCGTTTCCTGGGCCTACAGATCAGAAAGAAAAGAGAAGAAAAAAAAGTTACCCTTACTTAAGCTGCAAAAGAAATGGATATGAGCGCTAGTTTTTTTTCTCAAATAGAGAGGGGGATTGTATGTCCTTCAATAAGTACCCTTAGGAGAATAGCTGATTATCTAGGTACTTATGTAGGGGTGTTATTGGGTGAAAGAATAAGTGAGGAAAATGCTAAAGTTATTAGGAAAAATGAAAAAATTCGTTCCGTAATATGGGGGGAAGGGGTTATGATAACATGTACTATCCCCTAGTAACTCCAATAATAGAATTTATATATAATTAATATGAAGTTAATGCATCTACTGGTGATAAACTATATCAGCACGAAGGAGAAGAGTGTGCCTATGTTATAGAAGGCAAATTAGAAATTAACTTAATATGTAAAACAAAGTGGTATATTTAACTAAAAATTAAAACCTATTAAAATAAAAATAATAAAAGGAGGAAAATTTGAATGAAAAAGATAGGTATTTTAAATTGTGAACTTTCGAAAATTGTAGCAGGTTTGGGTCATGGACAACAATTGTTAGTGGGAGATGCTGCTTTTCCTATACCCAAGTCTCTCGAATGTGTGGATTTGGCTTTAACAGAAGGGAAAGTCAGTATCGAGGAAACCCTCCGGGCAATCTTAATTGAATTAAAGGTTGAAAAAATTATAGTTGCAGAGGAAATTAAAAAATATGCACCTGAACAGATGGACTTATATAAAAAAATTTTTAAAAATGTTCCTAAAGGTATTGAGTGTGTATCCATAAAAGAAATGCTTGCAATGGTACCTCAGGCCAATGCAGTAGTTAGAACTGGCGAAACTGTTGCTTATTCAAGTCTAATTTTAATTTCTGGTGTTACTTATGGACCAAACGCCTAGTTAATACAAAAACACTAGAAGTAGAAAGGATGTTAATAGGTGAAAAATGAAACCGTAAAAAATCTTTTACAAAAATTTGAGATTACTCCTCTCGTAAAAAAACTCAGAGATGATCTTCTTTTAGTTAAAAGGGAACTTTGTATAGAGCGAGCATTACTGGTTACTCAAAGCTATCAACAGACAGAAGGTGAGCCCATAATTATCCGAAGAGCTAAAGGTCTGGCCAAGGTCCTCGATAATATGACAGTTAATATCTATGAAGGGGAATTAATTGTTGGTAATCAAGCAAGCAATCGACGTTACGGAATCCTTTTTCCCGATATGGCCTGGAAATGGATTGATGGAGAAATCGATACCTTTGCTACCAGAGCTGAATATTTCCTGGTTTCTAACGAAAAGAAAAAAAACATACGGAAGATCTTACCCTACTGGCGGGGGAAATCGGTACAAGATCATATATACGGACAGCTTACAAATGAGTTGAAAGCAACCATTCAGGCCTATGTCTTTGATGTTGGCCTGCACCTGTCTAAGGGGGCGGGGCATTTTCTCTTAGATTATGAAAAATTACTTAAAAGTGGTTTTAATGGTATAAATGCTGAAGTTGAAAGCAAAATCGACGAACTGAATTTAGCTGCTGATCCAGCAGCTATCCATAAGTATAATTTTTTGGTTGCTGTTAAGATTGTATGCAGTGCGGCAATTCGTTTTGCCCAACGTTACGCTGTATTAGCTCGTGACCTTGCTGCTAAGGAGGGCAATGCCCGCCGTCGTCAAGAACTTACTGAGATTGCCAAAATCTGTGAGAGAGTCCCTGCTAAACCAGCACGTAATTTTCGGGAAGCCCTACAGTCTTTCTGGTTTGTTCAACTTATTCCTCATATAGATAATGATGGGACAGCAATCTCACCTGGTAGATTTGACCAGTACATGTATCCCTTTTATAAAAATGATCTTGAGGCGGAATGCATAACCCCGGCTCAGGCTCAGGAATTAGTAGACTGTCTATGGATTAAATTCAATGAAATTGTTCAAATTTGGCCCGAAGAAGATACCAAATCCTTTGGAGGATTCCCTATTTCTCAGAATCTTATCGTCGGTGGGTTGAACGAGGAAGGGGAAGATGTTACGAATCATCTTTCATTTATGTGCTTAGAGGCTACTCGAAGGCTGAGATTACCTCAACCTGCACTTTCAGCCCGTTTACATCTAAATAGTCCTTATGGTTTTATTAAGAGAGTAGTCGAAACAATTAAGGTTGGAACTGGGATGCCTGCCGTTTACAATGATGAGGTTATTATTTCCGCAATGCAAAACCGTGGAATAACCCTCAAAGATGCCCGTAATTATGCTATTGTTGGTTGTGTGGAACCTCATGCAGTCGGAAAGGTCTGTACTTGGGCAAATGCCGCATACTTTAATCTTGGTAAGTGCCTTGAATTGGGATTAAATGATGGGGTATGCCGCTTGACCGGTAAACAGATTGGGCCGAAGACGGGGAAACTTAAGGATTTTAAAACTTTCGATGAAGTACAGCAGGCTGTAGAAAATCAGATTTGTTATTGGGTGGATAAAATGATTGCTACATTTAATGTTATCGAACAGGTCCATCGGCAGTATGCTCCTTTACCCTTTAAGTCTAGTTTGACTGATGATTGTATTGCTCGGGGTCAGGATGTCTTAAATGGTGGAGCTATCTACAATTTTATTGGGGTACAGGGTGTAGGCATTGCCAATATAGCAAATGGATTGGCAGCGGTTAAAAAGTTTGCCTTTCAGGAAAGAAAGGTAAACCTAAAAGAGTTACAAGAAGTTTTGGATAGTAATTTCGAGGACAAAGAAAGCTTACGTCAGCTTTTAGTTAATAGAGTTCCTAAATATGGTAATGATGATGATTATGTAGATAAGTTAGCCAAAAGGGTGGGTCAAGTATATTGCCATGCGGTAGAGCAGTACAAAAATTCCCGTGGGGGGTTTTATCATCCAGGACTTTACCCTAATGCAGCTAATGTCCCCCTTGGAGCAAAGGTTGGAGCGACTCCTGACGGAAGAAAGAGCGGGAACCCGCTGGCAGAGGGTATTTCTCCATCACAGGGTACAGACAAAAAAGGGCCCACTGCAGTCTTTAAATCAGCTGCTAAAATAGACCACTTTTTAGCTTCAAACGGTACACTGCTTAATATGAAGTTTAATCCTATTTTACTTCAGGACGAGAGAGGATTGGAAAAGTTTTCCTCTCTGATACGAGGCTATTTTCAGTTAAAGGCCCAGCATGTGCAGTTTAATATAATTGACGCTACTACCCTACATAATGCTCAGAAACATCCTGAGAAGTATACAAGTTTGGTAGTAAGAGTAGCGGGTTACAGCGCCTTTTTCAATGACCTCAATAAGGAAATTCAGGATGATATAATTTCTAGGACGGAACATATTCAGCTGGCGTGATTTGTAAAATTAAAGTGACTATTGTAGTAATTTGTTTTAATCTGAAAATATTCAAATAAAATAATTTATATAGCTTTAAATACTCATGCAATTTTTAAGATAGACAAATTAATTTATTTTGGAACAATGATTTTGGGTAAAATATTTATCAAAAGGAGGTTATGGGTTGAGTTTACTACAGATGAAAGGCATTACAGTTAGATTTCCTGGAGTTATTGCCTTAGATAATATTGATTTTGAAATTGAGGATAATGAAATTCATTGCCTAGTTGGACATAACGGTGCGGGGAAGTCTACTCTGGTAAAGGTTTTGATGGGAGCATATCCCTATACTGGCCAAATAATTCTTGATACTAGAGAAATAAAGATAGGCTCACCGCAATACGCTAGAACCCTTGGTATTTCGGCTGTTCAGCAAGAGCGTGACTTAATTCCAACCTTAGATCTAGTTGAAAATATTTTATTAGGAAATGAATATACGAATGGTATTTATATTGACCGGCAAAAAATGTGTGAGAAAGCCAGAGAGCTTCTCTCTATGTTCAATGTAGAACTGGATTTTAATGTTCCTGTTAGAGAGTTTACTATAGCTGAGCAGGAAATTATTGCTATCTGTAAGGCTCTTTCTGGAAAATGCCGAATTTTAATGATAGATGAAGCTTCTGCTCCCCTGGATAATGATGAAAGACAGAATTTATTTAATATTTTAAAAAACATAAAAAAAGGCGTAGGTATAATTTATATTTCTCACCATATTGAAGAGGTATTTGAAATTGGAGATAGGATTACAGTTTTACGTAATGGTAAAAATGTGGGGACTAAAAAAATTGGTGAAGTGGATATTAATGATATTATTAGCATGATGGTGGGAGAGGAAAAGGAACTTACTGGGAGGCTCAATACTGGAGGTAAAAAGTTAGGTCCTGAATCGATTAGGGTAGAGGGAATAACAGTTAAAGACCTACTAATAGAGAATGTTAGCTTCAGTGCCAGACAGGGTGAAATTCTGGCATTTACCGGGCTTTTAGGTTCAAATATCGACGTAATGACGGAAGCTATTTTTGGTTTAAGGAGACCAATAGCAGGAAAAATTTACATTAATCAAGAAGAGGTTAAAATTAATTCAATTGAAAATGCAGTGCAAAAGGGCATTGGTCTAGTACCTGATAGTCGACGAGAAAAGGGATTAATTCTTTGTCGCAGTGTTGCCGAAAATCTGAATTTAGCTAAAATTAACCAAGAGAATAAATTTTTTATCTCCATGAAAGAATTTAAACTTACTACTGAGGAGTGTATTAGAAAACTAGGCATCATTCTTTTTACTCCAGAACAGCGTGTTGAGTTCTTGAGTGGTGGAAACCAACAAAAAGTGGTCTTTGGTAAGTGGATGTCTACAAATCCAGATATACTTTTTTTGATTCAGCCAACAGAGGGAATTGATATTAATGCCAAAGCTGATATCTACGAATTTATACTTAAGAAAACAAAAGAGGAGGGCAAAACAGTTATCATTATTACCACAGATATTGAGGAGATATTTATAGTTGCTGACCGGGTGATTACTATGGATAAAGGTAAAATTTCGGGTGAATTTATGGTCGAAAAGACGTCAAAAGCTAAGATTTTAGAACAAGTCCTTGGGGTTAAAAAAGTTTAGATATTTAAGTTAGTGGAAACCTCTAATATGTAATGTAGGGATAAGAGCCAGTTCTCACCAAATCGGGACAGACGATAGTCTTCTGTTAAGTTGGTGAGTACTATACCTGCAAAGGTGTTTTAGTCTAGATAAAACAAGGAGGTAATTAATAATCTTGCAGAGAACAATATCACATGTTTATAAATTTTTAAATCGTCATAAACTTATTTATGTGTTTATAGTAATTTTAATTTATGGTAGTTATACGTCGGAAGCCTTTTTTAGTAGCTATAATTTATTGAGCTTATTGCGGATGAGTAGCATAACGGGGTTATTGGTTTTAGGTGAATCACTGGTAATTTTGACCAAAGGTATTGACCTTTCGATAGGTTGGATTGCTAGTCTATCAACGGTAGTTGTAGCAGCAGTAAGTGTAAATTTTAATGAAGCTTTAAACCCTATACCCCTGATTATCGTAGCATTGTTTTGCGCTATGAGTATGGGAGCCTTCTTAGGTTTTATTAATGGGATATCAGTAGCTATTCTCAAGGTTAATCCACTTGTTACTACTTTGGCCTGTATGTGGATTGCCCAAGGACTGGCAATGATTATACTACACGGAGTTCCAACAAGAATACCAGTTAAAGAATTTACCAATATAGGTCGGCTGAAAATTTTTAGCTTCATTCCTGCTATATTAATTATATTCCTTATCATTGCCCTAATTGTATATTATCTACTAAAAAAAATTAGATTTGGCCGTTTTGTCTATGCTGTGGGAGGCAATGAGTATGCTGCTTACCTTTCGGGGATTAATGTTAAAGCTATCAAAATTATTGTCTATACTCTATCAGGTTTATTGGCATCTATGGGGGGTATTTTGATGGCAGCATGGACTAGGACTGGAGAGGTAGGTGCTCTGGCTGGTTACGAATTAACAGCGATTGCAGCAGTAGTTATGGGGGGTGTATCCCTAACCGGCGGAGAAGGGAATATCTGGGATGGGATATTGGGTGCGTTTATTCTTGTCACGATTAGGAAGATACTCATCTTTGGTGGAATCAATCCTTGGCTTTTAGGTTTCTTCACCGGTTTACTCCTCTTGTTGTCTGTACACTTCATTCAAGAAAGGATAAAAACTAAAATATGAATGATAACAATGTAACAACTGTTGAAAAAAAGAAAGAAAATCAGATACAGAATTATTTGATGTATGTAATTGGTAAATATAGAAATATCAGCTTGCTGGCAGGGCTATTGGTTGTATTTGGGATTTTCAGCCGCGGGGTAATTGTAAACCCATATAATTTGCTTAAAGTTTTAATGCGGGCGAGTATTATTGGAATAATAGCTACCGGACAGTCTCTTGTTCTTTTTTCTGGAGGAATTGACCTCTCCGTTGGTTCACTATTCAGCTTTTCGCTTGTTGTGAGTTTTATTTTTTTAGAAAAAGGATATTCTCCGATAATGGCTGCAGCCCTTGGTATGATAGCTACAATGTTATTAGGCCTTTTTAATGGAGTCCTTGTTGTTCGGACTAAAGTACCCGCATTTATTATAACTCTGAGCTCGATGATGATGATCGATTCTATAAATCTTACCATTGTCGGGGCCAGAGCAATGCTGTTTGATGAGACCAAAGAGATGGTTGAAACAGCAATTGGGGGTATTCCCTTTGGATTTGATTTATTACCGGTAGCTATCTGGTTAATTTTTTCTCTGATTGTTTCAAAAATAATGACAAGTACGAGTTATGGATATAATCTCTACTCTCTAGGGGGAAATGAGACAGCAGCTAAATATTCGGGTGTTAAAATCAAAGTAATAAAAAGCTCAGTTTATGTTTTTAGTGCATTTTTTGCTGCTCTAGCCGCTTTCGTGTATATCTATCGTTTAGGTGTTGCTAAGCCAGATGTTGGAGCAGATTATCTTTTACAAACTGTTGCTGCTGCTGTCATAGGAGGTACAAGCCTTTTCGGTGGCGAAGGTAATGTGATGGGTACAATGATAGGGGCGATTATCATGGCGTTGTTGGTTAATTTTATGAACATTATGCAGGTTAACCCTTATATCCAAACAATGATTCAGGGAATAATTCTAATACTAGTAGTTTTTATCCTGAGTAATAAGATGAAGGATATGGAACGGATTTTCTTAATGAAAAGTATGGCGAAACCTATTATAAATACAAATGTTCGCTATAAAGATAAAAAATGATATTTTATGTACAATAGAATAGCTTAGTATCTTAACAAATCATCGATACCAATAAAATATTTTATTAGTCAGAGGAGTAGAATGCCACGGGCTTGCCGTGGGGACTCCCACAGAGTTTCAGAAAACTTACTCTTTTAGGTAAGAAAGATTTTACAAAGTGAATTTTATCTTTTTTATCTGCCTTAGCAGTAGTCAAGTTGACTGGAAGAACAGTAATAGGCGTAATAACACCCTATCAAGGTAAGAGTTTAAGAGTTTTCTGAGAGTCACAATATTTAAGACAAAGGAGGTGATTCTATTTAAAATCGATTAGATTATTAGATTAATAGTCTAGAAATTCAAAATAAGTCATAATAAAAAATAAATTTAAGGAGGTTTTAAAATATTATGACAAAGAGATGCAAATTTTTATTAACCTTAACTATGGTATTTCTATTTAGTATTATTCTCTCAAGTTTTGTTTTAGCTGAAACACGAAGCCCTCAACGGCCTATAGCTCCTGCAGGGGATGCTATTTCTCCAGCTGATTTTCCAGCGGTGTTCCTTCCTGGCATTGACAAGGTGGGCGTTGTCCCTGAAAGGCAGTATTTTATTGCTTTTTCCAATGGTGATATGGTTAACAACTGGCGAAGGTCTTTTGTTGATGATGTGAACTCTTATGCCAGCCGCTATGTTGAACGCTTTGGGTTACGTTATGAATGGACTAATGCAAATGCAAACTCTGCTCAGCAGTTGGCTGATATCGAAAGTTTAATAGCTATGAAACCGGATCTTTTACTCCTTTCGCCACATGAGTCAGCACCTTTAACAATAGTAGCAGATATGTGTAACGAAATGGGGGTTGCCTTACTCTGCCTTGATCGAGAAATTGAGGAGGAACCTGGTCAGCCGGGAGATATGTATATTCATTTCCAGAGCCAGGACTATTATGAGGAAGGTGTCGATTGCGGTATCGAAGCTGTTAAGGCCTTGACTGAGAAATATGGTAAGCCGATTGGGAATGTTGTGGAGATTGCTGGTACACTCGGTTCTTCTCCTGGATCCCAGCGCTCCCAAGGTGTACGGAAGGTACTTAATGAATTTCCTGACATCAGAATAGTTGTTATGCGTCCAGGTGAGTTTGATACTAGGATTGGCTACGAACAAATGCAGGACGTTCTTGAGGTTTATAAACCGGGTGAAATAGATTATCTTGTTACTGGTAATGATAGCATAGCTATTGGTGCAGTTCAGGCTATGAAAGAAGCTAATCGACTTGAGTTTAAAGGTATGATTAGTTCCATTGATGGTGACATTCAAGCACTCGAACTGCTTAGCAACGGGTGGCTTCGCTCTATTGCTGAATGTACACCTTACTATGGGATGATCGCCTTTGAATATGCCATCAGGTACCTCAACGGAGAAGATATTCCGGCTAGACTCATGCTCCCTATGCGCAATTGGGATCTTGATACACCAGAGAAGAAGGAACTCTTTGAAAAGCAATATAACTTTATCAAAGAGAATGAGATGTCTTTTATCCCAGTTGACCAGATGGGACAAGATGTATTTCACCTGGAAGAACTTAGCAAATATTACCCAGCACCTTGGTGGGAGGATGAAAAAGCAGCAAATGTTAAACCGTTTATTACCGAAGAGCCTATAAAAACCCCGGAACCTTTAGATAGCTGGAAAAATAGATAAAATAATTAGAATAAATATAGTAACTAAACATAAGCAGTGAAAGTCACTTTTAATGTAGCAGAAATTCTCCATCTATTAAGGTGGGGATAGGAAAAAACTCCCGGAAAATCGGGACAGACCATAATCTTCTAAAGTAAGTACAATGCCTGTAAAGGCACGGGAGTCTATGTTAAACCTAAAAAGAGGTAAGTATCTTGTCTTGATGAGAAGTCTGTTGAGACAAGGTGCTTACCCAGTGACACATAAGTTTGTTATGATTTAGATATATATTATACCTATTAGAAATTTTTTAAAAAAGATATAGAGGTGTTTATTATGGCAGATATAGTAGCGGGTTTTTCGTTCACAACAGAGCGGGTAAAGCAGATTTATGACAATCTCTGGAAACTAATGACTTGTAAACAGGAATGGTGGGGTGAAGATTTAACTATACTTAATGAAGTAGATCCAACAAAAACCCCTCTTATTGCCCGACAAGCGAAGGCCGTTGAAAAGGTATTTACAGAAATGCCGGTTAAAATTCGTCCGGAAGAACTGATTGTTGGAGTAGTGCCTATGGGTACAATTGGGTTTGGTGTTATTTTTCCTGACTATGCCACAGAAGAGGAAAAGAAACAAGCTGCTAAGAAGGGATTGACTCCTAAATCTGTTTGGGGCCACTATGTTCCTAATTACCAGAAAATTTTGCAGAAGGGATTGAAGGGAATACGCAAAGAAGTTTATAAACGGCTTGAGGACAACAGTCTCAGTCAGAAACAGATACATTTTCTTAATTCTACTCTTATTACCTTGGACGCGCTAGGTACTTTAGCTAGACGATACTCAAAGTTGGCTGCTCAGAAGGCAGAAGAGCAAGAAGATGATAGACGGAAAGCAGAGCTAAAAAAAATTAGCCAAATCTGCTCTCGGGTTCCTGAGGAAGCGGCACAAACATTTTATGAAGCATTGCAAAGCTTCTGGTTTACCTATACTGCTCTTCATAGTACTTTAAATTTCGTTCCGGTTGGGCGGTTTGACCAGTATATGTATACCTACCTTAAGAGAGACCTTGATTCAGGAAGATTGACCCTAGATCAAGCTCAGGAATTAGTTGATTGTTTATGGCTGAAATTTAATGAACGGGTTCAAATTCTTGAAGAAAATGAATATGAGAATCATTTTGACAAAGGTTTTATGAACCTTGGAGGAAAGGGTTTTGACTTTGAAGGGGTACCCTTCCAGGCTAACTCCTGGCTGCAGAATGTAATGCTTGGTGGTCAGACCAGTGAAGGTAAAGATGCAACTAATGAACTAACTTACCTTTGTTTGAATGCAACAGGAAAGTTTCGAGTTATTGAACCAGTAGTATCTACACGTTTTCATACTAATTCACCGCGAAATTACCTAAAAAGGGTTTGTAAGGTAATTCTGACAGGTGGAGGACTACCTGTAGTATATAACGATGATATTATTATTTCGGCCTATAAAAAGATGGGTTTTAATGTTTCTGATGCCCTGGACTATAGTAATGATGGCTGTACCGAGACCCTGTTTCCGGGAAGAACCGAGCTGCGTTGGGAACCGATTCATAGTCTACGATGTCTTGAATTTATCTTTACTAGAGGCTATGTACGTGGAACAAATGAGCGCAAGGGTATCGACACCGGTAATTTTTTCTACTTTAAATCTTTTGACCAATTTATGAAAGCTTTTAAAGCCCAGCTTGAATACCAGGTAATTAAAGCTATGGATAGAGTTTTCTATTACTATGGGGATTTAAACGAAATAGCTCCTCAACCCTTTATGTCCTCCATTCTTTCAAATTGTATCGCAAATGCTCAGGATGTAACCGAAGGAGGAGCGGACTTTATTTTCCATAATCTACTATTGTCCGGTTTCTCCCATACCGTTGATTCCTTGGTAGTAATCAAGAAATTGATTTTTGAAGAAAAGAAATTTACCCTAGAAGAATTTAATCAGATATTAGAGAAAAATTTCGAGGGTTGGGAAGAGCTGCGTCTAACTATAAAAAACCATTTCTCGAAGTTTGGTCGTGACGATGATTATTCAGATGAAATAGCAAGAGAAATATCCGAATACTACGCTCAGTTAGTTAAAACTAAATCGGCTAATCCCAAAATTCATTTTATTCCTGGTATGTACACTTTTGAATGGTACGTACAGTTTGGTAAACTAGTTGGGGCAACTCCAGATGGTCGTCTGGCTTATACCCCTATTGCTAGCAATATCTCTACCTCCGTGGGAATGGATACAGAGGGTCCGTCCTCGGTTTTGAATTCAGTTTCCAAGCTCAACCTGATTGAACACCCTAGCGGGGCAACTGTAGATTTATCTTTAGACCCTGGAGTGGTTTCAGGAGAGCGAGGGTTAGAAAGACTTATGGCAATCATTAAAAGCTTTCTAGAACTTAGAGGATCAGTCTTAAGTATTACAGTTAATGATGTAGAGGAATTGAAACGGGCTCAGGAGGAACCAGAAAAATATCAGAGTCTTCGTGTTCGTCTTGGTGGCTTCCAGGCTTTTTTTGTTACACTGAATAAAGAACATCAGGATCAGCATATCGCACGCTATACTAACTCTACTCTGCTTGTCTGAGTTTAGGAAGACATTTCAAAGGATACCAAAAAAACCATCTTAATTGGGAAGAAGAATTAATGATAAAGAAGTTGAATACATGAAGGTAAAGAAGTTTGAAGGGTTAACACCCTGGGGTATAGTTTTTGATATAAAACGTTTATCTTATGATGATGGACCGGGTTTGAGGACTACTGTTTTTTTAAAAGGCTGTCCCCTACATTGCTTATGGTGTCATAGTCCTGAATCTCAGACAAGTAAGCCAGAACTTGTTTTCTACCAGAATAAGTGTGTTTTATGTGGTCGCTGTGTGGCAGTATGCCCGGAAGGTGTCCATAATTTACAGGATGCTAAACATCAGATTAATTGGGAAAAGTGCAAGAACTGTGGTAAATGTACGGAGATATGTCCTACTGTTGCTCTGGAGATTAAAGGCAGAAAGTTTTCAGTACAAAAACTATTTAAGGAGATCCTTAAGGACAAAGTATTCTACAATAATTCTGGAGGTGGAGTTACAATTTCGGGGGGAGAACCTCTAAATCAAGCCGAATTTGTTAAAGCGGTATTTGAACTTTGCCAAAAGGAAGGAATTCATACTGCCCTTGATACTTCAGGATTTTCCAAAACAGAGTTACTTAAACTCGTTATACCCTATACCGATCTCTTTTTGTTCGACCTGAAACATATGGATGATCGTGAACACCGGCGTTTAACTGGTGTTAGCAATGAACTAATCCATAGCAATTTTAGACTTCTGGCAGAAATGAATAAAGATATTCAGATTAGAGTACCTTTAATTCCTGGCTACAATGATATGGATGAAAATATTTTAGCAACGGCAGAATTTGTTAGTTCATTGGGTATAACTCAAATAGCATTTCTGCCCTATAATAAAATGACAGGGTCTAAATATACCTGGATGGGAAGAAAATATACACTCGAAGAGATTACGCCGCAGACATCAAAAGATTTGGACCATATCCGGAAGATTGCCGCCGAGCATAATCTTGGGGTTCAAATAGGGGGTTAATATTGAATCTTAAAACTAAAGAAATATTTAGTTGAAGGGGTAGATAATAAATGGGGTAAGTATAAAATTATTTGGTGGTCTAGAACGTTATATCGATGATTATGATCAGCACAACGGATACTATTTTGAGGTTGCTGATTATAAAACTTTAAGAGATTTTTTAGAAAAGAAAGAGGTGCCAATAAAGTTTATAAGTGTAGTATTAGTTGGAGACAGGAGTGTGAGTTTAGATTATCAGGTAAAGGATGGCGATAAAATGCGGGTATTTCCCCAAATGGGTGGCGGTTGAGTAACAGATATTATAATATTTGTAGATGGGGAGCTATAAGGTGCGAAAATCAGTATAAAGCTAATATTATATTTAGAAAGTGATATTATATAAAAAGAAAGGAAGGGTTTGAAAATGGCATTCGGTTACTTTATGAAAATTGCAGAAATTAATTTAACTACTGAAGAAATTAAATTGATATCATTAGAAAAAAAAGAAGTCATGAAATTTATTGGTGGAAGCGGGTTAGGGGC
>SDBS01003756.1_pt1 | contig 14909 bp, 12 predicted proteins | sample 2277091 | NCBI WGS metagenome assembly SDBS01 (sample SAMN10404972, study PRJNA504765) | marine sediment metagenome | isolation source: marine sediment core GS10_PC15, 163 cmbsf | place: Arctic Ocean: Southern Knipovich Ridge | collected 2010 | reverse complement strand
ACTTAACTCTGTATAAGATACAGTTGTATTAAACATTTCTCTCTCTTCTGGACCTATGAAATCTAAATGTTGAGATGCTAATTGAGTAATTTTATTCTTACTATTCAAAAGATTTGATAAATCTTTACCAAAGATTTCTTTTATTGAATTTAGTTTAAACTGTATATATCTAGATGTTTCATCTGTAATACAAGAAGTCTGAAATAGTTCTATCTGTGTGGATTTACCTAAAAACCTTGACTTTATGTCACCAAAGGATAATAGTTTACAATCTTTACAGCAAGATGTTTCATCATCACATTCTTCGCCTTCTTCTATTATATCATTTCCACAGATAGAGATAGGAGTATTAACACATATATTGTCCACACATGTATCAAGTGTCAAAGGATCTCCATCAACACAATTAATATTTATGAAACAACACCCCTCTATTATTTCGGATAAACATTGTTTAGTTCCATCCCCTATTGGCTTACATTGGTATTCAAAACAGGAAGGAATTGAAGGTAATTGAAGTATTGTACAATCTTCTTTAGTAAAGCAACAGAAAAGAACAGGATTATTTATACATTCTCCTGTAGTCAATATACACATATCATTTGTGCAAGAATCTCCATCATCACAATCTTCATTAGTTTTACAACAATTATCTTTGAATTTACACCCTTCACAACATATATCTAAAGCGTCATCACATTCCTCGGTATATGTGCCAATATTATCTACTTGACCATTACCACAGAGACGACAATTACAATTTCCGAAACAATCATTACAATTACCACCACAAACACAATTAGAAATACAATCATCACAACTTCCACCACAATTACAATCTGAATTACAATTATTACAATTTTCGCCACAAACACAATTAAAAATACAATCATCACAACTTCCACCACAATTACAATTTGGATTACAATTATTACAACTTCCACCACAATTACAATCTGAATTACAATTATTACAATTTTCGCCACAATTACAATCTAAATTACAATTATTACAATTACCACCACAATTACAATCAAAAATACAACTATCACAACTTCCATTACAACTACAGTCTGTACCACAATCCAAGGTGAAGGTTATTGGACATCTACAAGATGTTAATTCAGAACAACAAATATTACATCCTTCGCATTCAAAACAATCTTGACTTTCACAAGTATAAATAATTATTAAAATTAAGATAAAATAAATTTTCATTGTTAAATCTTGTAATAATTTTTGTATATGGATATAATTTAAAATTATTAATTTTTATTTATAAAAATAATTATATTTAATCATTTATATTATATTTAATTATTCTATATATTCAGAAGATAACATAGAAAATGATAATTTGATCCATATCTATATACTTACAGGATCTTATTATTTCATCTTTTGTTTTGTTACTAAATAATAATCACCATTTATATTGTTCTAAAACTTCCTCAAACTTATGCCAATTAGTAGATAAAGTTCTATCTAATAATTCTATAGGTTTATTAGACTAATAATTAATAAAAGCTTTAGAAAAGCTTGCAAACTAAATATTAAAAAATTTCATTATATTAAGATTTTTAGAAATTTTATTATTCATATTTATAAAATTTTATTATTCTTAATTTCCTTTCTATACATATCAATACTTCCTACTATTATACCAGTTATTAATATTAACAATATAGAAATAAGTATAATGATAGAAGCAATTAATGTATTGAGATTATACTCATCTACCTCTTTATTTTCTAATTTATCTGTTTCTTGAAACTTTTCTGGAATTTCAAACCAACCTAAAGGATCATACACTAAAGAAGTTTCAAAGTTTGGAAATATTAAATCTATATCTATATGTGTACCTTCTTTAGTATGCTCTATTGTTAATATACTATCTTCTCCATCAACTATTACAGTAAAGGGAAAGAATACAAATCCATTTTCTTCATCACTCCCTTCTGCTAATGGAAATGTAAATTTAATTCCATTACCAACTTCTTCTGAGAATGTATTACTTATATTAGATGTCTTTAATCTTATGGAAAATCTTAATTTATTCTTAGTATCTTTATCCTCGTCTCCATCATTATTATTGATTGATTCGAAAGGCCAGTTAAGTAATTCTATATTGAACTTAAGAGTATTCTTTTCTACATGAAAGGATTTACCTCCTATTTGGATATCTGTATCATTATGAAAGAATATCATAGCTACCTTTATATCACCCATAACTTTATTTCCTTTTCTCATTGAACCACTCATTTCAGTATATGATACTATAGTATTAAACATTTCTCTCTCTTCTGGTCCTATGAAATCTAAATGCTGAGATGCTAACTGAGTAATTTTATTCTTACTATTCAAAAGATTTGATAAATCTTTACCAAAGATTTCTTTTATTGAATTTAGTTTGAATTGTATGTACCTAGATATTTCATCTGTAGTACAAGAAGTCTGAAATAACTCAATTTGTGTAGATTCTCCTAAAAACCTTGACTTTATGTTACCAAAAGATAATAGTTTACAATCTTTACAGCAAGAAAGATTTGATAAATCTTTACCAAAGATTTGATTTTCGTCATCACATTCTTCGCCTCCTTCAATTATACCATTGCCACAAACAGCAATAGGAGTAAAAACACACCCAATTTCTGGATCACAAGTATCTATTGTTGTTTCATCTCCATCATTACAAATAATAAAATTATGAAGACAATCTGCAGTATTAGGAGAACATGTATCTATAGTACATAAATTATTATCATTACATGGTGTATCTTCTACAGGAAGAGATATTAATGTACATGTACCTAATCCAGAAAATTCATTTATGCTACAAAATATGCCAACACATTTATGTGGAGCTGTACAATCACTATCAATTAGACAACAATTTGGGATAGGATCATTTTGACATATTCCTTCACTACATCTATCTACAGTACACAGATCTCCATCATCACAATCAGCATCAACACTGCAGCATCCAGCAATAGGTGTATGTATACAACCACTAAAAGGTTGACAACTATCTGAAGTGCATAGATCATTATCATTACAATCTTTTGATTCTTTAGTACATACTCCATAAGATAAACAACCCTTTGCTATAATACATGGATCAGATGATGTACATTGTACTGAAGGTTTAGTAAAACAACCCCCTCTTATACAGAAAAACAAATTACAAGAATCATCGTAACAATCACTAGGAATAGTACAGGAGGATTGACAGAATACAGAACATAAGAATATAGATAAAATTAATATAAAATTAAGATAAATTTTCATTATTAATTTCAAAGTAATTTTTATGAACGTTAAAATTTAAAAATAGTTTTTATTCAATAAAAACTATTTTTAAAACTTTTCTGAAGTTTTAGAATCTTCTTTTTCTACCTAATAATCCTATACAGAACAAAGGAACTAACTTAATAAAGAACAATGTAGTACCGAACACATCACATTTCTTGAACGCAAATTTTCTGTAATCAATAAAACATTTAGGGATTCTACATTTAATTACAAGAACAAGTTTAGGAAAGCATTCGTCTGCAATAAGAAAACTATGAGAATCTTTGAACTTCCACAATACTGAATAAGCGAGCGTTACTCTCTCATTGAATAGGCATAATGCCTTGAGAACAGCTTTTAATGTTACAATGACAAAATTAGTAGAATTATATTCATATTCATCATCTTTAGGATCTCCACACGTATCATTATCGTAAGCTTGCATTAGAGTTCCATTGTGTTGTAATCTGAAAAAGAGACATGTACCTCTCTTTACTACTACCCTTATGTCACTAAATTTGTAGTCATTATCCTTACAAGATTTTCTAAGAAATATCTTTGCTGGACATCCATTATTTGCCGATGCTATTGCTGGAAGAGTATATATAAGAGTGTATGCAAAACAAAAACAATCCTTGTCTTTTCCGTATGGATTGTGTGGAGGTTTCGATGGGGGAGGATTAGGACACGATCCTTGACAATCGGAACTTTGTAGAGTTCCATCAGAACTTTGTAGAGTTCCATCAGAACTTTGTAGAGTTCCGTAAGAACTTTTATCTTTTAAGAAATCAATGGTTCCTTCTCTAGCTATGTTTCCCTCAACAATAAGTTTATCAGGATGTCCTTTATATCTCATAAGTCTAAACCCTCTACTATCATACCCATATACAAATGTGGACTTATCTTCTCTACCATTTGATTGCATTTCTCTAGATTCAATTACTATATTGTTGTTTAGATTTTCATATTTCTTCACAGTAATAAATATGTTAAAATCTTCAATCTTTTCCTCCAGTTCTGGAATAAGTTCATCCCATCCATCTATATTACCTTTATAGTAATCGTCGATTACACTTTCTAATATACTTGAAATATTTTTCATAGTATTTTTGACACTTCGAAGCTTTGAAGCTTTAGGAAAGCTTCACCAAACAGAAAATAGGAAACTTTAAGGAAGTTTAGAAACTTTAAGGAAGCTTCATCAAAATAGAAACTTTTTTAAAGTTTTGAGCTCTCATAATATTTCTACTTTGGTGAAACTTTCCTAAAGCTTCGAAACCTCATTAAAGTTTCCGAGCTTCCTTAAAGTTTCCTATTTTCTGTTTGGTGAAGCTTTCCTAAAGCTTCTATTATAATTCTCTAGAAGACGAATAATGTTGAGACATTTCTTCGTTTTCACATAGTAATAATAATCCTGGAGTAAGATAATTATTCATATCTTTTATTATTCCTCCTTCTTTTAGTATAGTACAAATAAATTTACTACAATATGTTTCGTTATCTCCTGAGATATCTGCAGAGAATATTAACGGTGCCCATTTAATTAGACTAAATTTCTTTGTTTTATCTTTATTGTGAGATATTATATTGTCGAAGATAACTTCTTTTAAGTCTATTTTTCCTTTATATTCTCTAACAACAATGTTATTGCGTGTCATCCATTCAGATACTTTTGTTTCTCTTACTGTTATTCCTTTGTCTAAAACCTCTACTATTATATTTTCTCCGAGATATATACCTACATGATTATATTTTGATCTTGTCCAACTAGATACCATTTTACTTAATTTTCCACCATATGTACAACCAAATATACTACCTGGTAATATATTACTTAAATTTATCATTTCTTTCTTCGCTTCTAATGTAGTATAATATAATGTTATTATTACAAGTAATAATATTATCAATAAGATAGCTATAACTATTATTGTTTTTATAAGAAGGTTCATTTTTAAGAAGTAGGTAAATTATCTAATACTAATCGTTCCACATTTACAATAGAATTATATCTATTATATAGAACAGAAACATAAGTAAAGTTATTATCTATCAATGGTATAAATGCATAACCTCTTGAATGTTTTGAAATGCGAGCATAAACTTTCCACATTCTAGGCTTAGGACCATTAATTTCTTTATAAGTCCTTTTAATAATAACATTAATAGATCCATTCTTAAAACCGTCAGTATATTTTATACAATCTTTAAAGATCATTACAACTTCTACATTCTTTATCCTAATTAGATTTTCATATAACACTAATGCTTTATTATAATCTTTCATATAGAAATCATTATAGGGTTTCTGTATCGAGTCACAATATACGTTATCATTAAAAAGATACTCTCCAAGTATCTCTTCCTCTTTGCCAGTTTGACTATTTACTGTAAATAGACCATTATCATACATTTCAAGCAAATCATTAACAAGATTCTTATTTGAAAAGTCTAAAGAACCCCACATATATGGAGTTTCGGTTATATTTCCTTTAATATATTCTTTGTTAAGATTGAATATTTCTTCTATTGGATTAGAGTTATTATAAAGTTCCATTTTTTGATAAAAATTATCTATATAATGAAATATAAATATCATCAGGAGTAATATGTGAAGGAAAACAACTTGATATTAACATTAAATATTTATCACTTAAATATATTTTCTGTCCACTTATTAATTCTTTAAATAAATATGTTAAATTTTCAGAATGTAAATCCATACGTATCTTATTTGAAGAAGACTTATCTGTTACTACACTAAAGCTCCAACCTACATTATCTTCACAAGATATCATAAGTATACCATCGTATGTTTTATTTCCTGTATAGGCAATTATTCTAAATAATACACATATTTCTCTAAAATATATGCCCATAATTATTGAAGCTTTCTCGTCATTAAAGAGATTTAATGCTTCTGTTATTGTTTTAACATTATCTAGCTTGTTCTTAACAGATGGAAGTGATAGTATTTTGTCTCTTGTTAAGATATCATTTACATTAAATGAATTGTGCGAAGTTGGTATGCTATGTTTAATATACATAGATTTTATATTTATTTCATACAATAATGTCTTATTCTCCAAGTATATACAATAGAGCCAATGTTTACTTACTGTACAATAATGCAATATTCTTAATCTTATATTCTTATATAATATTTTCAATATAATTATCATTATTTCATTAGGTAATAACGAGCTTAGATATTGGGTAGTATTGTAAGGAAAGCGAACAATATCTGTCATGGTTTTCAAAGGAAAAAGAAGAATCTTCAACATTTCTATGTCAAGATTACCATCAATCCATTGCATTTTTATAATAGTATAGATGACTATATATAAACTAACTCTAGTATCTTACCATTTCTGTTAACTGTACCGTCTGAATTCAATGGTGCTATTTGTCCTGAAAATCCCAATATCACTCTATTGCTATTACTACAATAGTATGGCGAAACCTCAAAATATCCTATAGATGTAAGAAATTTATATTTCTTAGGCAAATTTATCTGACCTTGTTCATATATTTCATCTCTATTATATCTTAATATATTCACTTCACTATATTTTAGCATCGATTCCCCAGTAAATGTTCCAGGAAATGGCAAATTATGATTTATTTTAGACCAGCTTGCAAATAATAATTTACACTGAAGTACTTCCAATCCTATTGTATTTCTTACTAAAGGGCCACCTATTATTGCAGCAGACAAGTCACCAAATTCATGAGACATGGTAGTTAATGGCGGTACATTATTAAAAGCACGAAGTTCTAAACATTCTTTAAGTGTTTGTGAATATGGAAAACATTTAGGATCTGGAAAAGTATCAGTTACTAAGCATGTGCATTCATAACCTTCTCTGGGCAACCACTGATAATTACCAATTGGTATTAATAAGTTTATTTCTTCTGCTCTGTGTTGGCCAACATCATAAAAATATATGTTTGATATTCCATTAAAAATATCAGTGAAGAATGAATTAGGATTACGAATTCCAATGGCATATATTGCTACACTGCCGGCCATTTTACTACATATAATATGTAATTCGCTAAGGAACGATACAGGTTTATCACAAGAAGTAGTTCTAGCTAAATTAGAGAGATCTATTGAAAGTATGCTTCCTAGAAGACTATCTTCATTTTGACCATTCCTGAATGGATCATATTTACAACCTCCATCACCCAAACCTAATCCCAAATTACCATTAGGAAATGTAAATAAGTTATTCAATCCATTATGATTTCTGTATGGTTGTCTAATCATTAGTAGATTACGAACAAATTTAGGTATAGTGTGTAAATCTCTAACATAATATTCCGCCAACACACCTAGAACATTATATTCGTTTGGATTAAAGATCAGTGGGAATGTTTTCATTTCTTCACATTCTACAGGTAAATTAGTTTTTCCATCCATTCTATTAATGGTATAATATAAAAACATTCTACCATTATTTGTAAAATTATTATGAAACGTTATACCTAGTAGACCCAGTTCACTAAATACTCTAGGATCTCCTCTTATTCCTTTCATGGTTATGATATTTGAAATATCCAAAAGAGTCTTAAGTGTGCCATCATTTGTTTCTACTTTAATAATACCATTTTGAAGTAATACAACCATTCTTGGATAACATTCATCTGTATATTTATCATATGGAAAAGATGTAAATTTAATAGAAGTTATAGATCCTAAACCATCATATAATAGATCTAGTTTAGCAGTATTTACTTCACATTGTGACAATATGAAGATAAATGCTATTAATAGTAAAATAAAATATTTCATAATTATTTTTTGATAATCAAAAAATAAAATATTATTTCCATAAATAATCTAACTGAAGAAACTTATTAGATGTTATAAAAATGACAGAACAGACAATATATGTAGTAATCACATATATAGACTATCGCAAAGAGGTTGAGGTTGAGGTACTGAGAGTATATGTTGATAAAGATAAAGCCATTGCGTGGGCAAAATCGCAAATTATACCAGATGATGAAGATTATGATTATGGTTCTGAATTTGTGTTGTGTTCTGGTGATGTAGTATATGATGAATGTATGGCAGGCTCCAATAGAATTTCTGTATGTAAAAGTGTTCTATTTATGTAGTGTTGTTAAACATAATTTTAATTAATAAAAATGTTTAACGATATCACTTTCAAGATTAGTCACTACTGTACAAAGAAATTACTTAAGAGTATAGGTATTAATCGTGCTAGCAAGGAAGTTCACACTTATCTTACTGAATATGTTATTGAATTTTGGACCCCTGTTGCTAAACGTATAGTAGAACTCTTGGAAGAACAAAAGAAGAAAACTATATCCAATGAAATACTAACAAAATCGTTGACTACTGAAAGTGAGTCTTGGAGATTTGGTAAAATTCCATCGTTTGATAACAATTATACAACCCCATTGAAGCATCATAGTAGCTTGATAAAAGATCTCTGCAATATCCCTAAGATTAGATTATCCAAACACACTGGTCATAGTATTAAATGCATAACAGAGATGATTTTGTTAGAATTACTTAGAAAGGCAAGGATTTATCTAAGTGGAACAGGGAGAGTAACCATGAGAAGAAGAGATCTTGAACAAACAGTGAGTATACTTAAAGAAGAATAATAAGTCAGCTCATTGCTGACTTATAGTATCTATAAAAAATATATTCTTACTTCGTACTGTACTCAATTATAATATAACAGTACATCAGGCATTTTACCTAAAGGTACTTCAACTATTCCATATTTATAACCTTTGGATGAGATATATGCCAATACGGAATCAATCAGAATTTTGCCCACACCTCTGAACACAACGGTTTATATCGATCAGCTTCTTTAGGACCATCATATTCTAAACTGGGCCATACCATCTTGAGTAAATACTGGACTGAAAGCATGGATATTCGAGGTCTTTGCTTGTTCCAGTTTGACTATATCAACCAAGCATGTATTTAGATCGTATAAGTTTGTAAATCCTGTAATATTTCACCTTTCACTGGAAATATTATTATCTTAATATTATCCATATTCCACTTTATTACATGTTCATTAGTATATTCGTGATAGTCTATCAGCACTGATCTACTGAAACCCAGTATCCAAACATTGTCCTCATCATCAACAATAATATTATCGTACGTTATATCTAGATGATTTATTCCAGAAGATACTATTTGTTTTACTTCATATAGTACTTTTTCAGTTAAGATGTCTAGTGTATCTTGTAGATTGTCTGATTTCTTCAAATATTCTTCTATATCCTGCCCATATTCTATTCTATACAAATATAACTCTAATGTCTCACCATCTCCAAATGAGTGACACATAGTAATGTGATCTGGACATAAACCATCATCCAAAGAGTAATTATGATAAGTATAGAAATGTTTTCCAGTGTAAGTCTCAAGTCTTCCTGGACCAGTTTGTATTTCTATAAGATAGAATAATGGAAGAATTATGTGATTCATATATTCTGAACATTAGAGTTGACTACTAATTGCGATTATTTTTAATAAGCTTATTTTCTTCATTATAATATCTCTAATAACGATCTATGTTCAACTGTTTTATTACATGCTATATCAAGTATGGCTTTCTTTCCAACTATTACGCATAATTCCTTTGATCTAGTAATAGCAACATATACTAAATTTCTAGTCATTATTTTGTGATCTTTATCTGGTAATACAAATATTACAAACTTAAACTCATTTCCTTGAGAACCGTGAGTAGTAATAGAACACGCTCTTTTCCATTCGTTATTGTGTGGAGTTATTATTCTATCTCCTATTTCTACTTTAATAGGATTAAGTGACACTAATTTTCCAATATTTCCATTAAAATATCTTAGTCGATAATTATTCTTAGTCAACTGTATGCGAATACCCAATCCTATATTTTCTCCAAATAATTGATTACATATCTTATCATTATATTCTTCTGCCATCTTCCTAAATGGGCATATAATAATTATTGAATCATCATTATATCTTTGTCTTAACATATTCCACGCTTTCATTACATCGATATTGACAAGTATTATATTATTAGATTCAGGAACTATTCCATCTAATGATACACTATCGAATAATTTAGTTGATAATTTATTTCTCATATTCTTTCTTAATTTTATCATATGAACAAAATTGACTGAACTTGATATTAAAGGAATTATTGCACTTCTAGAGAAATGAGATACCTTATTATAATATAGAGTTAATCCTACAGGAAATAATTGATTATGATCGCCAACAAAGATTAATTGTTTACATTTTATAGCTTTAGAGATTACCATATATAACATTAAAGGACTTACCATAGATACTTCTTCTATAATTATTATATCATATCGATGAATAATATTAGAGTAATAAGCTCTATGAATAGTCATACTGCCTGGTAGTAGAGTGGTTGCTATTCCTGTTGAGCATAAGATAAGCATTGAATAAGATCTCTTGGCTGTTAAGCAAGATGCTAAGAAAGTTTTTCCACATCCAGGATATCCAGTAATATATATACATCCATATTTCTTTATTGCAGAACATATTTTCTTTTGATCTTTATTTAAACAACTCTCATCAACTTGTATATAAGGAGCAGATGCACTTACCGAAGTAGCACTTGCCGAAGTGCACACGGTATTAGATGCACTTGCCGAAGTGCACACGGTATTAGATGCACTTGCCGAAGTAGCACTTGCTGAAGTAGCACTTACTGAAGTGCACACGGTATTATTTGCACTTGCTGAAGTGTGCACAGAAGTTTTACTAAAAGCTCTGTTTGGTGAAGCTCTACTAAAAGCTCTGTTTGGTGAAGCTTTTAGAAAAGCTTCATTTATATTACTAATAAATTTACATATTGTTGATGTAATTTTAAATTCTACTATTGATGTAATATATTTATTATTTATCTTATGAAGACCATAAAAGGATAAATTATTATTAATACTCCCCACCTCTTTAGATTTAAATCTAGTTTCTATTATATTCTTATTAACAAAAGTATTTCTACTAATTAGCGGAATTAATCTTTGTATCTTCCTATATATAGAAATGTCTGCATCATTATGTATCATAAATGACATCAATAATATAAGATTGGGGTCTATATATAATAATGATATAGGATTAGTATGAAGCTTATTCCACATATCTATTGGAGACAAACATGAGATGAGAATCTCTCCTTCAGTTATTCCTAATATCTTTAATCTTCTTATGACATAATATTTATACCAGAAGAAAATAAATTGTCTTAATATGTTGATATTATACTTGTTTGATAATAATAGTCTAAGACTATTAATATGACAACTTTTATATTGTTGGTTATATTTCTCACATAATTGACTAACATTAGTAAAAATATTATTTTCTAGATTATTATATAAATCTATCAGTATTACCTTAAATTTACTTTCATGATTGTACATATTCTTTATAGTATCATATGTCTGCGGTATATTATATAAATAAGAAATATTTGATAAAGAGACACTTTCTGAATCTTTCTTAAAGATAACTAACTTATCTCCTATCATTACATATTTGTTTTCTATCTCAAAATAAATGACTTTTCCTGTTGATTTATTTTCTATTTTAGGAGGATTCAAAGATTTTATAATAAACATGAAGTTTTAATAAATCTTTATTGGAGATTTTTTTACATAAAAATAATATTGTTTGAATAGAAGCTTTGTCAAATTTTAATAAAAGTTTTAATGATAGCTTCTAAATCTAATAGTGTTCAAAGATTTCTTTACAGAAAATTATTAGATACATTTCCTGATAGTATAATGAATGAAGTTAAAGACAAAATATATCTTACTTCGTATAATATTCTTAAGCATGATGATGAAAGAAGCCACGATATATGGATTATAGTTTATATTGGTGATAAGAAGGAGTTTATGTATTCAAGAATAATAGACAATTTTCTTGGAAGAAGAAAATTCTATACTATATCTACTAATTTTATTTCTGTTAATAATAGAATCATATATAACAGAAGATCTAAAACTATAGAGGAGTTCTTTGCATCTGCTGATTATACCATAGAATGTTGTTTATTCAACAATAAATATCAATATTATACTCATCAATATTTGAATGCCTACAATAAAAGACTTCTTCAAACTACTGGTAACATAAGTTACATAAAGAAAACTTTTGATATAGTTAATATATATCATAAATATCAGACAAATATTAGTCAGTATATACGACAAGAAATATTGTTATATATTGACGGGAGAACTAATGGAAGAAGAAAGTTGCGCAATAATACACTTGTTCAAGAATGCGGCGAAACTAAATGGACATCTTGTTATTTTGATGATATTAATAAGCTTATAGAAGCTTTTTAAGCTCATAGAAGCTTCCCAAACTATAAATATGTATATAAAAATAAGTTTAGTGAAGATTTTCGAAAAGCTTCAAAATGAATAAAGTTCCAATAACTAAATATTCGGAATTTGATAAATCGTATTCTACATTAAATAATATAAAATCTCTTTATATTAAATACAATGAAATACAAGACTATATGAAATATGATGAAGGAATAATAAATAGAGATGTATTGTTAGTTTTAAATGAGAGAGAATTATTATTATCTAAAATTAGATTTCTTACTAAATATGTAACTTCTTATGAAGATAACATATATTGTATTAATATAGGAAGTGGATTAAATAGTAATCATATAGGTTTACTTAGAATAGTATTTCCTAATATAAAGATTATATTATTTGATAATGAAGAACATACAATTATGTTAGATAAGAATAATAGCCAATATAACAACAGTACTGACTTTACTACTGTGTATCTAAAAGCTATAAGTACTGAAGGTACAAAGAATAAAAGAATAACATATTATGATAAAGCAAATAATGAAATAAAGTCCAGAACAAAAGAAGAAGCCAGCAAGAACGATATAATATTTAATAATGATATTATGGAATTTATATTTGAGTCCGACTATACATTTTATATATATGAAGGTCATTTTACTTTTGATATTGCAGATGTTATATTTATCTCAATGGATGGTGGTAAATTTTATCTTATGTCTGACATGAAAGCTGATCAAGAAGGAAAGGATGCTGAATCAATATATAACAATATATTACAATATATGTTCCTCATTAAGTTAAAACCTACAGCAAGTTTGCTAACTTTAAATAATAGTATGATAAAATATACAATTGATGAAGTTATAGCTTATGGAAGCACTACTGATAGACGAATAGATAGTATACTTAATATTATTGTTTATGATGATATCAAAGATATGAAATTTTATAATATACATTTTGATAGTGAAGAATTATACTTGTCACCTTATCACGATCCTCTTGATTTATCTATAATGATAGATCTTGATGGTAACACTGATTATTCTTTTTACATAGAATCTGATAATGTTATAATTAATAGTCTTTTCTATCATTATATGGTTAGAATATTTAAAGAATTTGTGAATGGTAACATGAATACAGATATAGGATATGATAATAGATGGGACTGTTCATATGAACAACTGATATATGATAATTATAATAATAAGTATGAAAAAGTAACAGAAATAATTAAGAATGTGTTTACTATATCAATAGAAACTCTTAATACAGATAAGATCCCGAGCGAATATTTTATGAGAGGACTTTATAATCATTTATTAAAAGGAGATATGAAACCTGGCGAATATGAAAAAGCTGTAAACTCAATAGACATCGAATTAGATACACCTAGAACTAATAGACTAGTAAACTTGTTCTATGACGATCTGAACATTTTAGAGAGAAAGATAACCACGAAATCTAACTATCTTGACATAGGTGGCGATATAGGAGATATATCAGTAGAGATTAGCAAAAGAAGAAAATTAAAACTAACGATTGCTGAGAGAGAGAAACGAACATCTACAGAAAATATAAAATATATTGATACCGCATTAGGTATAAAGGGAATGTTACAGAAAAACTCATTCAATCTTGTGACAGCATTTATGTCTATTCACCACTTACCCAATATTGGAGAATTTCTAATAGAAATATATAAAGGTCTCAAAATAAACGGAATATTTTATATTAGAGATCACGATGCAACTGCAGAATCGATACCGTATATAGATTGTGTTCATGTTCCATTCATAGTGAAAGAAGCTAAATCAGTAGATGATATTATTAACGATTCTAATATACATTATTATAGTAGAAGTACAATCACAACTGTACTTGAAAGTATAGGGTTTGAAGTTAATTTTGTTAATACTGAGATATTTGGACCTCAGAGAGTTTATAGACTAATAGGAATAAAGAAAACGGAAACGAAAAGTAAATTTATTGTAAAAGCAAAAGAGGAACTTTCAGATCATCGTATTCTAGAGAAGAATTTAAAGGAGTGGATAAATAATTTGGATATTGATAAATATAAGAAATTGACTGATAGAATGGCAAAAGTAGATCTAATATATCATGGAGGATATATTAATGGAAGAGATATAGTGAATATATCTAATTTAGACGAGGTATCGATATTAGACAGCATGATGAATGTTTTTGAGAATTGAAGCTTTCCTAAAGCTTCA
>SDBS01003755.1_pt1 | contig 14912 bp, 11 predicted proteins | sample 2277091 | NCBI WGS metagenome assembly SDBS01 (sample SAMN10404972, study PRJNA504765) | marine sediment metagenome | isolation source: marine sediment core GS10_PC15, 163 cmbsf | place: Arctic Ocean: Southern Knipovich Ridge | collected 2010 | reverse complement strand
TGTGGTTTTTTAGAATTGGTGAGTCGCAGGTAGATGATAATTTACCTCTAAGAGACGACCAAAGCCACTACGACAAGTTAGCGCTTAAGTTCCTTCGTGAATTTATTGCGTTCGCGTGGAAGTTTAGCGAAACATACTCTTCCGATGAGACCAAAGAACGGGCTGAGCAAACGCTCAAGATGTTTACAGCATCCCGTCCGCAGTTTGTGGAAATCTTGAACCGGATTAACCACCTCAGATTCCTGCTTTCAAAAGACGTTGACGTTGATAAACAGACGCTTGCGAAGCTGAAGAAAATCGCGCTTCAAGGTCGCTTCTTGAGTAAAGGGCCTTATCACTCAGTAGAGGAGGCATATGCTGATAACTCAAAGGCAGCCGAGGTATTGATTCTGCTTAAAATCCGCCAGAAGGAGGAGGGACGGCAGAGGAAGATAAAACAAGCGAAGCGGCAGAAGCGGCAAGCCAGTGATAAACTTACCAAACTTGGCGCAGGCGCAGAGTAACCTATACCAGCCCCGTATCGTATGATACGGGGCTTTTTAATGTGTTATTATAGGTACTATGATTGAAGAGATTTTCAATGCGCCGCTGTGGCAGTACGAACTCTTAGGTAATACTGTTCGTGATTTCGCGACGGCTGTCGTCGCGTTTTTTGTACTCTATATTTTCTTGCAACTGTTCCAGCGCATTATGCTCGGGCGACTGCAGAAGCTTGCTAAACGCACAAAAACCGATATTGATGATATGTTTATCTCTATTGTTCGCACGCTCAAGCCACCGTTCTATTTTTTTATTGCTTTCTACCTTGCATTATTTACCTTAAATGTTGCGCTGGTCGTACAGAAAGTAATCAATGTGGTACTCATCGTTTGGGTTATATATCAGGCGATTATCGCAATCCAGATTCTCATAAATTACGCCTTGAAGCGAGCCGAACGAAAAGAGAAAGAGGGAAGTACAAAAACAGCGCTCCAGCTCATTGGGAAAATTGCAAAGGCAACGCTCTGGGTTATTGGTGTACTGCTTGCACTTTCTAATTTAGGTATTAATGTTTCATCGCTCATTGCAGGTTTAGGCATCGGCGGCATCGCCTTAGCACTGGCGGCACAGAACATTTTAGGCGATCTCTTCAGTTCATTTGCCATCTACTTTGATAAGCCGTTTGTTGTAGGAGATTTTATTGTGGTTGGCGACAAAAAGGGAACTGTAGAGAAAATTGGTATTAAGACGACGCGCATTCGTTCTCCTCAAGGAGAAGAGATAGTTATTTCCAATAAGGAACTTACGTCATCTCAGATTCAGAACTATAAGAGAATGGAGAAGCGTAGAGGTATGTTCAATTTCGGTGTGCTCTATGAAACGCCGCAGGAAAAATTGGAGCGTATTCCCGGCATTGTGAAAGGTATTATTGATGAAGTTGAGGATGTTGAGTTTGATAGAGCTCATTTTATCGGGTTCGGTGACTCATCGCTTGATTTTGAGGTGCTCTACTATGTGCTGAAGCCGGATTACAGATTCTACAAAGACCGCAACCAGGAGATACTTTTTGCAGTACGAAAAACGTTTGAGAAGGAAAGTATTGAGATGGCATATCCGACAAGAACAGTATATGTACGAAAAGAAACATAATGCTTGTGTAATGTGGCACAGTGTTGCGTGGAAACAAGCGGTCACCCGTCTTAACTCGGATGCAAAGACCGGACTTACCGAAGAAGAGGTTAAGAAAAGGGTAGAGCAATTTGGAAAGAACGTTCTTCCTGAAAAAAAACCTCCTTCACGAGTGCGGATTTTTGCGGAACAGTTTCGCAGTCCTCTTATTTTTATCCTCGCCATAGCGGGCGTTGTTACATTTATTGTTGGTGAATACACGGATGGTATCGTTATCTGGGCGGCGGTATTTTTGAACACGTTTGTCGGGTATTTTCAAGAATATAAAGCAACGAGCGCGCTCAGTGAATTACGCAAAGTAATAAAGGTACATGCCAAGGTGCTCAGAAACGGAAATGAGCGGGAAATGTCTCAGGAAGAACTTGTTCCCGGGGATATTATCTTTTTGGTGTCCGGCGATAAAGTTCCCGCGGATGCGCGGATTATTGAAAGCTGGAGATTAAAGGTAAACGAAGCGGTACTAACCGGGGAATGGATTTCTTCCAGGAAATTGTCCGATGCGCTGAAGAAAAAGACCCCGCTGGCAGACAGGGAAAATATGGTTTATATGGGAAGTATTGTCTCGGGAGGAGAAGGAAAGGCAGTTGTTACGGGAATCGGAAAACAAACAGAGATTGGCAAGGTCGCCGAGTTGGTGCAGGAAATAAAGAAAGAACGCACTCCGTACCAGCACAAACTTTCCAGGTTTTCCTGGTTAGTGGCGGCTGTTGTTACTGCCGCCGCGCTTTTTATATTCATTGATGGAATATTTACGGGAGGAAGCGTTGCGGAAATGTTTGCCATTGCGGTAGCGGTAGCGGTTGCTGCAATACCGGAGGGGCTTCCAATAGCTATGACGGCGGTTTTAGCTATTGGTATGCAGCGCATTTTACACAATAAAGGACTGGTAAGAAAACTTGCTTCGGCCGAGACGCTTGGAAGCGCATCTGTTATAGCTACCGATAAGACGCTTACTTTGACCGAAGGGCGAATGGAGGTTCAGGAAATTTTTACCCATAATGCCGAAGAGAGGGATTTTGTTTTCACTATTGCCGCTTCGGCGAACGAAGCGTTTATTGAAAATCCCGATGCGGTTTTTGAAGAAATGGTATTTCGGGGCAGTCCGACCGATAGAGCGCTTTTAAAGGCGGCAATTGAAGCGGGGGTTTCCCGGGAAAAACTGGAGCGCGAGATGCCTATTATTGAAAAAATACCTTTTGACCCTACTAACAAATATCTTGTTTCTTTTCATAAAAAAGGGGAAGGGGTGGTTGCTTACATTGCCGGTGCGCCGGAGTCACTGCTTGCGCGCGCCTCTAATCCTTCCGTTCAAGTACGAGCCCGCATTAAACAAGAGTTGGAAGAATTAACCGATAAGGGATTGCGTGTTGTAGCGGTTGGGTATAAGGCGCTGGACCGCGTTCAGGATGATTTGGAAAATATTACATTCGTTGGATTAATTGCTTTGAGAGATCCTCTGCGCAGGGGAGTGAAGAGAGCAATCAAGCAAGCGGTGCGCGCCGGTATTAGAACAGTTATAGTAACCGGCGACCACGTAAGAACGGCGCGGGCTATTGCGCAGGAGTTAGAAATAAAAGTCGGACCCGAAAACGTTATTGAAGGAAGCGAACTTGATGAGTTATCTGAAGAGGAGTTAGGGAAACGTCTGCGTGAGATTACGGTGTACGCGAGAGTTGAGCCAAAACATAAAATGAGAATTATTGATGCGTGGCAAAAACAAGACGAGGTAATTGCTATGACCGGAGACGGCATCAACGACGCTCCCGCGTTACGTAAAGCAGATATTGGTATTGCGCTCGGCTCCGGAACGGATGTAGCGAAAGAGGTTTCAGACCTTATTCTGCTTGATGATAAGTTTTCTATCATTCCGGCGGCTATTAAAGAGGGACGGACTATTATTGACAACATACGCAAGGTTATCACTTATTTGCTGGCAAGCGCCTTTACCGAAGTTATTTTAATAGGAACAAGCGTTGCTTTTGGTTTGCCGCTTCCGGTGACTGCGGTGCAGATCCTTTGGGTTAATCTTGTTGAAGACGGGCTTCCCGGTATTGCGCTGACATTTGAAAAAGGGGAAAAAGATTTGATGTCCAGGAAACCGGAGAAAAAATCCCGCCCCCTGCTTACTTCCGAGATGAAAAGTATTATATTTATTATTGGCATTATTACCGACCTGATACTCTTAGGATTATTTTTACTACTCCTCAAGATTCCCTCTTATACTATTGAGCACATACAAACCTTTATATTTGTTGCGCTGGGGATTGATTCTCTCCTTTTTGTATTTTCATGCAGGAATCTTCATAAAAATATTTGGCAGTATAACCCTTTCTCAAACCGTTATTTGGTAGGGGCGGTATTAATAGGATTTGCGTTATTGTTCGCAGTTGTCTACATTCCATTTCTGCAAAACTTTCTGAATACCGTTCCGCTTAATGGCGTAGATTTAGCCCTACTTCTTTGTCTCGGCTTGCTCAATGTCGCTTTTATTGAAAGCGTAAAATGGTATTTTGTGAGGCGGCGAAGGTAGGGTATACTAAATTACAATGAAGAAACGTTCGGTTTTTATTCTTATTCTTGTTGTTGCCGTGTCAATAGTTGCCGGCGTTTTTGTGTATCAGCCGTTCTGGCAGAAGTACAGCTCGTTCCGGCCGTGGCATTTAGGGCTTGATTTGGTTGGGGGAAGTTATCTTGTTTATGATGTGGATACGAGCGGAATAATAGACGTTGACGAAGCGACAATCGTTGAGGGATTACGTGATGTAATTGAAAGACGAGTCAATCTTTTCGGCGTAAGCGAGCCGCGGGTCTATACCAAGCAAGTGGGAAGTGAGCATCGGCTCGTGGTTGAGCTTGCCGGTATTCTGGACATTAACAAGGCAATTCAGGAAATAGGTGAGACACCGGTGCTTGATTTTCGGGAGGTACGGGAAACGGAAGACGGCGATGTTGAATATGTACTGACGGAACTCACCGGCCGCTACATTCAGGGGGCACAGGTTGTGCTTGACCAGTACACCAACAAACCAATGGTGAGTTTGGAGCTAACAGGTGACGGGGGTGACATTTTTGCGGAGATTACCGGACGAAATGTAGGTAAACCCATCGCGATATTTTTAGACGGAGAGCCAATTACCGCCCCTATTGTACAGGAGAAAATCGTTGGCGGCCGCGCTCAAATCTCGGGAGAGTTTACGCTTGACGAGGCGCGAATGCTGGTTGAACGTTTCAATGCCGGAGCGCTTCCTGCTCCAATCACACTCGTAAACCAGCAAACGGTGAGTCCTAGCTTGGGCAAGGACTCTATTGGTAAATCGCTTACTGCGGGATTGTGGGGAGTGTTTGCTATTATTGTTTATATGATTTTCTACTACCGTAAGCTTGGACTTTTTGCGTCGGCAGCGCTTGTGATGTATATTGCGCTCGTGCTCGCGATATTTAAAATAATTCCTATTACCCTCACCTTATCAGGTATTGCCGGCGTCATTCTTTCTATTGGTATGGCGGTTGACGCAAATATTTTAGTGTTTGAACGGACAAGAGAAGAGTTAAAGCGAGGGCTTCCGTATGCCGCGGCAGTGGAGGAAGGATTCAGGCGGGCGTGGAGTTCCATTCGCGACTCTAACATTACAACAATTATCAGCGCAGTGATTCTTTACTATTTTACAACAAGCTTTGTGCAGGGATTTGCATTAGCATTACTTATAGGTGTGCTGGTTAGTATGTTTAGCGCTATTACTATCACACGCACTTTGTTGAGAGTGTTTGCAAAATCAGAAGCTTAGATTTTAAATTGGAAATTTAGTTTTATTCTATGGACATAGTTGGTAAACACAAACTATTTTTAGGCATTGCCGCAACGCTTGTTCTTATAAGTTGGATTGCTATCGGGATATTTGGTTTGAAACCGGGCGTAGATTTGAAAGGGGGTACCGAATGGCATCTCAATTTTATTGCACAGGATGTAGAAACAACCGAACTTAAACAGTTTTTTGAAAGCGATTTGCGCGCTAAGGCGTTTATAAAGCGTTCGAGCGACGGAAGCATTATCGTGCGACTGCCCGACATAACTGAAATAACGCACCAAGAGTATAAAGAAGCGTTGGCAGAAGAATTCGGAGCAATACAGGAGCAAAGCTTCTCAAGCGTCGGACCCGTGGTTGGCAAAGAACTTCGCACAAAGTCGCTTTGGGCTATTATTGCCGTGCTCCTCGGCATCTCACTCTATACGGTGTGGGCGTTCAGGCATGTTTCTCGGCCGATAAGCTCCTGGAAATATGGGGCGGCAACGCTTATAACGCTCGTCCACGATGTAAGTATTCCGACAGGACTCTTTGCTGTGTTGGGAGGATTACTGGGAGTTGAGGTTGGCATTACTTTTATTGTGGCGCTCCTGGTGGTAATGGGGTTCTCGGTTCACGATACAATTGTGGTTTTTGACAGGGTTAGGGAAAATCTGCTGGCGAGCTACGACAAAAAAGTGTCGCTTCGCGACACCATTAACAAGAGCATCCGCGAGACCATTACGCGTTCGATTAATACTTCATTAACGCTTATATTTGTTCTCACAGCGCTTTTGATTATTGGTCCCCCAACGCTCTTTTACTTTACGCTTACTGTTTTGGTTGGCACCGTTGTCGGGACATACTCCTCACTCTTTGTTGCAAGTCCAATACTTTACATGTGGGGTAAAAAGTGATACAGTATTAAATAATGACAAACACAACAAAGGTAAATCTAAATAAGGTTATTGATGAACTGCTTTTTGACTTTGCCCCGAAACAGCGAAAGGTTATAGAAGGACGTTTTGGTTTGAAAGGCAAGCGGTTTACTTTACAGGAAATAGGGGATGAGCTGGGCGTTACGCGTGAGCGAATACGGCAGATAGAGAGCCAGGGTCTACAGAGGGTTAGGCCACGAATAAAGAAAGAGCTGGACTGGCTTATTAAACATGCAAACGCCTTTTTAGAAGACGTAGGCGGCGTGCGGCGGGACGACTATTTTATGCGCGAAGTGCGGCACATCGGCAATATAGATAAAGTTGAGCACATTGACAGCAAATTACGATTTGTGTTTCTCATAAGCGGTTCTCCGCAGTTTCATGGGGAAGATGCACAGGTTGAAGATTTCTGGTATGTTAACGACGGTGCGAAACAAAGAATGACGGCTTTTCTGAATAAGGTTGTTTCCTTTTTTGACAAACAGGACAAAACAGCGTTGTTTGAAGATAAGGTCTATCTTGATAAACTTAGCGATATAGTGACGCACCACTATGTTGCCATTTCAAAACAATTTGACACCAATGTCTTTGGTGATTTTGGATTAAAAAAATGGCCCGAGATTCAGCCCAAAGTGGTTAGAGATAAAGCGTATCTCGTATTGAAGAAACAAAGGCGCCCGCTTCATTTTAGAGATATTGCGCGGCTGATTACCGAGCTTGGCATTGATACAAAGCCAACACATATGCAAACGGTGCATAACGAATTAATTAAAGATGCCCGTTTTGTTCTTGTTGGTAGAGGCACGTATGGATTGCAAGAACACGGTTTTGAGGGCGGTACGGTTAGAGAGGTTATTGAACGGATACTGAAAGAATCGGGAGCGCTCTCTTCTGATGAAGTTCTGCGCTTGGTAGGTGAACGCAAGATTCTTAAAGAGAATACTATTCTTCTCAATCTGCAAAATAGAAAACATTTTAAACGCTTGGAAGACGGAAGGTACGCCGTGCGCAAGACCTAATTTCTGCGTTTATGATTGAACGCGCATTCCTCTTTGTTCAAGACATTCTCTCTTCATTATGGTGGGTTATTATACCCGCCCTTCTTCTTCTTTTATTTTTAGACGCATGGCTATTTTATCGGCGGGAAAGGTTTATAAAAAATATGGCGTGGGTACTGTTGGAGATTACTCCTCCTCGGGAAGTTATGACTTCTCCGAAAGCAATGGAACAGATATTTGCCGCTATGCATGCCATAAAGTCATCTAAGCCCAAATTTTGGAAGAAGTGGTGGATCGGCAAGGTTTACAACTGGATGTCGTTTGAGCTCGTAGGCAGAGCCGGAAGCATCCATTTCTATGTTCGCGTTCCCGAGGAGTTTCGTAATCTGGTTGAGTCCTCTGTCTATGCCCAATATCCTGAAGCAGAAATAATTGTGGTGCCGGAGGAAGAGGATTATGTGCATCAGTTTGCCCTCTCACTTCCTAATCGCACGTACGACCTTTGGGGGACTGATTTCGTGCTTGATAAAGAAAATGCATACCCGATTCGCACATATCCTCATTTTGAGGAATCAGTAGAGGAAAAAAGAATTGACCCGATTGCGGGTATTACTGAAATAATGTCGCAGTTGAAAAAATCAGAGGCAATTTGGCTGCAGTTTTTGATTCGCCCGGCTCGCGATGCGTGGGCCAAGAAAGGGGAAGAGCTTATTAACGAACTCTTGGGAGAAAAAAAGGAAAGCAAATCGTTGCTTGGAGGTGCTGATAAAGCGATAGACGAACTTCTTGTTTTTCTAAAAAACATCTTTACCGCCCCGTTTGAAGAGCCGACGTGGTCGGAAGAACAGAAAGAGGAAAAAAAGAAGGACAAGGCCGTGCTGAGTCCGGGAAAAAAAAACATATTAGAGGAAGTCGAGAGAAAAATATCAAAAACAGGATTTGAATCGGTGCTCCGATTTGTCTATATTGACCGCCATGACAGTTTTACCCGTTCCAATGTTGCCGGTGTGGCAGGCGCGATTCACCAGTTTAACGCTCCTTTGATGAATTCGTTTGTTCCAAACAAAAAGAGTATAACCAAGGCAAAACAGCCGTTTAAAGCATTGAAGACAATGCGCCGCAAGAGAAAATTGTACGCTTATTACCAAGCAAGAATATTCCCTCCCCAGTTTTCCATTTTGAACACCGAAGAGCTGGCAACGCTTTATCATTTCCCAATCACAGTTGTAAAATCTCCTACGCTTAGAAGAGTCAGCTCAAGACGAGGAGGGGCGCCGCTTGATTTACCAATATGAATCACAACGTTACACCAATTGGAGAAACAGACCACAGGAACAGCAGGGTTCGCTTTGGGATAAAAATCGATGACAGGAGGCGGCATGTTTATATTGTTGGAAAAACCGGAGTTGGTAAATCAACACTTCTTGAGAATATGATTATTGCTGATATCAAAGCAGGACACGGCGTTGGTGTTATTGACCCGCATGGGGAACTTGTGGAAACACTGCTTGATTTTATCCCCGAATCGCGACTTGAAGACGTGGTCTATCTTGACCCGTCTGATACGGAACATCCTATCGGATTTAACCCGCTGGAGAGAGTTAGTGAGGAGCAAAGGCCATTGGTTGCCTCCGGAATGATGGGAGTGTTTAAGAAGATTTGGCCTGATGTGTGGTCGGCACGAATGGAATATATTTTAAGCAACACAATTCTCGCGCTTTTGGAATATCCCGGCGCTACGCTTTTAGGAATCCTTCGTATGTTTTCGGATAAAAACTATCGCAAGGAAATCGTGAGCAATCTTAAAGACCCCGTAGTAAAACACTTTTGGATGGATGAATTCGCAAGTTACACTCAACGGCTTCAGATTGAGGCGGTTGCAGCCATTCAGAACAAGGTAGGGCAGTTTGTAACCAATCCTTTGGTGCGGAATATTGTAGGACAGCACCGTTCATCAATTGATATGAAGGAAATAATGGATAATGGAAAGATTTTAATTGTGAATCTCTCAAAAGGTAAAATCGGTGAGGAAAATACGGCGCTTTTGGGCGCGATGATAGTGACCAAAATACAGTTAGCCGCAATGTCCCGAGGGGGAGGACCGAAGAGCAGGCCAAGGGATTTTTTCCTATACGTGGACGAATTCCAGAACTTTGCAACAGATTCGTTTGCGGGCATTCTTTCGGAGGCGCGAAAGTACGGATTAAGTTTAACTTTAGCGCATCAGTATATTAATCAGCTTGTTACCGAAGGTAATACAAGAGTTAGAGATGCGATTTTTGGCAATGTCGGAACGTTTCTCTGTTTTCGTGTTGGGGCGGCAGACGCCGAATTTTTGGAAAAAGAATTTTTACCCGAATACAATGAGAATGATTTGGTTAATCTCTCCAAATTCCATATTTATATCAAGCTGATGATTGACGGGGTTGCTTCAAAACCGTTTTCTGCGGCAACGTTACCGCCTCAGGAATCTCCTTTAGATTCGCCCCGAGAGATGATTATTGAGTTTACGAGAAAGAAATACGCGACTCCGAGAGCGCGCATTGAAAAGGAGATAGAAGAAGAATGGCAAACTCCATCTGAAATTGCTGGTGAACGGAAACTAAGCGCACAGGTTGAAGCGCCGTTGGGTAAAACACTGCGGTCAGAGGGTTTGCCCGCGAAAAAGACGCGTTCTCCCCGGACCAGAGAAAGAAAAGAGGTTGATATAGCTGGATTACAAGGACTGCTTAAGGATGCTCTCAAGAAAGCGTCTCAAAACAAGAAAGAGGAAAATACCGAATAAACCGATTACTAATTTTTGCCTGCGCGTTCCGCGTACTCTCCTTTTTCAGTGTTCACACGTATCACGTCCCCCTGTTCAATAAAAAGCGGGGCGTTTATTTTAAATCCCGTCTCGGTTGTTACGATTTTCGTACCGCCTTCGGCAGTACTGCCTCGAATATTTGGAGGGGCATCGGTAACCTTCAGATTAACTTTGACCGGAAGCTCTATATTAATAATTCTGTTTTGAAATGAGAGCGCTTTTACTTCCAAGTCCGGCTTAAGATAGTTCTTTGCACTACCAACGACATCTTCTTTGATGGAAAATCTTTTACTTGAGTCATTTGGGTCTTTGAACCAATACTCCTGCCTGCCGGTAGGTAAGCATCGCGTATAGATAAACTGAGCCGGAATTCTTTCAATCTCGCCTGCTTCAAATGACTCGTTTTGGTGCGCAGTGTAATCGGTCACTTTTCCAGAGAGCAGATTTTTAATTTTGAGTTGTGCAATCGGTTTACCGCGCTGCTTTTTCATAAATTGATAATCAAGCACCGTGTACGGCTCGCCGTCCTTAATAAATATCACACCTGGTTTTAGTTCACTGTAAGAAAACATACAAGCTTGCTTATGTGTACAGCGTACAGAATAATAAAGAGCGATGTCAATAAGGAATAAAAAAGTGTTTGTTGCTATGAGCGGCGGAGTTGATAGTTCTGTCGCGGCGTTGCTGTTGCAGAAAGGAGAATATGACATAACAGGTGTGTTTATTCGCTGTTTTAATATTGACGGGTGTGCAGAGAGAGATGTGGAAGATGCCCGCCGGACAGCGGAGCGTCTTAATATTCCGTTTTATAATTTTGACTTTGAAGAAGAGTACAAGGAAAAAGTGGTGCAGGATATGATTAAAGGATACGCTAAGGGTATCACACCGAATCCGGACGTGATGTGCAACAAAGAGATTAAATTCGGATTGTTTTTGAAAAAAGCATTGGCACTGGGGGCTGATTATATCGCGACTGGTCATTATGTCCGTATTACACGTTCGCCCGACACTCTTGCTCAGGGTGTCTCCGGGGCGACGCCCAAGTCTTACCCTTCGCAAGAGCATCAGGCTTCACTTTGTACTGCTCGTGATAAAAACAAAGATCAATCCTATTTCCTCTGGACGCTGACTCAAAAACAGCTGAAGCATTGCCTTTTTCCGATTGGTGATTATCTCAAGCCGGAGGTGAGAAATATTGCTCGCGAAGCGGAATTGCCTACCGCAGAAAAGAAAGATTCACAAGGAATCTGTTTCTTGGGCAAAGTGGCACTCCGAGACTTTCTTGAAGAATATATTCCACAACAGCGGGGCGCGGTAGTGACAACTGATGGTCGGAAAGTAGGCGAGCACCAAGGCGTGCAGTTTTACACTATTGGACAGCGTCATTTGGGAATTGAGAGTTTGGCGTCAACAGGGGGTCATACACAGCCTCACTATGTTGTGAAGAAAGACATAGAAACAAATACCGTTGTTGTGGCAGAGGAGAAAGACGACCCCGCCCTGTACCGAAAAAAAATTGGACTCCGAGATGTAAACTTCATTGATCCTAGTTTGAGATTTAAGGCATCAGATTTGAGAGTACTCGCCAGGATTCGATATAGGCAGCCACTTACTCCCGCAACTCTCTATAACCTAACACCTAAAACCTATAACCTTGAATTTGACGAACCTGTCAAATTCGTCGCCCCCGGCCAGTCTGCCGTATTTTACACCCGAGAAGGTGAGCTACTCGGCGGTGGGATAATTCAGTAGAATGCCATCGTATCAGATTTTTTTCTTTGCTTCCCTATTTTTTCTAAGCGGTATCTTTTTGAAAAGTATAGGATTGAGCGCCTCAATCGCCGCGGGAACAATTTTAGGAGCAGGGTTTTGCATTATATTCTGGATGGTGCGCCGCAAGAAAATCTTCTTGTGGCTTTCTTTTTTACTACTGTTTACGCTTGTCGGCGCGGTTTATTACGAGCGGGACAATGAGAACCTATACAAAAGAAATATTGTATTCAATGAGGTTATAGAGTTTTCCGGGATAGTGAAGAATAATCCAACTATCAAAAATGATGTTCAGGAATTTGTCGTGGAATTGCAATTGCCGTTTAAAGGGAACGTACTGATAAAAACCGGTCTGCATCCAAGTTTTTATTATGGTGACGAGCTTAATTTTAAAGGAATCGTTGCGCATCCGTCCCATAAAGGATATGCCAATTTTCTTGCTAAGGACGGGATAAGCGGCATAGTGCATTTCCCGCGCAACTTAATACTGGTAAGTTCTGGCAACGGTTCTGCTGTCAAGATGTGGTTGTTCAAGATTCGTAATAGAGCTCAGTATACTTTTGAAAGCGTTCTTCCTCCGCGCGAAGCGGCGTTTTTGAACGGTATTACGTTTGGGGGTTACAGCGGATTTACGCCGGAATTCAAAGATGCAATGAGTCGGAGCGGCACCACACATCTTGTAGCGCTTTCTGGCTACAATATAAGCATCGTTATATGGGCGGCAATGAGCGTGCTTCTTTACCTTTTCTCTCGACGGCTGTCTTTTCTTTTAACGGTATTGCTCATTGTCGGATTTGTGATAATGACCGGAGCTGAAGCATCGGTTGTGCGCGCCGCTATTATGGGTTCGCTTGTGATGTTCGCGCACGGTGTTGGTCGAATTTATGATATGCGGAACGCCCTAATATTTGTTGCTCTTATTATGGTGTTGGAGAACCCGAAGGTGCTCGTTTTTGATACGGGTTTTCAACTCTCATTTCTTGCTCTTTTGGGCATTGTCTATCTTAAACCGGCACTCCAACAATTTTTCCGCGCAAAAAAAGAATTTGGATTTTTGTCATGGCGTGACAATCTTTTTACGACCACTTCGGCACAGCTCGCAGTTGCGCCTCTGCTTATCACTCAATTTGGACATTTTTCCATCACTTCTCTTTTGGCAAACGTTGCGATACTTGAGCTTATTCCCGTTACTATGGCAATTGGTTTTTGCGCGGCTTTCGCCGCTCTGGTTTCGTATTATGCGTCGCTTGTTCTGGGATGGATAGCAGGCGTGTTATTAAGTATTGAGGTTGGACTAATTCACTTATTCAGCATCGTGAGCGTTCCGCTTAAGGTTAATCTTGGCTTGGGAGGAGTTATAGTTTACTATGTGTCGCTGATATTTTTTATCCGTGTTTTAAATCGTTATGTTCAACGAACTTTTTGAAAAACTTGGGCGGGATAAGATGATTATTGTAATCAGTGCGCTGCTGATTCTTGATGTGCTGATATATGTGCATATTTTTACTACTATTCAAACAAACAATCTTGCCGTATATTTCCTTGACGTAGGCCAAGGCGACAGCGAATTGGTACGCCTGCCTGCCGGTGTTGAAATACTTATTGACGGCGGTCCGCCGAACAACCGTGCAATAAGAGCGCTTGCCGATGTTATGCCTTTTACTGACCGATATATTGATTTGGTGCTTTTGACGCATGCTCAAACCGACCACTTTGGCGGGTTAATGGAGGTACTGCGTCGTTATAAAGTTGGAGCATTCTTGTGGAATGGAAGGTCAGGAGACGCTTCTCTGTTTGCCGAGTTTAAGCGAACATTACAAGAACATGGAGTGGATTCGGTGGTTGTAAGTGCCGGAGACAGTATCTGCCATCAGAATAACTGTTTGTACGTTCTTGCTCCGAACTCAGAGCTTTTACTGCAGAAGGATATTAACAATACTTCGGTGGTAACATTTCTGGCGGCTGAGGGAGTTACAATGCTTTTTACCGGAGATATAGGAAACGCGGTAGAAAAACGTTTGCTTGATGCATATGCTCTGCCGAATATTGATGTGCTTAAGGTTTCTCACAACGGCTCGCGATATGCTTCCTCACGCGCGTTTCTGGCGGCGATACAGCCATTGATAAGCGTTATAGAGGTGGGTAAAAATAGCTACGGACACCCATCACCGGATGCGTTAGAACGGTTAACACATATAGGCGCAAAGATATTTAGAACCGATATTCACGGCACAATAAAGATCTCAGTCGCAGAAGACGAGATAATAGTACATACAACTAAATAATATAAGATGATTAGTTTAACGAGGTGTGGACGTGTGGTAAGATAATAAACAATGAAGCGAGTACTTGCGCGAGACATTCCTCAATCCGAAGGGAAAGACGTTGTGATGATGGGGTGGGTGGCGAACAGGAGAGACCACGGAAAAATAATTTTTATTGACCTGCGTGATAGAAGCGGTCTAACGCAGCTTGTTTTTACTCCGAAGAACAAGAAGCTTTATGATGCCGCTGACAAACTTCGTCCCGAGTGGACGATTAAAATTAAAGGTGAGGTACGAAAACGTCCATCGGGCATGGAAAATCCGGACATAGAAACCGGTAGCTATGAAGCAGCGGTTTCGGTCTTGGAGGTGCTTACAGAATCACGCACCCCGCCGTTTCCGGTTGACACCGAAGGAAAAGAGGTAGGCGAGGAAACGAGAATGAAATATCGGTACCTTGATTTACGCAGACCGCGGCTCGCAAACAATATGCGGATACGTCATAAGACATTGCAGATGGTGCGGGAGTTTTTAACAAAAGAAGATTTTATTGAGATAGAAACCCCGATTTTGGGCAAATCAACTCCGGAGGGGGCACGTGACTATCTAGTGCCTTCGCGACTGCATGCCGGCAAATTCTACGCTTTGCCGCAATCGCCCCAGCAGTACAAGCAACTTCTTATGGT
>SDBS01003754.1_pt1 | contig 14916 bp, 11 predicted proteins | sample 2277091 | NCBI WGS metagenome assembly SDBS01 (sample SAMN10404972, study PRJNA504765) | marine sediment metagenome | isolation source: marine sediment core GS10_PC15, 163 cmbsf | place: Arctic Ocean: Southern Knipovich Ridge | collected 2010 | reverse complement strand
GTTTTGAGGAAGTTCTTCTAATTTCGGTATTTATGAAGAGTTACAAAAACATAGAAGCTAATATTTACATCCAATTGAAAAAGTTCGACGTATAACCAATTCTAGTGGAATAATACATGAAATAATTTATAATTATTAAGTAGAAGAACAGTTTATCTTGAATATTCAAATCCATATTGACGAATAATTTGAAAGCAGGATAAATGGTCTTTTCAATTGCAGGGAATAAGTAAACATAGCGAATTAGATAACACTAAGTTTTGCTGATTTTATCACAAATTTGTAGAAGCTTTCTTGCCCTGCTTTCTGCTGTCTCGAAATATTGCAGCCGTTCCTCTCCTTTCTGGACCAGTTTCATTTGTAAATCTTTATTATTCGCTAATAAAATTATTTTATCTGCAATATCTTCTGGATCTAGAGGATCGAAGTACAAAGCTGCTTCCCCACATATATCATGAGCAAAAGATAAATCTGATGTAAGGATAGGTTTTTTCATTTTCATGGCTTCCGGATAGGTGGCTGTAAAAACTTCAATCAATGTAGGTAAAAATAAAAAGTCAGATTCTTCATACACACCAGGGCAACTATATAGTGGTATGGGACCTAGGTTCACGATACTTGATTCAAATCCATGAAACTTACTTAGAAAAATGTTGTTATCAATGGTCAGAATGAAGAGAAATTTTATTGAACATTTTTGTTTTAGTAAGGGTATAACTTTTGTAATAATCTCAAGATTCTTATGCAAATAGTAGGAGGAAATAGTTACAAGTCGAATTTCATTCTTATTCTTTTGTGGTAGAATTATACGTCCATTTGTTTTAAGATTGAAAACGGAATGATGGGTATTAGAAAATGCATAAATATTATCCTCGCTTATACGAAGAAGGTGAGAAAGTCTCTGTTTTGCATCTTCAGTTTCGACATAAAAGTAATCTGCATTTTTTTTGAAGAAATAACTGTGCAATATTTTTAAAAAATTAATCTTGAGTTTTAGGATTAGCCCTATTCTGTTGAAAAATGGAGATTCTGGATAAATATATTTACATAGTGCAAACCCTAGAAGATGAGGAGATTTTGGCGTCCAATATGAAGGACCAAAAACTGAAAAAACACAATCAGGCTTTATTTCACCCTCTAGTTTTTTTAATTGATTAATTGAACCAATGGCATGCAATAGAGATGATGGTGTATTTCGTATAGTATAAAAATGGAAATTACCAGGGTATTCTTTTTCATTTATTTGAGATGCAATAATTGGGGACATGAAAACGTGGTATTCATTTTCGTTAAAACTGCTACATTCTTGTATAAAGGAAAGGGCGACTTGGACTACTCCTCCTTTCCTCAGAATAGATGCGTTAATTATTAGAATCATTGAATGTAATAAATATCTCTTTATTGTTGATGAAAAGCATTTTATATGAAGACTGTTCAGGCACCCTATCATATCTCAATTTGATAATGCTACTACTGTGAACTCCTCTTGGTAATAGCTACACTAAAAAATAGAGATTTCCTGCTCCTGATTCTTTCTGGGAATATTTTATTAGATGTTAATATACAGTATAATAGAGTAGTATGGATATTTGATTTTTCTGATAATACGAATGTAAACTTTTTAATTTGAATCACAACAGTAAAAGGTTGATTCCAATAAATTCCGGAATTGCAACTGATTTTGAATGTTTAGTCGTTGTTATTCATGATTAAAACCATGGATAGGAACAAATAAAAAAGTTGTCCTAATTTAACGTGTTCAATCATGTCGGCTGTTGATTCCCACATTAATAATGCAAAGGCACTTAGTGCAAGTGCCAGGCATGATAAATCAATTTCATACCTGTGATAATTGCGCATCGCCTTAAAAAATCCATAAACAACAAAAGTGTAAAAGAGGATTAACTTCAATATAAGACCAGTTATGCCATTGTTAATAAATGAGGAAATTAATCCATTGTCAGAATAGTTATCGATAGCCCCAGTATAACCTAAGCCAAGAAGTATTGCCAATTGATTTCCTTCCTTATTAAAGGCTCGAAATCTGTCTTGCCACAACTCAATTCGAGCGGACCATACACTAGTGTGATTAGTAGATACATTAAGATTTTCTCCAATAAATGCATCGGTTATCCTCTCTTGTACAAAGATTTCAGATTCGTACCGATTGTATACATATACTCCAATACCTACCAAAAGAAGTAAAATTGTTACAATTGAAAATACTTCTTTCAATCGTCTCAATGCAGCAATTAGAATAAAAACAAGGATTAAGAGTGTAGTATAAATTGAAGTCCGTGATCCAGTCATAACGACCAATACATATACTACGGTAAGAACGTAACCTATATAGAGTATTTTTTTGACAAGGTGATCTCCTTCATTCCCAATTTTTAACATAGGATAAGGTAGTGTACTGACTAATAAAATAGCAGTAGCATTTTCATTTCCCATCACCCCGGCCAACCTTTCCGCCTTAATTATATAAGCCCCAATCAAGTTCATGTTGTAATAGTATAGATCAATGATTATCAGCCTAAAAGGATTAATATTATAGAACTCAAGAAATGAAAGTATCAATATAACTATACCTATTAAGGTATATACTCTCAAAATTTTTTTAACATCATCCAACCTAAAATTAATGAGAATATTTTCTGCAAATTTGAAAATAATCAGAAAACGTAGAAATTTATAAAAATAAAAAATAAAGGAAGTATCAAGAGAAAGTTTGGCATAAGATGCTTGTATTACGGTTGCAATAATTGCCAGAATTCCCATAAATAATCCATAGTTTTTGATCAGTAACCTTTTTCTGAAGGGAATGGTAATATTATAACCCTTCGTAATTTGCAAATAAAAGCATAACAGCAACCATACATCCGAAGGGCGAATAGCATAAAATGTCGCTCTGTCTGGCTGAAAAATAAGTACAGTTATAAAAATAACAAGAGCAATCCATGAATTATATACGGGTATTCTATTAATAATCATGAACTTTTTTAATCAAAATAATTATAAACGAGAATTAGGAGTTGAAGATTAATAAGAATAAAAGCTGCCACGATTCTACCAAAGACAATCACAAGCAAACTTTTTGAAGAACGCACTTTTAAGTCTTTGTATATTATTTATTCAATAATCCAATAATATTACAATTCGATTAGTTGTTTTACACTTGAAAAGGCCTTTGACTATTATTAATTAGCGTATTGTACCCACTTGTAAAAGATGTATGCAATAACACTAGATAAAATCCCAAAACAAGAGATATCCTTAATTTGGAAATTGTTTTTCGGACACATAGATAGGTATAAAAAAAAACAGATTTTAATAAAAAAACCTAATCAACAATTCTTACTAAAAATAAAATTTCATTGCAGCAAGCAATGTTAAAACCTGAGCCTTTTCAACTACTTTGTGGTTGTTATACATATATTCACAATCCTTTTGGAGTTCAGAAAATTCGCTCAACCTATTAATATTTATATGAAAATAAGAATCCATATAGTCCTTGATGTCTTGATTAGTTTGATACCAATAGTCAAAAGGATTCATATGGTTCTTTGAGCTAGTCCCGCTTTTTACCATTCCAATTTTTTTCAATATATAGTTCCAAATTTTTTTTGGTAAATCATTAGATTTTATATAATGATTACCAATTCTAATCCAATGAGGCTTTTTTCCTGATATCTTTCTTCCTTCATTGTGCGGATATTTTGCTGCTTCAGGATATTTTCTTACTACCCATTTATCATATATATTATGACCAAATCGTAATTCTACAGGAATAGTCAAGCAAAAATTCATAAATTCTAAATCGTAAAATGGAGAACATGTTTCAAGACATTCTTGAATTATTAGTAATCCTTGATTTGTACCAGTAAATGCTCTTCCATAAAGTTTGAAAATTTCTTCATTTTCATATTTGTCATTTAATGTATCTAAATTCAATCTATTTAACAAAACTTTTGAATATGCACCATCTGATAGAGTGAATGGTTTGTTCATATCGAATGAACTATATAATGTTCCAAGAATAGCATCTCCAATTTGACCCGAATGCATTATTCCGAATAATTGTGTATTGATTAAATCAAGTATACTCTTTTGATGTGGATTTCCAATATATAAAGCTCCACCTGATGTTATTTTCACCATTGGTTCAAGTAATTTTAAGCAGCTCCCATTATCTAAACTTTTAAAAATCCATTCATGTTTGAGCTCATTTGTGATAGCCTTAGGTGTAAATTCATCCCAATAATTAGTTTGAGAAATTGTCATATTAACAATATCGTTGCCATAACCCAAATCATGGGCAACCCATGTCGTCATGCGTGAATCTAAACCTGCACTTATCGAGACTACATGCTTATAGCCATATTCATTGTCTTTTTCAAATTCCCGACTCACAGCTGCTCTAAACTTCACATCAATATTATGAACAATCTCATTCTCTGTTAAATTAATATTTGGAGTGTTGTTTAACCGAAAATATTGAATGATCTCAATTTTACCATACTGATATTTCAAATAATGCCCGGGTTTAAGCTTTTTTATTTCCTTAAACAAAGTATTGTCCTCAAGCATAAATCCGAATGTAAGTAAGAGGTAAGCTCCATTAATATCCAGAGAATATTGAATATCCTTATTTTTATAAAATTCTATTATAAAATTAATTTCAGATCCAAAACAAAAGCCTTTATCTGTTTGTGAATAAAAAACTTGTTTACTTCCAATATGATCACAATAAATTTGCAAACAATCTTTTTGTTTATCGTAGACCATCCCGGAAAATGATCCTCTAAATTCGTTGAAAAAATCATCTGGATTTTGGTGAATCATTTCTAAGATGGTCAAACTGAAGTTTTTCTTTTGATACTTTTTAATCAGATCTTTAGAATTTAAGATAACACCCTCTGTTATAATAATGAATTTCTCATTTTCTAGAAATAACTTATCATTAAGAAACTTGTTAATGGTTCTTCGTTCTACGTAGACAGATTTACAAAAAATCTTATCATTGACTAAGTCCAATCTTTCACAATTTGAAAAACTATTCACAAAATCTACACTCTCCTTATGAACTCCTAAAAAACCAGGCATAATTATACTGCTATTATGTGTAAATAACTGAAATATAATATGATACAGAACAAAATAAGTAAATGATATATCTTTAAAAGAACATCAATCTATACAACATAACAAATAGAATTGAATTGATTAGCAGAAAAACCATTAGTTTATTACCTAATATCGGACCTATCAGAGATTAAGATTAGATAAAATTAAGGCTCCGGACTCTTCAAAAATTAATAATCAAAATTTATCATTAGTGTCCGATTAAACTTATATAACGTTCTTTGAAATCTTTGATATGACTGGCTTGTAGCACTTTTTAGGTGCGTGACGATTTGAATTGAAAATACTGGTTATAGCTTTGTAAAAAGCTGAAAACCATGAATCAAGGTAAATTTGTCTACTCGCAACTTACAGATTTTTTACCACAACGAGTCTTTGATCGATTAGTACACAAATACGATGGTAATAAGCATGTTAAGCACTTTTCTTGCTGGAATCAGTTACTCTGCATGATCTTTGGTCAGTTAAACGGCAGAGACAGCTTAAGAGATCTGATGGTTAGCATTGAGCCTCACAAACCCAAGTACTATCATCTTGGTTTTGGTAAGGGGACCTCAAGATCCAACTTTGCCAACGCTAATGAGAAACGTGATTGTAGAATCTTTGAGGAGTATGCCTTCCATCTAATCGATCTGGCAAGAAAATCTTCCATTGAGGATCAGGATTTTCAGATGAACATTGATGGTAAAGTATATGCCTTCGATTCCACTACCATTGATCCGTGCTTAAGCGTATTCTGGTGGGCCAAGTTTCGTACAACGAAAGGAGGAATTAAATTACATACATTGTATGATATCAAAACCTCCATACCTAGCTATATCCATGTATCTCCTGCTTCAGTGAATGATATGAATGCCCTGGACTTATTGTATTATGAACCAGGCGGTTATTATATCCTTGATCGGGGATATATAGATTACGAAAGGCTTTTTAGAATACATCAGAGTTCTGCCTATTTTGTGATCAGAGCAAAAGACAATCTTCAATTCCGAAGATTGTACTCTAACAAAGTCAATAAAGACAATGGAGTATTGATCGATCAAATCGGAAAGTTGACAGGATTTTATGTCTTAAAAAAGTATCCTGAAAAACTTCGACGCATCAAATTTTACGATGAAGAAACGGATAATAATTTAATGTTTTTATCCAATAATTTGGATCTGACGGCAGATGAAATTGCTCAGCTTTACAAATATCGATGGAAAATAGAACTGTTTTTCAAATGGATCAAACATCACTTGAAGGTCAAATCATTTTGGGGAACCAGCCTGAATGCAGTGAAAATCCAAGTTTACTCAGCAATAATTGCTTACTGCCTGGTTGCACTAGTTCGTAACAAATTGAAAGTTGACCGCTCAACCTACGAAATATTGCAAATTTTGAGCATATCTCTACTCGATAAAGCGCCTCTAAATGAGCTACTTACAAATCAGAATTACAAAGATGTCAAAGAACTATATTGTAAACAGCTGAAAATCAGCTGGTATTAATCGGACACTAATGAAAATTTATTGTAAATCAATACATTAATTATTATGCCTGTACATTGACATAGATTTCATTAAGAAAGGCAATTAATTTTTTCATCTTTAAAGACCAGTCCAGATTCTCAATTGCGTATTGTCGCATTTTCTGAGGATGCTTGGAATCAGTATTCAATTTAAGAGCTAGATTGATTAAATCTTGAATATCAAAGGGATTTTCATTTCCCGATACTTTTAATATATATGGATATTTGTTGTCAAAGTCATCATCGTATGAGGAAGTTATAAAAGGAATTCCCCGTGCAAAGTATTCTCTAGATTTTAAAGTACTCGCAGTTTTTATTCCAATTTGATGTAGACTTAAACTATTAATAGCTAAATGACAATTATCAGCTAAACGATCTATTTCATGAGGAGGAATAAATCCGTGAAAAACAATAGACTCAGATACGATTGGATTTCTAAGATATTTTTTCAGATAAGTTTTTCCTCGTGATATACCTGCAACATGTACAATTATCCTGACCTTGAAATTACTACTATAATAATTCTCCAGTGAAATCAAAATGCGATGTAAACCCTGATATTTAAAACCACTTCCTACAAAAAGTAATTTCAAGGATTGTTTATCAAAAAGTATATTTTTACGCACACAGAATTTTGATGTATCAATACCATTACCATTGACTAGAAAAAACTTATTACTTCGAATGTTTCTATTTAAATAGCTAATTTGATTGTTTAAATATTGACTTGAAACTCCTACAAATCCGGTAATTTTATTCCGTACGGCTTTTCCATAAACGAAGTCGAAAATATCTTCTAAAAAGTTCTCTGTTAAAATGCCTAACCTTAGTTTGTTTTCTATTTCTTGATGTTCTGTTACAAATCTAAAAACCTTGTTTATTTTTAGAAACCTTAGAAAAAGCGGATCGGCTAATGGGTATCTTAAATATACAATTGTACTTTTTGGATTATGATGTGATAATTCTGAAGTTATTAAATCAAATTTTTCTTTACGTCTTATCCATGGATTTCTTATCCTTGAAGAAGAATTTGTAAGAATATTTGCATAAGACCTTTTTTCAATTTCAGAAGCAAAAGTTTCACCAGGAGAAAAGGAACTTACTAGGAACAAGTGGATTTTTGCTCCAATTGCATATAATGCATCAAATTGGGCAATAATTTTTTGTTCTACTCCTCCGAAATTGGCACTAACAAATGCAAAGTACAATATCTTATATTCCATTAATTAGGTTTTGTTTTTTAACATATGAACGAAAGGCTATTTCAGATGAGGCATACCTAACACCAGCAGCAAATATCTTTCCAATTAAAGCTCCATTTAGGCCATAGTGTCTAATCGAGAAATACAAAACTGGGAAGCTTATCGTTAAACTTATTAATGTTGTATAAAAATTAATATTGAATTTTCCTTGTCCCATAAGAGCAGTTCCTTTCATCATGTTCAAAAAGGTTAGCGTCCATGCTAAACTAAGAAATATAAAATATACAATGGATCCATCATATTTTCCTGAAAAAACAAATCCAACAAATGGGGGAATAATAATGATCCCAAATAGGTATACGGGGACTAATATTATGTGATTTAGTTTGTTGTACTTTGTATAGGAATTCAACCAATTTACGTAATTCTTTGATTTGGTCGAGAAAAAAGGAAAAGCAATTTGCTGGATAGATGTAGGTATGATTTGATAGGCACTTATGAGGGTAAGTGCAAACATATAGAATCCAACTTCGATTCTGTCCTCGACCAAATAATTAATTAGATATATGTCTATTGATACAAAAAGAGTACCTGCTAAATTTCCTAACAGAATCATTTGGGCAAGTTTCCACATCATAGTAAAATAGCGAAATTTAAACTTTAGATTCAAAAGCTTTACTCCAAAACCATATAAGCCTTTTCTTAGTGAAAAAATGGAAATAAATCCTGTAATAGTTATTATTATAATATACCCTTCGAGCTTGTATAAATATGTTATTAATATAATTAGTCCAACACTTATCAGTTTAACGTAAAATTGAATGACTGCCATCTTTCTTATTTCCTTAATTGCTTGGTAATATGCCAATTGCATGGATTGAATATTAAGCGGTAATAGAAACAGAGCATAATATGGAAATAGCCTGACAATTATTGGATCATTTGAAATGAGTGATATTTTAGATAGAAAAAATAAAACCAGATATAGTAGTAGAAAGGATACTGTTGCAACCAGCATTGATAAATGAAGAAGATCGACCCTTTCCTCTTGTGATCGTTGATCAGAAGCCAGTTTTAACAGAGCTGTATTAAAGCCAAATCCGCCCAACAAAGATGCGAGGCCAATGTATGTTTGCATTATTTTTATTCTACCTATATCGACAGGATCTAAAATTCCTGCTACAAATAATTGTGAAACAAAACCGATAACGATTATCAATCCATTGGTAGCAAAAAGATAAAAAAACCCCTTTCGAGCAATATTTTGAATTTCTGAATAATACTTATTGAAGAGAGTTTTCACTAATTGTGTTTCAATAAAAAAAGTCAATACAGTTCAAGAAAGAGGTAAACCACTCTTCAGAGGGTGGATAATATTATTGTATATTCAAGGTTCTGCTAATACCCTTGTACTTAGTTCTTAAAATTCAATTATATCTCTGTTCTTCTTAGTATTCTACCAAGTGAATAACAGTCTCATAACCCTACTTACTTTCGTTCAAACAATAGGCTTCATACCAAGACGATCTATTTTTTTCCCAGCTCATTCGGTTTAATATAATCGCTCGGTTTTTGCGACAAAGTTCCAAATGTGTATCAAGATGCTCAATGACCTCCAGAAGTATTTCTTTCAATTCAGCAACCTTATTTATCCGAATAAAATATACACCCAATTCCTCCAATGAATCATATGGCAACCATTTACCAGTTATAACCACACTTCCTGCTGCGAGATGCTCCAGCATAGATGATGCCATTTGATCCCGTGTCTGAATATGGATAAAAATATCTGTTGCCATACGTAAAGCAAGAAGCTTCTCAGTGGATAAATACTCTTCTAGCACTTGGTAATTCAATCCGGAATCCATTAACAGAGATTTAACTTTAGGACGTGTTATATTTCCCATATGACCATATGTCATTGGGAAAATAACACAATAATCTATCAGTTTCTTTTTTATACTTAGGAGTACTTTAACAATCTCTTCATGTCTTGTAATAGCGGCACTATTGTACCCACACATAATGAGTTTACCATTTACATTCCATTCATGTTTTGATATTTGTTTGCTATCTACTGATAAATAGTTTTTAAATGATTCAAAAGTATCCAAAATCGGTATTAAAATACCTGTTTTCTCTTTCGTATCATTTAATTTATATTTTTTTTTAATTCTAGCTAGGAATGAAGGATTTGTTCCAAATATATGGTCTGTTAATGCAATAGTCTTTTTGTTTCCTAGATGCTGATACCACTTTACCTCATTAAAATCACTTCCAAAAAAAGTAACGTATAATTTGTTAGCCTTTTTACGGATAATTGGTGAAAAAAAAGCATAATAATAAGGGTGATAGTTTATATGTGCCACATCATAATGTGGAAGATCTCTAGCTAATTTCCGCAATCCAAAAATAAATGAAAAGAATCTCAGTTTTGGTACCCTGGAAATTAGGCTTGAAGGGTACTTATTAAAAAAAACATTTGTAAACAAGCTCTTTAGTTCAATGACATCCTCCGGCTTAAGCTTTGAATCAATAAAACAATCAAACTGTATATCCGTCTCTTCTTTCAATTTTGAAACGGTTGGAAGTAAAAATGTTCTAATCAAATGTTCTTCAGAGATTAATAGAATCTTTCTCACCAAATACTAAATTATAATGTAATTAAGCCTTTTATCTAAATTAATTCAGGATTTTTCAGGAGTCGAAAAAACACTAACTTTTCCCTCCCCATTTGAAATTTATCTATTAATTGGGTTACATGAAAGAAAGATTTTTCAGGTAATTCATTAATAAATGTGGCACCAAAATATATTAACCACTATCGATTTTAAGAGCTACATCAGGATTTTCTTTTAATTTTGAAAATTGACCATTATCATAAGTCTCAACAGTGCCATTTGGGATGAGATAATGCTTTAAAACGGCTAAAACAATAATTTCAATATTGTTTTCTTGATGACAATCCAAAAATTCGGAATAATCCTGCTCAATTATAATATCAGAATTGCTTACAAAAAAAGTCTGATCAACATTCTTCTTCAGCAAACTTAAACTACCGGTTGTACCCATGGGCATTTCTCTCTCAAGGTAACTAATTTTACAAGGATGATTTTGATTTTGAATGTAATATTTAATAAGATATGCTTTATAGTTTACCGAGGTGTAAAATCTATTGTAACCATGATTTCAAAAACGCTCGAAAATTTCCTCCAGCATTGTTTTTCTCCGATTTGGATCAATATTTTAGGCAACTCATTGGTTTAATGGTCTCAAACGTGAGTCAATGCCAGCTGACATCATAATTACGTAAAGATTAATCTGCTCTGCGGGTTTGGGCTTATTGTCTTTAAATAATTCCTCCCCATTGTAAACTTCTAATTACAACCGGACATAACACCATGCGGAATTCTAACATCATTTGATGGATAAATCAAGAGAATCATCAGGTTTTGCCACAACAATTTATTCCTTAAAATATCATTAACAGTTGTTTCCAAGGGTTAGTTTTGAATAATTGCTCTTTGGATGTTAACAGAGATCATTAAACCTACAAATTTGTTGGTTTTCTAAACAATTAAAAGCTTTTTATCCAAAGCATCCATGTGTCATCGGACATCAATTATTATAGCCTTTTTATTAAAAACTTTGTTTATAATCTTATCAATTATATCCATTTTCATAGTGTCTCAAAAAATTAAATATCCTTCTTTGAAATCCTTTGTTGATCAAATTTGTATAGCTTGTTTGTTACTTGTCAATATGAATGGGATATTTGGTATTATGCTTTGAGAAAAGGTGGAAACCGCGAATCAAAGCAAAAATGATACAAAGAACACAGAATATGGAACTTTTCTACACATTCTCAGTATCATAACTAAACCTATAATTATACCCGTACCTTGCATAATAGCGGTAACTTAATTTTCCATAAGGAATATCATTAACAAGAAGGCTGACACTGGAGATCCCATTGGCCTTCACACCGGAGAGGGTATCTGCAAGGTGTGGTGATATTGTTTTGCCAAGACGCACAAGAAGTATAGTTGCATCGGCTAAAGAAGCCAGGGTAATGCTGTCGGACACGCTTCCTACAGGTGCACTGTCAAGTATAATATAATCAAAACTATCCCTGAGTTTATTTATTAACATCTTGGTTCTTTCCGATCCGATAAGTTCTGCCGGATTCGAAGGTATTGGTCCAGCAGGCAGAATATAGAGGTTTTCAAATGAAGTCCTTTTTACTATCGGGGCAGTTCCGCCGTTTAGCCATGTCGATATTCCATTCTCATTCGAAACGCCAAAATACCTATAGATCCCAGGTTTACGAAGATCAAAACCTACAAGTATAGTTTTTTTACCCATCATGCTGTAGACTGATGCCAGGTTAATGGCTGTAAATGTCTTTCCCTCCCCGGCCATTGAGGAGGTGATAAGAATAACAGGTGATTCTATCTCCTTTGTAAAAAACTGTATCCTCGCCCTAAGTGATCGGAATGATTCTGCCACCGGCGAAGAAGGTTTACTTAATACTACAACCTGTTTTCCAGGTTCGCTATGGGGAATATGCCCTGCAATTGGAAGATCGGTTATCTTTTGTAAAACATCCTCATTCTTAATAACATTGTCCAATGCTTGAATAGAGATAATAACAAGATAGGGAATCACTAACCCTGCTATGAGTGCAATCATGTAAGTTAATATGGGTTTCGGAGTCACCGGATTCTTTTCCGGGGTTGGGTAATCAACAATTTCATTATCAGGAGTATTGGAGGCCTTCTGGATTTGAGCCTCAGCCTTCTTCTCCTGAAGGAATGAGTATAGTACATCATTCAGTTTGAATTCCCTCTCAATTCCCAGGAGCTCCTTCTCGGTTTTAGGAAGTGCCACAGCTCTGGCATTAATGGAACGAATCTGTTCAGAGTTCTCCCTCATTGACAGTTCATTAGCATACCTGACACCCCTGAGTGTTTCATTTAGCGCTTCGCGGGTGTTGCGGAGCTGCTGTGCTATCTGGGTCTGCATGGGGTTTTTGTCTCCAAGGCTTTTACTGAAATACTGACTCTGCAGATCGGCCAGTTCAATAACAAGGTTTGAAAGTCCTGGATCTGTTATTCCCATAGTTGCAGGTGATATGGGTAGTTCCCCTGCCATATCTTTAGAAAGATATCCGGCAAGATATTCATAGTAATTCCTTTCTAAAACAAGCCGCGCCCTCTCATTCTCAAGAGTCATTGCCTGATTGATTATCTGATGCCCTTGTGCCGAAATATCCATTACCCTGTTCCTGGATCGGAATTTTTGAAGCTTGTCTTCGGTAATTGAGAGGGATTCACTTATGCTGGTAATCTGATCATCTATGAAGTTTAAAGTTCGTTCAGCCTCCGTGTTCTTTCGTACAAGATTGTTGTTAATGAAAACATCTATCAACGTATAAAGAAAAACCATATCCATTTCCTTGTTAGTCCCTACAAGGCTGAGACTGACAATTGAACCTTCATTAGAGGCGGGTTCAGTATTCAATCTTGAGTGGTAACTTTCAACAAGCTTGTAGCGCCTGTGAAAAATAAAATATAAGGTTCTGCCACGGTTTTCTTTGGTAAAACCATTTGGAGTCTGTTCGATACGCATTCTTTCCCCTTCAACATCAATAATGTCTCCGAACGCTGCATTAGTTTTTAATTTGAAATTACCTTTAGATTTTGCAGTCAGTTTGAATGTGTATTCATCCTCAAGTTTAAGCTTAAACTCAACATCTTGCGGTATCCTGCTGGAATTTTCAGTATAAATAATTATAGGGCTCTTAGGGTATAAAGCAACTTTATTTCTAATTCGGCGGTGATAATACTCAATATTAAAAGGTAGCTCACCCAGGGTCTGATCAATAATTGACTTTGAAGATAAAATAAGAAGTTGGTTGTCGAGGTTTTGTATACCGGGTCTTAGTCCGAAACCCCTAAGTAGTTCGTCTTGCCCGATAAGAGACTGGGCCTGACGATTTTCCTCAATTAGGACTGCAGCCGAGACACGCCATTTGGGCACGGTATACTTGTTATAAAGCCATGCAATAGCAAGTGCCAGAGTAACAGCAAGTACAAACCAGTACCAATTGGAGAGCATCAGAAAAAAAAGTTTCAGATAGTCAACATTATCCTTCTTACTCTTTTCGGAGTGGATAAGAAATCTATTTGAGGTGGACTCGGCGTTCATGATAGACTAAGCTTTTTTTTGCCGGGGTAACAGAAATAACAATATCGGGGACCACACCTTTATATTGTAAGTATGTAAGGTCCTTGTTTTTTACGCATGAGGCAAAGAAGGGACAAATGAGAAGGATGATCGCACTAAGAAGACTATTATTCATCTTGTGAATATACGGTTTAAAGGCTTCAGAGTAAAGATATACATATTTTACCTGTTTCTGAGTCAATTTAATCTCATACATTTTTACGGTAAACACTTCTTTGTTTAGGGCTATCCACGCCTCCGCCTCGTCAGTCCCAAAGTGAATTTCTCCAAACCACTTTCCTAACATGTTGACCACCAATACATCCAGTAAATTAATGATAATCCTAGCATCTTTTCGACAGACACATAAATCGGATCAATATTAATTTAAAGCTCAGGTTAAAAAACAAACACTAATGGAACTTAATCGCTAACAAATAAAATGCTTGTTTAAGGCAATAAATCGCTGTCAAAATACATAAAAAAAATTATTAAGCTCAAGACTGTCGCTGTATAATGACTATATTCTAAAGACTTATTAAATTGAAACCGGTTCCACAATCTTGGCAGAAAATGGTCTACGTATAAGACCAGCCTTAATATTAAATTGGTTGCTGTAAACCAAATTCACAACTTGTTCTGTCGGGAAAATAGAATATGGTTTTCATCCAAGCTGTATGTCAGCAATTCTTTCAGCTAATTATCCAGATCTGTTCTTTATCTGACAAACTGGAAATTATCTCCTGGTGCTAATTTTTTCTCGAAATCCATACCTTCCATGATAAATTATCTGTAACTGCCGGACCAGTGTTGATCATATCTTTTTTTGAG
>SDBS01003753.1_pt1 | contig 14920 bp, 16 predicted proteins | sample 2277091 | NCBI WGS metagenome assembly SDBS01 (sample SAMN10404972, study PRJNA504765) | marine sediment metagenome | isolation source: marine sediment core GS10_PC15, 163 cmbsf | place: Arctic Ocean: Southern Knipovich Ridge | collected 2010 | reverse complement strand
ATGTCAGAGCACCCCGCGAAGGTACTGGTTGTGGATGATGATCCCATCATCTCGAATCTCGTTGCAGATGCGTTGGAGGCCGATGGGTTGCAGGTGATCTGTGCTGCCAACGGCGCGGAAGGTCTGCGCCTGGCAAAGCAAGAGAAGCCGGATCTGGTGCTGCTGGACATAAAGATGCCCGGAATGGACGGACTGGAGGTCTGCCGTCAATTGAGGCGCGGTTTCGTGACCTCCAGCATACCCGTGATCATCTTGACCTCTCTTGACCGAACCTCGGACAAGGTGAAGGGTATGAGAGAAGGAGCGGATGATTACATCACCAAACCCTTTGACCCCGCCGAGCTGAGAGCTCGTGTGGTCACACACTTGCAACGAAGTGAGCGTGACATACAGAGAAGCCCCCTCACCAAGCTCCCTGGGAATCTTGCCGTCGAACGGACCCTTGAGGAAAGGATCGCGACGAGGGAACCCTTCGCCGTATGCTATTTTGATCTGGATCACTTCAAGCCCTACAACAGCAAGTACGGGTTCTTGGCCGGCGACCGTGCGATAAAGATGCTGAGCGATTGCATAGTCTCGTCGGTTCTGGACCACGGAAACGACGACGATTTCATCGGACACGAAGGTGGAGATGACTTCATCGTTGTCACCACGCCAGATCGAGCGAAGGAGGTCTGCCAGGCGGCTATCGCCTGCTTCGATGAGGCGATCCCCAACCACTATCATGAGGATGATCGGGCGCGGGGCTACTACGTGAGCCAAGACAGACGAGGAAATGAGGCCACTTTCCCTCTGGTGAGCGTCTCAGCCGCTATCGTCACCAATGAGCGGAGAACGCTGGTTCACCCGCGTCAGATAGCCCAGATAGCGGCTGAGATACTAAACTGCGTAAAAGGTATGGAGGGGAGCAACTATCTCTTCGATCGGCGGGGGGATGAGACACAAGATCCACTTCAGGAGGTGTAGTTCAATACATGCCCATCTATGAGTACGAATGTCAACTATGTGGACGCAGATTCGAGCGATTGCAGCACTTCTCCGATAAGCCGGTGGACTCGTGTCCAGCCTGCGCCGGACCTGTGCACCGCGTTATCCAGCCCGTGGGCATCATCTTCAAGGGCTCTGGGTTCTATGTGACCGACAACCGTCAACTGCCGGCGAAGGAGGCAGCCAAGCAGCTACCAGGAGGCGATGGCGGGAAGGCTAAGAAGGAAGAGAAAACCGCAGCGAGTGAGAAAGAGTAGACGCAGGTTCGAGATCCGTGCTATAGTTGGAACTGTCCTGTGGCGGGAACCACCTTGTGCTTGTAGTTCCGCACATAATCGAGGAGTTTCTGCTCCAGACCCTCCCACTCCTCGCTTTCCAGTATGGCCATCATGGTCTCCCGGTCCTTGGTAATCCCTCCGGCCAGTACCTGGGGCCCGTTTCCTACCACTGTGTACCAAGCTTCGGTGGGTTGGATGCCCAACTTCATCAGTTGAGGAGTGAACTCTCTAGTAACAAACTCCATGTAAGCTGCTTCTTTGCCGGCTTGTATGTCCCAACTCATAAGCAGTTTGATCATGGTTCAGCCTCTTGTAGTGCAAACTACCCTCTCCCCAAGCATACCAGATTGAGAACACTTGGGCAAATGCACTCCAAATCTCCTCCAAGGGCATGAGATGCGCATCGTCGTTCAAAGAGTAACCAAGGCTTCGGTTTCCGTAGACGGGAAGGTCGTGGGCCAGATAGGGCCAGGACTGGTGGTGCTTCTGGGCGTAGCCAGGGATGACGGGGAGAAACAGGCCCGATTCCTGGCCAGCAAGGTAGCCAACCTGCGCATCTTCGCCGACGAGCAAAGCAAGTTCAACTTGTCGGCGTTGGAAGTGGGAGCCGAGGCCCTGGCAGTATCACAGTTCACACTGTACGGGGACGCCCGCAAGGGCCGACGTCCCAGTTTCTCCAAGGCCGCTCCACCGGAGATAGCTGAGCCGCTGGTGGAGGCCTTTGTGGCATTTCTGGAGGAGGAGGGCCTCCACGTCGAGACGGGCATCTTCGGGGCCATGATGCTGGTCGAGATTCACAATGATGGCCCAGTGACGATCATCCTCGAGAAGTAGTCCCCCTCCCGGACACTACCTCCTTCACCCATTCTATTCCCTCTCTCAGGAAGGTCTCCTCCGCAGGGTATTGAGGCGAGTACTCGAACACCAACGTACGGCTCTGCCCCGAGTCCGCCAACACGCACTCCAATATGGCCGGGATGTCGGCCCACCCCTCCTCCGGCCGTTGTGAGGGATGAGCGGGGACGTGGTGGTACTTGCGATACATCTCCGGGGTCGCGTTGTAGACGTGGATGATCCAGGTGTAGGGCGCCAGCTTGGCGGCGAAGTCCAGGGAGTCGAGCCCTGCGTAGATGGACATCAGATGCAGGTGACCGATGTCCAAACAGAACTTCAAGTCTGGGTGAGCCTCCATCACCTCTATGAAAGCCTCCACCTGAAAGAAGTAGGGATTGGGGCCCACGTTCTCCAAGACGAAGGGGATTCCTGCCCCCTGACTCCACAGAGTCAACTGGTCGCAACTGCTGTGGGCCAACTGAATGATCCTCTCCTCGCTCAATGCCGGCAGAGGCTCCCAGATGACGGACGGGATGTGACCGACGACGTACTCTGCCTCATACCTCACGGCGGTCCGCAACGTACGGTGCATGGAATCCAGAGTCCGCCAACGCTTCTCGTCGTCGGGATCGGTAAGGAACGGGTAATCGTCGGTGGGCAGGCGAGGCAGAGGCTCATGGAAGCCATAGCTTAGGCCCTCTCTGACCGCGAGATCCATGACCAGCGGCAACGTCTCTTCGTCGTAGAAGCCTATCTCCAGCTTGCGGAAGTCGCCCAGATGGACTAGCTGCCTCAGCCTGGATAGGTCTCCTCTGATGAAGGAGGTTGAGATGGAGAACTCGATCATACAACGGGATTCTACCATAGGTATGTACAGTGCAACAAAGGGGAGTGGCACCACTCCCCTTTCGGCTTGCACGGGATCAGCGGTTGCGTGCTTGTTCACAGCATACGATAACACACATCGGCGGAGAATATCCCAACGCGCGGAAAGACCCACTCCACCCAGAAGACCTCCTGGGCTTTCCCTCCGCGCTGGACTCCCGCCACCCAATGCATGGAATGCTCAAGGTACTCCAGAGGAAGTATGACCACGGAGCTTTGGCGACAGGGATGCGGCTCGGTGCTCGGGTTATGGAGCACCACCTGGATCACCTAGCTGCAAAGGCACCATACGCACGCGTGATTCGGTGACCACTGAGAAGTGCCTGTGCCAGGGCCGATCGCTTTCCAACACCGTTCTCAACACTTCAGCGACGAACTCTGGGGAACGAGGCCTGAGGCGCAGGAGAATGACTCCGGTTGGCGCTTCTGCCCGGCGATGGAAGACCAACTCCCCTAAATCGGTGTCGAAGGTGATTAGAACTCGCTCCTCAGCCCTCGCCATCTCCAGAACGCGCTCATCACTGGCTCCTTGGTTCTCTTCCGCGACCCAAGCCAGGTCATAGCCTTCTTCACGCACCGCCCGGACCGCCTTGGCGGGTATGTTCTCGTCGGCAAGGAACTTCATTGCGGTTGGACACTCAACGGGTACACCTTCTCGCTTCTGAGAGTCTCAGCGGCGTAGCTGAGGGCCGCTTGAACGTCCTCAGAACTCAGTTGCGGGTAGTTGCTCAGTATCTCCTCTCTTGTCCACCCCTCCGCCAGCAGTTCGACGACGAAGTCCACGGCAAGCCTCGTCCCTCGAATCACAGGCTTCCCTGCCAGAACGCCAGGGTCCACGATTATTCTATCCCGCCAGTCCATGAACTACCTCCTCACGACACATAAGAGAGGAACCAGACACTCCACAAAAGACAGCCCGCCGTGCGCTGTGCATCGCTCGTTGGGACTTGCGGATCCCCACCAGTAGCGCCCACGAATCACGACATGAGCCCCACTGAAGGCGAAGAAACGCCGTTCCATTGCAGGTGACTCCTGGTCTCTCAGTTCCTTCGCCCCATCCCTGGCAAGGGGCTGGACCCTGCTGGCCTTCGAGAACACACCCCGCGCTGCACGCTCTACGCCCGACGGCATACGCCAGTATCGGCTAGTAGAGTGTAGGCAGAGACAACCGTCGTTGCTGTGGATCCTGGCCTCCTCGCGACTGCTCATCCGCTTCCTTGGAGTCAGGGTTCTTGACAACTTGCTCGATGAAGACCGCTTCAAGCAGCTCCCCGCTGAGTACCTCCTCGGACAGATGGCACAGCTGGCTGATCTTCATTATGATGTCTCCTCCGTGCAGTCAAGACGTGCCGAGGACACTTGCAGAGTATATGCCAGTTGGCAGCAGCCGTCAACGGTGCCACGATCCGCTTGCTACGCCATGACAGGCGACCTATAATACTACCTGCTGTTTGGAGTGGAGGATTGACCCCATGTCTCATGACACCGCACGCACTTTCTGCCAGATTTGCCGTGCCGAGTGCGGCATGATCGTTCATCTCGAAGACGGCAAAGTGATCAGAGTGGAGGGCGATCCCGAAGACCGGTGGAGCCGAGGCAAGCTATGCGTGAAGGGCCGCAGCGCACCACAGATCCTCTATGCTGACGACCGCTTGCGCTATCCCCTCCTGCGGAAGGAAAGAACCGGTGACTTCAAACGTGCCTCTTGGAATGAGGCCATAGACTATATCGCCGACAGGATGAAGGCCATAGCAGAGCGCCACGGGCCTCAAGCCTTCGTCTTCTACGAAGGCACGACCGCCAAGATCCTGGACGAGATGGTGCTTCGTCGGCTGGCGAAGCTATACGGCACACCCAATGTGACAGGTACCTGGTCGGTGTGCGTGGGGCCCAAGATCCTGGCCTACAACAACACCTTTGGTCGGCCCCCTATGCCCTGGTGCGATCTGAAGAATGCCAGCTACATCATCCTCTGGGGAGCCAACCCATCTGCTACTCACCTTCACCGCTACCATGGCATCAGCGCCGACATCATGGAAGCCCGCAGACGGGGAGCGAAGTTGGTCGTCATAGACCCCCAGCGCATCCCCTTATCCGCCAAGGCTGATCTCCATCTCCAGATACGACCGGGCACCGACCTCCCGCTGGCCCTGAGCATGATCCACCATATCATCGATCAGGATTTATACGACAGCAACTTCGTAGCCGCCCATACCATTGGCTTCAACGAACTGGCTGAGCACATAGCCCCCTACACTCCTCAGTGGGCCGAGGGGATCACCGATGTCCCAGCACAGACGATAGAGGAAGTAGCCAGCGGTTTCGCTCTCGCCAAGCCCGCGTCGTTGGATCGTCGCCAGGGTGTGCAGCACTGCTCCAATGCCACGCAGACGCTGCGGGCGATGGCGATCTTGCTGGCTATCACCGGCAACGTAGACGTAGAGGGAGGTCTGATGCTCACCCCCTATCGTCGTCTAAGAAGCCTCTCTGTCCCCACAGAACTACCTCAGCCCCCAGCAAGCTTCTGGCGTGACAGGTTCCCGCTTGCCAGAGATGCCAGCGCATTCCTTCCGGAAGCGATTCTCAGCGAGAACCCCTACCCGCTGCGAGGACTCGTTGTCATCGAAGGCAACCCCTTGTCCTGCTTCCCCAACACAGGCAAAGTGCGCCAGGCTCTGGGCAAGCTGGACCTCATAGTGGTCCACGATCTGTTCATGAACGACACCGCACAGTTGGCCGATGTGGTCTTGCCAGCCTGCACCTTCCTGGAGAAAGGGGAGATAAGTGCACAGTCGCTGCGCCAAGACTACCCAGTACGAACAAGGCTTCCGGTCGTCGAGCCTGTGGCCGAGGCCCTCCCTGAATGGAGGTTTCTTTCGCTTCTGGGCCGGAGACTGGGTTACGACGACTTCTTCCCGTTCACCAGCGACGACGAACTCATGGACAGCGTCTTGGAACAGGCAAGATGGACTCGCGATGAGCCCGCAGTGACCACAACCCCAGGGCGCGTACTGGAGGAGGGGTTCACCACGCCGACAGGAAAGATCGAGTTGTTCAGCCAAGCCCTGCTGGAGCGGGGCTATGATCCTTTGCCCACTGCGCCCGTGAACTGGCCCGACGACAGAGCATACCCATACTACCTCATAACTGGTGCCAGGGTGCCCCACTTCTACCATTCTCAGCACCGCAACATCCCCGCCCTTAGAGAAGCCCATCGCGAGCCTCTGGCCGACATGAGCCACGAGTTGGCTGCACAGATTGGAGTGAGCAACGGCGACGCGGTGAAGATTGAAACGAGAGTGGGATCTGTCGCGTTCAGGGTCAAGGTCAAGGAAGGCATGCACCCCCGGACCGTGTCCATACCTCACGGCTGGCCCGGGCCGCACAACGCGAACTGGCTGGTAGACGACCTCTCCTACGACCCACTGGCCGCCGCTCCGCCGTATCGGGATATGCGCTGTCGCGTGGAGAGACTGTGATCCCCTATGAACAGACCTAGAATGCTCCCCCCCATTTTGCTGGCATCTTCCGAGCAGGAAGACAGTTCCTTCAGGAGGACCATCGCCGTTCTGTTCGTCCTGGGCTTGTTGCTCCGAGTGGTGCTGATGCCCATCGCCTTCCATCCCGACCTGTTCTGGATCACCTACCACGCTCAGAACCTGGCCCTGCACGGCGAGGTAACCAAGGACCTCTCGACACAACCGATCCCTCACCTTCTCTATGCGGCGACGATCTGGGTCTTCGGGCCGATGTTGTCGCCTCCCGAGGTCATCTGGCCAGATGAATGGAAGCTCATGGGTCAGGAGGAGTACCAGGGAGCCTTCGAGCTGCGGACGCAGATTGCCAGCGCGCCGCGAATCCATCTGACCCTCTTCATCCTGAAGCTGCCTCATCTAGCATTTGATCTGGCCTCTGCCTTCCTGCTGCTGGCCCTGCTGCGCAAGCGGACCCGGGGGACTGTGATCGCCTTCGCTTTTTGGATGTTCAACCCCATCGGTCTGTACATCTCTTATCTGTATGGCCGCTACGATGTTGTGGCTGCCTTCTTCGTCCTCCTGAGCCTGTACTTCTTCAAGCGCGTGCGCCCCTTTTCTTCCCTGGCAGCGCTGACCCTCGCTCTGCTGTCACGGGTCATAGACGCGGTGCTGGCACCCTTCTTCCTGATCGGTGCCTTGGGAAGACTGAAGACGCAGAAGCGCCTGCTGTGGGGGTTTCTCATCCTGAGCGGCGTCGCACTCCTGACGCTGTTTTCCGGCGCGTTGCCCCGGGTGGTCTCCCTTCTGGACCGGGCCCATGGACAGTTCCTGCTGGCAGCCAAATTGCCCATCATCCTCCACGATGAACTCGTCCTCTTCGTCATCGCCTATGGACTCCTCCTCTTCAGCAGCCTGGAAAAGGACCTCTCGTCTTATGAAGTCCTACGCAAATACTCCTCTATGGTTTTCCTCGTGCTCTTCTCGCTGGCTTTCTTCAATCCCCAATACTTCTTCGCGCTGCTTCCTCTCTTGACGCTGGAAATCGCCGAGCAGCCTCGTCTTCTGTGGTTCCACCTCGTTCAAGTCGCTGGCTATGCCGTCTATCTGCTCAACTGGGGCTCTCAGACCACTTGGTGGCTGTTCCTCCCCCTAAACGAGGCATTCTTCTCGCGACTCACTCCTCCCGAGATGATCATTCAGTCCTACACGAACTACAAAGCAGTCATCGCCATCTTCCGCAGTCTTCTAACGGCAGCCTCTCTGTGGATGGCCTACCTTATCTACCGGAGTCTGCCAGCAGCCCGTGACACGGAGTCCCCATCCCCTGTGGACTGAGATGCGCAACGACCAGAAGCGCGGAGCACTCTGCACTGTCTTGCTTTCGACAGCCCTAACAGCGCTGGTCTTGTTGCTCCTCACTCCTCCTCTCCGAGGACAGCCGCCCGTCACCCTCCCCCCCGTGAACTACGGCGAACTGGCCTCCGCGCCCAGGGCGACCATCTGGCACATCCCCGACTATCCCGGGGTCGAAACGATGAGGGAGATGATGCTCCATACCTTCACACTGTGCGAGAGTGAGTTCGAGGGACTTGAGGGCACGATCTACGGGCTTGTGCCAGCTAGCGAGTATGGCATGATCTTCGTCCGGGACACCTCCACCATGATGCCTAGCCTTCAGTATTTCTACGGAGACCAGCATCTGCGAACCCCCATCGAGGAGTTCCTACGCCGTCAGTACGGACCTGACACAAGAAGCATAGATGGTGACGTACCCGGCCACGGGGCGATCAGTGCGGTGATAGCGCCCTACGGACAGGTTGACAAGGCCACTGCCGTCTCCGATGAAGAGATCCATCTCATCCACGCCGCCTATCAGTACTACCGCACCGTCGGCGGCGCCGACTGGCTGCGAAAGGAACTGGCTGGAGCAACGATCATCCTCCGACTCAACCAGGCCCTGGACTGGCTCTACGTCCATCGCTTTGACCATGATCACCAACTCATCAAGCGCGGCCACACGACCGACTGGGGAGATATCAAGTTCGAGTCGGCTCTAGACCCCACGGACCTGGACCCCCGTGCCGATCACTGGACCTTCTCTCCCTACGATCAGGCCCTGACCTACCGCGCCCTCCTGGAACTGGCAGAGATGAACCAGGCAGTGGGAGACAGCGACCGAGCCAGGGGGCTCCAACAACGAGCCAAGCAGTTGCGCCTGTCCGCCAACGAAAAACTCTGGAACTCACACGGGGGGTTCTACCTGATCCACTTGCACCTGACCCCACTCCTACACCCCTTCCCAGAGGAAGAGATGGTAGGTATCGGCAATGCGGTGGCGACCTACGTGGGCCTCGCCGACCACCAGCGCGCTCAGTCAGTCTTTGGCGCTCTGGAACGTGCCCGACTAGCCGCCGGTGCAGGCAAGCCTGGCCTCAGCCTGTACCCTCCGTATCCGGAGGCGTTCTTCGCTCATGCCCAGATGGTATCTGGGGAGTATCAGAACGGCGGGCTGTGGGATTGGTGGGGGGGCGTGCAGATAACGGCGGAGTTCAAGAACGGCTCTTCATCTCTCGCCTGGGCACATCTAAGGATGGTGGCTGACGACTGGGCCAGGCATCCAGAGCAGATCTTCGAATGGCAGATCCCGGAAACCGGCGAGGGCTGGGGGGCCGAGAACTACGCGAGCGCTGCGGCTACCATGGCTGAGGCAGTCGTAGACGGGCTCTTTGGGGTCCAGATAGAGCGGGATGCAGTAAGGCTACAGCCTCGACTCAAGAAACACGATGGCCAAGTCCGGGTCCTTCAGCCAGCCAGCGGCTTCTACGCTTCATACGACTACACGTTTCAACCAGGCTTCATCGCCCTCGACTATGGTTCAAACCACCCCAAGTCCCTGGAGATCAGGATTCTACTTCCCCCCGGAAGAGTAATAGAAGAAGTCTCCATAGATGGTTCGCCCACATCCCATCGAATGGAGACTGTGCTGGAAGACGCCTACTGTGTCTTTCGAGGTCCCGCAGGCGTGCACCGGGCAATCGTCAGTTTCCAGAGCCCGAGATTACCCGCCGCCTTCCATACTGTGTCTGATAGTAACCCTCGTATTCGCCCCTCTTGATCTTCTCCCACCACCAGCGGTTCTCGGTGTACCAGTGTACCGTTCGCTCCAAGGCTTCCTCGAAGTCGTGCCTGGGCCGCCACCCCAGTTGATGGATCTTGGTGGAATCGAGGGAATACCGCCTGTCATGGCCCGGCCGATCCTCCACGAACTGGATGAGGCTCTTCGGCTTGCCCATGAGTTCCAGGAGCATCTTGGTCAGCTCAAGGTTGGTCAGCTCATCATCGCTGCCAACATTGTAGATCTCACCGTCCGCCCCTTCGCGCCACATCAAGTCGATCGCTTCGCAGTGGTCGAGAACGTACAGCCAGTCTCGCACATGCAGGCCGTCGCCATAGAGTGGCACGGGCTTGTCATCCAGGGCGTTGGTGATGAAGAGAGGGATCACCTTTTCTGGGTATTGATGAGGCCCGAAGTTGTTCGAGCCCCTGGTGATGACCACAGGGACACCATACGTGACGTGATAGGCGCGACACATCAGGTCTCCCCCCGCCTTGCTCGCGGAATAGGGGCTGTTGGGCAGCAGGTTGTCAGTCTCCGCCGAGGACCCCTCGACGACACTGCCGTAGACCTCGTCGGTAGACACGTGCACCATCCTCCTCAATCCGAACTCCCTGATGGCCTCCAAGAGGACGTGAGTGCCGTAAACGTCGGTCTGGATGAAACTCCCAGGTTCCAAGATGCTGCGATCCACGTGTGTATCCGCAGCGAAATTGACTATGCTCTGGATCTGATGCTCCTGGATGACCTGCTGAACCAGTTCCGTGTCGCAGATGTCGCCGCGGACGAAGTGATACCGAGGGTCATCAGCCACATCTTGCAGGTTGTCCAGATTCCCGGCATAGGTCAGCTTGTCGAACACCACTACCTTGCAATCGGGGTACTTCGCCAGGACATAGTGTACAAAGTTGCTGCCAATGAAACCAGCGCCACCGGTAATCAGCACGTTCTCCAAGATGAAGTCTCCCTTCAAGACTGACCCACGACCTGGGTCACAGCTTCCTGCCGCGACGAGTGTAGGCTTCCCTCATCAAGTCCTTGACATCTTGGACAGTAAGAAGATACGTTTCCATTTTCTTCCCACCCCTGATCCCCTCTGTGCCAACCTTGCCTTGAAGAATCAAGCCGTCCTCAGTCTCGATCAGACGTATGCCAGTGAAACCATGTTCGTCAATGTAGTGACCGATTGTTCTCAAGACGTCCTGGTAGTCAGTCTTGAGCATCCCCTGGAACAGTTTGTACACCCATCCCCCTCCTTTCGAGTTCGCAGCCGAGGTATTGCTACAACTCGCGAGCCATCTGTTCCAAGTCCTCGTGGCTGAGCACGCGGGTCTTGGAGATGAGATGGTATCCCTCTCTAGTGCTGACCAGGGCCTGCCCTTGAAGGACGATGCCCCCCTCCACCTCTAATATGCAGATGTCGCGCAGCCTCTGGTTCTCTATCATGCGCCCTACGGCTCGAAGCACTCGTTCGTACTTCAACCTTCTGGCCGCCGACGTGTCAGCCATCTCATCCCCTCCCTCCGTGAACAGCGCGCATCATCCTACCTGCCCTGCGCACAGCCTTCTTGGGAGAGGCATACCGCCCCCAGTAGTACCTCACCTTTCGCTTGACGCTGTTGCGCAGCTTCCTACGCTGGGATTCCCTCAGAGCCCATCTGAGGAATTCGGGGTTGTGGCCCTTGATCTTGGGCTCGGTGGGATTGCGGCTGTAGCCATCGTGACTCTTGACGAGTGACAGGCCATGCTCTATGCAGTAGTCATAGAGGTCGTTGCCCGGGTAGGGTGTATAGAAGGCTGGGCTGTAGTAGTCGGGATCTATCTGCTTCATCATGGCGATAGTCTCCCTGACCTCCTCCTCCGTTTCCGTGGGTAGCCCCAGCATATAGTTGGCCCAAATGCGGATGCCGTACTTGCGACAGATACGACCCGCTTCCAGATTCTTGGCGACTGTCGTCCCCTTGCGGATGAATCTGAGGACACGATCGCTGCCACTTTCAAACCCCAGGAAAAGGCCCGCTAGCCCCACCTCAGCCATGCGCCTGATCATGTCCTCGTGTTTCACCACATGGTCAACGCGCGCCTGGCACCAGAAAGGCTGAGTAAACCCCTCGGCCTGATAGCGGTCGCAGAACTCGCCAACCCAGTCACGATCCTCTGTCAGGCAGTCATCATGAATCATCAGTGTATTGAAGTGGTACTTGTCCCGGATCTGCCTCAATTCCCCCATCACGTGAGACACGCTACGTCGCCGGACCCCTTTGCCAAACAAGATGTCCTCGCCTGGCTTGCAGAAGGCGCAGTTGTAGCGGCAGCCTCGGCCAGCGATCATGGTCACAAAGGGGGGAAGCGTCTCAGCCGACAGGGGGGCCTCTGGCGAGTCATAGTCGTAGCCAGCCTTCCGCCATTCATTCAAGTAGAGACCTCTATCGGCGAAGGGCAACCGATCTAGATCGGGCCTCTCGCCACGCACCAACCTATCCACCTTTTCGCCGCGCTCGAAGCTGTCCAGCATCTCGACGAAGGATATTTCGCCTTCGCCCAGCACTACGTGATCCACCAAAGGGTTGTCCAGCACCTCTTCCGGCGCCAGGGTCGGGTGGGGCCCGCCAGCTACGGTGACAATGTTGGGATCGACTTGCTTGACTAGCTCGACGCCCTTCATCGCAGGGTTGAAGTCCACACTGAGCATGCCAAACCCAACCACGTCAGGCGCTCTGTTCTTCACCTCTTGCCGAAAATGCTCCCAGTCTCGCAAGGCTCGCCGATCTATGAGGTTCACCTCGTGTCCCGCTTCCTTGGCACAGGCCCCTAGCAACGCCAGTCCGTGGCCTATCCAACCCCCTGACATGCCCTTGCCGGCACTGTTGAAGCCGTCTATCCCTCCTCCGCTGCAGACCAATGTGACCTTCACGTACCTACACCTTGCAAGAGAGTCTTGTGCTCTCTTGACCCACTGTTCTCATCAGCACCCGACTGCGTCGGTTGGCTCTTGCAGCGGTGGCGCCAGCGTGACCCCGCTATAGCATTCCAATCTGACTGTAGTCCCCTATCGTCATCCTGTAGGCTTTTGGCCTGAGGGGCGAGCGAGTGATCTCCACATTGCGTCCTATCACACTGTCCTCAATGCGCGCCTCGATGTCGGTGATCTTGCAGTTCTCCATGATGATGCAATGCTCTATTTCGCTGCGCTCGATCAGCACATCGTGATAGATAGCGGTGAAAGGACCTATGTATGCGTTCACAATGCGGCTATTCTCGCCGATGATGGCTGGACCACGGATGGTGCTGTTGATGACTTCGGCTCCCTTTTCGATTACCACTCGCCCAGACACGCACGACTCGGGATCGATGGTCCCCAGAGTGTTGGCCTCCATGGTCTCGAGCAAGAGACGGTTGCAGTCCAACAGGTCACCCGGCTTCCCAGTATCTATCCACCATCCTTCATGGATGTAGGGGTACACCTTGTACCCATGATCCACGAGATACTGTATGGCATCGGTGATCTCCAGCTCCCCGCGCCACGAAGGCTTGATGTTCTTCACCGCCTCAAAGATGTGGGAATCGAACATGTAGATGCCAACCAGAGCAAGATTGCTGGGCGGAATCTCAGGCTTCTCCACGAGCTTCACCACTCGACCGTTCTGCAACTCCGCCACTCCAAAATGCTGCGGGTTGCTCACTTCGGTCAGCACAATCTGGGAGTTCCAGTCCCCTTGCACGAACTGCTCAACCAGGCCCGCGATGCCTCCTTCAAGAACATTGTCCCCCAGGAACATGACGAAACTGTCGTCTCCCAGGTAGTCCTCCGAGATCAGTACGGCGTGGGCCAGCCCCAGTGGGGCTTCTTGCTGTATGTATGTGATCTTGGCCCCCCATTCGGAGCCGTCGCCCACCACTGCCTCGATCTCAGGTGCCGTATCACCGACCACGATCCCGATGTCAGTGATGCCTGACTCCACTATGGCGTCTACCACCCGGAAGAGCACAGCCCTGTTGGCCACAGGTACCAGTTGCTTCGCGCTGGTATAAGTAATGGGGTATAGGCGAGTGCCTTTACCCCCGCTCAGGATAAGTGCCTTCATCATTCCCCCGTTGATCTTGTCGCCTACCCGCCCTTCTGCTCCGCGTAGTACCGATGCAGGCTGGCATCCATCTTGACGTTGTTCAGCACCGCTCCCACCAGATGGGCGTTTACCTTGTCCAGGAGGGCCTTCGCCTTCTGTGCATGATCTCGCTTCGTGCCCCCAGCATTGATGACCATCAGCACGCCGTCAACCTTGGAGGACAGCACAGCAGCGTCGGTCACCGCGATAATCGGAGGGGCATCGAACAAGACCATGTCAGCCCTTTTTGTCAGGACGGCTATGATCTCCCCCATGCGCCGTGAGCCCAGTAGCTCAGATGGATTGGGAGGAAGGGGACCGCTGGGCAAGAGCCACAGCCCAGGCACCACGGTCTCTTGGAGAGGCGGTTCCGTCATGGCCTCGTCCTCCACTATCATAGTGGTCAGACCAACACCATTCTGTAAGTCAAAAATCTCATGCTGCGTCGGGCGCCGCAAGTCACAATCCACCAGAATGACCGTTCTCTCCCCCTGGGCCAAGGTGACCGCCAGGTTGGCCAGCGTGGTTGACTTGCCCTCATCCGGTCCGGGAGAGGTCACCACCATGGTCCTGATAGGCTTATCCAGGCTGGAGAACTCCAGATTAGTGCGCAGCGTGCGATAGGCCTCGCTAATAGGAGAGCGAGGCATACTCACCGTTACCAGACTATCCCAACCGTTGTCGACAATCATTATCTCGAGCCTCCAGTTCCCCTACACGGTACAGGATTATACAGAGATATCCAGAACACCGCAACCACTTGTGATGCGTCTCCGAGCGGACGAGCCCACGAATCACTCACTTCAGCCAGCGAAAAGCAGAACGCCTTCTTCTCCCCTCCGAACGTCCCCCGGCCTCGGCACCGCGAATAGTGGGTATGGAGCCCAGAACAGACATCCCCATGTGCCGCTCGACGTCCTCCGGGGACCTGAGAACATCCGACTGTAGGTACTCCAGGCCGAAGGCCAGCAAAAGCCCGATCAGCAATCCCATCACAGCTCCAGCCAGAGCGAGCGTTTTCGTCTTCGGCCAGTGCACCCAGCCGTATTTGGCATCCTCCAGAATCTGTATTTGCACTCGGTCCCGGCGGTCTATGTCCAGTATCTGCGCTGCGTGAAAGGCCACGTAGTCGTGGGCAAAGGCGCTGGCCACATCCCGAGCCTCCCCAGGATCACGCCCGTTCACATCTATCTGGATGAGGAAATCCTCGGGTATGGGAGCCACTGTGACATCACCTAG
>SDBS01003752.1_pt1 | contig 14920 bp, 13 predicted proteins | sample 2277091 | NCBI WGS metagenome assembly SDBS01 (sample SAMN10404972, study PRJNA504765) | marine sediment metagenome | isolation source: marine sediment core GS10_PC15, 163 cmbsf | place: Arctic Ocean: Southern Knipovich Ridge | collected 2010 | reverse complement strand
TTCCAGGGTGTCGTGATCCAACGTCGCGGGGGCGGTGTAGATGAAACCTTCACCGTGCGCCGGGTCACTGCGGGGATCGGAGTGGAGCGTATATTCCCGCTGCATTCACCCAATGTAGGAAAGATTGATGTCGTCCGGCGGGGGAAAGTCCGCCGCGCCAAACTGTTCTATCTGCGTGGATTGACCGGCAAGTCGGCCAGAATCAAGGAGCGCGAACGGGCATAGCAAATCGATGACCACGCCATCTGAGGAAATCGACCGGTGGCAGTACGAACGGCAGTTTTATCAGCGGGGGCACACGCTTGTCGCCGGGGTGGATGAGGTCGGTCGCGGCCCCTTGGCCGGGCCGGTGATTGCCTGCGCGGTGGTCCTACCCCGCGATTTCGATGTTGAGGGAGTCGACGATTCCAAATTACTCTCGCCCGCCCGCCGGTTGGCGGTCTTTCCGCATATCGCCGCCAAATGCCTGGCCTGGGCCATCGGCTGCATCGATGTGGAAACCATTGACCGGCTCAATATCCTCCGGGCGTCGCTGATGGCTATGCATCGCGCGATCTGCGAATTGCCGCTTGCCGCCGAGGCGGTTATCGTCGACGGCAACCATAAAATCCCCGATTTACCTCTTCCGCAAATGCCGGTGGTCAAGGGTGATCAGAAAAGTATTTCGGTGGCCTGCGCCTCAATAATGGCCAAGGAAGTCCGGGACCGTCTGATGGAGGATTACGACCGGCAGTATCCCGGTTTTGGCTTTGGTGACCATAAGGGATATGCGACTCCCGAGCATCTCGCCGCCTTGGACAAACTCGGCCCGGTCCCCATTCACCGCAAGAGCTTCCGGACTATCCGCGAACAAAACCAGCAAAACCTCGATCTCTGAGGAATTCTGACGGCAATGAAGGACCATCGGGTCAAGTTGGGACGTGCCGGAGAACGAATCGCCGAGGAATACCTTATTTCCCAGCGATATGAAAGTCTCCACCGGCGTTACCGTGCGGTACGAAAGGAAATCGACCTAATCGCCTGCCGGGACCGGACGATTGTTTTTGTGGAGGTCAAAACCGATACCTCCGGTCGGTTTGGCCCACCGGAATGCTGGGTGACTCCACGTAAACAGCAGGCCATTATCCGGGCGGCCAATGCCTATATCGCCGGAACATCAAACACGGATAATGCCTACCGTTTTGATGTGATTGGGGTGACAATGTCCAGCGGCAAACCCACCGTCCGTCATATAGAAGGGGCTTTTACGGCCGGTGTTTAATCGGACGTTGCGGAATCCGGGACGGCCAGCGCGGCCTTCCTCTGCGCCAATTCAGCCAGGATGTCTTCCCACACCTCCGCCCATTTCTCGGGTTCGGAGTCGTATGCGGTCAGCAATACGGTGATATCGTCAAGAGATATGCCGTACGAAGTCAGGATGGAATCCCGCGCGGTTTCGTATTCCGGGGTCCCGATACCGGCTTTCTCGGCGATAAGCTCCAAATCAACATATAAGGAAACGAATGCCTTGCGGTCAATCAGCGGCTCGGTGGAGGTTGTATCGCCACGGAAACTGATTATCGCAATCACGGCTAAAACCACTACCAGAGCTATAAGAATCCAGATTTTTGTCTTCATCGCTCCATCATCCCAGGTTTGTCCAGCTTCATATACAAAATTATCCGCAGTTGATCAAGGTTAATTTTTGCGTGCGTGGTACCCCGGTGGAGGGGACGGTTCGACCATGATTGTCTCTTCCTGCAGCAGGCTGACCAGGCCCGGAGGAGCTTTGCGCGGTTTGCGTACATATTTTATCGGCGTATACGCCACCGGGACTACCGAAGATTTTCGGGCCTCGGAAAAAAATGCGGCCGCTTCCGCTGCCTGTCGCAAAGTCTTCTTTGATGGCGGGGCTGTCGCCTGGCCGTGCCGCAGGATAACATGCGCCCCCTTGCTTTGGCGGGCGTGCAAAAACCAGTCGGTTTTCGCCGTTCGCTTAAGGGTCAGTTCATCGTTATCTCTCGCCGAACGACCGACCCGGATTATCTCGCCACCGGCCAGCGTGAATTCCCAATAGGGCCGTCGTCGGGGGGCCGGCTGCCGTCTGGCTGACGGTCCCGTCCGTGGCTGGGCAATGCCGACTTTCTCCAATCGTTCCTGCCATTGTACAATTGGGTACGGTTGTTGTTCCGGGTGGGCTCCCTCGATAAACTCGGCGATTTCCTCGGCCAGCATCCGGATTTCGGCGAGGCGCGTTCTCTCCCCGGCGAGAGCCGACCGGGCCGATAATGCCCGCCGATGCTGCTTGTAGTAACTTTCGATATTTCCCTGCACGCTTTTGGCCGGATCCAACTCAATGGTAGTCCGCCGGTTTTCGGCGTAGGGGTCCGGCAGTTCGACCCGCTCCAGCCCCCTCCCAATTCGGCTCCGATGGATGCCCAGTATGTCGGCGTATTTCTTGTATGATTCCGCTTTGTCGGCTTTTTCCTGTCGGGTTTTCAGCGCGGTCTCCGCACGTTTGACTTTTTTTAGTTGGGTCGCGGCGAACTTGCGCCAGATTTCCCGGGTATCGTCAATGCCGGTTTCCCGCAGAGATTGCGTCAGTCGGAGTTGCCACAGTTCGTTTATTGAGCCCCCCGACCGTTCGCTCGGTTGGCGAACAATGTCCACTAATTTGCCGGAACCCGGATCGGCGATCAGGCGTGTGGAAACTGAAAGAAAGTCGCGTACGCGGGATTTAATGGATGAAAATGATGTCCAAATCACACGGTCTGACGCACTCGCTCGCCATGCCGCGGTATTGATTTTTAGAGTCAATACTCCGGCCAATTCCTCGTCGATGCCCCATACTTGCTGACACAGTATTTCGGTCAACGACTTATCTCCCTCAGATCGCATGAGGGCCAGAAAATCCGGAAAAGTCATGGTCAACAGATTGGCCAGCGTCGGTGGCGAAGGGGGGGAATACATGCCGCCGACCGGGAAACGGCTCGATTGACGGTCGGAGGTCAGGATCTTTCCCGCATCATCGACCAAAAGGCAAAGCGGCCTGGCGCCCATCATATGTATGATCAATGCGACGTTGCCGTCCCCTGATTTGCCTGGGCGCGGGCCAAAAAACAAGGCCACGCGGCGGTCGCCCGGATACCCGGCAATCCGCAACAGCGATCGGGAGCGAAGGAAGTTGAATTTTTCGGTGGTCTGCCGTGCTCCCCGTAGAATTTCCAGTTGTTCTTTATTGGCGAAAATACATGGAAAAGGCGCGGTGGTACCATTAGGGAGCATGAGAAAACGGTCCCGTTTGCCGGTTAGATGAATCACAAGCGCCGGAGTCTCAGGGTAATACAGCAGGCGACGGCATTTCATGCCGGGGAGCCGGGCCTCGGCCTCAACCACCCAGCGCAATAATAATAGTCCGGCAACGTTCATCAGATTCGCGGGCTGAGTTCTCGCTCGGCAACAATAAACATAGGGGCAACATATATCCCAACTCATGTTCTGCCAATTAAAATGGGACGAATAGTCAGGGATGAGGCGATAGCCCGTCGGATGGTAATTGTTGCACTAGGTTGAGAAACAACAAGTTGGCGGCGCGCGCATTATTTTGGCTTCAGTAAAATGCAAAAGTGATAGAATGAATTTGACTTTCATGGTAATTGTATTTATTATAATAGCTTATATTGGAAAGGATCATTCATGATCTTGAGTATGACTGGATTTGGCCGCGGAGAGGCCGAAAGAAACGGCCTTCAGGCCACAGTGGAGTTGACCTCGGTTAACGGCCGCTATCGGGAAACCCAGATCCGTCTACCGCGTGGATTCAATGCTCTTGAACCACATTTTAAGGAACTCCTGGCCAATTCATTCTCGCGCGGAAAGATTACCTGCACTTTGGCTTGGGAATCGGGGCCTGCGGCCATGGGGCGGGTTACGCTTAACGAACAAATGGCGGCTATGTATCAGGAGGTTTTCCGGCAGATTAAAGATAAAATGGACATCCCCGGTGAGATGAGCGTCAGTGATTTTGTCACTCTGCCTGATATTTTTGCCTACGAGCCGGTTGAACCCGATGCCGACCTGGTACGCGAAATCGCCGAGGAGGCGCTGCTTGAAGCCATTGAAGCACTCAGGGAAATGCGGCGAGTGGAGGGCGAAAAGCTGTTAGCAGATTTGCGGGAGCGGCTGGCCTTGATCGCCGGCACGGTTGCCGAAATCGAGACTAAATCGGACAATCATGTCGAGGAGTATCGAAAAAAACTGAAATCGCGGATTAAGGAGTTGTTCGGTGAAAACGGGTATGACCCGCAGCGTTTGGCGGAGGAGGTCGCTTACCTGGCCGAGCGGTCGGACATCACCGAGGAGTGCGTCCGTTTGAAGATCCACACCGAGAACTTCACCGATGCGCTGAACGGCTCCGGAGCAGTGGGGCGTCGGTTGAATTTTTTGATGCAGGAGATGAACCGGGAGGCCAACACCATCGGTTCCAAAGCGGGTTCGGCGGAAATTTCCACCATGGTTGTCACGATAAAGGAAGAGCTGGAGAAAATCCGCGAGCAAATTCAAAACATTGAGTAGCAGTAAGATATGTGTGGGCAGATAAAGAAAACCATGAAACCCTCGAGGGTTTCCAGCAGAACGCGAAAGGCCCATAAAACCGGTCTCCTGGTGATACTTTCCTCGCCATCCGGTGGGGGCAAGACCACCATCCGCCGTCGTTTGCAGCGGAAGAACCCCGATTTTCTATATTCCGTATCAATGACTACCCGACCGCCGCGGCGTGGGGAAAAGGATGGAGTACAATATAATTTCGTTTCCCGGGCGAAATTTCAACGGCTCATCGACTCGGATCGGCTGGCCGAATATGCCACGGTGCACGGTGAGCAGTATGGGACACCCAAAAAAAATATAAGCAAAGCAATCGCTCAGAAACGGGTTATCCTGTTCGATTTGGATGTTGTCGGCGGGTTGGCGCTCAAACGCCGCCATCCGGAAACCGTATTAATTTTCCTGACGCCGCCGTCCTGGGAGGTGTTATGCTCCCGGCTGGTTGGGCGGAAATTGGACCTCGCCGGCGCCGTTCGCCGGCGGCTGGCCCGCGCCCGTAGGGAATTGCCGTATTGGCGGTTGTATGATTATGTGGTCGTTAATGACAAACTGGCAGATAGTGTGGCCGATTGTCTGGCGATCATCCGAGCTGAAAGTCTCAGGTCGGTCCGCGCGCCCCGTTTTCGTGGACGCCGTCCCGTGCCGATAGAAAAACTGGAGGTATGACAAATGGTGTTGCGCCCTTTGGAACCGTTGGATGAGATTACCAAAACACGTTATGAGGCGGTATTGGTTGCGGCCGCTCGTGCCCGGCAGCTCAATAGCGAAAAGATCGCCGCCGAGGAGCGGGGTGATGAGGACATGGTGCGGCTGAAGAAGTTAAAAGTGACCTCACACGCCCTGAACGAATTGTTGGACGGGAAGATCGAATTTGAGCGGGTGGAGGAATAACACCGTAACCCCGATAATTCAACTGTCGACCGTCGGGTGGTCATCCCCGGCGGTTTTTGACTATCATGGGCGGATTTACGAATCGCCCACAACCGGGGGAACGACGCGGGTCGAAACCGGGAGTTGGATGTGGCAAAAAATCTAGTCATCGTTGAGTCACCGACCAAGACCAAGACATTGAGCAAATTTCTTGGCAGGGACTACAAAATCGCCGCGACCAAGGGGCATATCCTCGATCTGCCGCCCAAGAAACTTGGCGTTGATCCCGACGATGATTTTGCCCTGCAATATGAAGTCATCGACGGTAAGAAGGCCGTCATTAAATCATTGCAGGCCGCCGCCGCCAAGGCCCAGGTGGTTTATCTGGCGCCCGATCCCGATCGCGAGGGAGAGGCCATTGCCTGGCATGTGGCCGAGCAATTGAAGTCCTCGAAGACCGTCATCAAACGCGCGACATTCAACGAAATCACCAAGTCCGCGGTTTTGGCGGCTTTGGAAAACGCGGGTGAACTGGAAATCAAGAAGTATAACGCCCAACAGGCCAGGCGGGTTCTGGACCGGCTGGTCGGTTACCAGGTCAGCCCGTTTTTATGGCGGGCTGTCTGCCGCGGGCTCTCGGCCGGGCGTGTGCAATCTGTGGCCCTGCGTCTGGTCTGCGAACGCGAACAGGCGATTCGTGATTTCAAACCGCAGGAATACTGGTCGATAACCGCCGATCTTGGTCAAACCGCCAAAGGCCATTTTCCGGCGATGCTGGCGAAAATCGACGGCAAAAAAATCGATCTCAAAAACGAAGCATCCGTGGGACAGATAGTCGATCTGCTTTCGCCGGAGAAAGAAAAGGGCAAAAGCGCAAAGTTTTCCGCGGTGGCGGTCACCAAGCGCAAAAAAGCCAAACATCCCTCGCCGCCATATATTACCAGTACCCTGCAGCAGGATGCCGCGCGCCGTCTTCGTTTTTCGCCGAAGAAAACGATGATGCTGGCGCAACAGTTGTACGAGGGGATTGATTTCGGCAACCAGGGATCAGTCAGTTTGATTACCTATATGCGTACCGACTCGGTGCGTGTGGCCGGTGAGGCCTCCGCGCAGGCGCGCAAGTTGATCGAATCGACTTTCGGCGAGGAATACCGTCCCGACAAACCACGATTCTTTAAAACCAAGGGCCGTTCTCAGGATGCGCATGAAGCAATCCGACCGACGTATTTCGATCGACCGCCGGAAAAGGTCAAAGGGTATCTTTCCCGTGACCAGCACCGATTGTACAAGCTGATCTGGGAGCGTTTCCTGGCTTCGCAAATGAGTTCGGCGTCGATAATGCGCACCTCGATTACGATAAATGCCACGAATGAGAAGCAGGCCCCCAAACGCGTGTTCGAATTCAAAGCGGGAGATGAGACGGTTGTCTTCGATGGATTTCTGAAAGTCTACGAGGACCTGCCCGAGGAAAACGGCAACAACAAAACCCCCAAAAAGCTGCCGGCCTTGAAAGAGGGTGACGTTCTTTTCTGTCACACGATTAATCCCGAACAGCATTTCACCAAGCCGCTTGCCCGGTTTACCGAGGCCTCTTTAGTCCGCGAACTGGAAAGCAATGGGATCGGCCGGCCCTCGACTTATGCGCAGACGATTGCCACGATCATTTCCCGTAATTATGTCGACCTCGAAAAGCGAACGTTGCTGCCCACCGAGTTGGGCGAGACGGTCAACCGCGTGCTGGTCGAAAATTTTCCCGATCTATTCAATGTCGAGTTTACGGCGTTAATGGAAGAGGAACTCGACAGAATTGAACTCGGCAAGGACGACTGGAAAGTTGTCCTGAGAGATTTCTACAAACCATTCCTGATCTCATTGAAAAAAGTGGAGGCCCGGGCCGCAGAGATCAAGGCCTCGACCCAGGATAAGACCGATAAAAAGTGCGATAAATGTGGCCAGCCGATGATCATCAAGTGGTCGAAAACGGGGAAGTTCCTGGCCTGTTCCGGTTTCCCCGAATGCCGCAATACCATGCCGTTGTCAAACGGCGGCCAGCCGCAGGAAACCGGCGAGACCTGTGAAAAATGCGGTTCGCCGATGGTTATCCGTACCGGGCGGTTCGGACCGTTTCTGGCCTGTTCGGGTTATCCCAAATGTAAGAACACGCGCGCGGTCTCGACCGGTGTTAAATGCCCCGAAGAGGGTTGCAAGGGCAAGTTGGTCCAGCGCATGAGCAAACGCAAAAAAGTCTTCTATTCCTGTTCGCGCTATCCCGATTGCACCTATGCCATCTGGGATAAACCGGTCAACAAAAAGTGCCCGGCCTGCGATCATCCGTTCATGCTGGAGAAAAACACCAAGGCCCGCGGCGAACATTTGATCTGCCCGTCATGTAAACACATCGCCGAAGAGAACGTCGGTACGGAGAAAGCAACAGCTTAGGGGCAGTTTTTCGGAGGGATTACCTAGTACGGGAGATCGTTTTCGGGCGGGGTTGTTAACCGCCCGTTTATTTTGGGGGGAGGTAAGGCGGTGACGATTGATAAAGGTTTATTATTGATTCTTAAATCATCCGGATTGGGCGATGGTGAGCCCGATCTCGGCGAAAAGCTCTTGAAAGGTTTCCTGTCCACGCTGTACGATTCCGGAACAATCCCCGCGCGCATCATCTGTCTGAACAGCGGTGTTTTCTTAACCACCGAGGGTTCGCCGGTTGGGGACGTCCTGGCGGGTTTCGCCGAGCGGGGAGCGGAGATTCTTTCTTGCAGCACCTGCCTTGATTATTATGGCCGCGCCGACAAATTGATCATTGGTCAGCCGACGAATATGAAAGAGACGGTGGCGGCGATACTGAAATCCAGCAGGATTCTGACACCATAGCAGGGTGGGTGCTGCCTACAATTGACACATTATGATTTGATTCATCGAATTCCCCGACATTATTACGATGTACTGTGAATCTTGATCACGAGTCCCCGAAGGGGACAAATATGAATAGCCACGGGTGAAACCCGTGGGGAGGATATTAATAAATAGACATAACCCCGAAGGGGTTGAATTAATATAGTTTTTCTGAACACCCCCAAAACAGTATTCATCTAAGCTTACATTTCGGTGCTTGCGCCTTGTGACTGCTCAACCGGAAACGGCCATGCCACGCGGCACCGCGTCCAACGATTGCGCTCGAGGTTCGTGCCTGCGCCTACGTAATAACCGGAGAATTCTATGTAGGAGTAAAACTATCGCGCGGGTTCGATTTTGGAAACCCACCGGGCGCCACCCGCCGCAGCGGGGTGGGCCATACGATTTGTTAGAAATCAAGCCTGGGTTCCCGGCTACGCGGGAACGACAAATATACTTGCCCTGGGGCAGATGAGGACATCTGCCGCCCACATACTCAATGTCGGTGCAAAAACCCCCGCGCAGGCTCGATACGATAAACCCGCCAGGCGTTGCGCCTCGGTGGAGTACCAGGCCCGGGCAGGTTTTAAGCCTTCCCTACCGGCGTGCGAGGATGTTATCGGCCACAAATAATCCAATTTGTTCAATTCGCCAAACAGCACCCATAATTAGAATGTGACATTTGGCTATTGACAAATTGGAAATAAGTCCGATATTATAATCGTATGATATTGGACGATGGCAGACAGTACGTTCCGGATACCAGCGTTACGCTGCGTGATCGGCTTGAAGCTGGGAATAATCCCAACGGCAATACCACGGCTCTTGGGGCCGGTGAATTGTGATGTCTGTCTCGTAAACACTGAGAGAACCACAGCGCCGGCCTGAGGGCCGGCGTTTTTTCTTTTTTCCCTGCGCACTTACCATATCACCGGCCCGGGCCTCAGCTAAAACGGAAAATGGGGGAAACCCGAAACCGCCCCCATCGAAAGGAGAAGGCCATGCAAGCGAAACCAGCAGAGAGTACGATGGCCCTGGGAATCCACCGCGTAAAGCCGGTTAAATTGGAGGACTCGATAGTCCAGGCAGCACTTAAGCGAACCCAACGTTCATTGAGTAATCCTCGATTGTACGACATCTTGTACGTGCGAACTGCAATACAACAATATCTCTGTACGGAGTTGACCAATCATGGCTATGTTCATCCCCCCGTTTACATGTTGGCCGGATGCACCGATCCACTCAATCATTGGACTTTCCCTGCCAGCGTCAGTTACTACGGAGAAGAAACTTCGATAACCCAATCTCTAATCCTGCAGAAAATCCTCATGGTCATGCTCTCACCGGTGGATCGCGTGTTCTGGGCCTCACCCAACATTCGGATGGAAATGGGGGTCAGTCAGAAGGAATACAAGTATGCAACCGAGTTCATGCAGGTAGATTTTGAGAAACGGGGCGGGACGTACGAGGAAATGCTGGGATTTATTTCTAAGCTGGTCCGGGGATTGTATCAATATTTGAATGCCGAATGTGGTGAAATCCTCAAGCGATTTAGGGGAGAGCGACTGCCGGTTCTTAACGAACCGCTGCCGATTATCGACGTTGCCCAATACTCCGTTGAGACCGGTTTGAAGGATCACAATGAGCTAGAGCGTCAACTTTCTCTGCAGGCGAGCGGAAAACCGTTTATCATCGTCAACATGTCTCGTGAGGCATATGATTGCTATGACGCTGACACCGGGCGCTTTCTCAACTATGATGTGATGCTCCCTCCTTTTGGGGACAATCCCCATCCGGTTGAATGCCTATCGGGAGCAAAGCGCGCCAAGTCTCTTCCTGATCTCAAACGGAGGATGACTGAGCTGGATTATCCTTTAGACTACTTTGCCCCCTTTTTCGAGTTGTATCGCTCGCTCTGTCGGGGGGATGAGTCCATATCCTGCGCCGGCGCCGGGTTTGGCATCGAACGCCTGACTTATGCCGTCTTGGGACTGTCGGAGGTGCACGAGGTTTATCCATTCCCACGTGTAACTGAGGGTAAGATCGCTCTGTAAAGCGGCAAAGCCCCGTAGCCCACCAGCACTGAGGGTTTTCCTTTCGTTGCTTGGGCCATGTTTCTACCAGCCTACCAGGAAATGGCGGGGCACGCAGCTCGCAATTTCATTTGCTATTTTCCCGTGCAGGATATATTAGTGTAAGCACGATGAACATTTACCGGGAGGAGAAAGTTATGTCAATCCGTAAAGCCGTTGGTCTTTTCATCCTGATTGGGGGGGTAATCCTGTGCTCCAATCAGGCGTTCGCGGCCGAGTTTACCGCCGAACTGCTGATTATTCAACCACATGACAGTGTGACCCTCAAACTGTATGTTCGCGATCATTTGTACCGGGTGGAAAAGCTTGAGGGCGAAGACCAGATGATTGCCATTGAGAATCGGCAGACTGATATGACGACGGCCCTGAACCCTGAAGAGAAGACCTACATCGAACTTAAAGGACCCGAGGGGGCCTTTGCCAATCCGGTCAAAGGGTGGGGGTACATGACCGACAACACCGAGGAAACAGCGGTCGGCGCCGCCACGGTCAACGGGCTGGAGTGTGAGCACTTTACGTACGCCTATCCGGGACAAGCTGAGCCGTTTTTGGAAATATGGAAGTCGAAGAAGCTCGATCACTTTGTCAAATACCTGGTGCATTATGGCGCCGGTAGCGGCGACGGTTCCCTGGAATTGTTAAACGTGGTGGAAGGCCCCGTCGATGATGCGCTGTTTACCGTCCCCGAGGGTTACACCCGGCTGAAAACAGAGGAAGAAATTGAACTGGAACGCCCCACGATTACCGCGGAGTTTGCCTGTGAATCTCCGGTGGGGCGGCGTATGGCCCCCGGCGGCGAACTGCGCGTGAAGACTGACCCGGAAATATCGATCCGGGTCAAATTACAAAACCTGATTAAAGACACTTCAACCTGCCAGATACATATTTACAAGGGCGGACAGAAAGTCGATTTCGGCAATATCACGCCGCCCAAGGAAGAAACTTACTCCCTGAGCTACGGGGGCGAGAGCAATGAGCCGCTGTACGGTCGTCAGTACCAGGCCGATGAGGTCCGCATTAAACTGGACCGGGGACGGATGATGGTGACGGTTTACCAGGAGTATTCATCATTCGATAATGTAAAGCGGCATCAGTATTATGTCGCTCCTCCCGGTCGCGGGATAGCCGCTTATGAGGGACGTCCGATTAATATAAAAATAATCGGCGACAGCCCGGCGGCCGAAGTTTCGAAAATCAAGCTCCACGTGTATCAACAGGAATTCGTGGACGGTCTGGAGCAGAAAAACACTATCGACAAACTGGAATTTGAGTTGAAAAACGGCGAGGTAAAAACACTGGATTACCCCGTTGAGAAAAAGGCCAACCATTTCAATATTGAGCTAGGCGAAGGTGGCGGGGTAAAGCTGTTCACCGAACAACCGTAATTGATATGCGGGCGGCAGGTTTTGTGGGCGGCAAGCCGTCCACATCTGCCCCACTGCTGGGATATGGTTACGGCCGATCAATATTCAGATCAACCGGAATATACAGGTAATTATTTTTTCACCCACTCGATTGGGGGGGTACTCTGGTTTTCATTTCCCGCACAACGATCCTCGAAGAGGATCAACAACAATAGCCGTGGGTAAAACCCACGGTTAGAGGTGGATTAGAGGATCGACCCTGAAGGGGTCAAATGATGTGACCGCACCGCATTCAACCCCTTCAGGGTTGAATTCCCCGTACGATCAACACCGCAGGTTTCACCTGCGGCTACTGATATTTATCCCTTTCAGGGATACGCGCCATTCAGTCATCATAGAAATAATTCGCCTTATGGGCGGCAGGCTGTCCGTATCTGTCTCTCACCGTCACCCGAAATCCGTTAGCCCACCGGGCGCTACGCTTCGGTGGGGCACCAATGCTACCGGCTATCTTAAATATCAAGACCCGGGTGCCCCTCGGCTTGCCGTGGGAAAAGATTAATCAGTAGATGTAAGTCGAATATTTGTACGACGCTTTATATTATATTGTAATGAATCCCAACCCACCGCAAGCGGATGGGGCACCGGGCGTAGTATATCCTAACCGGAGGCGGAGGTACAAACATGTGGGATACGGTGTTGATTATTCTTGGGGTGATTGGCTTCATGGTGGTCATCGAACTGTTCGCCCTGCCTGACTGGGTACGCCGCAAGTTGAAAAATGATATTCCCGGCCGGGATACGCTCGATCGACTGGCCAAACTCGAGGCGCGAATGAGTAAGTTGGAAAAGAAGGTGGGATAATGGCCCAGGTGCCCCAGCCATTGGGATAGGATTGGATTTATGCCGTGTAATGAATCTTATCCCACAGCAAGCTGTGGGGCACCCGGGTTTATAAAATCGACGCCGGCGCGATGATTTTGGCGCCGATTTGGAACATGGTGGTTGGTGTACGTCCTCGCGCACCAACAAAAAAAGATAATCACGGCAGACGTGGCCGTCCCCCACGCGGTCCCGGTGCACAAAAGTCAAGAGTCTGCCAGCCCACCATGGAATGGTGGTGCACCCAGCTCCCGACTACTCTTTGTTTTCAATTCGTTTTTTAATTTTTTCTATCAATAATTCACGGAGCCCAGGTACTTTCTCTTCTATAATAAACTGGTCTATTCGAGGTAGCAAAGGTTTTATATCTGCCTCTTTCCCTTGGTCAATTCCAACTTGCCATAATGTCCTAATTCTAATCTGCAGTAATTCGATGTCGGCATCAGCATTAGCAGATAAGGTATTATCTATGTGTTGATATATCTTATTAGTAATGAATTCAAGCCATGCAATTTTGTCATCCGTTCTTATTTCAGCTCCCCATATAAATCTGATGAATTCGATAAACACAGAAATAAAACTCTTTGCGTCCGATCCCACCAAAAGCATTTGATTAACTAAATGGTAAGATCGTGGTGTGATTCGATATTCATCTTCGGAAACGATAGCTATAAATGTTTTGGCATCAAATGAAATAAATGTATAAAATCGATTGGCTAATATCCCAAGCACAGATGAATATGCTATTTCATCGATATCTTCTTTTTCTAGTAAATTGTTAATAATAGGTACTATATTTATCCCTATCATGTTTTCGGATTTCAAATATTTTAATAGGCGTAAGTCATTAGTCACCAGGGGAATTGACCTTTTCTTAGAGAGCTTCAGGGAGTCGACCAGCCATTTATCCAAATAATTCAATAAATCACCCAATTTGAATGTAACATCAGGAATATCTGTTGTGAAGTCTACATATTTTGAGTGTCTAATGAAATCCCATAATCGTCGTAATTCCGGTATTTCGTGCATAATTAAATCGGATTGTATTTGTTTGAATAGAGTTTCCTGAATAAGTATTTGAGGGGCGATACGTTCTAGGAAACCAAGTAAATCAGTTGCCGATAAATCTAATAGAGATTGATAATCGAATAGGAGATACTCTGCAGTATCAAACGAGCTCTTTAGCTGGCTCACAAATTGTCTATCCGGAGTTGTAAACTGAATCGTGAATTCCGGATCTTTTCGATTACAGAGGAAATCCGGATACGCTCCGCCAGTGTTCTTGACATAAACGTACGTTGGTACCGGACTCTTGACGAAGAAGTCGCGCTTTTCTACATATTGCCTGCTTTGCTGTAGAATAATCTGTTTAATATCATCCGTCAACTCCCCCTTGTCATTTATTCCGGCCACCTGAATTACAATTTCGTCTTTGGGATATTCTTTTTGAAACTCAAGAAGTGATGGCAGTAATCTCCCGCCCTCATCTTTACCCACGTATCGCACATATCGAAATATTATAGCATTATAGTTTTGGAGTACCATCCTTTTATTTTCATCACTAAGCTCAGCCTGTGCCGCGTATCTTTTGGCTTTGCTTGCAGAATTAATCGCCTCCTGTTTGCGATTTAGAAATACGCAAATCAAAGCAACATCCAGCCAGTATCCTATGTCTTTATATTGTTCCGCTTCTTCTTTAACTTCTCTCAAAATATCGAGGGCTTGTTCTGGAGCTCCCCTAGCTAGAAACTCTTTTGCCAGCAGTGTCTTTTCTTTGTACGAAATAGCGCCATAATCCTTGTGCTCCTTTAAAATCTGATGCGCAGAATCGAAGTTTCTCCTTTCTAATTGAGTCGAAAACTGGAGTATATTCAATTGCAGCGACAATTCATCGGAAAGTTGAGTTTTATCGATATCACTAAAAATGGGAGGATTTTCTTTAGATTTCTTTAATAGGAGTTGGCATTGAATAAGGGCTAGTTGGATCTCTGGTAATATATGGATCTTTTTTTGTTCCTTTGCCTTTGTTTCAGCATCTTTAAGTATACCAAATGCCTCGAAAATAGCATTTTTGTCCTGGATATGCGGTAACAACTCTAAATCGGACGGGCTGTGTCAATAAGAATGAGACAGATTTCGCATTTTGTTAAGCTACTTTCCTTTCCGCCTTTGGCTTGTTAATCCATACCTCTCCCGGCAGTTCGGGGGGTGATGGCATCCCCCTCACAA
>SDBS01003751.1_pt1 | contig 14921 bp, 17 predicted proteins | sample 2277091 | NCBI WGS metagenome assembly SDBS01 (sample SAMN10404972, study PRJNA504765) | marine sediment metagenome | isolation source: marine sediment core GS10_PC15, 163 cmbsf | place: Arctic Ocean: Southern Knipovich Ridge | collected 2010 | reverse complement strand
AATCTCAAAATCATTTCTTTTTTTCTCATCTGAAATAATTTTCAAAGAATCAGCAACTTTTAAATCAAGTTTGTTTTCATAGAAAAACTGGCCCATTCCATTTTTAATTAAGTTTTTCCACCACTTGATTTGAGATTGATTCAAATAGCCAGCCTTAATCTCAATTTCCTTTGAGCAAGTTACTTTCCAATAACTGATAAGTTCAATCAAACCCAAATTAAACACCAGTTTATTTAAAACCTTGTCCCCTATTTTCTTAATCCTTGATCTATCAATATTTTCAATAATTATTCTTGGCTTAAAAAAAATATCTGGTTCAATCCTAAAATCAAAAAAAATTTCCAAATTATTCTTTGAAATTTTGTATGAATAACCATGATATACAAACTTCTTGTATTTTTTCCTTAAAATTTCTAATTTCATACTATCCTGCAAAAAGCTTTATTGCTACTCCTAAAAACACAAAGACTAAATTAAGAATCCAAAATCTCATTGTAATTTTATAAGAAGGCCAGCCCCGTGCCTCAAAATGATGATGGATTGGCGTAGAAAGCCAGATCTTTCTGCCCAAAAACCTTTTAGACAAAAGCTGTAAAATAATTGAACCAACCTCAATCACCATGATTCCAGCAATAATCGGAAGAACAAAGATTGAATCAGTTAAAAAAGCAACTACTGTCATTGTTGAAGTCAATCCCAAAACACCTGTTTCTCCCATATAGAATTTAGCTGGAGGTATATTAAACCATAAAAAAGAAAATAAAGTGCCGGAAATAATTGCACAAAAAGTAGCTAAATCAGCTTTACCTTGAGTGAAAGCAATCACAGCAAAACCGCTGAAAATTGAAGCAAAAATACCGCCCGCCAAACCATCCAAGCCGTCAATCACTCCTCCTGCCCAGGAAGCAAGCATTACTAGAACAAAAAGTGGTATATACCACCATCCAATGAAAAAATTTATTCCTTCTGGAAAATTATACATTAAAGGAATATGAAGTGTGTTTTTGGCAAGTTTAAAGTAAAACCACCAACCTCCAATAAGCCCAATCGAAACAACTATAAGCAATCTTCTGGCAAAACTCATTCCTCCTCCAACATACTTTCCTTTTCCAAAAACAGTTAAAACATCATCAATTAATCCAACAAGAGAGCCTGCAACCAAAGCAAATAAAGGAAGCCAGGTTTCACCACGAGACAAGAAATTCACTTTTTTTATCCACCAAGGATTATCAAGACTAGATAAGGCAAAAATCAAAAATATCAACATAAGAACTGACAACCAGATTAAAATCCCTCCGCCTCTTGGAACGGCTGTTTCTTTGTCTTTGTGCAAAGAATGAAAAATCTCTGCTTCTTCATTAGTTATTGTTTTAGTTCTTGCAGTTTTTTTCCAGAATTTAATTCTTTTTAAAATCTTTATTAAGCAAGGCGCCCAAACAAAAGAAATTCCAGCGCCTAAAGCTGAAAGCATTAAAAGCCTGATTACATTAAAAGTAAAAAGTGTCATTTTATGAATTTATCCAATTAATTAATTTCTGCATTTCCTCTATGCGTTTTTGCGGTGATTCAGCGCCTAATATTAAGTTAATGAAATAATTTTCTTTTTCATCAGAAAATATTAAAAGCATGCATGCTCCTGCTTTTTCTGTGTAACCTGTTTTTCCACCTATAATAATCTGATTGTCTAAAACATTTAAACTCAGTATTCCATTTTCAGTAGAATAAGGGCCGTTTTCTAAAGAAATTTCAAGTAGAAAAGGATAATTATTTAAGATATGCTTTGAAAGTATTATGAGATCATTAGCAGTTGAATAATTAGGAATCAAATCAGGATCTTCTGGATCAAGTCCAGTGGGATTAATAAAATATGTATCTTCAAGTCCGAGCATTTCAGCTTTTTTATTCATTTTTTCAATAAAACTATCAAGGCCAATCATTTCTGCTAAAGCAAATGCTGCATCATTGCTTGAATAATGAAGCATTAATTGTAAAAGCTCTTCTATTGTCACATTCTGACCTTTTTTTAAATTACCGTAAATTGGAACATCATACTGACCTGCTGCATTATCTGAAACAACTATTGATTCAAAGAAATCATAATTGTTTTCAATAACAATCAAGGCTGTCATTAATTTAGCCAAAGAAGCCATTGGTAAAACTTTTTCAGAATTTTTTCGGAAAATAATTCTTTGCTTCCCTGTTTTGGCAATTTTAAGCGAAATCGCAGACTCTACTTCAAGGTCAGGTTTTGATCTCTCTGGGATGTCTGCTAATTCAACAACAACAATATCTTGAAAGGGCTGGATAATCTGAGCATAAAAATATTTTTCCATTCCATGCTCTAAAACACCAATACCCCAAAATGAAAATAGGGTTAAAAAAAACGCTCCTAAAAAATATTTAACATTCTTAGTCATTAAAATAAAACTATTTTTCTTTTTTCTCAATTTTAAGATGTAAATCTTTTAACTGCTCCTTGCTTACTTCAGACGGAGCATCCATCATCACACTCCTGTTCTCTCCTGTTTTTGGAAATGCCATTACTTCTCTAATATTTGGCTCTCCTTGAATTATTGCTAAAAACCTATCAAGTCCTGGAGCAATTCCACCGTGGGGAGGAACACCATATTCAAAAGCTTGAAAAAGATGAGCAAATTTCTTTCTTATTTCTTGCTTTTTATGGCCCATTATCTCAAAAATCGCTTCCAGCATCTCTGACTTGTAAATCCTCAAACTTCCTCCTCCAATCTCATAACCATTCAAAACTAAATCGTATTGATAAGCCAGCACCTTGTCAGGATTCTTCTTTATTTTCTCAACGTCTTCTTCTTGAGGACGAGTAAAAGGATGATGCATGGCATCAAATCTTTTTTCAGATTCTTTCCATTCAAAAAGAGGAAAATCAACAACAAAAGCAAAAGCAAGCTCATTCTTGTCTTTTTTGTTTTTCCTTAAGTCAGGCTTATCAGTCTTGTATTTTTCCATTACTTCTTTATAAGTAATTCTTGGAAAAGGAGTTTTTGAAATCTTCTTTTCAGGAAACAGTTTTTTAATCAAAGAAGTATAAAGCTCTTCTGTAAGTTTTAAAACATCTTCTTGTTCAATAAAAGACATTTCAATGTCCAGCTGAGTAAATTCTGCTTGGCGATCACCTCTTGGGTCCTCATCTCTGAAACACCTAGCAATCTGAAAGTATTTTTCAATACCAGAAACCATTAAAAGCTGTTTGTACTGTTGAGGGCTTTGAGGAAGCGCGTAAAAAGTCCCTGGATAATTTCTTGAAGGAACTAAAAAATCTCTTGCGCCTTCAGGGGTCGATTTGGTTAATATTGGAGTTTCAACTTCTAAAAACCCTTCTTTTATCAAAAAATCCCTCATAAATTGAATTGTTTTCTGGCGAATCTTTAAATTTCTCTTTAATCTTTCCCTTCTTAAATCCAAATAACGATATTTTAATCTTATTTCTTCATTTATTTCATAACCATCAGTATCAACAGGAAAAGGCAAAGTTTTTGCTTCAGATAAAACTTCTAATTTCTCAGACAAAAGCTCTATTTTCCCTGTTTCAATTTTAGGATTTATCATTTGTTCTGGCCTTTTCTGAATCTTGCCTTCAACTGAAATAACCCACTCTGGTTTTAGTTCTTTTGCAATCTCATAAAGCTCTTTATTCTTAGGAATAAAAACTATCTGCAAAAGACCCTCTTTGTCTCGAATATCAATAAATATAATTTTTCCATGAGACCTTACGCTGTGAACCCAGCCAGAAACTTTGATTTCTTTTCCTAAATATTTAGTTGTTTCATTGGTTAATATTCTTTTCATAAACAATTAAAAAAACTTTATTAAAAAAGCTAAAAAACAATGGAGTTGATTTTACTTTAAATAGTCTTTGACTTTTGAAACAAACTGCTGTGGAGTGAAATTTGCTTTAATCAAATAACCTTTAACCCCAAGTTTTTTCGCTTTTTTCTGTGTATCTAATTCGTCATAATTTGTAAAAACTACCACTGGAATAGAAGCAATTTCAGGATCTTCTTTCTGCCACTCTAAAAAAGATATGCCATTTTCTCTAGGAAGCAAGATGTCTAAAATAATTAAATCTGGCTTTTCTTTTTTAGCTATCTCTAATCCTTCTTCTGATTCAGTGGCTGAAAACACTTTAAAACCGGCCTGAACAAAAGTATCATAATACATTTCTGCTAGAATTTTTTCATCTTCAATTATGAGAATTTTAGATTTTTTCTTCATATTTAACAGGTAATTCTATATAAAAGATTGAGCCTTTTTGCTTCCCAGTGCTTTCAACCCATATTCTACCATTATGCATCTCTGTAAAATTTTTAGCAATATATAGGCCTAAACCTGCTCCTTCTGTCCACGTTCTCTTGCCAGCAGCGCCCCTGGAAAAAGTTTTGAATAAACGAGAAATTTCTGCTCTTGTCATTCCTTCGCCCGTATCTTTGATTTCAAGCCTGCACAACCCATTCTTTTGTTTATAATTTATTGTTATTCCACCTGTCTGAGTATATTTTATCGCATTATCAATAATATTCAAAACAACCTGTCTAATTTTGGCTCTATCCAGAAAAACCTTAACTAGTGGTTTTTTAGATATTTCCCATTTAAGATAAAGCTTTTTTGCTTTGGCTAGATTGCCCAACTCCTCTAATATATTATTAATCAAATCTTCTAAAAGAAACTCTTCTGGCTCTATTTTGATTTTTCCAGCTTCAATACGAGAAATACTCAAAAGATCATTAACCAATTTTATTAATCTTTCTACAGAGCTATAAACATTTCTTAAGGGTTTTTGCATTTTATCCGGAAACTCTCCATAAATCCTATCTCCTATTAAAGAAACATATCCCTTAATAGCTGTTAAAGGAGTTCTTAACTGGTGCGATGCAATGGAAATGAATTCTGATTTAGCAATATCAAGTTTTTTTAATTCTTTATATGTTTTCCTAAGCTCTTTATCCATCTTTTCAATTTGTTCTCTTTTTTGTATTTCTCCTATGGTAGCCCCGATAAGATAATAACCAAAGACACAAAATGAGATGAATGCGCTCCAGTTTAAAATCCTTACCCAGAATACATCACTCATCCAAGCTTGAATAAACAAAATTAAACCAATAGAACCAACCAAAATCTCGGTCAAAATTACTTTTATACCAAAAAGATGGTGCTTAGTGATAGCATAAGCAATAAAAATAACATAAATTGCTACGAATATATTTCCAAGAGGAGGAATAGAAATTCCATAAACTGGAAAAAAACTAGTAGAACCACCAATGAATCCTATTAAAGTACCAACCAATACATATTTTATTTGACCCTTCATTACTCCAGTAGCTTTTCTTATACTTTTAAGCATTAGATACCAACTATAAATAACAAAACCAAAAAACATCAATACAAAAACATGATAAGCAATCCCAGGTTTTGGGTACCATAAAAATGAAAGTTCAGGTTGAACATCTTTTACAAACAAAGATGTAAATCCTGAAATAAAAAGAAGAAAAGAAAGAATGTATCCTGTAAGAATTATTTTTTTATTTTCTCTATATATACCTAAAAAAATTACTATCAAATGAAAATAAGTAATCGCAATAAATATCGCAGCAACATTCAAAGCTCTTCCAAAAAAAAGAGCCATTGGTTTAGTTGTTCCTAAAACAATCCAACAAAAATAAAAAACAGCCCAAGTCGCAACGCTTAAACAAAATACAGCAAAAATCTTATTTAAAGCCGCTCTTTTATTTTTAAAATAAACAAGCAACCCTAGAACAATACTAGTCATAGCATTAATCAATGCGGTTATAGTATAAAAGAGCATAAAATTATATCTTTTTTTGACAAATTGCTATCTTTTGAATCTTAAGAGGCTCGTAAATAATTTCGAATTCTTTAAATCCTCCTTGATTTAAAGCATAAATAAATTGACCTAAAGTTCTATGAATCATCGGCCAATTAACAACATGACGTAAAAATAAACTTTCTACATTCGGAGATATACTGCTAGTTAAAAATACACCACCTGGCTCTAACAAACGATGAACTCTTTTTATTAACCTTATTGTGCTTTCTTGTGATCGATATTCTAAAAATCCTACTATTTCAATTATGTTGAATTGAAAATTTTTCACTATATCTTCTAATTCTTTAGCATTTCTATTCACATATTTTAGTTGATCTACAACTCCAGCTTTTCGAGCAAGTATTGCACTATGATCAAGGGCTGAACGATCTAAATCTACAAGCATAGCATTGATCAATATTCCTTTTTCTTTGTATTCTTGCATCACTTCTATTACTGGCTGAGCAGATCCGCTAGCTACAGAAAGAATATTAACTTTTGATCTTTCTTTATGTAACCTCTCTATTTCTCTTCGAAGACATTGTTTGACTAATTTAAAACGATTCCGCATTGCTTGAGCATTCATCATGTCAAGCCAAAGATCGGCAATTATTCCTTCTAATCCTTGTCTTTTTCCAAACTCATAATTATAAAGAATATCCACTGCCCTCCATCCCTTTGCGCCATCTTTAACTTCTCTACAAATTGGACTTATTCCATCTACCCAAAAAGTATTAGTTTTTAGCTTAGAACCAAAGATCATTTTCTTTATCGCCACCCAAAAAATAAGAATGAACATAAAAGGCGAGATTAAAAAATACTTCCACCTTTTTCTTTCGTATATTAAATTCGGATTGTTATCTATTTTTATTGAAATTTTATTCTTTATTTTTTTAATCATATTTTTACTCTCTTTTTAATAATCTTATTTTTTAATTATATCATATTTATTATAATTTTTATGAAAATCCAGACAGTAGAATATATTTAAAAATTTTATCTTTTCTTTTAAAAAATAAGGTAGTCTTTTTAGATTAGAATTACTTTTGGACAGATTGTTTCGGCGAAAGAGCATCCACTAAAGCAGCTCTTAAGGTGTCGGGAACCTTGATTGGAGTGCCTTTTAAATCTGTATATATAATTGTTTGCTTCCCAGTTGCATAGACTCCTTTTGTTTGAGCATGAATAAACTCTGCTCCTAATTCGAAACTTGAATTTCCTACTCGGAGAACTCGCATCTTAACAATCATTGTATCACCGAAATGAAAATTTTTTTTAAACTCATAGGAAGCATTACAAGTTTGAAGAAAATAAACTCGACCCATATCAGTAGTGAATCCTGGCAGACAATCTATTCCAAACAACTCTCTAGTTTTGCCAAAGAATCTAGAGTAATGAGAATGACTCATAGTGCCCTCTATATTGATTTCTTCGAGCGTGATTCGAACAAAATAATCATAAAATAAACTTTTCTCATCTCGACCCACCTGACCTATGATTGGATCAATAGACTCTGAGGGAATGGGGTTTAGATTATTATTTTTCATCTCTATTTATTTAAACAATTTTCCATAATAGTTAATTATCCATTCGACTTTCGCTTTTCAGCGGCTTTTTAATTAATTCTTGAGAATGAAACATACAGTGATTCTATGCTTTTAACTTCAAACTCACATCCTCATATATATCCCCTGCTCCCATAATAATTACTGCTTCGTCTCCTTTTAAATTCTGTTTTAAAAACTCTATTATCTTTTCTTTCGCAACATAAACTACAGAATCTTTATTCACAGCTTTAACCACTTTTTCAGAGCTTATTTTTTCTCTGACCTCTCTCTCCTCCCTGCCTACTACATCATAAATATTAGTAATAATCAACTTATCTACTGGCGCTTGCTTGAGGGTCTCAATAAAATCATTAAATAAATAATACGTTCTTTGATATTGATGTGGTTGGAATACGCACCAAATTTGTTTTTCAGGAAATTTCTCACGAGCTGCTTTTAAAGTAACTCTTATTTCTGTTGGATGATGACCATAATCATCAATAAGAGTTATTTGTTTATTGTTTATTGTTATCTGGCTTACTTCAAATCTACGCCAAGAACCTTTGTATTCTGATAAAACCTGAAAAGAAATTTCGTCTTTAATTTTTAAAATTCTAGCTACATTTAATGCTGCAAGAGCATTGGAAATATTAAAATCACCAGGAACTTTTAATATTTCTTTAATTGAGGAGTATTCTTTATCTTTTAAAGAATACCAATTCGCATTCTTAATAATTTTCTTAGTATTTTCATCGTCTTTGTTTGCAATCACAATTCCATTTTCTTTTAAATTGGCAACAAATTTCTTAAATCCCTTGATGACATTTTCTAGATTTTTATAATAATCCAGATGCTCTGCTTCAATTGTTGTTAAAACAATAATATTGGGGTAGTAATTTAAAAAAGACTCAAAATGTTCACAAGCTTCAATTACTAAATATTTTGAATTGCCTACCCTGCAACTTGAATCTTCAAACTCTTTTAGTTTTGTTCCAACAATCACAGTCGGGTCCAAGCCAGCTTTTATCAATAAAAGTCCTATCATTGAAGTTGTTGTGCTTTTACCATGAGTGCCAGTCACAGCTATGGTAAAGTGTTTTTTTGTTAATTTGCCTAAGGCTTGAGGATAACTTAAGATTTCCACTTTTTGATTCTTAGCTTGTAGTTGATAAGCTTCTCTTAATTCAAGATTATCTTCTGACACAGCAGGGCTATAAATTATTAAATCAACGTCATCAGTCACGTTTCCAGAACTGTGTTTTCCCATAAAAAGCTTGATTCCTTGTTTTTTCAACCAGTCAGTAATTTCTGAAAAAGCTAAATCAGAGCCAGTTATTTCATGGCCTTTTTCAAGATAATACTTAGCTAATCCAGACATTCCAATTCCGCCAATGCCAATAAAATGAATTTTCATGATAATTAAGATAATAAAGGTATAGATTGAAGCACTGTATGTTCTGCTCCAGTTCTTTTTAATTGACTTTCCATTAGTTCTATTGAATTTACTTCAAAACTCAAATCAATAAACTCTTCAATTTGAGGCCTTTCTTCAGGTTCAATTTCTTTAAATTCCCATTGCCTGATTCTTGCTAGGGTTATATGAGAACTATAAGATCTATTTTCTTTTTTAAAAGAAAGATTGGAAAGCGAGTCTTCCAAGTCATTTTGCAAATCCCTTAATTCTTCTGATTTTTCTCCCATTGCCCAAACCATTCTCAATGCTTTTTTAGGCGGACCATAGCAAATTTTATTAAAATTTAACTGAAAAGGATTATGTTTTTTCGCAATTTCTTCTGTTATTCTCAATATCTCAGGAATTTCATCATCTTGAACATAACCTAAAAAAACCAGAGTGATATGAAGGTTTTCTTCTTTTGTCCATTTGGCTGGCAAATCAGGCCACTTGGATTGAAATTTGGCTAATTTGATTTTAAGGCTTTCAGGTAGATTTATAGCAATAAAAACTCTACGATTCATGATTTTACTATAACATGATTGATGAATCTTTTTAAATGATTTAAAATTAAAAATACATGGAACAAGAACTTTCAGAGCGATTTGATGTATCAAATAAAAAACAGCAGAAAATTAACTCTTGAACAATATCAACAATGGAGAACTCAAACTATTAATCAAATTAGCAATTGCTCACTTAGAGTTTGAAGATGAAAGAATCTTATCTTTACAAAAAACTAGACAATGGAAAAGTTCAGTGCATAACTTGTGCTCATAATTGTGTTATAGAATCCGCTAAAAGAGGAATTTGCGGAGTAAGAGAGAATATAGATGGTAAGTTGTTTGCATTAAACTACAGCAAAGCAATTGCTGTAAACATTGACCCAATTGAGAAAAAACCGCTCTTTCATTTTTTACCTGGAACTAAATCTTTATCTATTGCAACTGTAGGATGTAATCTTAGGTGCTCAAATTGCCAAAATTATGGAATTTCTCAGGATTTTAAAAAGGTTAAAAAAATACCGGGACAGGATTTATCTCCTAAAGATGTTGTCAAGTTAGCTGTTCAAAATAATTTACCGAGCATTTCTTATACCTACACTGAACCAACTATTTTCTTAGAATACGCCCTGGATATAATGAAATTGGCAAAGAAACAAGGACTTAAAAACTGCTGGGTAAGCAATGGATTTATGAGCGAACAATCAAGAAAATTAATTATGCCATATCTTGATGCTAATAATATTGATATAAAAAGCTTTTCTGATGAATTTTACAAAGAACAATGCAGCGCAAGACTTAATCCTGTTTTAGAAACAGCAAAACAAATGAAAAAAGCAGGAATCTGGATTGAAATAACAACTTTAATTATTCCTACTTTATCTGATTCTGAAAACATGTTTAAAAAAATAGCTCTTTTTATTAAAAACGAATTAGGAACAGAAACTCCCTGGCATGTAAGTCGGTTCTCAGGAGCAATATCATGGAAACTTCAGAATCTTCCTGAAACACCTGTTCAAACCTTAGAAAAAGCATATGAAATCGGGAAAAAATCTGGGTTAAAATATGTTTATACTGGTAATGTTCCAGGATTAGCTTCAGAAGACACAATTTGTTCTCAGTGTAAAACCTTAGCTATTAATAGAACTGGTTATACTGTTCAGCGTTATGACAAAAACGGCAAATGCTCAAAATGTGAAACATCTTTAAATTTAATCTTAAAGTAATATGAAAAACATTATTTTTGCAGCCATAGCTCCTCATCCGCCAATAATCCTGCCCTCGGTAGGTTCTGAAGAAGATAGAGTTCAGGTTAAAAAAACAATTAGTGCTTTAGAGGGCTTAGGTAAAAACTTAGAGAAAAAGAACCCAGATTCCATAATCATTTCTTCTCCTCATCCAGATTGGGGATTTAATGTCCCCCTTTATTTCTTGGCTAAAGATTTCAAAGGAGAGATAAAAAGCTATCTTACAGATTTAAACGAACCAGAATTTCATTTTGAAAAAGGAAAGCAATTTTATGAAGAACTTGAAAATAAAAAATATAGCTTAATTGCTTCTGGCGATCTTTCTCATTGTCTAAAAGAACAAGGGCCTTATGGTTTTCATGCTGATGGACCAAAGTTTGATAAAGCTTTAATTAATTATTTAAAGGAAAAAGACATTAGAAATATTTTAAAATTAAATGAAAAATTCCCTCAAGCTAGTGAGTGTGGTCTCCGGTCTTTTTCTTTTCTTTTGGGAATCCTAGAAGCTTCTAAAATTAATTGGGATGTTGAAATATTATCTTATGAATCACCTTTCGGAGTAGGATATTTAGTAGTTAATTTTAAATTATGAAATTTACAATTACAAACACGAATAAAGACAATATATCAACTTTAACCAGAAAAATTGGATATTATTATTTGGGAAAAACTGAAAAACAGGAATTCAATCTAATAAAAACATTGGAAAGAGGTGGCTATCCAAGGTTTCACATTTATCTCACAATAACAGAACAGAGCCTGATTTTTAATTTACATTTAGACCAAAGAAGGCCGGTTTATAAAAACGCTCCAGCCCACTCAGCTGATTATGAAGGTAAAATTGTAGAACAAGAAGCAGAAAGAATTAAACAATTATTAAAATAATATGAACCTATACACATCTCTAGCAAAAAAAGCGATTGAAAATTATGTAAAACAAGGTAAAGAAATTTCTCCACCCGAGAATTTACCCAAAAAATTGCTTGAGCAAAAAGCAGGCGTTTTTGTAACAATTAAAAAAGACAATAAACTAAGAGGATGCATAGGAACTTACATCTCAACTAAAACAAATATTGCTCAAGAAATTATTACCAATGCTATTGCTGCAGCAACTAAGGATTACAGATTTGATCCGGTCCAAGAAAAGGAACTCCCCCATCTTTCATATAGTGTTTCTATTCTCAGCGAGCCAGAAGAAATTCAGGATTTTAAAAAGCTAGACCCTAAAAAACATGGAATTATCGTAAAATCAAACAAAAAAACAGGGCTCTTGCTCCCTGATTTAGAAGGAATAGATACAATAAAAAAACAAATTCTAATTGCCTGTCAAAAAGCAGACATTGACCCTTCAAAAGAAAGCCTTTCAATCTATAGATTTACTGTTAAAGAATATTCATAAAAGACTATGTCTCTCTTTTGCCTGAAATAAATTCTTCAACCATCTCTCTTGCTCTTTCATCAACAAACTGTTTTGGAGGATGCTTCATGAAATAAGCTGAAGCTGAAATTAAAGGACCAGCTATTTTTCTGTCCAAAGCAATTTTAGCCAATCTAATAGCATCAATAATACAACCAGCTGAGTTTGGAGAATCATGAACTTTTAAACGCATTTCAAGCTCTAAGGGCAAATCTCCGAACTGTCTTCCTTCAAGCCTAATAAACGCTAGCTTGGTATCTTTTAACCAAGGCACGTAATCAGAAGGCGCAATGTGTAAATCATCATAGCTTAATTTCTTGGAAAGCTGGGACTGAACACTTTCTGTTTTGGAAATCTTTTTTGACTTTCCCCTATCACGCTCTATTAAATTCATAAAATCAGTGTTTCCGCCCACATTTAACTGATAAGATTTTGTAACATGCACACCTCTGTTTGAAAAAAGATTAGCTAAAACTCTATGCACAATGGTTGCGCCAATCTGGCTTTTTATGTCATCTCCTATTACAGGCAGTCCTTTTTTCTTGAATTTATCTGACCACTTTTTATCAGATGCAATAAAAACAGGAATACAGTTAATGAAAGCGCAGTTAGCCTTTAAAGCTTCTTCAGCATAAAATCTTATTGCCTTTTCTGAACCAACTGGTAAAAGAGTTACGAAAATCTGGGCTCCTGACTTCTTGAGTTCATGAGCTACGTTCACTGGTTTTGCTTTACTTACAGAAAATGCTTTATCTTCAGGATATTCTTTAAAATGATTGGAAACCCCATCCAAAACAGGACCCATTTTTACTTTTACACCTAAATTTGGTATGTTTGTATAAAAGGTCTTTACACAGTTTGGTTTGGCAAATATTGCTTTTGAAACATCCTTGCCCACTTTTCTTTTATCAACTTCAAAAATAGCTGCGATTTTAATATCTTTGGGCCTGTATTCCCCCACAAAGTTATGCATTAGGCCTGGAATTAATTCGTCTCCGTTTTTAACATCTTTGTAATAATAAATTCCTTGAACCAAGGCTGAGGCGCAATTACCAAGTCCAGCAATAGCAACTTTTATTTCTTTTTTCATAATTATTTACTTATTATTTGTTTATTATATAATATTTTACAGCCGTAAAATACTATGTCAAGTGAATAACTTTTATGCTCCCACTAGAACGTCTTAAAAGATCAAATACCAAGGAGAATTTGTGGATATATATTCTCTACCTACTCAAAAAAGAAGATGCTTACGCATGGGAAATTTTAGAATTAATTAAAAAGAAATTTAATTTTAGGCCTGGAAGAATCACCCCCTATCGAGTGCTTTATAGATTAGAAAAAAATGCCCTTGTTAAAAGCAAAATGAAAGAAAGAAGAAGGGTTTATAGAATTACAAAGAAGGGAGAGGAAGAATTGAAACGAGCTAAAGGATTTTACAAAGAAATTTTAAAAAAATTAAAATGATTAATAAAAAAGTAGCTCAAATATTATATGAGATAGGAGAATTATTAGATATTCAGGGAGTAGCTTATAAACCTAAAGCTTATCGAAAGGCTGCCAAGGCTTTAGATGATCTGAAAGAAAATATTTCCCAAATTTATAAGAAAGAAGGAGTTAAAGGGATTAAAAAGGTTCCAGGCATTGGGGAAAGCATTGCCAAAAAAATTGAAGAATATTTAAAAAAGAAAAAAATTAAATATTATGAAGAGTTAAAGGAAAAATCAGTCATTCGACAAATTATTACTCATTATTTTAAAACCAAGGGATTGAGTTTAGCAGAACTTAAAAAAGACGCTAGAAAAAGAAAAATAGTTTACTCCCGTTTCACTAAGCCGGCTAAGCAACTTTTATTATTAGCGGGTTCTGTGGAAAAAGCTAAAGCTGCCATTTCCAAAGTGGCCGGATGGGCAAGATCCAGGAACTTAGATTATGCTATTGAAACAGTTTTTAAAAAATGGCTGGAATTAGACAAATTAAAACCAAAAGAAATTGTTAAAAAACCTTATTACAGAGGAGACTCAATGGTCTGGTCAGAAACAAAAAGAAAATGGTATGTTATTGACCAAAACGGTGATTGGCTTGAATTTGCCGACAAAGAATCAGAGATTGAATGGCGAATAGTCAAATAGAATATTTAAATAACAAAGAAATAATGTTGAATTATTCAGAGTTAAAGAAAAAATCAAGAATAATTATAGATAACGAACCATATGAAATAATTGAATCAGCCTCTTCTGTTAAAGCAAGAGGTGGTTCTGTTTTACAAACTAAATTAAAAAACTTAAAAACAGGAAACGTAATTTCTAAAACTTTTCATCCAGGAGAAACGTTTGAAGAACCTGAAATTTTAAAATTAGAAGTGAAATTTATCTATTCTCACAAAGACAAATATGTATTCGTTGAAAAAGACAATCCCTCTAAAAGATTTGAATTGACGTTTCAGCAGATTGATGAAAAAGCAGATTTTTTGAAACCAAATCAAATTATTGAAGCTTTAACTTTCAACAACAAGGTAATTAATATTTCTCTGCCTATTAAAATTAATTTAAAAGTAAAAGAAGCTCCACCTACCCTAAAAGGAGAATCTCAAACAGGCAATAAAACAGTTATTCTGGAAACCGGAGCTAAAATAACTGTTCCCTCTTTTATAAAAAGTGGCGATATCATTGAAATCAATACAGACACAAAAGAATATGTAAGAAGGATTGAATAGCTATTAATTAACATTGACACATATTCTAAACCTATTAAGGATCCTTCGCTTCGCTCTAGAACCTTGCTTCTTTACTGCGTTTGAATTAAAATAAATATATAAACGTTAATAAACTCTAATATGACTCTTCATCATATTCCCATAGATAAACAAAAAAAATACCTCAAGATCAAAGAGG
>SDBS01003749.1_pt1 | contig 14931 bp, 13 predicted proteins | sample 2277091 | NCBI WGS metagenome assembly SDBS01 (sample SAMN10404972, study PRJNA504765) | marine sediment metagenome | isolation source: marine sediment core GS10_PC15, 163 cmbsf | place: Arctic Ocean: Southern Knipovich Ridge | collected 2010 | reverse complement strand
ATGCTATTGCTCCCAGCTGGTATGATACTGAAATGAACCAGGGGATGCTTGATAATGATAAAATTTATAAAATTATAATTGAACGAATCCCATTAAAGCGTATAGGCAAGCCGGATGAAATAAAGGGAGCCGTAATATTTTTAGCCTCTGATGCCTCAAAGATGGTCACCGGACACATATTAAATTGTGATGCCGGCTGGCTCGCATGGTAGCAGCCGTGTGCGTTCACAACCAGAACAATCTAAATTAGAACAGGAGGTTGTGTAACATGAGTTATAACATTTCTAATCGAATAAATTTCAGTTTGTTCTCAAAAGAAGAACTATCAACTTTACATGGTGCCACACTCGAAACTTTAAACAGAACCGGGGTTTCTATACAGGAGGACGAGGCCAGGAACTTATTAAAGAAAGCCGGAGCGAATGTGAATGGTGATATAGTTCGGATACCTTCGCATCTGATTGAATGGGCGCTTCGAACAGCTCCAAAAAAAATTATATTATATGACAGAAACGGTAAACCAAGACTACGATTGGGATGCGGTAATTCATATTTTTCGGTAGGTCAGGGGCCGCCGTTTATAATAGATCTTTATTCCGGTGAAAGAAGGGATGTATTGAAACAGGATGTCATCAATACAACAAAAATATTAGACTATTTGCCCAATATTGATTTTGTTAAATCTCTGGCCTCTATTTCTGATTGCCCGCCTATAATGCAGAGTATATATGAATTTGAATGCCAAATATTTAATACAATAAAACCAATTGTTTCCTGGGCCCACACTGTAGGCGGTTACTCCTACATAATCGAGATGGCTTCAATAGTAAGCGGAAGTCTAAAGGAGTTACAAGAAAAGCCGTTTATCGCGTTTTATTCCGAGCCGATGCCCCCTCTTCGGCACACAGAGGAGTGCCTAAAAAAAGTTCTTTTGCTGGCTGAAAAAAATATTCCGCAAACTCATGCAACCGGAATGGTAATGGGAACAAGCGCCCCTGTTACTCCGGCCGGGGCACTGGTTGTGGCGAATGCAGAACAATTAAGCGCTCTTTTGATCGTTCAACTCAAAAGAGAAGGCGCTCCATATATATATGGAGCTGATATATTAGCATTTGATTGGTCTTCAACGATTGCAAGTTATGGAGCGCCTGAATTTATGCTGACAAACATAGGTGTAACAGAACTGTCTCACTATTATGGATTGCCAATTATGGGCCATGCCGGATCAACAGATTCTCAAAGTTGTGACAGCCAGGCAGGTTTGGAAATAGGATATTCAATTTTATTGGCTGCTTTATGTGGAACCGATCTCGCTCACAATCTTGGATTTTTAGAATTTGCATTGACCGGCAGCTATGAATTACTGCTTATTTGTGATGAGTACCTTGGGGAGGTCAAAAGAATTAAAAGTGGAATAGAAATAAATGACAACAGCCTGGCTCTGGATGAAATAAATAAAGTCGGGCCTGGAGGTGAGTTTATAAGTTCTGAACACACATTGAAAAATTTTCGAAACAACTGGTTTCCCGGAATAATGCCGCGGGAAAATAACTATCATTGGATTGAGGGGGGTAAGCTCACATTAACAGATAGGGCGAATAAAAAAGCAAGAGAAATATTGGAATCATATGAACCTGAACAGTTATCAAAACCTGCTCAACAGGAAATAAAAAAAATAATGAAAAAAGCTGAATCGGAACTTGCTTGACCATAGGCTATTAGATCATTGAGGTGATTGGGAAATTATTTTAAGATTTTGTTTATTCTTGAACAGGGTGTTCGGGATGGGAGAAAAAAAATATGGCTGCTTTTAATTCAATGATGCAGTGTGCTCTGTTTTACGGGCCAAAGGATATAAGAGTAGAAAGTCATCCGGTGCCCCAACCGGGAAAGGGTGATATTTTAGTGAAGATCAAAGCATGTGGTATCTGCGGAACCGACGTTAGCAGGTATCAGGGTAAAATCGGTTACAGCGCTCATATAATAGGTAATACGGCCGGGCATGAGATCACCGGCATAATTAAAAAAACGGGGCAAAATGTAAGGGGTCACCGTATCGGCGAACGTGTAGTGATTGCACCTCTTCAGGTATGTGGCGAGTGTTACTATTGTAAAAGAGGGGATACAAACCTGTGCTTGAACGCGCCATGTATCGGAGAAGAGATAGATGGCGGTTACGCTCAATATGTTCTGGCTTCCCAGGAACAGGTTTTTACCCTCCCGGGCAATATTGATTTTGATGAAGGAACTTTATTAGCTGATCCTGTAGCAACACCTCTTCATGCTGTGAGAAAAAAAGCGGATATTAAGCCAGGAGATAAGGTGGCGGTGTGGGGGACCGGCTCGCAGGGGTACTGTGCTATTCAGCTGGCAAAATTGAGTGGAGGTTTTGTTATTGCGGTAGGCAGGAGAGAAACAAAGCTAAAATTAGCCCGGGCGTTAGGCGCGGATATTACCATCAATTGTGACGAGGAAGACGTTTGTCGGAAAGTCAAAGAAATAACAGATTTCGGGGTGGATGTGAGCCTTGAATGCGGGGGTTATCCTGCGGCTTTGGAACAGGCAATAGCTTGCGCCAGGAAAGGCGGCAGAATAGTCATGGTTGGTCTTCAAAAGGCGCAGCAGTGTGATCTGGAAAATATGCTATGGCATGAAAAACAGCTGATAGCCTCTTTTAGCTCTACCTATCAGGAAGCTGTTATCGGCATCAGGTTAGCTGAAAATGGGAACCTAAAATTAAAGCCGCTGATCACCCACAGTTTTAATTTGATAGAAATCCAGAAAGCATTTGAACTGCTTTCCAGGCGAAAAGACCATGTAATAAAGGTGGTTATTAATCCCTAACATCATAATATTACGGGAGAGATTAAATAAGTATAATGATGAGAAGAAATCAAGATTAATTGAGGAAAACTCGTAAATGTATCTGATTTACATTCGGCCTTGTTTTAGAATCACCGATCAATATTTCATTGCCCAGATCATACATACTTTTCAGCTTCTTCTCTTGCTATACTGCACCAGTCAACCGCGTTCTGCGGGTTGCCGCCGATCGTGTGATTGTCCTTCATAATAATTTCTACCACACAGCCCTTTGCGGTCTCAAAGGTTTTCTTTATATCTTCTCTTATCAGCTCTTTACTGACAGTCTTTTCTGCAAGCAGCGCGGGATTGGGCTTCATTGAAAAAATGTATTTGTCCTCGAGATACTCCGCCCTTTTTTTTTATTCATGTATTTATTTCTCAAAAGCCACCCTATGGTTGATCATGGTATCGCACCTTGAAGATTTTGGCAAATCTAATTGTTGAATTATAGTGAAATGGTTATATAAAAATGCGCGGGTAGTTCAATACTATTAGACCCAAATCATGGATAATTTATTAAATTAAGTGATAACACCGTGCATCCCAGGCATCATCTGTAACCCGGCATCGTCGGATACTTCGAAGTTGCCGGACCTGCTAAGGCATTGCCTGTTTTGCGCGGGACAGAACCATCAACAAATTGGGGGGTAATGTATGGAGGGAAAAATTCTCTATTTTGATACACCGGGAAAGATCAATACCGACAGCACCCTGAAGGCTGCCCGTCAAAGAGCGCAGGAGCTCGGTATAAAGCAGATCGTGCTCGCTTCTACTCACGGTTTTACTGCCAAACGGGCATCGGAGCTGTTTAAAGGGATGGATGTCGACCTTGTAGCTGTCTCCATCTGTGCGAGCTTCGATAAAAGCGGCTGGACAATGACCCGGGAAGAGAGGGAAGAGATTGAAAATCATGATGTCAGGGTTATTACAGGCTTGCACTCCCTGGGCGACGATGTCAGCGAGGCTTTCGGTGAATCGGCCCCGAACAGGATCGTTCGGGAGACACTTTACATGTTCTGCCAGGGATTGAAGGTTGCTGTTGAGATCGCTGTAATGGCTGCGGATGCAGGTGTTCTGGATATTTCAGGCGAGGCGATCGCAATCGGCGGCACCGACGAGGGAGCGGATACCGCAATTGTTATAAAACCGGCTTACGCGCGGAAATTCAAAGAAATGAAGATAAGGGAAATTATAGCTAAACCGAGATAGAAAGATCACGCGTATCCGCGGGGCATGGTCCTCTCAGCCGAAACACGAGATCACCGGAAGGTCGACCATTGTCCGCAATCCGTGTTCAGCATTAACTATTTGTTTGACAGCGTTTGTTATAATCGCGCATGTAGCTATATCACCGTTGACGCCGCCCTTGATCGTTGATACTATATCAGGTTCACCTGAAATTTCGATCGTGTCTTCGGAAGCCGGCTCACCAACAGATGCGCGGAAAACCAGGGTTATTTTTTCTTTGCCGTTTTCAAATCCTTTGCCAATCTGCTGCACGCCGGCGGCAAAACCCGGATTTATAGTCATGTTTTCTGTTTCGATCTTTTCTTCCGCGACAACGGGTATCAGGATATCCTCCGTTCTGTCAATGTCCCATCCCATCCTGCTTCCGATCATGTGAATTGATTCGGTGAGCCCGATGTGCCGCAGAGTGCCTTTTTGTTTTTTTATTTCAAACTCGGATAATGATAGCCCGGCACCGATCTTGTTTTGAAAAGGTATTCGCCTGAAAGCTGCATTTTGGATTCTCGACACTTTTATCCTGTTTATTTTACTGCATATCCCCGAAAGGGTCACTGGAAAAAAATCCATCAAAAATCCCGGGTTAACGCCTGTGCTCAAGACCGCCGTGTTATTTTTTTTTGCCGCTTCATCGATTCTTTTGGCCAGCACCGGCCAGGTCTTCCATGGATATGACAGTTCCTCACAGGTTGTAACGACGTGAAGACCAAAGGTGGTAATTTCCTCGATTTGAGGAGTTATTTCATCTAACCCGGAAACAGTTGTCAATACAGCCACGTCCGGGTTTTCGGTGTTGACAAGGCTTTTAAGAGAATCTGAAACCAATAGAGAAAGTTCCGGGATTGAGCATAAGGAACCAAGATTTTTTCCGGCCAGTGAAGGGTCTTTGTCAACCGCGCCGATGATTTTGAGGTTTTTTCTTTCAAGAATATAACCGGTTATTTTCCGGCCTAAAGGCCCCATTCCGATCTGAACAACTTTAATTTCTCCCATTTTTCCTCCAATGAATACGGGTTTAAAATATATTAATACATGATAGATGTAAATTTATTTATATTAATACCAATTATTCCCTAAAACGGGCCGTGGAGCATATTTATGATGAAAAGAGATTTCAAAAAATTGATCGAAGAACTTCATGAGGAATATTCATTAAAATTTCCGGACTCTGCTTCAATCAATAAAAGGGCAAAAAATTACCTGGTTGACGGGGGCAGTCATACCCTGCGTTTGATCCAGCCCTTCCCGCCTCGTATAGTTTCTGCCGGGGGTGCCTGGGTCAAAGATGAAGATGGACACAATATCCTGGATTTCTGGCAGGGTCACCTGGCCAATATTCTTGGACACAATCCCAAACTTATCACTGAAGAGATCTCTGAAGCTTTTAAGAGAGGATTGGGTCTTCAATTGGGGCTTACGGATAAATTACAGCTGGAAACAGCTGAAATATTATGCAAGCAAACAGGCGCTGAAAGGGTCCGTTTTACGACCAGCGGCTCGCTGGCAACAATGTATTCTTACTTTCTGTCCCGGGCATTTACCGGGAGAAATCTGATTATGAAAATGGGCGGGGGTTGGCACTGCTCGCAGCCCTGGGGTCGTAAAGGTGTAAAATATCACTCCAACGGCAATGGCCATTACAATTACGTTGACAGTGAGGGCATTCCGGAAACCGTGACGGATGAAATTATCATAACTCATTTTAACGATACAAATATACTGGAGGACCGGTTTAAAAAACATGGTGAAAGGATTGCCTGTTTGATCATCGAGCCGTTTTTAGGAACCGGTGGGCTGATCCCGGCTTCAAGAGAGTATTTACAAAGCTGCAGGGACTTGACTGAACGGTGGGGAGCAGTGCTGATATTCGATGAGGTGATCAGCGGTTTTCGTTTTCACGCCGGGAACCTGGGTTCTCTGTACGGGATCCAGCCGGATCTTGCTACATTCGGGAAGATCATGGGCGGAGGAATGCCTGTGGCTGCAGTTGCGGGCAGGAAGGATATAATGAACCTGATCGGTACCGAGGAAAATAACAGAGTGAGTTTTTCCGGAGGAACTTTTTCGTCGCACCCCGCGTCATTACTTGCCGCAAAAAAAATGATGACATACCTTGTTGAAAATGAAGAGAGGATTTATCCACGCCTTGCGGTATTGGGGGAAAAAGCGCGGAAAACGATGGAGTCCGCATTTCTCGAACAGGGGATATTTGCGCGATGCACAGGTTACGGCAATGATGCGATACCTGGAAGCTCGATGGTCACGCTTCATTTTCCCCTCGATGAGAATGCTTCAATGGAAGATCCCGAAAATATATTTGACCCGTCTGTATGCGACGTAACGCTCGGCCGAGATATTTTTACTTTGGCGTTATTACTGGAGAATGTTCACATTTTGAAAGGTCACGGCGCTGTTTCTACTGCCCACACAGAGGAGGATTTGACTTTTCTGGGACGTGCCTGTCAAAAGGTAGCCCTGCGGATCAGAAAATATTTATAAAGTACAGTCATAACGCATCATCGGCCTGGTTTCCGATCTGCGGCGCACTTCAACGAAACCTGACTGCTTGAATGCTGAGAACAACCCGGTGTAAACAAAGACATCCGGGGAATTTTCCTTTTTTGGGTCAACTGGATAGCTTTCAGCGATCAATGCCCCGGACACATTAACCCAATGGTCGATCAAATTGTTCGGTGGCAGGTATTCAATTGTGCATGACATACATGATTTGCTTTCTATCCGAAATACAGAGTATGACGATGGACTTAAGAGAAATGGTCTGACAATTGAAAAAATAGTTCAAGAAGAGAAAGCAGCGCTAGAAAATAGCGACGGTATTATAGCTGTATCCGATGCTATTTTTGATATTGCATTTGACAGATATCAACTTGATTCCCGCAGGTGCCTGGTATTTCAAAACTATGTAGCGGGAGAAATGTTACCGGTGACGGATGATAAAAAGCTTTCTGATAAAGACGGAATGATACACATGGTGTACGAAGGTCATCTGGACAGTGACAGAAACGGCGGGCACTATGATCTGTTTGATATATTCACAGAGATCGCCAGGCAGGGTATAAATATTCATATTTACCCTTCCCGGGATACCCCGATTTACAGAAATTTTTCAAAAAATGAAAGTTTAATACATTATCATGAAACAGTAAACCCCGCCCGGCTGATAAGAGAGCTCACAAAATACGACTTTGGATGGGCAGGATTTAACAGCAGTAAAAACAGTCTTCATGCAGATACGGTCATAGCCAATAAAACCGTTGAATATATAGCGGCGGGGATACCTGTTGTATCCCTATCAGGCGAAAAAATAAAGCCCGATAATCCTCAAAAATGACCTGAATATCCTCACGGTATTGACAAAAATAAAAAAAAATACTAAGTTATTATTGGTTATTTATTGTAAGTATTTTGAATATCATGAAGAAAGAAATGGAAAAAAAGGGAGAAAGTACCGATTTTTTAACAGTCAGGGAAGTGTCGAAGCTGCTTAATATAAATGAGAAAAAGGTCTATACCCTGGCCCGGGAGGGGAAGATACCGGGAACAAAGGTTACGGGAAAATGGCTGTTTCCGAAGCAAGAGCTGGAGAGCTCGCTCAGAAACAAAGCGCGCCGGGCGGTGAAGAGATTTTCGTCGGAGTTTGAAGTAAACAGGAGCGTAGTACTCGTTTCCGGGTCGGACGACCCGGTAATGCACATGGTGCAGGGTTTGTTCCATAAGATGCACCCGGATTTTGCGCTTTTTTCTTCGAGTGTAGGCAGTGAAGAGGGGCTGAAACTATTAAATAAGAGGTTCTGTCACATAGCATTGAGCCATCTGTACGATAGTTCAACCGGGGATTATAATTTTCCTTTCATCAATGCTTTATTCGATGATCCGGATGAAACAGCGGTTATAAACCTGTTTTACCGGAATGTCGGGTTCGTTTCAAAGGCTAAAAACGTTACATCTTTTAAAAGTATTGTGGGGCAGGGGCTTCGTTTTATTAACCGGCAGTCGGGATCAGGTATACGAAGTCGTAGTGATCAAATAATTATCAATGAAAAGCTCCTGGATAGTCAAATACGGGGGTACAGCTCGGAAGTTTACACTCATTATGATGTGGTCAACCGCATCATAAGCGGTGATTCTGATTCCGGTATCGCATCGGAATCTGTCGCCCTTTATGCCGGCTTACATTTTCACAGGCTCTTTGAAGAGCGTTTCGACATGGTCATTTTTAAGGATACTTTTTTTGAAGAGGGTGTTCAGGCTTTTGTTGAGTTTATACGCTCCGGGATATTTTTTAAACACCTGAATAGTATGAGAGGATACGACTGCCGTTCAACCGGGAAAGTCATGTATCCGGCGAGTGAATTGTCTGACCAGTAGTCATTCAATAAAAAAGTGATAAGGTAATACTTTAATTTTTTAGGATATATTATCGTGTTATATCGGTCATACACCGGTTTTTCATTATTCGGATTACCGGGGTTAAAAAGGGTAAGTAAAAGTGAAATTTACGAAAGCCATGTTTTTCAGTTTCGGTGTTCTATGTGCTTTATCCGGATTATTCAACAAAGGCTATGCAGCAGACAACAGGCTGTTGATGGCAACGACAACCAGCACGGACAATACCGGTCTCCTGGATTATCTTGCACCCTACCTGCAGGCCGACACAGGCATTGAGCTGAACTGGGTCGCTGTGGGAACAGGTAAAGCTTTGACGCTCGGAAAAAATTGTGATGTCGATATTCTGATGGTCCACGCCCCTGAGGTTGAGAAACAGTTTATTGTGGATGGATATGGTATTATGCGACGCCGTATAATGTATAATGATTTTGTGCTTATAGGTCCGGCCGGAGACCCGGCCCGAATTGGAGGGAAAACCGTTGCGGAAGCTCTAAAGACCATAGCGCTAAAACAGGCTGCCTTCGTAAGCAGGGGCGACGAGTCGGGGACCCACAAAGCGGAAGTTTCTTTCTGGGCAGCTGCCGGTATTGAAGTGCCGGACAAAGAGCGGTGGTACATTCAGACAGGCCAGGGGATGATAAGCTCCTTAAACATAGCAGAACAAATCAATGCCTATACATTTGCTGATAGGGGCACATTCATCAAATACGAGTCCAATGAAAAGAATAATCCTCCCCTTGTAATACTTGTAGAAGGGGATAATGTCCTTCGAAATCAGTACAGTGTGCTAAAATTAAATCCTGACAGATGTAAGGACGTCAGGAAGGACTTAGATAAGCAGGCCAAAGCAGACAAATTCATTGAATGGATCACATCCTCAAAAGCCCAGCAGTTGATCAGGGATTTTAAATTGATGGGGAAGCAGCTCTTTATTCCTAATGCAGATTCATAAAATATTGTGAAGGGCCGGCGTAGTACCGGGGAAAAATAATAATGGGATACCTTTTTAACGGATTCATAAAGGCCGGGGAACTGCTGTTCACCGGCGACGCCCAGACCTATTCGGCTATTTTTACCACTTTGAAAGTATCCACCCTTTCGATCATAATAAGCCTGATGATCGGTACTCCTGCCGGGTTCTTTCTCGGGTATCTTGATTTTCCCGGTAAAAGACAGATCAGGGCGGTAGTTGATACCCTTCTTGCGCTCCCGACAGTTGTGGTGGGGCTTTTTGTGTACGCAATGATATCGCGGCAGGGACCTTTCGGAGGGTTAGGATTACTGTATTCGGTCCCCGGCATCGCGCTTGCACAGACAATTCTTGTTTTACCTATTGTGGTATCGCTTACGGCGACTGCCGTGGAGAGTGCCGACAGGCGTCTCAAAATGACGCTTTACACCCTCGGGGCAAGGGGCAGACAGATTGTGTTGACCACCCTTGGTGAAGTGAGGTTTGCCGTGCTTGCGGCGGCGGTAACCGCGTACGGCAGAGCAATTTCCGAGGTCGGTATATCGATGATGATCGGCGGCAATATTAAATGGCACACCAGGACCATTACCACAGCTATCGCCCTCGAGACCGGTAAAGGCGATTTCGCGATGGGGATATCTCTGGGTATGGTTTTACTGCTGATAGCGTTTTTTATAAACTGGATGCTGCTCGTATTGCGGAGACATTCACAACACGGGTTTTAATGGCCGGTTCCCGGGAAAACTCCGGCGTATCCGGGTTTACCGGGCCAATGTATATTTTTTACTGAAAAAGTTACCTTAAAGTTATTAACTAATTAAATATAAAGAGTTAAATAGAGCTAATATAGGAACTGCCGCATGTCGGACACACCGGTATATGAAGTCACTGGATTAAAACACGGTCATGGTGATAAGTTTCTTCTGAACATTCCTCATCTTAGTATCAAGAGCGGAGCTTCTGTCGGCATAGCCGGGCCCAACGGAAGCGGTAAGAGTACGCTGCTGAAGCTGCTGGCATTTCTGGAGTGGCCATCCGAAGGTGATGTTTATTATAAAGGCCGAGCGGTCACTAAAAAGGAAACAGGCTTGAGGCAGGGCGTTACACTTTTACCGCAGGATCCCTACCTGCTGAAAAAAACCGTTTTTGAGAATGTTGGTTACGGCCTCAGGATGCACGGGAATAAACGAAATATTAAGGCAAAAGTTCATGAGGCCCTTCTGCTCCTGGGGCTCGTTCCAAAAAAATTTGTCAGGAGGCACTGGCACGAGCTTTCAGGCGGTGAGGCCAAACGTGTTGCCCTGGCTGCAAGGTTTGTGTTAAACCCGGATGTTCTGCTCCTTGATGAACCGACGGCAAATGTCGACAGGCACAGCGCGTTTCTGATAAAGGAAGCGGTAGAAAAGAGCCGTAATAAATATGGGACGTCGCTCATAATTGTCAGCCACGATCATGTGTGGCTGAACAGTGTGACTGATGAAAATCTAAAGTTGTATGAAGGAAGTATAATTGAACATGGATTAAATAATCTTCTGCCCGGACCCTGGAGCCGGGGAAACGACCTTTTGTGGACAAGGCATCTGTCTGACGGTCAGGTAATATGCGCTGCCGACCCTCCGGACAGGTACTCCACCGCGATCCTCGAACCGTCCAGCATAATGATTTCAACAGAATACCCGGAGGGAATTTCCGCGCAGAATATACTGAGAGGGACGATCAGCAGTATGACATCTGACAATGATCCCGGAAAGGTAGGAATTGAGGTCAGTGTATCAGGCATGCCCCTGACCTGCGGTGTTACCAGCCATGCTGCCCGGTCACTTTCTCTTATCCCGGGTAAAAAAGTGTGGGTCGTGTTTAAGGCTACATCTCTTCACTGGCATTGATGAAAATCTTATACATTTACCAGATATCAGGAAAGATGGGAAAGTTACTGATATGTTTTCCGGCTATGGGTATTGAAAAGTGAAGATTATTGTATTAAGCTTAATTTCAGGATAAGGGCCTTGAAATTAAAGATCAGAAAAGATATAAAAATCTCCTATATTTATCTATTGAAGTGGATCTTGCTCGCGCTTCTTGCTGGTGCTGTGGGCAGTTTAACCGTACACAGTTTCTTTTTTTTGTTGTCCAACATCACAAAATTTTTTTTGTCCTACCCTGTTCCGCCTCCCGCTTACGCTGTGTTCGGGGCAGTTGTTTCCGGCGGACTGATCTACAGGCTTCAGCCAAACGCTTCAGGGGAGGGTATCCCTTCATATATTCAGGGGTTGCGGGATTACGGGGGAGAGCTGTCTCCTTCCGTAACTCTTTTCAAATATTTCGCGGGACTCGCCACTTTATCGACATTCGGGAACGGAGGAATTGTGGGTCCGGTCGGACGGGTCTCGGCCGGTATTATGTCCCTCATTGCCGGCAGGCTGCAAAAACTGGGGTTAAACCGGGATGACATTCGCACGGCGGCAATATGCGGGATGGCCGCAACGGTGGGCGCTGTTTTCCACACACCGATCGGCGGGGGTATCTTTGCCGTTGAGATTATTCAAAGAAGAAAACTGGGCTACAAGGACCTGTTCCCGGCCATATTGTCGAGCTCAACAGCTGTTTTCCTGGCCAGGACATTTCACGTCAGATCTTTTTACCGGATACAGGTGCCCGGGGATATAATGGATGTCAGGATGATAGGCTGGCTTGCCGGCCTTTCTGTCCTTCTCGGGTTAGCCGGCGCCCTCTACGCACAATTATACGTATACGTCTCAAAATTGATTAAGAGAGAAAAGGGCAAAACTCTTGTAAAGGTGGTTTCTGGTTCTCTTGTGGCATCAAGCATTGCATGGTTAATCAACCCGGAACTCCTCGGGACAAGCACCCGTTTTATTCAGTCCATCATTACCGGTGATATGGCTGTTTTGTCCGGAAGGCTGCCGGGGATTATTCCGATTGGCTGGGTGCTTCTCATAATGCTGATCGGCAAAGCGGTCTGCAATTGTATCACTGTCGGTTCGGGAATGAGTGCCGGCTTTACGGGGCCTGCTGCCATTATCGGGATGCTTCTTGGAGGTTCCGTAGCGTTTTTCCTGCATCTTGATCAGACATCCCCGACCTTCTTCGCGTTTATTGCCGCGGGATTTTCAGGTATGCTGGCAAGCAGCATGAATATACCGCTGGCATCTTCTGTCATGGCGATCGAGATCTTCGGGCTCGAGTACAGCATTCCTGCTGCCCTTGCCGCGATTATTGGATTTCAGATAAACAGGCACATGACAATTTATGATTTCGCAAAGGCGGGCTCGGGGAAAGGGCAGCAGTAACCGCTAGTCGGTTATCAGGAACCGCTAGTCGGTTATCAGGAACCGCTAGTCGGTTATCAGGAACCGCTAGTCGGTTATCAGGAACCGCTAGTCGGTTATCAGGAACCGCTAGTCGGTTATCAGGAACCGCCGGATGTTGGTAGACCTTCGAACAACAGCTGATGAACAGGAATATCCGCACACCCGACAATAACTTTACAATTGATGCGCATTGACTTGACATTTAAGAGGTAAAAGTTATTTTTATCATATGTCGGAATCTGCGTATCGAATTTCAGGGTACGGGTTGATGTATGCCGCATCAGAGCTGCTACTTAGTTCCTGGTTGCCAGGAACTAATAAAGTAGATTAAAGTGAGGTCATAAATTGAGGATAGTCATCGGTTCAGATCATGGAGGGTTTGAATTAAAAGAAATGCTTGTAAAGTACATCCGGGACCTCGGTCATGAGGTGATGGATGTCGGCACAAACAGCGCGGGTTCGGTGGATTATACTGATTTCACTGAGGAAGTTGGAAAAGCGATCATGGATAATAGAGCTGACAGAGGGGTAATGTTATGCGGCAGCGGCGTCGGGGCGTCTATCGCGGCTAACAAGATGCCGGGTATACGTGCCGGGTTGTGCCATGATACCTATTCGGCCCACCAGGGTGTGGAGCATGACAACATCAATGTTCTTGTCCTGGGCGGCAGGGTTATCGGTGTTGAAACGGCAAGGGAGCTTGTAAAGACCTACCTGGGAGCATCGTTTACAAATGAGGAACGGCATATCAGGAGGCTCGGTAAGCTCAGGGAAATAGCCCAGCGCTACGGTTTGAAAGAATAATCGCAGGAATAGTCTGATAGGAATGTCTCAATGTGATTAAACGACATTCCTTTTAATTACCGCGTCAGGGAAAAGGAAAATGGGAAATGATCCATTAACCATTGTAATAGTCGGCGCTTCAGGCGACCTTACAAAACGAAAGCTTGTCCCGGCTCTTTTCGGTCTGATCAGCAAGGGGCGTCTTCCTGAAAAACTGAACATTGTCGGGTACGGCCGTACGAATTTAAGCCCTGAAGAATTCCGGGCTTCGTTTGACAATAGAACAGAAAACGAAGACTGTAAAAGGGATCCCGAAAAGAAGAAATGGAAAGATTTTTTAAATCTTTTTTTTTACTGCCCGGGTCAGTATTCAAATGAACCGGATATCAGACGTCTTGAGGCTTTCCTGTCTGAAATTGAAACCGGCCCGGCAAACCGCCTTTACTACTTTGCCATACCGCCGGGATCAATGACCGATATCGTGGGCAATCTGGGCAAATGCGGGATGACCGGGGAGGATAAAGGGTGGAGGCGGGTAGTTGCGGAAAAACCTTTTGGCCGTGACCTTGAGACAGCCCGTGAGTTGAACCGGGCCCTTCACAACGTTTTAAACGAAAACCAGATATACAGGATCGACCATTACCTGGGAAAAGAAACCGTGCAGAATGTTCTGGTCTTCAGGTTCGGGAACACGATCTTTGAACCCGTATGGAACCGGAATCATATAGACCATGTCCAGATCACAATAGCTGAGGCAGTAGATGTGGGGCACAGGGCAGGTTATTATGACAGAGCGGGTGTGTTGAGGGACATGTTTCAGAATCACATGCTCCAGATGCTTTCTCTTGTGGCAATGGAGCCGCCTGCCTCGTTTAACGCTGACGCTATCCGTAACGAAAAAGTAAAATTGTTTTCCGCGATGCGCCCGATAGCAGCGGACGTGGTTGCAACAGAAACGGTCAGGGGGCAGTATGAGGGTTACCGGGAGACCCCGGGAGTGGACCCGGCGTCGAGCACCGAAACATACGCCGCGATAAGGGTTTATATCGATAACTGGCGGTGGAACGGCGTCCCTTTTTATCTCCGCTCGGGCAAGGCCCTCAAGAAGAAATCCAGTGAGATACTCATCCAGTTCAGGGAGCCGCCCCACTTCATGTTCCCGTTCTCCAAGGGTGAAAAAATAACAGCAAATTATTTATCTCTGTGTGTTCAGCCCAACGAGGGGATCCATCTTCGTTTCGAAGCAAAGGCCCCGGACACAGTGGCCGAGACGCGCTCGGTCAATATGTCTTTTTATTACGATGATTCCTTCGGCTCCTGCGTGGT
>SDBS01003748.1_pt1 | contig 14931 bp, 15 predicted proteins | sample 2277091 | NCBI WGS metagenome assembly SDBS01 (sample SAMN10404972, study PRJNA504765) | marine sediment metagenome | isolation source: marine sediment core GS10_PC15, 163 cmbsf | place: Arctic Ocean: Southern Knipovich Ridge | collected 2010 | reverse complement strand
CAGGTCGCGGATGGAACTTCTCGAAGCCCTCTACTCGACTGGAACCGAAGCCGCAGCCTTGATCGCTATTGGATCGATCGTCCGCAGAGATTGGACGTTCCGCGGAGCGCTCGGACGGCTCCGCCTCGACAGTCTGCGGATCGATATGCTGCGGAGACTCGAGACCGCCGTTGTCTCCTCGCTCATAGCATGCTCTGCCGGTGACGGAGAACTGCTGGAACTGCTGGCAAGGTTTCCCCTTGCGCTGACACGTCAGACGCTGTCAGCGCTCAAGGCATTCATAGGAGGCGCAGACAATATCGGAGCGCTGCTCGATACCCTTCTCAGGATAGGGGATGCACCGGACAACTCCTCTGTGAGCAGGGCCGTCAGAAGAGTAACTGCGATGAAATCCGTGGAGAGAAGTGTACAGATAACTCTGGTCAGGTGGGCATCCAGGGGGAGGGGAGTGCGACCTGGCCTTCTCCTGCCTTTCCTGAGGGATTCCTCGAGAGAAGTGAGTACCGCAGCCGCCAGAGCAGTACTCATACTCTCGAAGAGGTGGATTTCGCCGGACTTTGACCGTACCGGGGAATCGCTTCATATATGTGGAGATCGCACATGACTTAGTCCCGACAGAGGGGCATCGGAAGGAAGGGGCATCGTGGCTGAGGACAGACTGCAGGACATCCTGACCGGCCTCAAGCTGAGCAGCGATCCTGCACTCCTCGCATTCATGCCTGACGAAGAGAACCAGAACATCTTGCTGCGCAACCTCCCCGCGGCGGTCCTGATTCGTGATTCGAACGATGCCACCATCCTCGAGGCCAACGATTACGCGCTGAAACTATTCGGTGTGGAGAGGCAACTGCTCGTCGGCAGCACGCTCTCTGACCTCAGGCTCTCTATTCATTTTCACGATTCCCCGTCATCCTCTCAGGCATCTGGTGATCCCAGAAACGCCCGGGTAACCGATTCGCAGGGGGTCGAGATCCCATCCATAGTCTTCGACAGGAAGGTCGATATCGGCGGCAGGAATGCAGACCTCTTCATCATCATGGATGGAACGATGATGGGAGCCTCCCCCGATGCCTCCCGGATTTCCAGGTACGGCATCCTGAAGAGCTACCTCAACGTCCTCAGCCAGGGTTACCTGATGGTAGAGGTAACAGGCACCGTAACGGAACAGGACCTGATTGTCGTCGAAACCTCGGAGTACCTGCCAACCGGTATCTCTCTTCCCATTAAGTTGGGCGAGTCGATCTCGAAGGTTCTCCCGCAGGGAGAAGCAGCAAGGCTGGTGGAGGAAGCCATCGAGGCTTCCCGGACAGGAGAAATATGCACCTTCGAATCGAAGACCGCGGGCAGGATTGACGTCTTTCCGGGCAAGGCATCCCTCCTTCTCCTCTGTTTCGAACCCGGGAAGGTAGTGGTCGAAGAGGAGAAGAACCATATCATCACGACGGAGAGCTCACTGAGTTCCTCCATTGTCAAGACGGTCCTGCTCATCGAACCTGAGAGTCTCAGCAGGGAATCCGGTAGCGAGATGCTCAAGATGCTTGGATTCACCGTTGTCGATGCTACCTCGCCGGGCCAAGCCATCGAGTATGTCGTAAAAGAGCCCGAGCGTTTCCTCTTCGTACTGGCGGACCTCGAATCAGAACAGCAGGAGACGATAGAACTGATGAAGGAACTCGCCACAGCGAAGAAACACCTGATCCTCATCGGTAACGATCTCATCAAGGACAGCAAGGACATACCTGTCGGAATTAAAGTTATCTGTCTGCTCAAGCCATACGGCATCAACGATCTGGCATCTGCGGTTTCGGAAATCTGCAGCTGATCAGGGGCTGAATCGGGCCTGACCCCTCTGTTTACCCGGGAAAACCACTCAATGAAACCGGAGTCCTGTTACCACGCGAAGAGCCAGCTGTCTCTGAATTGATCTTCAGGATAGATACAGTTGTAACTATATGCAGAACAATCTTTTGTAGTATATCAGCTTGCGCGAAATCTTCAACGGTCACATAATCGACTGTCAGTGTTCCTTTGTTGAAGAGCCTTCGTACAGGATACCCTTGAAATTGATGCAGCCGCGGAAGGTCACCTGGTTATGATCGTTGTGGAAGATCTGTTCAAGACATTCAGGCTGACCAGGAAGCAGAGGCGTGAAGGAGGAATCACCTCCGGCGTGTCGGAAGTCCATGCCGTTGATGGCGTGAGCTTCCGGTGCCGTCCCGGGAGAGTTTTCACCCTGCTCGGACCCAACGGCGCCGGCAAGACCACCATCCTGCGGCTTGTAGCGACCCTCCTGAAACCAACCGGAGGGAGGATCGAAGTGGCTGGATTCGACACGGTAAGATCCGCTGCCGAAGTCCGGGCTCGGATCGGTTTCCTAACAGGTACCACGAAGCTCTACGACCGCCTCACGGTGAACGAGCTGGTGAAGTACTACGCCGACCTGCACAAGATGGACAGCACTTTATTCGGGGAACGCAAGCAGGAGATCTTCGACCTCCTGGAGATGAACGACTTCGCCAACCGCAGGATCGGCAAGCTCTCATCAGGCATGAAACAGAAGGTATCGATAGTCCGCACGATGATACATGACCCGGAAGTCCTGATCTTTGACGAGCCAACAACAGGCCTCGATGTCATCACCTCAAGGAACATCATCGACCTGATACGCCGCTGTACAGCTCGTGGCAGGACGGTCATCTTCTCCACTCACATCATGAGCGAGGTCAGCAGGCTCTCAGACGACCTGGCGATCCTCCATAAGGGCAAACTCCTCTTCAACAGCACCTATGAAGCCTTCAGAACAAGAATGAAGAAGAGCTCCGTGGAGGAGGAGTTCATCAGGGTGCTCAGGGAGGGGGAACGGTCATCGGCATAATCCTGACGATCTTCCGCAAGGAGCTGAAGGACTCCCTCAGGGACCGAAGGACAATCCTCATGCTCATCATTCTCCCCCTGCTGATGTTCCCCGTCATGATAGGCGTTACTTCCACCTTCATCTCCAACTTCGAAGAACAGGCACACTGCAGGATCATCAGCATAGCGCTGTTCACACAGGGCAACGCGGAAGGCTTCGAAGAACTCATCGAAAAGCAGGGTACCTTCTCGGTCATAGAGGTCCCCGACAGAGAGACAGCAGAACAGCTGATCAGGGACGATAGCCTGGATGCCATGATCGTCTTCGCAGAGAATTTCGACCAGACAGTCGAAGAGATGGGTACAGGCAGCGTCAGCCTCCACATCAAGGTTACGGAAGAGGCGGAGATAGAGCGGAGCAGGCTGAGGGACCTCCTTGAAAAGTTCGCCACGGAACTCAGGATAGAACGCTTCGCGTCCCTGAACCTCGACCTGTCCATCTATGATGTGGTGGAAGTGACAACGAACAACCTGGCCACGCCCGAAGAGAGGTTCGCTGCGGTGGCTGGCGGCATGCTGCCCTACATGTTCGTCATCTTCTGCTTCATGGGAGTCATGTACCCGGCCATCGACCTGGCTGCAGGCGAGAAGGAGCGTGGAACCCTCGAAACACTCCTCACCTCCCCGGTCTCAAAACTCCAGATCCTTTTCGGCAAGGTGGGAGTGGTAATTCTCACGGGAATCAGCTCGGCAGCGATTTCGCTGATAGGGCTCTATATCGGTATAAGATTCGTAAGCGCTATACCAGCAGTATTCCTGGACATGATCATGTCCATCCTGAAACCAGGCACAATCATCTTCCTGATGACCCTCCTACTCCCACTCACCGTGTTCTTCGCCTCACTTATGCTCTCCCTGTCCTTCACGGCGAAGTCCTACAAGGAAGCACAGAGCAAAGTCGGCCCCATGATGCCCGTCATCATCATCCCTGCATTCATAGGTCTCATGCCCGGTATGACCCTCACTGCGGGAACGGCAATCATCTCCCCATTCTCAATGTCACCCTGGCAACCAAACTGATCATCGCAGGCCAGGTAGACCCGGGACTCATGTTCCTCGTCTACGGATCCATGGTGGTCTACGCCGCCCTTGGACTCCTCATTTGCTCCAGGATCTTCTCCAGGGAGAGTGCTATCTTCAGGTAACTGAGGAGTGTAGAGCCCCTCCATTACTGTCTCAGCTGGATGCCATCCTCATTATCTCGACAAGGGAGACCCGTCCTGCTCGCGCAAGGCTCAGGCCGTGATCGAATAGGGTCTGCATCCCTGCTTTTATGGCTTCCTGATAGATATGATGTGAGGGTTGTCCGGATGCGATCATGTCCCGAAGCTCGTCGTTGATCATCAGCATCTCGAAAAGGGACATCCTGCCGGTATAGCCCTTGCCCAGACAAGAATCGCATCCTTCCGCAGTAAAGAATGGACCTTCGGGCATGTCTTTGAATCCCATCAGCTTCAGCTGCCTGATGTCGGATTCTGTCAGTGGCGTTTCCTGACGGCAATTCTCGCAAAGGCAGTGACAGAGGCGCTGCGAGAGAACAGCATGGATAGTCGAAGAGAGCTGTGCTGATCCTATGCCCATCTGCATCAGCCTGTCGAAGACACCGGTGGTGCTGCTTGCATGTACCGTTGTAAAGAGGAGGTGACCGGTCATCGCGGCACGCATGGCATTCAGCGCGGTTTCCTCGTCCCGAATCTCGCCCAGCATTATCACGTCGGGGTCCTGCCTCAGAACCGACCGGAGCCCCCTAGCAAAGGTCATCTGCGAGAGGGGATCGATCTGAGTCTGATGGAAATACTCGAAGTCGGTTTCGATCGGGTCTTCCAGCGTGACGATGTTGACAGTATCCCCCCGCAGGCGGTGTATCAGGAGAAGGCTCGCGAACATGGTCGTGCTCTTGCCGCTGCCGGTGGGTCCCGTGAGTATGATCATACCCTGATTCCGGTTGAGCAGGACCTTGTAGGTCTCCAGCATTTGCGGTGGCATGCCTACCTGATCGAGGTCGAGAACCCTCGATCGGCGTGAAATGAGCCGAATTGCCATCCTTTCTCCGTGGTTGGTGGGAAGAATCGCTACACGGGCCGTATACGTGCGGTCCTCGAACCTGATGTGCCCGTCCTGGGGAACGTTGTGCATGAATATCGCGAGACTTGACAGGACCTTTATCCTGTTGATCACCTGGGGATATGCAGTTGTCTGGAGTTCCGCGAGATCGTAGAGCTGTCCGTGCACACGCATGGTCACGTTGACCGAATCCTGTCTCGGGCTCAGGTAGATGTCACTGGCGCTGAGAGAGAACCCGGCCGATATCAGCTCGTTCACGAATTCCACTGCATCGAGATGGAACTGGCTGCAGATTTTCATGAGCTTCGTCCTGTATTCCGGCAGCATGCTGATCGTGACGCCCTGGCTGACAGAGAGGTCATCCATCTCGACCATCGTGGTTGTCATGGGCTTGAGTTTCAGGCGCAGCCGCAACCTGTTGAAGATCCGGGTCAGAAGGACGGCACACAGGCATGTAAGCAGCACCCAGAGGAAGAAGCGAATCAGGCTGTTCTCTGATCCGATCAGGTCATGGAGCCTGTCGAGAGCCGTCTGCCCCAGGTTGCTCCCGAGCAGGATGTGCATGACTATTCCGGAGATCACCAGGCTGATGATGTTCTGGTAAAGCCGTTCGGAACGCTTGAGAAAGCTCCCGAAGCTGTCCCAGAGTTCCCCGATAGACTTCACTGCAGTAATCCTCCTGTGCTGCCGGCCGCGGACGAAAACGGCATCATGCTGAACATGATACATACATCTTCCAGCAACGACCATACTTTCCTGCAGAACGAGACCGCTCAATAATAATCGGGTCTGGAGCACCTCTACGACGAAGACGTCCAACATCCAGGGGACAATCTCGACAACTCGGCAAGATACGTTACTCCGTATTGGGTGCTTTTCGAACTTTCTAAAGGATGAGAAAGGCGGTCAAACCAGGATGTGCACTGTCATTTCATGAAAAAGCAAATACAAAGAAGCCAATTATCACTCAGCTTCTGGTTGGTTTACCGATTTCGATAAAGTCTGACATCCGCAATGCGGGCATTCCTTCTTTTCCAGGTAGTCGACTATCGACGTACCTTTGGGTACAATGTGCTCGGTTTCATTCAAGCAGTTCCTGCAATCAGCCAGCGCCTTGTATGTACCCGTCATTTTCGTCCTCTCTTCTGAGTATTTGATTCAGCGACAAGCTGAGTATGTATAGGAAACGATTTTCAGCACATGCCAACATGCGCATCGTAGTTGACACTTTTCGAACTTTTCTCACTTTTGGGAATTAGTTCGAGAATAGAGATCTGGTACCCCGTAGTAGATACTTTTAGAACTCTTGGAGCTGGGGAAGTGTATTACTAGAAGACAGCCTTGATCTCTCCCCAGGTTACACGCTCCAGGGCAACACCCAGGGCTTCACCGCAACACCTGAAGAAGAAGTCACCGAGTTCAAACCAACCGTTGCCATAATGGCTATGAGGGACCAGAGGTGGAGTACCGTCTGCAAGATTCGAAGGCCAACCTCCAGCTGACATTTCGGTGTTCTCCATCACCCAGAAATCGGATTCAGCCTGGAGTGCAGGATCATAGAGGGCATACACCGGAGCATAATGGATTGCTATCAACTCTTGCACATCAAGTTGGACCAGCGGACCCTGGCTGTCGCCGTTCCACACTTCCGCATAGAAATTGCTTGTATCCCATGGATAACTTGAATGGTGATACATCCAGAATTCGGAATACTCGATCTCGAAGCCAGTTGCACCGGGCATGAAATCCTCAACGTTGAACCATACACCTCTGTACGTCCCAAACCAGATGAACCAGGAAATTATTCCGTCATCGTACTGCAGGTAACTAGAGCTGTCTCTCTCTATTGGAACAGGGTCAGAAACGATAGGTTCAATGAGTACCTGGTCGGTAAAGCTGACAGAGCTGTACAGGAGAAGTATCGAGAGAACTAGACATCTAGCACTAACGCACATTATCCACCCCCCGTATACTCAAGAATCATATCCAATTAGAGAGATGTCAATCAGGGAGGATTCAGAGAATTATTACCACCCCGTAGTGGAAGCCTTTAGAACAGTATCAAGCTTGGAACTTTGTAACCATAGTACGCAAGAGTCCGCAAATTGCATGAAGAGGATTCAGATTAACTAACTTGCACCACGTTTAGCATTACCCTGTATAACCTGCTCTAGCTCTGATATCCCATCTTCATCTAGTTCCACAATACAATCGGAAACGAGACTCCCATCTTCAAGGTGTTGGACTTCAATATACTCATCGGTAATCAAAACTACTGAGTCCTTCAGATCAACAGAAGTCCAGTCAGTAATTACACTCTTTACAGGAGCTAATACCTCTACAATTCGCTTCGTACCCATTGAAGGTGATTCTGGTGAAGCATTGCTAACTATGATTAAACCAGGAAATCCAATTAGAGCATCGTCCTGCACCTGCAAAGCAAACTTCCTGTCACCGGTTACTAGTACAAGTCCACTGCTACTAGCATACTTGAGGACATCATTATCAACGTTGCCCTTATCCTCTGGTAAGACTCTCCAAACTTTAGATAGACCATCAGATCTGCAGCGAGCCTGAAGCTTCTTACCACTTAAATTCTCGTCTAAATGAATACCAAGCACTAGTAGGTAGGTCTATCCAAATACATGGATAAGCATTGGAGCAGTCTTCTCAACACACCAAGATCCAGTTCATAGTCATCTGCGAGTTCGCTAATACTTACATCCTCAGACAGCTCGACTAACACTCTAGCTACAGAGAATCTTGTTCCTCGTAGCACAGGTACTCCGCTTAGTATTTGGGGATTAGATACCACTAGCTCCCGTGAAACCACCATCGCGGTGTGCAGTTGAATGCCAATCCACTCAGAAGGAAGGAATGGGTTTGCCCCCCACCTGACAACATTCTGCTTCTGTGTTGGTACTTCCCAGTAGCCAAAGGTGTTGTCGTTATCGTGTTCAGATCCGTAGTATATCCAAGGCTTATCACCAACAGAGAATACTACTTTGCATGGATAATTGGTTTTGCATTCGCTAGCCTGGAGTATCTCTATAAGACTACAATCAGATTCAGGCAATAACTTCTCGTCTAATATCCGGTCTGCACCGTTGCCCATGGGAGTTCTCCCCTCATTGCATCCATAAGCACCGCTGCTTTCCGTTTCGCGCGATCACACTGATTGCACAATTCCTCGAGATCTTCGCAGTCTAGTGAGACTTCAAGCCTGTTTACGTGTGCTCCGTCTCTATAAATGAGAAGAAGTTTGTGCACGATAAGCATTCGAGCTACATTCTCAGCCGGTTCATCGAAGACTGGCCTTATGTCAGTATATAACTCGAATGACTGGAATATGTTTCCAAACCTATATGTTAATCGTGTGGACTTCTCAAGCAAACCAACGGGACTACCATCCATTAGAAGACCTGCAAGAAGCGCGTCCCTGTCGGTCCAGATGCTGATATCCTTTTCACTCCAACCCGGATATGGCTTACTGCGGAGGATTTCAGTGATCGTCTGTATGAAATCAGCAGCATCCACATTGAGAGAATCACGAATACGGTATAGGTTGAGCAAACCTTGGAGGGCACCTCGGCTAACGTTCTTACTAAGCTTGGTTACTTCAGCAATCGCTTCAGCGATTTTCGAGAATGACTCTGCTCGATCCAGGATCTTTGCTACCTCGTCACCTGCTACTGCAATTGCTTTCGACAAAGAAAGCATATCAACAAATGCTTCCTTCGGAAGTTCAAATCCTTCGTTGTCCATTCTCTATTCACCCTCCTGCTTCAGACTCCACTTTAGATGAAGTCAACAAGATATTACTTAATTCATTCCAATCGTGCCAATATATCGTTATGCCCCGAATTTACCAGAGAGATCGCATGATCAGCTATGTTGTTATTAACAATTCGGTTAGACGCATCCGAGGAGGCGTGATCATCGTTTCCCAGTGCTACTGACTCCCCTACTAGTACCTGGATGAGGAGGATGTTTCCCAATAAGATGGTGGTACTTCTTTGGCACCTCAGAAGTAGGTTCCGGATCTGGTATTGATTCGCATCGTTCAACTGCCAGCGATGGTAGCTTGTCAATAGGTAGACCGAAGAACTGATCAGCGATCCCTCTGGCGAGTACTTATGCCATTAGGGAAGGTACCCCGTACGGGACTAGAACTCTGTTTTTCTGTATTCGGTTGGCCAGATCTCGATGAAGCTGTGGCCCTCTACATCAATGCCCGTGATGCAGCCCCGGATTTCGATCTCTTCACCAACCAGGGGTTCGAGCTCATCTGAGTTGCCCATGTAGATGTCGATGGTGCAAGACTCCATGAGCAGCTTGTATGGATTGTGGCGCTGAACGTAGGATGGCAGTGGATCGATAGCCTCATAGCCGACAACGCCCGAAAATGTCTGAATCTCCGCTGGTGAGAAGTCGTTCCAGTCCTGGTCCGGGAAGAGTACGATCCATTCGGTAGGTTGAACCGGTTCCTCTCCGGTTGACTGGCCAGATGCACATCCTGCAATAGCCAGATGCAGGAGACATCCACAGAGAAGCGCAGTATTCAAACCCTGCTTTATCATCTCAGGGACCTTTCCTCAGTCTGAATCTGGTACTCCTGGATCATAGTTTCTATTCCAGCCGGCTCACGAGGAAGACCAACTTGTCGGCCGATACGAGAGTGGATATCCATCATTGGCAACGAGTCTGACTTTCATCTTCCATTAACGTGCGGGGTCGTATACATCTATGTATTCGCTGACGTTATGCTGGTGGTTTTTTCTTCAAAGTCACCGGGTCTATATAACGTTCTCGGTGAAACCGTTCACCAAATGTAAATGAGATTCGCAATCAGCGAACTCACTATCAGGGAAGGACTGATGATGTAAATTTCAGTAGTTGTCGCTCTTGTTGTCTGCGTTGCATTTGCAGCCGCAGATATTACTTCTTTCTCGGAGATGCCAGTAGGCACTGAGATCACCTACACTGCCGGTGAACCCACAGACGCCCTCACCTTCTACACCGACAGAACTCTCTTCGAGACTGCTTATCCGACTCTTACCCCCGAGGATTACTCTGGAACCATCGTTCCCCCCAACTCAGTATAGGCCGACACCGGTCCTTTCGACTACGTCTGCAACAGCAGCTGCTTCACACCTGGTGACATCGTCGAGGGTATCGTTCTCGACTACCTTACCACGCCAGGCCAGGACCTCGTTGTTCTTACGCCTCCTTTCCTGGGCATAACAGAGGTGTGCTGCGGTCCTTATACCTTCGCTTCAAGCACCGTCTTCACGTTCACAGTTCCCGTGAATGCATTCGGGATTGACATCTGTATGCCCATGTCCTCGGGCACCATCGACACCGAGTACATCGTCAGAATCGAGCTCGTCGAGCCTGTTACCAATGGTGAGCTCTTCACCTGCGCTCTCTTCGGTGAATGGGTGCCCCTGGATAGAACTACATGGGGTGAGATCAAAAGCTTGTTCTAGATCGTCACAATCAGCGTAAACGCTGATCTGCAGTAGAATTGCTCAGGCTTTCTCGAGTCTGAGCGATTCTTTTTCTGCCTTGTTTCCTGTTGTGCACCCGAGATGCGAATACCAGGTGTTCCTTTCGCATCGTTTGCCGATCACCCGTCGATGTGGTTGACCGGGAGCAGATATTCTCCCGGACGGGCTGACTTCTCCGCCGATCCATACTGTCTCTTGACAGGGAAAGAGCGGTCCGATACCGTTTCTCATTCGTAATTTCCGTACATTTCAGGGGCTTGTTGGTTCATCCCCGGACGTGCGCGGGGAAATGACGGTTCATGTGCCCTTTGAGAGAGTGCTGGCTGAGGAATATTCAGCTTCCTATCTGTTCTTATCGGTTTTCATGCTGGAGAGTGAACGGCAATGGACAAATACGAGATGCTGATGGAGCTGGTCGAGGGCAGACGTACAATAAGGACGTTCGCCAGAAAGCCCGTACCCGATGACATCGTCCGCAAATGCCTTCTTGCTGCTCACTGGGCTCCCTCCGCCTGCAACAGGCAGCTGTGGGAGTTTGTGGTCATTCGGGATTCTGCCATCGTCTCGGCGTTGGAAAGCATCACTCACCAGAGTAATCCCGGGGCTGTGTACATTGCAGTGTTCTACGATCTCACCAAGGAGCTGCCGGGGTCCCGGTTCGGCGATATTCAGAGTGCCGCGATGGCCGAGCAGAATCTGATTCTCGCGGCACACTCGCTTGGCTACGGCACGAAAGTACAGGCTGGATTGAATGATACCCGGGCGATCAGCGAACTCCTGAAGGCTCCGGAAGGCGTTGAGATCATATCACTGATTGCGCTGGGCTATCCCGAGGATACTCCCGAAAGCCCCAGGCGGCGACCTATCGGTGAAATTGTCCATCTGGATACATTCAGTATCAGCAGACCGAGATATCCAAGTCACCTCGATGCCCGTTTATGGAGCGAGGAGGAGGTCGTTACGCTGCAGAGCGGTGTTGTCCGACATGGCGGTCACATCGGCTTCTATCGTAGTTCGGTCGAACCGGATGTCCTTCGCGATATCATGGCTCCGTTGCGATTGACTCCGGGATGCCGGATCCTGGCAATGTACCCTTATTCATCGAGATACATTAATCAACTCGTTTCCAGATACCCGGATTGTACATTCGAGACTGTCTGTCAGAGCGATGATAACGCTGTGTATCTGAAGTCAGGAGTCGATGCGGCGATCCGGGTTCATACAGGCGGATTCACCGAAACATCAATGGATGGCGGAGTGTATGACACAGTTCTATTGCTCGACAGCTGCATTCACATCCCCGATCTGGGCAGTACCCTTCGTGAAGCGAATCGACTGCTGAAACCTGGCGGCGACATATTCGTGTCGATGCCATCCTTGTGGTCACCCATGGTGTTTGGCAAATGGATGCACCGCAGGAGCAGGCTGTTGAATCAAACGCCCTACTGGTGTATCGGTCCTATCCATCCGCTGAGCGCTCTCGGTCTTTCCAGGCAGTTGAGCGCAGCAGGATTTTCTGTTGAAGAACGACATCATGTATCGGTTCAGCGGGATTTGAGGAGAGAGAACAAATCTCCGGCGAAAAGGTTCATCATCTGGCTCATGAAGAGGCTGGGCAACGTTTTCTGTGACGTTGTCATCTGCAAGGCTCGCAAGGAAAAGTAATCGGTAAATGAATTACGCCCCTGAAGAAGCACAGCGCTCTCTCGGCGAACGTGTGTGCAGTTACCTCGTCGGTCAGATGGATGACCAGGGCCGCGTGTACGATGCTGTTGACAGGGCTGCAGTACAAAGCGGGCAATATGCACAGACGTTTCTGGCCTGGGCATGTCTCAACATCGATAATCCCGGTGCTGCAGCGAAGGCACTGAAAGCATTCTTCATGGATATTGAAAACACGTGGCCCCATGCGGATTTCAATACCTTTGCACTGGCGCACGTACTGACGCATAGAAACAGTGATTCGCTTCCGGGATCAATCCAGGATCAGGTTAACGAATATCTGCGACAGCCGCCGTTTCGATCAGAGCCAGGGAGTCATATTTCCAACAACTGGCTGGCAATGCATGCTGCTGCACTCGCAATACTGGGGAGTTCGCTCGACAAGACCGAATGGACTGCTCGAGCAAGGGAACTGGTCCACGATTTCGCCCTGAAGTGGCAGATGCCCGATGGGCTGTTTGCAGATTTCCCCATGAAACCACGTTTCAAGCAGGGCGGATTCGCCTTGCCACTTACCTACCATACCAAAATCTGCGCCATGCTTCTTCTGTATGGTCTCACCTGCCGCGACGATACCGCATACCGGGCTGCCGAGATCGGGATGGATGCGCTCGGGTCCCTTGTATTTACCAGCGGTGATGCATTTCAGTTCGGACGAACGAATATGGGACTGTTCGGCTATGCATGCGCCATCTATGCGCTGTCTATGCTGATGGGAGCATCATCGATCCGGGATCCAATCCACTGGGCCTATATACATCGCCGGCTGGTTTCGCGACTTGGAGAGATGTCGCACCCCGAGGGGTATATCGATCTGAACCCGGCGGGTTCAGGTGATCAGAGACCGGGTTGGGATGAGTATATGCATCTGTCAGTTTACAATGCATTCTTTGCCGCCCTGGCTACGGTCGGATCAAACGGAGCCGGGAAACGCTTTTCTCTGCCGGAAAGAAACGCTGACGCACTATCGCTTCTTGCCGATTCTGGCCTGGCACGAATTCGGTCGGGAAACAGTGAGGTGCTAGTTTCGCTGGCCGGAACACACACATTCGGCCATGGACACCTGTTCTGTGATAATCGATATGCCGGATTCAATATCTGTCATCTGGTGACCGGGAATCACACGGTTGTATCACCACCTGCATTCTCGTGCGAACAGGGCGTCGATCCTTTTGACGGATCACTCCTTGCCTTCCATCCCCGGTTCGATGTGGGGAAGCGACGTTATCAGTTCAAGTTCTTCACGGAGGTCGAGCACCTGGTTCTCGATAACAGCAGGCGTCTGCTTGCCTGGGGGAATTCCCGTCCCATCGAAATACGGGTTATTGACTGGCCGAATCAACCTGTACTGACGAGAGCCTTCTGGAAAGCCATGAGACAGGTACTCGGCAGGCAGCATCCGGATATATCGCATAAGTACATGAGGGGCTCCTCTCTTCGCCGCGTGATGCTTGTTGACAGGAAGCCCTTCTTCGTGCTGTTCATTGACAGGATTCGTTTCCCCCATGGAGCCCATGAGGCATGTCCCGTCGGCGTATCCTGTCCCGCCGGCAGGTGGCGCACCGATTCCCGGGGGATCGTGTTCACCGAGGAATCCGGCACGCAATGGCGCTATCTCTTCACACCGATACCCACCGCCAATGCGCAGACATCACAGACTCTTACCAGTACGGGGACACACAATATCGTATGCTTTCCCGATGGCAGACCGGAACCTCTCCACTGGCAGGTCTGTATGCTCGTCCAGGATCAGGACAAGCCTGTCGATATCGATCTTCATGTGGTGGGTGATGATTTCCTGGTGACCATCAAGTGGTCAGACTCGCAGACCATGATTGAGGGAACAATGTCCCGTTCGATTCATGCCGGTGTTGTCTGACCTGATTTACACAAGAACGGCCAAGGTTTCAACATCCTGGAGACGCTGAAGACCCCGTCGTCTAATCTGGTACCCCACATTTCCGCTAATTGGAACTCCTACGTATCCTGGCTCCAGCGGATCGTACTCGTCCGTGCTGGGCTGGCAGCCTGACGGGACCCAGATCCATCCGATATGGAGTCGCAATTTCATCCCGGACAACCGGTTCTTAAGTAATCGTACATTATCCGGTCCAAGGTACAGCTGGATATCTCCAGTAGCCCCCTCCTGTGACAGCATGACGACAAAGATGACCGCAGACGATTGTAGAACTTGTTGTTACCCTATGGGATGTCGTCCCAATGACGGCATGACAGTAACCTGGGGGAAACTACCCAGAACTGGGGGGAAACTGCCCAGAACTGGGAGATAACCCTCCAGATATACCTATTCTTCTTCTTAGAAATAGAAGAAAGTTCCCGTCATTGCTGTCATAACCCCACCGTTGGTGAAGGGGGACAGGCGGATACGAGATGACGGCAGCTGGGACCTTCCCGTCACTGCCGTCACCAGATCATGTTCCCTGGGGACAAGATTGCTCCTATTTCATGAACGTTTGTGAAACGCTTTGTAATTCTGGCCTTGCCCGGACAGGCCTTATCATCAACTGCTGCTTGCAGATGGGGCAATTCAGTTTTGTAATGGTTTTGTAACGGCTTTGTGAACACTACAGTCCGTCCTCTTCGTCCGGGCACCGTAGGTTAGCGTCATCGAGCGCTCGCTGCCGCTGCGGTGCAAGTCAATTGATACTCCCTGTGTCTCCAGGGAGGTCTCCGCCAGTCGGAGGCGCTTGCTCAGGGAGGC
>SDBS01003746.1_pt1 | contig 14933 bp, 13 predicted proteins | sample 2277091 | NCBI WGS metagenome assembly SDBS01 (sample SAMN10404972, study PRJNA504765) | marine sediment metagenome | isolation source: marine sediment core GS10_PC15, 163 cmbsf | place: Arctic Ocean: Southern Knipovich Ridge | collected 2010 | reverse complement strand
CTCATCATATTCATCCCAGAATGGAAATTCGGCAATCCTTTCGAACACCTGTTCACCGCTTTTCTTCAATTTATCCATTTCTTTTTTGCCTGCATTGCCCATTGAGACGATCCCGTATTTCCCTATAGCTACGTGGGCGGCTCCTGTCAGGGTAGCAATGCTGAAAACGAGCTCAGGATCCAGCTTCTCTGCCCAGGCCAGGCCATCGGCGAGGATCATTCTGCCTTCGGCATCAGTATTCAGTACTTCGACGGTTGAGTTGTCAAACATCCGGATCACATCTCCCGGAACATAGGCATTGCCATCCGGACGGTTATCGGTGGCGGGGATGATCCCGACAACGTGAACCGCGACCTTATTGCTGGCCAGTGCATAGAGGGCACCGGCTACAGTTGCGGCACCGGCCATATCGCATTTCATGTAATCCATGCTGTCATTTGTCGGCTTCAGGCTGAGTCCGCCGGTATCATATACCACCCCTTTGCCAACCAGGACAATGGGTTTTTCGTTTTTTGGTTTTTCGGGTTTCCAGGTCAGGATGGAGAATGTGGGTGGATCTATGCTTCCCTTGTTCACGGCCAGCAACCCCCCCATCTTCAGTGATTCTATTTTCTTTTTGTGAAACGTCTCGACATGGAAACCTGCCTCCCTGCCCATCACCTCAATTTCTTTCGATAATTTAACAGCCGTCAGTGTTGAGAGGGGTTCATTCACCAGGTCTCGTGATTTGTATACAGCCTTGCAAAGTTGATCCAGTTCTTTCACTCCCTGCTTGTTGTCTCTCAGGAGGACTTTTATGGATTTGAGGGAATTATCCTTTTCTGCTCTATTATTCAGGTATTTATTGAACTGGTAACTGCTCAGTGCCAGACCTTCAGCGAAAGCCAGTAAATGATTAGTTTTTTTCTCAAGTCCCACGATGGAAACTGAGGATAATTTCCTGTCATTCACCAGGTCCGCAAATATTTTTGCAGCCTTCCTGGTTTCTTCAAGAGATAGATTGGGCTTCTTCTGATCATCAATCAGGCGGACAAGGATCCAGCGGGGGTATTGGTTGAAGACGAATTGTTTCTTCTTATTGTCAAGGCAAAATTTTAGGTAATCCTTTTCCTGGTCTGACTTAAGCCATGATTTTATGCCGGAGGTGGATTTTCCAATAAGGATTATGCTGTCTTTGGGCCCGGTTTTATCTATGGCAGTTATCTTCATTGTGCAAAGATAACTTTTTTGTATGATTCTAATCTACTATATCAAAGGTGTAGAGTATGGCTTCAACTTCCCTGACATAGAGCCGTTTATCCAGCCTGGGAGCATACACAAAGCCTTCGACAGTGACCACCCGGTTTCTTGGTTCATCGAGAATTGTATGGCTGATGAAGGGGCCTCCCATAAACGCTTTTTCAAGCCTCCAAAGTCCTCGTATCTCAACCATAAATTCGCCATTTTTTGTGTTTTCACTAAAAATGACGGGGAACTGGTTCTCCGTTTTCATATATGACCCATCAACCGGTCCGGGTACAAACTTCCTTGTAAACTGGTTGCGCATGTTGACAAGGTAGGTTGGCGTAAAAGTGTTTTCGTCAGTATATGGATAATAGTAGATCAATATACCTTGGGTCATGTCTGCCACCTCATGTGTCAGCCAGATAAAATTTGAGGAATCAAGTCCTACATCATAACCTGCCGGAACAGAAATGGAAACATTATGATGCTGTTTCAGCATTTCATCGATTCCTTTGGCCCTGTTTTTATTGTAATTATTAATAATGCGGTTTCGTTCATCCACCTGGAGCAGGTTTCGCAGTTTAAAACTGCTTTCATTCAGGTAGGCGATCGTGGTGGAATCCTTGGGACCGACAACCTTGATCAATAATTGTGGATATGCCCAGACATTACGCTGGACAATAATCCTGGGTTCAGTATGCTGGTCGGAGATATCCGTTACGATAATATTTCTGTGGCCTTTAAATATCCTGTTAAAACCATCGGAAGGAATATGGATCAACGAATAACTTGGTTCATCAGCGGGCAGGGCCTCAACGGGCACATTGCAGAAATCTGAAAAGTACTGTCCCAGGGTTGATTCCCATAAATAGGGATCAATTACCAGCAGGACTTCACCTGGTTTACCGGTAACCATAGGAAGCAAGCCTTTTCTTTCCTGCTTTGTACAACCTGTGATCAAGATAAGCGAAATGAAGGATAGGAGAAAGATGGATCTGCGCATAACAGGGGGTTTAATGTACATGATAATCAGCTGATAGCATACAAAATTCAAGCCAAAGTATTGAATTTAGCAAGTCAAAGTATTGAACTTAGCAAGTCAAAGTATTGAACTTACCAAGCATATATTTTGAGAAGTTCAGCAGTTCCGGTTCATTGAATGACCCGGTCATCAGCTGTATACCAAAAGGCATTCTGTTTGAATGCATGCCCAGTGGCAGAGAGACAGCCGGTATCCCGGCCAGGTTAGCATGGATGGTGAAAATATCTTCCAGGTACAGGGCAACGGGATCGTCACCCATGGTCCCCAACCTGAAAGCTGTCCTGGGAGTGGTCGGAAGCAGGATCAAGGGATAAGAAGCAAGGATCTCCATGGTCTTGTCCCTGATCAGCCTCCTGGCTTTCTGGGCTTTCCCATAATAGGCATCATAATACCCTGCACTCAGCACGAATGTGCCTGTCATGATCCTTCTCTTGACTTCGGTACCAAAACCTTCACTCCTTGATCTTATATAAATGCTTTTTGCATCCGTAGCTTTATCTGTCCGGTGACCGTAATGGATGCCATCATACCGGGCCAGGTTGGATGAAGCCTCTGCCATGGCCATTACGTAGTATGCAGGCACCAGGGTGTCAAGGTAGGGAAAGGATACAGGATCAACCTGGTAACCCTCCTCCCTGAGCCCTTCAATGATCCTGATCATTTGTTCCCTGATCTCCCTGTCGAGTCTGGGATGGTCCAGGGGTTCCTGCAGGTAAGCGATACGCTTTGACCCGGGGGAGGTTAACCTGGAGTATTCAGGGACTGGTTGATCCGATGCTGTGCTGTCGTATGCATCCGGACCGGCAATCACTTCCAGGATCAGGGCTGCATCGTCTATATTCCAGGTAATGGGACCGATCTGGTCGAAAGAAGAACCATAAGCAATCAGCCCGTACCTGCTCACCCTGCCGTAGCTTGGCTTTAAACCCACCAGCCCGCAAAAAGAAGCAGGCTGTCTGATGGACCCTCCTGTATCGGAACCGATGGCTGCCAGACAGAGATCAGCTGCTACAGCTGCTGCAGACCCACCGGATGATCCGCCGGGGACCTTCCCCATATCAAGCGGATTCAGGACAGGTCCGTGTACAGATGTTTCACTGGTACCACCCATGGCAAATTCATCACAATTGCACCGTCCAATGATGATCGCATCTTCCCCGATAAGCCGGTCCACTACCGTGGCGTTGTACACCGACCGGTAGTTTTGAAGCGATTTCGATGCTGCGGAGACTTTATGCCTTTTATAGCATATGTTGTCTTTAAGTCCAATCACCATTCCCGCCAGTTTTCCGGCCTTGCCCCTGGTCATTTTATCCTGGATAAGCCTTGCCCTGGCCAGTGATTCTTTGTCGAATACCTCAACGAAAGCATTCAGGTTTTTTCGATCACCTATTCTTTCGAGGTATGATTCTACCAGTGACGGCAGATCAAGTTCCTGCCTGTTGACAGCCTCCAGGATTTCATGCAATGATCTGTAGGGTAGCATTTTTGGGCATAAAAAAACCTGCCATCTTCAATTCAGAAGGAATGAATGACAGGTATTAGTGACTGAAATAAAATGAATCTATTCCTTATCGATCTTGTTTTCAGTTTCGCCTTCATCCTCTTTATCATCGGAGGTCGCTTTCTTGAATTCCTTCATGCCTTGCCCCAAACCCCTCATCAGTTCAGGAATCTTTCTTCCTCCAAAAAGCAGCAGGACCACCATGACGATCAGTACAATCTGCCATGGTCCCGGTATACCTAAAATAATTAACAGTTCCATTGTCTTCAATTTTTTACTTCAACAATACAAATGTAGTAATAATATCTATTTCCGGAACAATTGCACCACATCATTGCCGTTGGCGTAAAGAAGCAGGGCCAGCAGTAATAGCATTCCGGCGATCTGGGCATATTCCATAAATTTATCCCCTGGCTTCCTGCCGCTGACGATCTCATAGAGCAGGAACATCACATGTCCGCCGTCCAGTGCAGGAATGGGCAGAAGGTTCATTATGGCAAGGATGATAGATAAAAGAGCGGTCATTTCCCAGAAAACACGCCAGTTCCATACCTTGGGAAAGAAACTTCCGATCTTGATAAATCCCCCCAGCGATTCATAGGCTTTTGTTTTCGGGGTAAAGATTAGCCTAAGCTGCTTCAGGTAGCTGATGGCATTCCCAAAGCCCTTGCTGATGCCGGCAGGGATTGCCTGAAACAAGGAATATTCGACTCTCTGGAGTTCAAAAAACCGGCTCAGGTCCCCGACCGGCCAGACACCGATCTTTCCGTCATCCGTTGCCTTGAATGTATGGGTGATGCTTTCACCGTCTCTGATTACCGTAACGGCTACCTCCTGTCCCTTCAAATCACTCATTTTGGTACGGAATTCATCAAAAAACTCAATCTCCATATCATTGAGGGCAACAACCTTGTCATTGACAAGTAATCCTGCTGTCCGGGCCGGTGAATCCTTGCTGAAATCATCCACGATAAAAGGAATACGGGTGGCAATGAAGACTTCACTTTTCAACAGCGGTGCAATATGTTCCTCCAGGATTGGGATGTCGACCACCCGCCCGTCACGTTCAACCTGAATGGACCTGGCGCTATTCACAACCACGTCATGGAAGATCTTGTTGAAATTCTCTATTTCTACATGATCGACAGTAAGTATTTTATCGCCGTTCCGGAGACCAATATCAAGGGCTACAGAATCACACATGATCCCGTATTTCACATTTTTGGTAGGCAAATACTGTTCACCCCAGACATAAAGTGTGGTAGAATAAATAAACATGGCCAGCAGGAAATTGACCAGGACACCACCTACCATGATCAGCAGGCGCTGGTATGGGGGTTTAGACCTGAATTCCCAAGGCTGTGGAGGCTTTTTCATTTGTTCCTTGTCCATTGATTCATCGATCATGCCGGAAATTTTGACGTACCCTCCCAATGGCAGCCAGCCTATGCCATATTCTGTGTCACCTATTTTCTTCTTGAACAGGGAAAACCAGGGATTAAAGAAAATATAGAACTTTTCCACCCGGGTTCTGAATAACTTGGCGAAGGCAAAGTGACCTATCTCATGCAGGAAAACCAGGATGGATAAACTCAACAGGAACTGTGCAATTTGTATTATAACGCTCATTCTTTCAATTGTAAAATCCAGGCAAAATTATCTAAAAAGATAACTTCCGGCAATTTTTCTTGCCTCAGAATCAGTTTCCACGTAATCATTTAGATCCGGAGTGGCAATAAATGCCACGGAATTCATCGTTTTTTCAATGACAGCAGACATGTCGAAAAAACCTAGTTTGCCTTCCAGGAAGGCATTGACAGTCACCTCATTGGCTGCATTCAACACGCAGGGCAAATTCCCTCCTTTATTAAGTGCCCGGTATGCCAGTGACAGGTTTGGAAAAATTTTCATGTCGGGGGACTGAAAAGTTAGATTTGGATATGCTGAGAAGGAAAATCTTTCCAGGTCAGATTTCAGGCGTTTCGGGAAACCGAGCGCATACTGAATGGGCAATTTCATATCAGGGATACCGAGCTGGGCTTTCAGGGATCCATCTTCAAACTGTACCAGAGAGTGAATGATGGATTGCGGATGAATGATCACCTCAATCTGTTCAGGCCTCAAACCAAATAACCATTTGGCCTCGATTACCTCCAGGCCCTTATTCATCAGGGATGCAGAGTCGATGGTAACTTTGTCTCCCATACACCAGTTAGGATGTTTTAAAGCTTCTTCCCTGGTAACATGCTGCAGGTAAGCCCGGTCCTTACCCAGAAATGGTCCGCCCGATGCAGTCAGAATGATCTTCTCGATCGGGTTCATTTCTTCCCCGACAATGCATTGAAAAATGGCGGAATGTTCGGAATCTACCGGATAGATATTCACGTTGTTTTCAATGGCGGATTTTATGACCAGATCCCCGCCTACCACAAGTGTTTCCTTATTGGCCAGGGCAATATCCTTTCCGGCCCGGATCGCTCTCAGGGTCGGCCGGAGCCCCGAAAAACCAACCAGCGCTGACATAATTATATCAACTGAATCCATTTCAACAATCTGTTCCAGCGCGTCGGTTCCTGCATATACTTTTACCGGCAGGTCAGAGAGTTTTTGGGAGACATAATTGTATTTATCCTCGTTGGTGATAACAACATGGTTTGGGAGGAATTTCCTGGATTGTGCTATGAGCACATCTGCATTATTGCGTGCAGTCAGGATTTCCAGCTTAAAATGATCCGGATTTTTTTCAATGACTTCCAGGGTCTGGGTCCCGATGGATCCGGTTGATCCGAGAATGGCTACCTGTTTTTGCATTTAGAAGACAATATAGGATTGCGGATCTATGGCAGTTCCGTTATGCCATAACTCGAAATGCAGATGGGGACCAGTGGTAAGTTCTCCTGAATTCCCGATGATGGCGATGGCATCCCCAGCCTTCACAATATTTCCTGATTGCTTGAGGAGTACAGAATTATGCTTATAAACTGAAATCAGGTTGTTTTCATGCTGAATATGAATTACATAACCAGTTTCAACGGTCCATGCGTCCATGATGACAGTACCATCCAGCGTAGCCTTTACCACCTCGTTTGGTGCGGCTACAATATCCGTTCCGAAATGATTCTCGCTGGAGTTGAACGGCAAGGTTACCAGTCCCCTGAGAGGGGCAAAAAAATGAATGCCGGCCAGGTCAGTAGGACTGCGTTGGTTGGACAATACCAGCAAATTATATTGCTCTTCCTGTTCTATCTGCATCCTGAGCAGGGAGTCCTCGAGGGATTTGGAAAATTCAATGGAAGCGGGCTCAATGGTTGTATCTCCTATATTAACCGGGTTGACCGGTTCCTCGCCCGCTACCAGAGACCGGATATTCTGAAAATACTGATCCCGCATCCTGATCTCATTTTCCAGTGAGTCTAGCCGTACAGCATTCATGTGGATGGTTCTGCGTAGATTTTCATCCGGGTAACCGGGGATCAATTGCCGGATACCGGTAAAAGCCACCAGTGCAAATATACCCACCACGATCAATACAATAAGACTTGTTGTCAGGATCATGATATTAATCCGGGTAAGACGGATGTACCAGATTTCCTCAAAGGAACTGTCATTGTAAATGATCAGTCTGAATTTATCACGTAATCTCTCAGCTAATGATTTTTTCTGTTGCTCGCTCATGGTTTAGACTGTCAGAAAGCATACAAAGTTCAAAAAGCACACAAAGTTAATAAATAGTACGAATTGAATATTAAACGGTCTGAATTGAATATTGATTACGATTCCTTAAATTTAGACTGATAGAATTAATGAAAACCAATCCTGAATATCATGAAAAATATCCCCTCACATTTTACCCGCAGGGATTTTCTGAGAACTTCTGCAGCAGCGGCAGCTGGAATTTCGGCCCTCCCTTATATTTCATGTTCCGGCAGCACACTGCCCACACCGATGACCAGGAAATTCGGCAAACTGGATTTTGAAGTGACCTCCTTGGGACTCGGGGGACAGGCCTCACTCCAGTGGACATCACCTACCGAAGATCCGGCTGATATCATTCTGAAGGCATTCAAACTGGGGGTGAATTATTTTGACACATCCAATTATTACGGTCCGAGCCAGACGAATTTTGGAAGGGCTTTCAGACGGATGAACCTGATACCCGGACAGGCCGGTTATAATGAGAAACTGAGAAAGTCTATTTTCCTGACATCCAAAACCGGCCTCAGATGGGGGAAAGGGGGCTATCCTGTTGAGGGTGTATACAGCGGCACAAACGGAGCCATGCCTGCTCACACCCTTTATGATGTAAATCGCACCCTGAGCCAAATATTCGGGGACGGAACCGGGGCCTACCCGGAAGGGGCATATCTCGATATGGTTCTGATCCATAATTTCCGCATGGAAAATGAGGTAGATGTTGTTTTTAAGGGAATCGAAGATACGAACCCGGATATGGAACATATAGGCGCCCTGGCAGCCCTCAGGGATGTCAGGGACGGGACCAACCTCACGGGACTGAACCCTGATCATAAAAAACTGATAAAGCACATAGGATTCTCGGGCCATTATTCATCTCCCGACATGATCAAAATGATACAGCGCGACATTTTCGATCTTTTCGACGGAATGCTGGTGGCCATCAATGCCAATGACAAGCTCAACCTGAATATGCAGCACAATGTAATCCCTGTTGCTGCTGCGAAGAATATGGGGATCATTGCCATGAAAGTATTCGCCGATGGAGCCATGTATACCAAACCCGCCAACTGGTCCACAACTTCAGAGCATGTCGTTCGCACAGTGGGCAGTGAACAGTTGCCCAGCCAGCCCCTCGTACAGTATGCCCTGACAACACCCGGGATCCACACAGCCATCATCGGGATCGGCCATATCGATGATGACCCGGCTAAATGCCAGCTTCACCAGAACTACCTGTCCGCCCAGATCGAACCGGACGGACTGGGAGAGGGTGATCGCCAAAACATCGAAAAAATGGCCCTGGCAGCCAAAGAAGGAAAAACCAATTATTTCCAGGTATCGGAAGGTGGTTTGACTTCCCCAGCCACACCGGAAATCAAACAGGAAATGATGGGGGATGACCGGGTGGTGACCCTGGCATGGAATACGGCCATAGCCGGGGATGAACCAATCAAAGGCTATGAGATATGGCGCGACGGGGAGAAGACAGGGGAATTGCCCCACCAGCCACAGACCGGCCCCGCTCCCTTCCATTTCGAAGACAAACCAGGCAACCGGTCAGCACATACTTACAAAATAATCACCGTGGATGCAGCAGGCAATAAAACTGTGTCCGAAGAGATTACAGTTCGATCTGTGTAACCAATACAAATCATATGGTAAGCCGGGTAATAAAAATCAGCAGAATAATCCTTCACATCCCCTGGTCTTATACAAAAAGGCAATCAGGTTAAGCGATGGCTAGGTAGGCGGTATCATCGAGGATATTTTCCATGGCAACAAATGGGGTGGCTCACAAGAATATAACTAGTGTTCCGGATCCCAGGACCGAACCGATTTATGGGAGCGAAAGTCAATTGCTAGAACTATGGAACGTCTGGGGATAAATTGACACCATTGAAATTATTGGGTGCCTGATCCTGAAGGTAATCCCGAACCTGCATTGACCCGGAACGAAAAAACATCAGGCCGGTTGTAATGACCAGCCACATCGAATTCGTATTTTCCCCTGATCACTTCTTCCAGGTCGAGATCGGCAAACAAAATACCTTCCTCATTAATAATCGGACCTGCTAGCACCTTGCCACCCGGGCCGATAATTACACTGCCACCGGAACACGAGATGGTGGAAGGATCTTGTATTATGGTCAAAATATCATCTGGATATGCATCCAGGGTGATCAGCTGGTTGCATCCAAGCACAAAGCATCTGCCTTCCGTAGCAATATACTGAAGGGTGTTCTGCCAGCTTTCATGGCAATCTGCGGTAGGTGCCAGGTAAATCTGCACCCCTTGCTGGTACATGGCCATCCGGGCCAGGGGCATATAATTCTCCCAGCATATGAGTCCACCATAAATCCCAAATCCATTGTCTATCACCGGCAAAGTAGATCCGTTCCCCTCACCCCAGATCAATCTTTCAGAACCAGTGGGTTTGAGTTTCCTGTGCTTACCGAGGAAGTCTCCATTTGATCCAAAATAAAATATGCTGCAATACAATGTTCCTCCTTTATCATCCTTTTCAACCACTCCGATGGCCAGGTCTGCGTTAATTTCCCGGACCATTTTCTGTAATTCTTTAAACCTGGAGTCTCCAATGGCAATGGCATTACTGTAGTACCTGGCATATAACTCCTTGCCTTCCTGTGAACGACTTCCGACCACCGCCCCAAATGTCAAACCCCTTGGATACCCCGGCAGAAATGCCTCCGGGAACAAAACCATATCAGGTGATTCATCCTTGATCTCCGCCAGCAAGTCCCACATCTTTTCTATTGTTTTGTCAGTCTCAAAGAGAAAAGGCTGGGCCTGGACTACAGCGACTTTTGTGTGTTTCATTTCGCTAAAAATCAGTGAATTAAATATTACCTGAAACTAATGAAAATGTGGAATAAAATCAGTACTCCATCAAATATTTTTGTAAATCGGGTTTTTGCCTACAGATAATTCAAGGTATATCGACATTAAGTATATCGAGTTTACTTGGAAGTATATGGAGTTTGCTGGAAAGATATCCGGTCATTGATTGGAATTAATTAAAGTCTACTCGTGAATTTTCCCGGTAATCAAAAAATAACCAGTTATGAAAATGATGAAATCTGAGCGACCTGAAATCCTTTTAGAAAAGGGCTATCTAAAGGGGGAAAAAGTAATCTGGATCAGGTTTGAATACACCCTGGAGTTATACCGAATCATCAAGCGTATTCAAAACTGCTGGTGGAATTATCAAAAGAGGGCCTGGTATATTCTGATTCATGGTTTTGACCTGGCGAAATTTAAAAGGATGGTAGGCGATCATGCTGACATCAGTAGCTCAGGAATAATTGATTCTCAAATACAGAAGACAACCAAAAGTCCTCCCCCCAATATACCTGATAGCTACCTTAATCTCCTGCAACAAAAAAGATACAGTGTTAACACCATAAAGATCTATTCATCATATTTCAGTCAATTTAAGAAGTATTTTGCCAATTATGACCTTAATAAAATATCCTCTGATCAGATAAACGCATACATACTAGAGCTTATGCATAATCATGGTATTTCTGCAAGCCAGCAAAATCAAAGAATCAATGCAATTAAATTTTATTATGAAAAGGTATTGGGAAGAGAAAAACAATACTATAAGGTTGAACGGCCCAGAAAGGAGAGAAAACTGCCCACAGTATTAAGTAAACAGGAAGTTAATTTACTCCTTGATCTCAGTGTTAATATAAAGCATAAATGTATACTTACCACAATTTATTCAGCCGGTCTGAGGCGCAGTGAACTTATCAATCTTAAAGTTGAAGATATTGATTCAAAAAGAGGACTCATCAAGATCAGAGGAGCGAAAGGAAAAAAAGACAGACATACTTTACTATCAGATAAACTGATTTCATTATTGCGGGAGTATTACAGGATTTACAAACCCCGTGAATGGCTTTTTGAAGGGCATAAAGGGGGCAAATACAGCCCGACAAGTGTGGCTAAGATTTTAAAGAAAGCCGTCAAAAAGTCTGGTATCCGAAAACATGTAACCCCACATTGTCTTCGTCACAGTTTTGCCACACATTTATTGGAGCAGGGAACAAACCTCAGATACATCCAGGAGATCCTGGGTAATGAAGATCCGAGAACTACTCAAATATATACCCGCGTAGCCACAAATGAACTCAGTAACATCAGGAGTCCTTTCGATGATTTTGATTAAATTTATGGATAAAATATATCCAACACCTTTTGACATTATAAACGCACCCTCAAACATAAACATATACAAAGTATACACACCTTGTCAAAGATGTCTCTATACACACACGTTATGGGCAATTAAAAAAAAGAAACAGACTATAAAAACTACAAATAGCAAGATTGAATAAGCCCTTTTACAAAAAATACTTTTTCTTTGTTCCTGATATTTATACTAAGCCTAATTAATTGAAAAATAGAGGTGCAAAATCTATTAGAATGGACAGAAAAGATGAAATAAGATTAGATTATTTAAAAAGACTGAATGTTGTCACTGAATACATTGACAATAACTTGGATAAAGATTTATCCGTGTCTAAACTTGCTAAAATCTCTAATTTTTCCCAATTTCATTTTCCCAGAATTTTTAAAGGTCTTTTAGGCGAACCAATTGGACAATATATCATAAGGACAAGGGTTGAAGCTGCTGCATATTTGATTCGATATACCAACCTCGACATCATAAATATTGCGTTTAATATTGGTTATGAAAACCCTTCGTCATTAAATAAAATCTTCAAGCAATACTATAATATTTCACCAACAGAATATAGGAAAAATAAAAACTTTGTTATCGTTAGACCAATTATACACCACTCAAATGTTCAGTTAAAACCGCCAAAAATTATTGAAATTCCTGACAAACAAGCAATATATATCAGAATAACAGGAAAATACGGAAATGAAAACTTCCAAAAAACATGGAATGAATTATGGGGTTTTGTCAAAACAAACAAAATTTTTACAAAAGGAATTGAAAGGTTTGGAATTAGCCATGACGACCCGAAAACAACCAAAAGTGAAAATTGCAGATATGATGCTTGTCTTACAGTCCATAAAGTTATTGAACCCAAGGGGAAAGTTGGGGTAAAAAAAATTAAAGGTGGAAAATTTGCCGTATTTAAATATCAGGGAAGTTATAAAAATCTAGGAGAAGTTTACGACTTGATTTTTAGTGATTGGTTTGTTAATTGTAATTATGAATTAAGGAACATTCCAATAATGGAAAAGAAAATGAATAATCCTCTTCGAACCGAACCTGACAAGCTGAAAACCGAAATCTATATACCAATAAAACAACCAAATATATGAAAATAGATAACTATAAGCCTTTTAGAGGGCAACATTGTGAAACAACTGCAACAGGTAATCTGCTAAAACAAATTGAAATTGAATTGTCAGAACCAATGCTATTTGGACTTGGGGAAGGACTTGGATATATTTTTTGGAATATGAAGATGATGGATTTTCCATTTATTGGGGGAAGAGTTAAACCAGATGCTCTCACTGAAAATATTTGTAGAAACTTAAATCTAGAATTGGAAGTCTTGGAAACTTCTTCAAAAAAGAAAGCTTGGCAAAATGTGGTAAAATATATTGAACAAGGAAAAGCCGTAAGCCTAAAATTAGATTGCTATCATTTAGAATATTTTACAAATAAGATTCATTTTGCAGGTCATTATGTTGCAATGTATGGCTATGATAATGAATATGCTTATTTGGTGGATACTAATTTGCAAGGAGAAGAAATAAAAACAACTTTAAAAAATCTTGAATTAGCAAGAAGCGAAAAAGGTCTAATGTCTTCAAAAAATTTGAGCTACACCATTCAAAGTAGTGGAAAAGAATATGACCTCAAAAAAGCTCTTGTTGTAGCGATAAAAAATAATGCTATGGACTTTTTAAACCCACCAATTAAGAATATAGGTTATAAAGGGATATTGAAAACAAGTCAAGAAATTATAAAGTGGTTTAATAATAGTAAAGACATTGAACGAGATTTTAAAACAACAGCTATGTTGATGGAAGAAGGAGGGACCGGTGGAGCTTTGTTTAGAAACTTATATAGAGACTTTTTAAAGGAAAGTTATGAATTGTTGAAAATAACACAAATAGCCGAAGCACATACATTATATTCAGAGATAGCCATTTTGTGGCAAGAAGTTTCTAGTCTATTTGAAAAAGCTGCAAAAACAGAAAATATAATATATATAAACCAAGCCTCTAAAATCTTGATAGATTTATCGCAGAAAGAAAAAAAGGCTATGGAATTATTATTAACAATATAACAAACAAAAGAATTATGAATAAGCACATTAGAAACATCTGGTACGGATTTTTAGCATGGCTAATACCTTTTGTTACATCTTTCTTTTTTTATTCAAAGGAAGGAGGCTTAACCATAGACATCTTTCTTTTCAAATCAATTATGATTGTTGTTGGCTCAATTTCTGGTGCAATTTTATTAATTTACTATTTTAAAAAAGTCAACACAAGCTATTTCAAAGAAGGACTTATTGTTGGTTTAACATGGTTGAGTATAAACATCTTATTAGATTTATTAATTTTGATTCCAATGTCAGGAATGTCGATAGCAGATTATTTTACGCAAATTGGAATACGGTATATTGTGATTCCTGTAATGAGTATCATGGTCGGAACAGTACTATCCAATAAAAAATGACAGATATTATGTAATGGAAACAGCATTAGAACACATCTTAATAAGCTCTCATAAAGACGAAATGATTTCCTTTATGGGCTCTCACCCTGAAGTTTTTGAGGAAGCTATTGAATTAGCTATTTCAAATAAACAACCATACTCTTGGCGAGCAGCTTGGCTATTGTGGAGTTGTATGAAAGAAAATGACCTGCGAGTACAAAGATATATTGAAAAAATAATCAACGTATTAACTTCAAAGAATGATGACCACCAGAGGGAATTACTGAAAATTCTTCAAAAAATGAAATTAAGTGAAGAATATGAAGGATTATTATTTAATCTTTGTGTGACTGTTTGGGAAAAAATAGATAATAAGCCATCTGTTAGATTTAATGCCTTTAAAATGATGATAAAAATTGTACAAAGACATTCTGATTTAAAAAATGAAATTATTCTTTTAACACAAAGTCAATATATGGATTCATTGTCGTCTGCTGCACAGAAATCTATTTATACATCGGTAAAGCAATTGAATTAATAATAAAAGCCCATAACATGACGGTATAAATCATTGGGCAGAAAGTGGTATATTTAACGGCATAACTTTTAAGCAACAGCGTAGCGGTTTGATAATTTGAGGCAATGAAAAGCCCAACGCTTCATACCGCGGTCGTTAGCGTTCATGCTAAAAAAACACCCTAAATTCAAAGATTAAAAACAAGTAAAATTTATTTGTTTATTCAAAAATCTAATTGTAATCTTGCATAATTATTAAGGGAGAATATTTCTCATTT
>SDBS01003745.1_pt1 | contig 14938 bp, 11 predicted proteins | sample 2277091 | NCBI WGS metagenome assembly SDBS01 (sample SAMN10404972, study PRJNA504765) | marine sediment metagenome | isolation source: marine sediment core GS10_PC15, 163 cmbsf | place: Arctic Ocean: Southern Knipovich Ridge | collected 2010 | reverse complement strand
AAACCCCAAAAACGACGAGTACTTCGTCATCGCTGCCGTCAGCGTCGTCTTCCCGTGGTCGATGTGGCCCATCGTCCCTACGTTCATGTGCGGCTTGGTCCGCTCAAATTTTGCTTTCGTCATAATCTTCTTCAGCTCCTTCGTTTACAAGTGTTTTCAATATCCGTCAGCGCGCACCGACAAGTATTTTGTCGCTTACAGAATCGGCGACTTCAGCGTAATGGTGGAACTCCATCGTAAATGCGCCCCGCCCCTGTGTCATGGATCTCAAATCCGTAGCGTAACCGAACATCTCGGCCAACGGCACCATGGCTCTAATCGCCTGCACATTTCCAGATCGAGGGTCGATTCCCTCAATAGCGGCTCTGCGGGCGGATAAATCTCCAGATACATCTCCCACGTGTGCATCCGGCAGCACGACCTCCGCAAACATCACGGGCTCGAGCAAAACTGGATTGCCCTTCTGAACACCTTCTTTAAAAGCCATCGAACCCGCCACCTTGAAGGCCAGTTCACTCGAATCGACCTCGTGGAAGGAACCATCGACCAGGGTCACTTTAACATCAATGACAGGATAGCCAGCGAGCACGCCACCTTCGGCAGCTTCGCGCACACCCTTTTCCACCGGTGTGATGTACTCTCGGGGGATCACGCCACCCTTAACTTTGCTCTCGAAGACAATACCATCGCCAGGCGCGGCGGGCTCCAATGAAAGCACAACGTGGGCAAATTGACCGCGTCCACCGGTCTGCTTCACATAGCGGAAATCCACATCAGGCACTTCACGACGAATTGATTCCCGGTATGCAACCCGGGGTCTTCCAACTTTAGCTTGGACTTTAAATTCTCTCACCATGCGGTCAAGGAGAACTTCGAGATGAAGCTCGCCCATACCCCAGATGAGTGTTTGACCGGTGTTTTCATCATTTCCCACTCGGAAAGTCGGATCTTCCTCGGAAAGTTTTCGCAGCGCTTCCGACAATTTGTCCTGATCCGCCATGGTTTTGGGTTCGATCGCCACGAAGATGACGGGTTCAGGAAAGGTGATGTTTTCAAGAAGGATAGTATTGGCAGCATCACACAAGGTGTCACCAGTGAATGTGTCCTTCATACCCAGAACCGCCCCAATGTCTCCCGCCCAGACTTCCTCGATGTCTTCACGACGATCGGCATACATCCGTAGCAGGCGCCCGACACGTTCACGCTTCTCGTTGGTTGCGTTGTAGACCGTGGAACCCTTGGTGATCTTTCCTGAGTACACGCGGAAATACGCGAGCCTGCCGACGTAAGGGTCCGTGACGATTTTAAACACGAGCGCGCTGAGAGGCTCATCCTCTCTTGCCGCACGAGTAAGCACTTCATCGGTACCGGGTTTCAGACCTTCGACATCGGAGATATCAAGTGGGGAAGGGAGATAATTCACAACAGCATTCAGGAGCAGCTGGACGCCCTTGTTGCGTAAAGCAGAACCACAAAAGACGGGCGTCGCCTCACCTGAGATAACTGCCGTGCGCAGAGCTGACTTTAATTCTTCGGCGGCAATCACTTCACCCTCAACAAATTTAGTCGTGAGTGCATCATCCGTCTCTGCAATTTGCTCGATCATAACAGCTCGGCGTGATTCAGCCTCGCCGGCGAATTCGTCAGGTATCGCTACCTCTTCGAAGTTCGATCCCGATTCATCCGTCCAGATGAAAGCTGCCTCATCGATCAAATCGATGACGCCCTTGAAATCAGCTTCGCTGCCCATGGGCATCTGCACCGCAATTGGGTTTGCCGCCAGACGTTCACGGATCATATCAATCGTGTTCTCGTAGGATGCTCCCACACGATCCATCTTGTTCACAAAGCAAATTCGTGGGACATGATATAGATCCGCTTGCCGCCAAACAGTTTCAGATTGCGGTTCAACGCCTTGGACTGCGTCAAATAAGACAACGCCGCCATCGAGCACTCGGAGAGAACGTTGTACCTCCGCCGTGAAATCGATATGCCCAGGAGTGTCGATGATGTTGATCACATGATCGTGCCACGTCGCCGTAACGGCAGCGGAAACGATCGTGATTCCACGTTCGCGTTCCTGGTCCATCCAATCGGTAACCGTAGTTCCATCATCCACATTGCCGAGTCGATGCGTTCGACCGGTGTAGAAGAGCACACGTTCGGTCGTCGTCGTCTTCCCGGCATCGATATGTGCGATGATGCCGATGTTCCGGTACCGCTCTAGTGGATGTTCACGCGCCATTTCCTTCACCACTCGCCCTTTAGGCGATTCCTTCAAAGCTACTACCATCGATAATGTGCGAATGCCCGATTCGCTTCCGCCATGCGATGGGTATCTTCTTTCTTCTTAATAGCTGCGCCGGTGTTATTTGCGGCATCCATTAATTCCCCTGCAAGTTTCTCAGCCATGGATTTACCGGAGCGATCACGAGTCGCTGCGAGAATCCAACGCAGTGATAATGCCAGCCGGCGACCTGATCGAACTTCAATGGGTACCTGGTAAGTCGCGCCGCCGACGCGCCGGGGTTTAACCTCAAGGAGGGGGGACGTATTGTTTACGGCTTCCTCGTAGACCTCTACAGGATTTCTGTTTGTCTTGGCTTCGATGATGTCGAACGCATCATAAACAATTCGCGTCGCTATGCTGGTCTTTCCCTTTTTCATCAGACGATTTATCATGCCCTGCACCAACGTGCTGTTATAACGAATATCCGGGGAAACTGGTCGTTTTTCAGCTTTGTTGCGTCTCATCTTCTCTCGCTCCGAATTCTTTCTCGTGAAATCGGTCGCCGAAAGCACGGCGACCGATAAAGCACTATTCCTTGGGTTTCTTACCGCCATATTTCGAGCGACTCTGACGGCGATCCTCTACACCCGTGCTATCAAGCACACCGCGGATAATATGATAGCGAACACCGGGGAGGTCCTTCACGCGTCCACCGCGCACCAGCACAACCGAGTGCTCCTGCAGCGCATGACCTTCACCAGGTATATAAGCTGAAACCTCAATATTATTCGTCAAACGCACACGAGCCACCTTCCGAAGAGCAGAGTTTGGCTTCTTCGGAGTCTGTGTACGTACCTGTGTACACACACCACGCTTTTGTGGCGCCCCTTTTCGCTGCACAATGCGCTTCTGTTTCATGGAGTTGAAAATATACTGAAGCGCGGGCGCCGTGCTCTTCGAGCGTTTTGCTTTCCGGCCTTTTCTGACTAGTTGGTTTATGGTAGGCACTACCCACCTCCCTTGAACTTAGGGGCACACGCTTGCCCACTGTCTCAAGCCATTAAGGGAGGCCACCGGACGTGCACGATGGCCTCGCCTTTCAAAAATCTCTATTCTATTCAGGCAAGTTCGACCTGCCAACCTGCCCGCGTCATTGTCTGACAACGGAGCGTCATTCTACCATGCTGATAGGTGACCGTCAAGCATTCAGCACAAAGGCAGGGTATGGCTCCGAGACCAGGTTGTTTTCTAGATCCTCGGCTTCATGTCGAGTAAGCCTAGGCCCAACCGTGGTGGGCGAGAACGCTCCTCTTCCTTCCCGAATCGCACCATCTCCCCATCGCTATTTACTGCTTCCACGGACAGACCAAGGCTCTGCAGTTCTTTCACCAAGACTCGGAATGATGCTGGAACGCCAGGTTCTTCAATCGGTTCACCTTTAACAATGGCTTCATAGGTCTTTACCCGACCCTGAACATCATCGGATTTAACCGTGAGCATCTCTTGTAATGTGTGCGCAGCGCCATAAGCTTCCAGCGCCCAAACCTCCATCTCACCGAATCGCTGGCCGCCAAACTGCGCCTTGCCGCCTAAAGGCTGCTGGGTCACTAGCGAGTAAGGGCCAGTTGAGCGAGCATGTACCTTATCTTCAACGAGGTGGTGGAGTTTCATCATTAGAACTTTACCAACAGTAACAGGTTGGTCATAGGCGAGCCCGGTCTTGCCATCATAAAGTTTCTGTTTGCCCAGAATAGGCATCGGCTCGCCGGTCTCTTCCATGATGGTCTCAGCCGCGGCACGGAGAGATTCAAGGTTCTTAATATTCCCGGTCTTTCTATCGTTCGCTTCAGCCCAGGAGCGCAGACAAGCTTCGATAGCCGCTTGATCGTGTTCTGACCTGGCTAAGGCATCCATATCATCCTTCCCGAATACGAGGACTGCATCCGGATCGTATCCAGAATCACGCAACCACTCGCGAAGAGCTGCTCGGCGAGAAGCTAGAGGATCCGTAGCAAGAAGGTCCAATTCGTACTCGGAGGGAGGAAGCCAGTTCTCTAAGTAGAGCCGGCGAACTTCATCATCGTCCTGGAACGCATCTTCCTCGTAATAGCCGTTTTCCTTCACCCACGTCCAAGCTCGTTCACCGATTTCCTTCCATGCATGATCGATCAACCAGGCACGTGCAAGTTCGGCTTCAATCTCTTCCTCGATTGCGCCGTCGAATGCCGGCGTGACGGCTCGGAAGCCCAATCGGTACGCAGCCCAGCCGAGATGCGCTTCGAGAATCTGGCCGATGTTCATACGCCCTGGTACGCCCAGGGGGTTCAAGATTAGATCCACAGGTGTACCGTCTGCGAGAAATGGCATGTCGGCTATAGGGACGACCTTCGAAATGACGCCCTTGTTTCCGTGCCGACCGGCCATCTTATCGCCTTCCGTGGCTTTACGTTTCTGTGCAACAGAGACACGAACCATCTTTTCCACACCCGCCGGTAGGTCCCGATGCTCATCTCGAGTGAATACCTTGACAGCCACGACTTTGCCGCGTTCACCATGCGGCATACGAAGCGAGGTGTCTTTTACCTCGCGTGCCTTCTCACCGAAAATCGCCCGCAGCAACTTCTCTTCCGGCGTGAGTTCCTTCTCGCCTTTGGGTGTGATCTTCCCAACGAGGATATCATTCGGGCCAACTTCCGCGCCGACACGTATGATTCCATCTTCGTTCAAATCCCGGAGGGCATCATCACCAACATTAGGAATATCATACGTGATCTCTTCCGGCCCTAGTTTGGTATCCCTGGCCTCGACCTCATGTTTCTCGATATGAACCGAGGTAAATAGATCTTCCTGCACGAGTCGCTCTGAGATCAGGATGGCGTCCTCAAAATCGCCGCCTTCCCATGAAAGGAACGCGCAGAGCACGTTCTGGCCAAGCGCCAGTTCTCCTCCCTCAGTCGAGGATGAGTCGGCAATCACATCATTTTTCTCAATGCGCTCGCCCTTGACGACCGCAGGACGTTGATCGATGCATGTGCTCTGGTTGGAGCGGTTGTACTTGCGCAATTGGTAGATCTGTCGATCATTGCCGGAGCGTACAACGACCTGACTCCCTGTAACTGATTCCACCTCCCCATCTGTTTCGGAAAGGATGACCTGCCCCGAATCGAGCGCCGCGTATCGCTCCATGCCGGTGGAGACAAGGGGAACCTCGGGGCGAATCAGGGGAACGGCCTGTGTTTGCATATTGGATCCCATCAGAGCACGATTGGCATCGTCATGTTCAAGAAATGGAATCAAGGACGCACTGACGCCTACGATCTGACGTGGTGCAACATCCATGTAATCAATCCGCTCAGGAGCGAAAAACTGAAAGTCTCCATGATTTCGACAGGAGGCACGTGGTCGGATAAATTCATACTTTTTATCCAAGGGAGCGTTTGCCTGGGCGATGACGAACCTATCCTCATCGTCCGCAGTGAGAAAGACGATATCATTTGAAACGAAGGGCACAATCGGAATCGGTTCCTCCATCCCTTCGAGTTTCTTTGCGATGGCTTCGGTGATCTCATCACCTCCACTCACAATAGGCTTTCGCCCTCTGGGAAGCTTAAGCTCCGTTCGTGCACGTCTGCCCACCAGGCGTGGATCTTCAGGATCAAGCTCTCGCACCACTTTACGATACGGCGTCTCGATAAAACCAAAACGATTCACGCGCGCATACGATGCTAGCCTTCCGATCAGACCGATGTTCGGACCTTCTGGGGTTTCGATTGGACAAATTCGCCCGTAGTGTGAGTGATGCACATCCCGCACGTCGAAACCCGCTCTCTCTCTGCGCAACCCACCCGGGCCCAGGGCAGAAAGTGTGCGTTTATGACGCAGCTCGGCGAGAGGATTTGTCTGATCCATGAATTGAGACAATTGGCTCGAGCCAAAGAATTCTCGCAGCGCAGCTACGACAGGTCGAATGTTGATCAAGGATACGGGGGAGATTTGCTCCTGGTCACGAATAGACATCCGCTCGAGGATCACGCGTTCCATTCTCCGCAGCCCGACACGCAGTTTCCCCTGGATTAATTCCCCAACCGTCTTCACTCTCCGGTTGCCGAGGTGATCGATATCATCGGGTTCGATGACGCCGTTGTTGATCAAGATGAGACGTTCAACAAGTCGGACAATGTCCCAAGTCGTCACCCTACGGTGCTCGAGAGGAATTATGTTATGCAGGTCCAACTTCTGATTGAGCTTGTACCTGCCAACCCTCTCTAAGTCATAACGTCTCTGTTCAATGAGTTGATCGCGTAAATATTCACGCGCATTATCAAGTGTTGCTGGATCCCCCGGTCGCATCCGGCGGTAGAACTCGATCAGTGCTTCTTGCGCGAGTGTACGGCCTTTTTTCACTTCCCACGTCGGTTCCTGCCGTATTGTCGTAGCAATATAGGGATGATCTGGATTTGAGTCGGCTTCAGCAAAGATTTCTAGAAGCTCCTCATCTGAGCCTTCCTTCAATGGTGCGTTCCCCAAATCGTCTTCTATTGCAGTCAGGGCTCGCAGCAGAATCGTCACCGGAACCGTTCGTTTCCGATTAAATTTCAGCGTGAGATAATCACTTTTGCGAGTCTCAAACTCCATCCATGCGCCCCGATCAGGAATAAGCTTCGCTGCTGCCAAACGACGTCCTGAGGCACGATCCTCCTGAGCTTCAAAATAGACGCCCGGAGACCGGATCAGTTGGGATACGACGACACGTTCAGTGCCATTAATGATGAAAGTGCCTTTATCGGTCATGATCGGGAAATCGCCCAGGAAAAGATCTTGCTTGATGGGCTCGGGCACTTCTGATCCCGCAAGAAGAACTGAGACATAGAGAGGGGCTGCATAGGTCAGATCTCGTTCAACACATTCTTCGATGTCGTGTTTCGCATCCTCAAACCAGTACTTGAGATCGAATTCTCTGCTCTCAGGCGTATCACCCGGAAAGAAGAGCTGCATGCCGCCGTTATATGAAACGATGGGAGAAATCTCATCGAAGAGTTCAGAAAGTCCTTCTTCCTTCAGCCGGCTAAAAGAATCTAATTGCACTTCAATGAGATTAGGAAGATCGAATACCTTGGGTATACGCGAGTACACTCTTTTTTCTGTTTTATGCGCCATTCACCTACTCCTCGGTAAGAGAAATAATGCAATTGAGAAGAGCATAGAAAGTATAAACAACAAAAAGCGGGCATCTACCGGTCGGACTTCCTCACCGGATCCCGCTGCAATCTAGAACCTCACTGCTTTTTCACGCCCCTGGTAAACTCCAGAATCATTCCGACCACGACCTTATAGTTTACCATAACTGTGGCGAGGTGGGAAGCGCTCAAACCTTGGGTGTTCAAACCTCGAGTTTTTATAACACCTCAATAGTTCGTATACTTCAGAACGACCATCATCTTCGCGCATAATTCGCCCTCATGCGTGAATAACTAGAGATAACTCGTCAAACCTCAGTCAGGGGCCAAGTTGAAAAAACTGTATTTCGAAGGTGCGGCAAACCAGAGTTCCTCGATGGGGAATTGTGAGCATAAATTATACGGGAAATTGGTCGTGCGGAGACGATTACGCCCCTCCCGCATAGAGGTCGTTATACTGTGTGAAGGCCCAGAAGATGCTCCTGATATAGTTCTTTGGTTGTTCAAGCCGTAGAATTTCAAGAAAAAGATCCGGATCATCGGGTGCCAGCTTAATCCAAGCCAGCGTATTTCCAGGACCCGCATTATAGGCGGACAACGCTGCATATAGATCGCCGGCAAATAGATCTCTTTGGTCGGCTAGATACCTCGATCCAAGACGAACACTTACGATGGGTCGATATAAATCATCGCTTGAATAATCGGGCGGCCAGCCCTCACGCCCGGATATCTCCAATCCGGTCGTCGGAATGATTTGTAGCACCCCACGTGCATCGGCATAGGATGTGGCAAAGCTCTCGAACAAGCTCTCCTGTCGTGCAACAGAAAGCAGAAATAATCCATCCAGACCCCGATCGACGGCGGCAGGCAAAATCAACTCCCCGAAATAAGGGCCGAATCGTATCCGTGACAAGTAGACCGGCGCTCCCTGTATATTGGCATTATCAATACCGGCGAGACGAAGTATTTGTCTAGCACTGTAAATGGCAGGCTGATAGAGACCCAGATCGAGAAAGCGGTGCATTAACTGATAGGTTGCAAGCGGATCTTCCAGACGCTCTGACCTGATGTCTTCGAAAATATCTTTTGCTTCACCATACCTTCCAAGCGCCCATAGTTCTTCTCCTCGTAACATCCTGGGATCCGCTGCGAGATCTGGGTTCATCTCCCACAAAGCTCCCTCATCGGAGAGAACGAATACCTCCCTCATCCAGGTTTCGGCTTGAGCACGCTCCGAACCAATATCGTAATTAAAATCAGGGACACCTCTCGATTGGAAAGGCGCCCGACCCTCGCGCAGCTCAGCAGCTCGAAGAGAGTAATAACCGTTTGGATCGGCCAGCGTGGCTGCCTGCAAGGCTGCGTCCCGCCCTTCCATGTCCTCCAATTTTTCTTTCGCTTTTCCGATCCAGAGATAGGACGCTGCTCGATCCTCGGCCTGAACCGATGTCGACAGCGAATTTTCAAAAAATGTCAAGGCGGCTGCATAATTCTCGAGACGATACTGGGTTATTCCTGTGAGAAAGAGAGCTTGGAATGCAAGCTCGTCACCAGGATATTCTTGCCCCACCCTGCTCCAAAGTTGAGCCGCGAACTCAAGGTCTCCAAATCTCTCGGCCACCTGAGCGGCGTCATAGAGCATCTCAGCTGCCTTCGAACTTGAGGGTTGGTTTTCAACAAAGGATAGATACGTCTCCAGAGCACCCGCGTAATCGTCGAGATAAGCCCATTGTGTGATCGCCTTTTTCTCCCAGGCATCTTCCCAGAAGCGGTCGCCAGGATGGGTTTCGATGAGCATGTCCCACTCCTCGATCGAACCAAGATAATCGCCCTGCACACGCCGAGCAAGAGCCTTGTACTCATGGACGGTTCCTTCATGGTCTTCTGGCGCAGATCTCAGGTATCGATCGAATGCCTCCAGTGCGACCCCGTACTGACCGGCAAAGTAGTCGACGAGGCCTCGATCGAGATCATCTACGGGCACACCTGCTTCTACGAGCGCTACGAGACCCGAGTAAGAATCGTAGGAGAGAGGATAATTCTCAACCGCGTCAAGGTAGCGGGCATACGCATTCTCATCTTGGCCAAGCCACGCATATGCCTTCCCCATCAATAAGTCCATCTGTGCTCGGACGTAACCATTATCCGTAGCCTCATAAATCGAGGTGTACTCTCCAAGCGCAGCTGCGTAATCACCTGACGCCGCACGGGATCTGGCAATTTTTATGCGCAAATTGAGGGCCTCCTCCCAGGAGGCAACCTCAAGCGCAGCCGAGTAGGCATCGATCGCAGCTGTTGGGTCTTCAGCATTCCGGTACGCATCGCCCTGGAGTTCAAGCTCGTAACCACCGAGTAATCCAGGCTTTTGGAGGGCATACTGTTCATAAGCCCAGGCTGCTTCGATGTACCTCCCTTGTAAATTAAGTATTCCCCCCAGGAGGAAATATGCTCGCGCCGAGGTAGGATTTAAAGGATATTGATCGAGAAGTGCTGCCAATACACTCTCCGCATCGGAAATCCTATTGGCGCTGATGAGTGATTTGGCCAACCCCAAAGATGCTTCAATTTTTTCTGATGGCTCAGAGGCCGAATCTTGAATGTTCCGATATATGTCGATGGCCGAATCCCAATCACCTATGAAATAGGCACGATCGGCTTCATCTATCCGGGCAATGGGAACAGGCGTAGGTGTGGGAGATGGAACCAAGGTTGGCGTTTTGGTGGGAGCGATGGTTGGGGTCGAGGTTGGAGAAATCTCGGGGACCGGGGAATCGCCACATGCCGAGATCATCACGGTCATTCCGAAAAAAACAATCACCCATCGAAGTAAGGTTGTCTGCACAGCGAAGATCATAATGGAGGTACTTCTCATGGTCAATCTTGCACGTTTTTATCTGCCATGCTAAACTCCGTTCGCGCATCCGTCACGCTCTCCGAAGAGGGCGTATTTTTGTGTCGGTCAGAGCATGGGTAGATGAGCACGCTTCATCCTTTAGCTTTTGGTTAAGTTCTCGTCGTAAATATCGTCTTGCAGCCATCTTTTCAAACATTGTTACCGAAAATGTTGATCGAGGTAATGTGGATATGAAGATTGTTTTAAGCGGATCAATCGCGTTTGACTATTTAATGACTTTTCCGGGGCTTTTCAAAGATCACATTCTCCCGGATAAGATCGAAAGTATCTCTCTCTCTTTCCTGGTCGATTCCCTCGTACGGCAGCCAGGTGGAATCGCCGCTAATATCGCCTATACCCTGGCATTGTTGGGCGAACGACCCACAATCATGGCCACCGTGGGTGAAGATTATGACGAACATAGCGCCTGGCTGGAGGAACGCGGCGTCGACACATCAGGGATAAAGGTAATCCCAGACCTCTTCACCGCTTCGTTTTTTGTAAACACGGATCAGGCGAACGCCCAAATTGCCAGTTTCTACCCCGGAGCCATGTCGCGAGCGAGTGAACTCTCCTTTGCTGACCTACCCCAAAAACCCGATCTCGCTGTCATTTCACCGAACGATCCTGATGCAATGGTGAAATATGGGCGAGAATGTGCCGATCTCGGAATCCCCTATCTGTATGATCCAAGCCAGCAGATTGTCCGGTTGGACGCTGATCAGCTCGAGGAAGGAATTCGAAACTGCACGATGTTATTCTGCAATGATTATGAATTTGGACTCATCCAGGATAAGACTGGATTATCGATCCCAGACATCCTCTCAAACACTGAATTGGTGCTCATCACCGGCGGCGAGAAAGGGGCGAATCTCTACTTTGATGACAATGAGTATCATGCTCCTGTAGTCCCTCCGGAGAAAATCGCCGATCCCACCGGCGTTGGGGATGCATTTCGTGGTGGCTTCTTAAAGGGGTATCTCCACAATCTCAGCCTGCCGGTATGCGCTCAGATGGGCACTTTAGCAGCTACATTCTGCCTCGAATCGGAGGGTCCGCAAGGACACGAATTTACGCTCGACGAATTCCGTGCGCGTTTTCGATCTCATTTCACAGATCATTCAGAACTGGATCAGCTTGGATGAGCCCTTCAATAACGAGGAAAAATCTGCGTCGGCTGCTAGAACATGATCGAATCTGGAACGCATATGCGATCGCGGATTTGGATCCGGTACACGATGAGTGCACGGACTGGTTTTTTCATGAAGACTCGGTTCTCTTAAGATACCGAGGACTTGAACCAGACCTACTCTTCGCATCCGGGGATCCGACGATCATCGAGACGCTATTTTCCGAGCTGCCGCCGGGTAGATACCAGGTTGCACTCAAGCAAGAAGTTGTAGATGCAGTTCTTCAACGGTTATCAGTTAATGGAAGCATTCCAATGTGGCGAATGGCTCTCAAATCCGATCCCCCTACTCTCGTCATGCCAGATGAAGTGCAAGCCCTATCAATCGAAGATCTACCCAACATCGAGTGTCTGATGGCTGACCATGAGGATCGCCCGGATTCTTTCATACCAGCCCAGCTCGAATATGGATTTTTCTATGGCGTATATGAATCCGAGGATCTCATCTCCATGGCTGGCGTCCACGTATATTCCGAAATCTCAAGCGTGGCGGCAGTTGGGAACGTCTTCACGCATCCCGAGCACCGCGGGGATGGATTTGGGACGCTGGCGCTTACAGCGGTCACAACCAGGCTCCTGGCTTCGGGAATCCAGACAATCGTGCTCAACGTTTCTCAAGAGAATGAGCCTGCCATTCGCTCATACTCCAAGATTGGATTCGAGCCCCATTGTCGCTATCTTGAGGGAACCGGGCATATTTATTGAGAAACCCCTGCGCCACGATCGTTTTAGACGGAGCGAAGGTCACAAAAGAGGGAGTAGCCCGCGACGAACCGGTGATGTGTCGTGGTATCCTTGTCGCTGGAATGACGCGTCATTTTATTTATAATTGACCTGTAAAATTTATTAAATTTTTATGGAGAAGCAAATGAGTGTTGAGTATGATATTAAAGATCCCGGTCTAGCTGAGGGCGGCAGACGAAAAATACAATGGGCTGAGAATGAGATGCCCGTGCTCTCACAAATCCAGGCTCGTTTTGCAAAGGAACAGCCTCTCAAAGGGACAAAAATCGCGGCATGTCTGCATGTCACGACCGAGACGGCCAACTTGATGAAGACCCTCCAAGTAGGAGGAGCGGAGGTTATTCTGTGTGCCTCCAACCCACTTTCCACACAAGATGATGCGGCAGCTTCCCTCGTGATGCATGATGAAATATCCGTATTTGCCATCAAAGGCGAAGATAACGAGACATACTACAAACACATCAACGCGGCGCTGGATGTCGCACCCACTTTCACGATGGACGATGGGGCCGATCTGTTAAGCACGCTCCATAAGGATCGGCGAGAACTGCTTGATGAGGTCCAGGGCGGCACGGAGGAGACGACTACGGGTGTGATCCGCCTGCGAGCCATGGCAGCAGATGGCGCGCTCGCCTACCCTGTTATTGCCGTGAACGACGCGATGACGAAGCACTTCTTCGACAATCGTTACGGTACGGGTCAATCGACGCTCGATGGCATTGTGCGAGCGACAAATATTCTGCTGGCAGGGAAAACATTTGTCGTCGCGGGATATGGCTGGTGTGGGCGTGGTCTGGCAATGCGAGCACGTGGGATGGGCGCAAACGTCGTCGTGACCGAGGTCGAACCTCTCGCAGCGCTCGAAGCAGTCATGGACGGATTTCGTGTTATGCCTATGAATGATGCCGCCGAAATTGGCGATATTTTTTGTACACTCACGGGCGATATCAATGTCATCGACAAACATCATTTCGAACTGATGAAGGACGGCGCCATCGTTTCCAACTCGGGACATTTCAATGTCGAAATCAACATTCCGTCACTTGAAACCATGGCAGAGGAGAAACGTAAACCACGCGAGTTCGTGGAACAATTCATCTTAAAAGATGGCCGACGCATCAACTTGTTAGGTGAGGGACGCCTCATCAATTTAGCGGCTGCGGAGGGACATCCGGCGAGCGTGATGGATATGTCCTTCGCCAACCAGGCGTTATCCCTTGAATATTTGATGGAGCACGAAAAAGAGCTGGAGAATCGAGTGTACACCATCCCCGAGGATGTGGATCGCGAGATTGCCCGATTAAAACTCGAGAGGATGGGCGTGAAGATCGACGTCCTCACCGAAGAGCAGAAGAAGTATCTCGCCTCCTGGGAAGAAGGAACCTAAACCGTTCGTCACGCTATCGATCACAAAATTATTACGGGCAGTTCCAATAAGTGGGGAGAAATCGATAAATCCTTCACTGGGGCCGTGATTTCGAATCCACATCAGTCTACCCTCACCCCAACCCCTCTCCCTTAAAAGGAGGGGGGCTTTTGTTACCGTCCCACAATTTCATTAATTTCGTGTAAATTGATTGGTCGTAAGAATTCATTTTAATTATGTAGAGACGCGAGCATCTCTCAACGTTTATCGCCTACGTGAGAAGTTGCTCAACATGGCCGCATAACTCTCCCCTTTCACTTTCCAGAAAGGGGTTTTGCTTCATCGACCTTCGGAGCAGCTTCTTATTACGGGGCTTGCACTTCTCCCCGGCTGGTGTTCAGATGATGAAGATAAGTTGCACCAATACGGAGATATTTGTCCTTGGAGTGGATGGTTTCCGGACGAAGTTGAACCAGAAGCGGTAGATCATCCCAATGAAAGCTCCTTCTTATTCCTGAATCCGGTTGATTTATTAGGATGGTGCTATTGAAAAACTATTATGGTGTGGCCGTCGGGGTAATGGTTGGGGTTCGAGTCGGGGTCGGGAGGACGACGAGCAAGTAAACTTCATCTCCGAATGGTTCACCGTCGGGGTTCTGCGCCTGCCATCGGCTGATGTAATCCCCGGGTGAAGATGGAGCCACGAGGACAACCCTCCAAACCGCATCGGCGCCCGAACGTGCGGGATAGAGTGCTATATCGCGTGGACCACTAAAGGGGTCCGTGCCCACATGCACGAGACGATAGCCGGGTCCCCAATCACACGTTCCGGAATTCTGGACAGACCAGCGCTTCTCAAGCTCCACCCCCGGCTCAATCAGACTTCCATCCGGATAGGATAAATCCTCCAGAAATCTGGCCCCATCGGCACAAAAAATGGGCTGAGGTGATGATACAGCTTGAGGCGCTGATGTAAAGGTGGCGCGAGGAGGTATCGTCAACTCAGGAAGTGGCGTCCATTCGACTGGATCCTCAGAGCTTGGGGGACTTCCACATGATGTGATCGTCATGATCAGACATAGACCAAGCCCGAGGAGAAGATAGTAAAGCTGGCGTCTCACAATGGACATTATAGACCCTTCTCGTGTGGAAGAGGCAAGGGCACGGGAAGAGATCAGTAGAGTTGGACGAGCGGAGTTCTTCACTTTGTTTGGATCGCCAGGATAATTAATCTGTCGAGAAGCGTTGAGATCCTTTAACCTTGCTCTAATGCGAGCTCAGGGACTTCTTCGATCCCATCTTCGCCTTCGTCTTGTATCAGTCCATCGTTGGTGCGGAT